>Ga0160452_100156_pt1 | contig 80068 bp, 52 predicted proteins | sample HID1971I_E6MG_FD_108230 | JGI IMG/M metagenome (GOLD analysis project Ga0160452, IMG submission 108230) | Enriched millipede-associated microbial communities from UW Madison campus, WI, USA - HID1971I_E6 MG | ecosystem: Host-associated > Arthropoda: Insects > Digestive system > Unclassified ...
CGTACAAGGTAGGTATCGTCGGAGCGGGCGGCGTCAGCGAATTGCATCTCGAGGGCTACAAAGAGCAGCCGGACCGAGTTCAGGTGACGGCGCTCTGCGATCCGAACAGCGACATCCTGAATGCTCGCGCTGATAAATACGGCATTGCCGGACGATATACGTCGCTGGACGACTTCATCGCCAGCAGCGGCGTCGATGTGGCGGTTGTCTGCACGCCCTCGCCGCTGCGCAAGCCGATCATCGAGCCGCTATTGGCAGCCGGGCTGCCTGTGTTCGTCGAGAAGCCGTTCTCGGATACGCTGGCTGAAGCCGAGCAGATCGCCGCTTTATCGACGCAGCACGGCATTCCTGTCTCGGTCAACCAGAACTTCAGACAGCATTTCCCGTTCGAGCCGGTCCGGGATATCGTAGCGGCGGGGACGATCGGCAAGGTCACGTCGGTGCTCTTCACCAATCTCTTCTTCCGGCAGGATAGCGGCTGGCGGCTCGACTGCGAGCGCCACGCGCTGTCGGTCATGGGCATTCACTGGTTCGACGGGGTGCGGCTGCTGCTCGGCTCGGAGGCCAAGTCGGTCTACGGCCAGAATCGATCCTCCGCAGCAGTCGACTGCAAGGGCGAGACGGACGCCACAGTCCAGGTCACCTTTGCCAATGGCACGGTCATGACCTATGTCCAGAGCTTCTCGTCGGTCTTCAACCGGACGGAGATGATCGTCATCGGCGAAGCGGGTACGCTACATGTCGAGCACAGCACGATCAAGCTGTTGAAGCGCGGCGAGCAGAACCCTGTACAGACCTGGACATCGTCGATATCCAGAGAGACAGCCACCTATGGCGGGATGAATCAGCTGTTGACCGCGCTGGAGACCGGCGAGCCAGCGCCCAACAGCGCCCAGGACAATCTCCGGACGATCGCGATGCTCGACGCCGCGTATGTGTCTGCGAATGAAGGACGTATCGTCCAGCTCTAGATCGTGTCTGAAAACCCGCTCAGGAATATTCAGACACGCCCTAATCGCCGTACACACGTTAGCTGTATCCCCGGAGCTCATCCGGAGGGGCAACCTGCCGAGACCTCCGGGGACAACAGCGCAGGAGGGAGCATCATGCTTAAGAAAATCGCCAAAAGCTACGAGCTGTATTTGCTCATGCTGCCGACGCTCATCTATTTTGCGATCTTCCAGTACGGCCCGATCTACGGGGTGCAGATCGCCTTCAAGCAATACACCATCCCCAAAGGGATTACCGGCAGCCCCTGGGTCGGTTTCGAGCAATTCGAACGGTTCTTCTCATCCTACCAATTCTGGAATCTGCTGCAGAACACATTGCTGATCAGCCTCTACGAACTCGCGCTCTTCCCGATTCCCATCCTCTTGGCGCTGCTGTTGAACCAACTGACAAGTCAGCGCTTCCGCAAATTGGTCCAGACCGTGACGTATGCGCCTCATTTTATTTCAGTTGTGGTTATGGTAGGTATGTTATATCTGTTTTTATCGCCGAGCAAGGGAATTATCAACCAGGTGCTGATGCTGTTGGGCTTCGAGCCGGTCTTCTTCCTGGCGGAGCCGGAATGGTTCAAGACGGTGTTCGTCTTCTCCGGAGTATGGCAAAATGCCGGCTTCAGCATGATCATCTATATCGCCGCGCTCGCAGGAATCAGTCCCGAGCTTCATGAAGCCGCTGTCATGGACGGCGCCTCCAAGGCGAGGCGCATCTGGCATATCGACCTGCCGGGCATTATGCCAACGGTCATGATCCTGCTCATCCTTAATATCGGCCAGTTCATGAGCATCGGCTTCGAGAAGGTGTATTTGATGCAAAATGCGGTGAACATCTCTTCCTCGGAAATTATCCAGACCTATGTGTACAAAGCGGGGCTGCTCAATGCCCAGTATAGCTACTCGACCGCAATCGGCTTGTTCAATTCGTTGATCAGCTTCATCTTGTTGCTGGCGGTCAATATGACTGCGAGGAAGCTGGACCAGACCAGCTTATGGTAGAGGAGGTGTCCCAAGGATGCTAATGAATCGCAGCAAGGGCGACCGCTTGTTCGATCTGTTGAACGGCGCGTTTTTCCTGGTCGTGCTGGCCGTTGTTTTGTATCCGCTTTATTTTATCGTGATCGCTTCCATCAGCGATCCCGGCAAGGTGAATACCGGCGCGGTTTGGTTCTGGCCCATCGATATGACGCTGGAGGGTTATCGCAAAATTTTCGAGCATGAGGCGTTATGGAACGGCTATCGCAACTCGGCCCTCTATACCTTGGTAGGTACAGCCATCAATGTCGCTCTGTTGATGACCGGCGGTTACGCCTTGTCGCGCAAGGATGTGCCGGGCCGCAACATCATCACGTTGCTGATCGTCTTCACGATGTTCTTCCAGGGCGGGATCATCCCGACCTATCTGATCGTGCGCGATCTGGGCATGCTGAACACGATCTGGGCGCTCGTCATCCCCAATGCGGTCAGCGTCTATCATCTCATCGTCGTCCGCACCTACTTCGAGACGACGATCCCGCTGGAGATGCTCGAGGCGAGCAAGGTGGACGGCTGCAACAACACCCGGTTTTTCCTGCGCATCGTGCTGCCGCTCTCGTTGCCGATCATCGCCGTCATGGTGTTGTTTAGCGCCGTCGTGCATTGGAACTCCTACTTCAGCGCCCTGATCTACCTGCGCGATGAATCGATGTACCCGCTGCAGATGGTGCTGCGCGAGATTCTGGTGCGCAACTCCGCGCAGGAGCTGATGAACGTCGAGGATATGGCGGCGCAGCAGGATTTCTCCGAGCTGATCAAGTACGGGGTGGTCATCGTGTCCAGCTTGCCGGTGCTCATCCTTTATCCGTTTGTGCAGCGCTATTTTATCAAGGGCGTCATGATCGGCTCGATCAAAGGATAGTTACAGGTTCCCCCAAAAATTATAGGCGAGGAGACATGAACATGCGCAAGCAAACGTTAGTATGTGCAAGCATGGCGTTGGCGCTCGGACTGACCGCGTGCTCGTCGGACGGCGGCCGCGCCGCTCCCGAGACAGAGATCGACGCGGCCAGCGCTTTTCCGCTGGAGGAGACGATCGAGCTGGAGTTTTTTGCCCAAGGCAACGCCAACGCGATCAAGCCGTTCGGCGAGATGCAGGTGTTCAAGGATCTGCAAGAGAAGACGAATATGACGATTCAGTGGACGACGGCGACGGGGCCGGACTTCACCGAGAAGAAAAACCTGATCTTCGCCAGCGGCGAGCTGCCGGATGCCTTCTACGGCACGGGCGTGCTCACCAACAACGAGGTCGTGCAGTATGGCGGCCAAGGGCTGATCATCCCGCTGGAGGATCTGATCGCCGAGTACGCGCCGACCTTGCACGCCTTCCTGGAGGAGCGGCCGGACATCAAAGCGCTGATTACGGCGCCGAACGGTCATATCTACTCGCTGCCGCATGTCAATGAGTTCGACCCGGCTGCCGAAGCGAGCGCCGCCATGTTCGTCAACCAGGAGTGGCTCGATCAGGTCGGACTGGATGTGCCGGAGACGACGGATGAGCTGCTGGAGGTGCTGCGGGCGTTCAAGGGCAAGGATCTGAACGGAAACGGACAGGCGGACGAAATCCCGATGAGCTTCCGCACGCGGGACACGATCCGGGGCGTGGAGGCGCTGACCGGGGCCTTCGGCAAGCTGTTGAACGGAGCGAACCGTTTTCATGTCGAGGACCAAACGGTCTACTTTACGCCGATGGAGCCGGAATACAAGGCGTACATCAGCTATCTGCATCAATTGTACTCGGAAGGGCTGATCGACCCGGAGGTGTTCTCCCAGGAAGGGCAGGTATACGACGCCAAGATCAGAGCCGAGGTGCCTACAGTAGGCGTGCTGTTCGGCTGGAGCCGCTCGGTGTTGTGGGGGCAGGAGCGGGAAAATTGGAAATACGTCCCGATCTCCGCGCTCAAAGGCCCGGAGGGGCATCAGCTCTGGCCGAGACAGCCGGGCGGAACGACGGTAGGCTCGTTTGCGATTACGAACAGCAACCCGTATCCGGAGCTGACGATGCGCTGGATCGACCAGGTGTACGAGGAGCGGACCAGCGTAGAGCACGCCTTCGGGCCGTTCGGCAGCCATCTGTATGAAGCCGACAACGGCAAGATCGGTCTGCATTGGCCGCCGGAAGGGACCGCCGAGGGAGCGTTCCGGGTGCAGGAGACGCCGGGACCAGGCGCGGTCTACATCATCGGCGATCTGATCCAGCGTCGTCCGTCGCAGCAAGAGAAGCGGGAGCTCGTGGAGATGTACGCGCCGTATACGCCGGAGGAGGTCTATCCGCGACTGATGATGGATGAGGACGATGTGAACCGTCTGGCTGTGCTGGAGCCGGAGCTGTTCCAGGAGAACGGATACATCGACAGCCAGTTCACCCAGTGGGTGCTGCGCGGCAATATCGACGCCGAGTGGGATGCGTATGTCGCGCAGTTGAAGCGGATGAACATCGAGGAGATCGTCGAGATTTATCAGTCCAACTACGATCGGTTCCTGGCCTCCCAAGAGCAGTAGCGGCACTTTTCGTGGAATCGGGGATTATTTTTTTGCTTCGGGTCTGTTAAGCTTATAGTAGTAGCATGGCGTCGCATTCTGGCGGCGCTGCTGGCAGACGATGGAGAAAGGAACTAAGCCCTATGTCACTTGGACAACGTATCCGCATGATTCGCAAGCAGCAGAAGCGTACCCTCGACGAGATCGCCACGCAGTGCGGGTTCACGAAAAGCCTGCTATCCAAAATAGAAAACGGCGTCTCGACGCCGCCGATCGCCACGCTGGTCAAAATCGCCGAATCGCTGGGGGTCAAGGTGTCGGATCTGTTGGAGGAGCATCAGGAGCCGCGCACCTTTTTCGCACAGGCCTCGCAATACCAGAATAGCGCCAATTGGATCAAGACGGAGAAGGGCTACTCGTTTTATGCGTTTGCCGCACCGCGGCCCGACAAAAAAATGCAGCCCTATTATTTCGTCGCCCGCAAGGGAGAAGTGAAAAAGCATGTGTTCTCGCATAGCGGCGAGGAGTTTATCTATGTGCTGGAAGGTACGATGAAGTACCAGGTCGGCTCGGTGGAATATACCTTGCAGGCAGGGGACGCGATTTATTTTAATTCGGTGGAGGATCATCTGCTGACGCCGATCTCCGACGAGGTGCGCTACCTCGGCGTGTTCAGCGAAGGCTAGACCTCGAGGACCATATGAACCTGATGTCTGACCGGCAATGCCGGTGGGCATCAGGTTATGCGCGTTGCAGTGTGGCAGCTCCCTGCGATATGCCTTATACTGAGTGCAACGCGTATCTATTAAGCGAACGACCTAGATTAAGGGTGATGAATAGATGGTATCTGTGACGGATGCAGCGATACAAGTGAAGGACAAGCAGCTCGTCGCGGCGCTGCTGCCAGGCGGCGGCTACGAGTTGGACTGGCAGTCCCTGGAGCCTCAAAGCGAGCAGTCGGAGGATGCGGCCGAGCTCCAGCAGACGCTGTATAGCCGCTATCAGGAAGCGCGCGAGACGTTCCTGCTGGAGCTGGCGTGGAGGACGGATGACGAGGCGTCGCAGCTGTCGTTGTCGCTGCAGTATCTGCGCTGCCTCGCGACGATGTTCGTGCAGGGGCTGGTACGCAGCCCGGGGCTGGAGCAGCGGCGCGGGGAGGCCGTCGTGCCGCTGGAGGAGGGGGACGTCGTCCGTCTGCTCGAGGAAGCGCCCTATGTGAGCGGCTCGCAGCTGCTCGATGAACGCTATATCGAGGCCGTGTGGGAGCGGCTGCACGCTGCCTTCGCGGTCAGTCTGGAGCGGCATGGCGGGAGCGTCGCAGCTTGGCTCCGGGATCAGGGGGCGACCTGGCATGTGGCGGGGCGGGTGTACTTCCATCTCGTGGAGAGCAAGGAGGGGAGCGAGTTCCCCTTCTCCTTCCTGTCCACCTATGCGCCGCAGACGCAGGAGAGCGGGCAGCAGCGGCATGTGCCGCTCCGCAATGCGCTCGTCGAGTATGGCGAGCACAGCGATCAGCTGCTCGAGCTGCTGTCGACAGTACATCGCGCTGCCGAGCAGAGTGAGCTGATCCGGGAGCTGCTCGAGAGCGGCGATCTGTTCCATCCGATCGGCCTGACCTCCGATGAGGCGTACACCTTCCTCAAGGAGGTAGAGCATTATGAGAGGTCCGGCATCATCTGTCGCATCCCGAGGTGGTGGAGCGCCAAGGGGACCGCTGTGAAGCTTAATGTCAGCGTCGGACAGCGGGAGCGGGGACGGCTCGGCATGGAGGCGATCCTGAGCTTCGAGGCCGAGGTCTGGCTGGGCGATCAGACGGTCTCTGCTGACGAGCTGAGACAGCTGCTCGAGGAGGAGCAAGGCCTGCGGCTGATCAAGGGCAAGTGGGTCGAGGTCAATCACCAACGGCTGCAGGAAGCGCTCCAGGCGTACGAGCGTGCGGTGAAGAGCGGACAGTCCTCGGAGATGAGCATGCTCGAGGCGATGAAGCTGCATCTGCATGCGGAGCGGTCGCTCAAGCTCGTGCCGGACGACTCGGAGCTCGAGGTCGAGGTGACGAACGGCGAGTGGCTGACCTCGGTGCTCGAGCGGCTGCGACGGCCGGACAAGCTGGAGACGCCGACGTCGGCCGGGGACGACTTCCAGGCGCGGCTGCGCGGCTACCAGGAGCAGGGCGTCAGCTGGCTGCAAGCGATGCGGTCGCTTGGCCTGGGCGCTTGTCTAGCCGACGATATGGGACTGGGCAAGACGATCCAGATCATCGCCTTCCTCAATGCGGTCCGGTCGCACGGCCGGGAGCGGGCGCTGTTGATCGTCCCGGCCTCGCTCATCGGCAACTGGATGAGCGAGCTGAGCCGCTTTGCCCCATCCCTGACGAGCTACGTGTGTCATCCCTCAGAGAATAAGGATGTGAGTCAGGAAGAGGCGCTGGGGGAGGAGGTCCGGCTCGTCATTACGACCTACGGCATGCTGGCCAAGTATCCGTGGCTGCTCGAGCAGGAGTGGGACACGCTGATCCTCGACGAAGCGCAGGCGATCAAAAATCCCGGCGCCAAGCAGACCCGCCTCGCCAAGCAAGTGAAGGCGCGCTTCCGTATCGCGATGACGGGCACGCCGATCGAGAACCGGATGGCCGATTTGTGGTCGTTGTTTGACTTCCTGAACAAGGGGCTGCTCGGCACGGCCAAGGAGTTCACCAGCTTCACGCGCCGTCTGCAGCAGGCGGGCAAGGGCTACGGCCGCCTCCGGGAGACGGTCGGACCGTTTATCCTGCGCAGGCTGAAGACGGACCGCTCGATCATCAGCGATCTGCCGGACAAGATCGAGATGAAGACGTACGCCGCCTTGTCCAAAAAGCAGGTGCTGCTCTACGGCAAGCTCGTCGATGAGCTGCAGCAGAAGCTCAATCAGGCGGAGGAGGGCATCCAGCGCAAGGGGCTGGTGCTGGCGGCGCTGCTGAAGTTCAAGCAGATCTGCAATCATCCCGATCAGTATCTCGGGCAGCAGGGCTACAACGAACAAGAGAGCGGCAAGTTCGAGCGGCTGCGGGACATTTGCGAGACGATCTATGAGAAGCGGGAGCGGGTGCTGATCTTCACCCAATTCAAGGAGATTACGGCGCCGCTCAGCGCGTACCTGGAAGGGATATTCCGGCATAAAGGGCTCGTCCTGCACGGCGAGACGCCGGTTGCCAAGCGCAAGGAGCTGGTCGCGGCCTTCCAGGGCGAGGCGTACGTGCCGTTCATGGTGCTGTCGATCAAGGCCGGAGGCGTCGGGCTGAACCTGACAGCAGCCAACCATGTCATCCACTTCGACCGATGGTGGAATCCTGCGGTGGAGAACCAGGCGACGGACCGGGCCTTCCGAATCGGCCAGCAAAAAAATGTGATCGTCCACAAATTCATCGCCAAAGGCACGATCGAGGAAAAAATCGACGCGATCATCGAGGACAAAACCCGGCTGTCGGGCGAGATCGTGCCGGATGCGCAGGAGAACTGGATTACCGAGATGGACAACGCACAGTTGATGGATCTGATGCGATTGTCTTTGTAGGAAGGGGAGCAGCAACATGGGGTATTATGGAGGATTCTTCGAATATGTGCCGGTAGCTGAGAAAAAGCGCCGCGCCGCCCAGGCAGCCCAAAAACTGCAACAAGACAATCCCGAGGTGCGGCCGGTCGTCATCGCCGGGCGGGCCATCTCCTCGACATGGTGGGGCAAGGCGTGGTGCAGCAATCTCGAGAGCTACTCGGACTATAGCAACCGGATCGCTCGCGGCCGTAGCTATGTCCGGCACGGCGCTGTGCTCGATCTCCAGATCAAAAGCGGCGAGGTCCAGGCGCTCGTCCAGGGCAGCTCCTCCCGTCCGTACAAGGTAGAGATCACAGTAGCGCCGCTGTCCGAGGCGGCCAGGCAGGAACTGGTCAAGCAATGCGCGGGCAAGATCAGCTCGCTCCAGGAGTTGGCCGGCGGCAAGTTCCCGTCAGCGTTGGCCAAGCTGTTCCAGATGAAGGGAAGCGGCTTGTTCCCGTCGCCCCAGGACATCCAGCTCTCGTGCAGCTGCCCGGACTATGCGGTCATGTGCAAGCATGTGGCGGCTGTGCTGTACGGGATCGGCGCGCGATTCGACGACGACTCGGCGATGTTTTTCGAGCTGCGGCAGGTGAAGATGGACGATCTGATCACCTCGTCGCTCGGCGAGCAGTCCCGGGAGATGCTGAGTCGCTCCTCCAGACGCAGCGCCCGGGTGCTGGCCGAGGAGGACCTCGGCGCAGCCTTCGGAATCGAGCTGGATGCGGGCGACCTGGAGTCGCCAGCCCCGCGCTCGGGGAGGAAGGCAAGCGCGAAGGCGACAAGCGCCCAGACGCCAAGCTCCAAAGCTGCAAGCGACGAGGCGGCAAGCACCAAGACGGCAAGCCGCGAGGCTACAGTCGGGAGCGCCAAGTCAAGAGCTGCAGGTCCGAAGGCTAAAGCCGCAAGCTCCAAGGCCGCAAGCTCCAAAGCCGCAAGCGCCAAGGTTGCGAGCGCCGGCGCTGCTGCTGTAGCTTCCGATCCGGCCGCGACGCCTGACGAACTGCCGCCTAAGCGACGCAGAGGCAGGCCGCCGGGCAGCAAGAACAAGCCGAAGCCTATCAATCCGTAAATGAGGTCGGAGAAGATGAGAATCGATATATCCCAGCATGCCCTCCCGGTCTACGAGGCGTTGGCCAGCAACGTCCGCATCGAGATGATCCGGCTGCTGGCAACCAAGACGATGAACATCAAGGAGCTGGCTGACGCGATGAGCTTGAGCAGCGCGATCATGACGATGCATGTCAAGAAGCTTGAGCGGGCCGGCATTATCAAGACCTCCATGCAGCCCGGCAAGGGCGGAGCCAAAAAAATGTGCACCCTCGTTACCGACAAGATCGAGATTATTTTCCCTTCCAGAGAAGTGAGCAGTGCCAGAGACTGTCATGTGACGGAGGTGCTGGTCGGCCATTATAGCGACTTCGAGGTGCATCCAACCTGCGGTCTCGCCTCGACGGTCAAGGTGATCGGCATGTTCGACGAGCCGCGGGCGTTCCTCGAGCCGGAGCGGGTGAATGCCAAGATCCTCTGGCTCGGACAAGGTTACATTGAATACCGGTTAGCCAATTATTTGATGAAAAACGATACGCCGCTGGAGCTTGAAATTTCGATGGAAATCTCATCGGAGGCGCCGTTCGCCAATGAAAACTGGCCCTCCGATATTACCTTCACGCTGAACGGCGTCGAGCTGGGCGTCTGGACGAGCCCGGGCGACTTTGGAGGCAGCAAGCGCGGGCGCTATACGCCGGACTGGTGGTGGGACGAGATCAATCAGTATGGCATCATGAAGGTGCTGAAGATCGGCAGCGACGGCACCTTTATCGACGGTATGCGCATCTCCGATGTGACGATCCAGGATATCCGGGTGGAGGACAAGCAGTGGAACTTCCGCATCGAGGTCAAGGAGGATGCCGAGAATGTCGGCGGACTGACCTTGTTCGGCACCGGATTTGGTAATTACAATCAGGATATCGTATTTAAGCTCTACTATGAGCGTACTGCTTCTGCAACCTGACAAAAAGAGCGAAGCTCGGCATTGGCCAAAAGCCTGCCGAGCTTCGCTTTTTTTTGTGCGAACATACTATAGCGTCTGCACCGGCTGGCTGCTTTGCTCAGACGCTACGCGGCCGAACAGCGGCATGCCCGCCTCGTCCCAATCGATAGGCATGATGCATGTATGGCGATTGGGATCGTAGAGCGGATCGCCGACAATCTCCTTGTAGTCGCGGGCATGATAGACGAGCAGATCGGTGCGGCCATCCTCGGCGATCGTAAAGCTGTTGTGGCCGGGCCCGAATCGACCTGCCGCTTCATCGGTCGCGAGGACGGGCTTGGATGATTTGGCCCAGGAGGCCGGGTCGGTCAGGTCGCTGTCCTCGCGAGCCCATAGCAGTCCCATGCAATAATGGTGATCGGTCGCGCTCGCCGAGTAGCTGATGAAGAGATAGCCGTTCCGCTCGAGGACAGCCGCGCCTTCATTGACGAGGAAGCCGTTCCTCTCCCAGTCATGCTCGGGCGTCGTTAGTATCGTGTGCGGGCCCGCCAGCGTCCAAGGGTTGCTCATCGGCGCCAGATACAGATTGGAGTTGCCCGGAATGTCGGGATCGCGTTGGGCCCAGACGAGGTAGCGCACGCCGCGATGAGCGAACGTCGTGGCGTCGAGGGCAAAGGTTTCCCAGGCGGTGCGGATCTGGCCTTTCTCCACCCATGCGCCCTCCAGCGGATTGGCGGCATCGCATTCCAGCACGTACATTCGATGTTCAAAGGCGGCTTCAGCTCGCGCTGCGGCGTAGTAAAGGTACCATTTGCCATCGATGTAGTGCAGCTCGGGCGCCCAGATGTTGGCGCTCATCGGACCTTGCTCGCGCTTGCGCCAGCAGACGACAGGCGAAGCTGTCGCCAAGCCTGTGATCGTCGGCGCGCGCCGAAGCTCGATCCGATCGTATTCGGGCACCGAGGCGGTGAAGTAGTAATAACCGTCCGTATGCAGATAGACCCAGGGGTCGGCACGTTGAGCAATCAGGGGATGAGGGTAAGCGAACTGGCTGGTGGACATAAGGAAATCCTCCCTATCATTAATGGTTATGTTAACAAATGAAACATGAGCATATTATACAGGAAGTGCAGGCTGGTAAACAATGACCAAGGGTAGCGGGTCGGGATACCAGCCTGTTTTGCGCAATGCTAAGACTTTATTATGCTTTAGAATGCGCTTGAGGCAGACTTGACGGCTGCTGATCCCGATTGAAATTTCCTATTGACGAAAAGAGAGGAAGAAAATATGATATTAATATAATTGCGAATTATAAATGTTTATATTAACAAATTAAGTGTGAGTCAAGATGAATCGAATCCAGGGAGGTATTTGGGATGAATGGATGGAGAAGAAAGGCAGCGTTGAGCGGATTGGCGTTAACCTTGCTGCTCACGGCATGCACGGGGGGCAATGGCGTTAACGGCGGCGGGAATGGCGGCAAGGCAGGCAATGGCACCAATAGCGGCAATGCGACGACAACTCCTGCCGATACGGCGGAAAACAACAGTCAACAGACGGCCGGGGAAACGCCGGTCGAACAGGATTTTGGCAAGGATGTGAGCGGGCAGGTTACCATTTGGGCCTTTAATGAAAACGTTTTCGAAGAAGTGGCCGAAGCCTTTATGGCCGAGTATCCCAACATCCAGGTGAACACCGTGTTCGTCCCGTTTGACGAGCTGCACGACAAGCTGCAGACGGCGCTGGCGAGCGGCAGCGGCGCGCCGGACATCGCCGAGGTCGAGCAGGGACAGTTCACGCGCTACGTCACAGGCGGCGTACTGGAGAATCTGCTGGACGAGCCTTACAATGCCGGGCAGTTCAAAGAGCTGGTGCCGGAGTACAACTGGGAACGCTGGATGTCGCCGGACGGCACGCAGCTGCTCGGGATGCCTTGGGACTCTACGCCGGGGGTCTGGTATTACCGGTCGGATATTATGGAGGAGCTCGGACTGCCGAGCGATCCTGACGAGCTGGGCGAGTATATCCAGGACGGCGAGAACTTCCTGACGCTGGCGCAGGTGCTCGCGGCGAGCGGCAAGCAAGCCTTCGAATGGCGGGACGGTCCGATCCACTGGGCGGGCGACGAGATCGGCTACTTCGATAGCGAGCTGAACTGGATACGCGACAACGACAAGCTTGTGCAGATCCTCGACTATACGAAGCGCGGCAATCAGCTCGGCTGGGCTCCACATATGGCGGCCTTCACCGATGAAGGCAAGCAACTGGTGCTCTCCGGTCAACTGGTCGGCATGGCGCTGGGCTCGTGGGGGGCGCGCCAGCTGGAGTCGGATTTTCCGGAGCTGGCGGGCAAGTGGCGCGTCACCAACCTTCCGTTTGGCCTCAACTTCCCGCTCGGCGGCTCCAGCTTCGTCATCCCGGCGCAGAGTCCCAACAAGGATGCGGCTTGGGTGTACATGCAGTGGGTGATGCGCTCGGAGAACGCGTGGAAGATCTGGACCAACCATTCGATCCAGCCGGGTTATACCGATATCGCCCAGCTCGAATGGTACGCCGAGCAGCCCAACGACTACCTCGGCGGCCAGCAGGACTACAAGCTGTACGAGAAGCTGGCGCAGCAGGTGCCGACCAAGCGGCTTAATCCGCTCGACGGCCGGGGCTGGGGTCTGTGGGTGCCGCGCATCCTCGACGCGCTCGACAAAAACATCGACTCGCGGACGACGCTGCAGCTGGCCAAGGAAGATGCCGAGAGCATGCTGAAGGACGATATCGACAATTTGCGCAAGCAACTGGGGCAATAGGGGGCTACCCGCGTGATTGGTATGGTGAAGCGGTACAAGGTGTCGCTGGCGGTCATCCTGCTGCTCGCCGTCGGCGTCTATGTGTGGAACGACAATCGCGGCTTCGACGACAGCGCGATGGCTGCCGTGCCGCGGCATGAAGGGCTCGACGATCGCTCGATCCTGCTATCGGAGGACACCAGCAGCCTGCTGGAGCCGTCGTACTACAAGGTGCTGTCGGCGCTCCAGGCCGAGGGCGCGCTCGACACCGAAGGATTCGAGGCGCGTATCCGCTCCGTCGACTATGCGGCGCTCAGCGGCGAGGGGGCAGAGGTGCAGGCAGCGCCAGCAGGGGGACCGCAGCAGGCGGTGGCCTTGGTGCAGGAGGAAGGCTGGGTCGAATACGAGCTTGAGGTGCCGGCGAGCGGCTTTTATCAGATGGGGATGACGTATTACGCCTTGCCGGGCAAGCGGGCAGATGTCGTGCGCAGCGTCATGATCGACGGCGCTTACCCGTTCTTCCAGGCCAAGAAGCTCGACTTTGGCCGGATGTGGCAGGAGAGCGGCGAGCCCTGGTACGACAATCAGAACAATGAATACAATCCCCCGCGCACCGAAGTAAGCGATTGGCAATATCGGGACTTCGTCGACGCGGGAGCCAAGGTGGAGGAGCCGTTCCGATTTTATCTGGAGCAGGGGAGCCACACCGTGCGCATCGTCTATGTGCGGGAGCCGGCGCTGATCGGCGAGCTGTGGGTATTCTCTCCGCGCACGGCAGAGAGCTATGAGACGATGCGGCAGAGCTACGAGGCTGCGGGCTATCGGCCGACCTCCGGCCATCTGATCAAGGTGCAGGCCGAGGAGGCCGTGCTGCGCTCCGACCCGACGCTCAAGCGGATCGAGGACCGAGAGCCCGACACCGAGCCGTTCCTGCCGGACTCCGTCGTGCTCAACGCTTTCGGCGGTCTGAGCTGGCGCGATGGCGGACAGTGGGCCGAGTGGGAGGTCGAGGTGCCGGCGAGCGGACTGTACGAGCTGGGGGCCCGCTATGGCCAATGGTTCCTGAACGGCATCCCGGTGCAGCGCCGGATTACGATCGACGGCGAGCTGCCGTTCCGGGAGATGAACGCCGTCTCCTTCCCGTACAAGGCGGAATGGCAGATCAGCGCCTTTGGGCCGGAGGAGGAGGAGACGCGGCTGTTCTACCTGGAGCAGGGCGCGCATCGCATCCGCATGGAGGTGCAGGTGGGCGCGCTGGGCGAGATCCTCGAGCGGGTCACCGACACGACGCAGCGGATGTCGCTGCTGACGCGCGAGGTGATCCGCGTCACCGGCACCAACCCCGACCCCAATGCGGACTGGCGGCTCGAGCGCAACATCCCGAACCTGGTGCCGCGCTTGCAGAACATGGCCTGGGAGATGGACGACGCGATCCAGCAGCTCTACGACTTCGGCGTCAAGCAGGGCAGCTCGGAGGCGAGCACGCTCTATGAGGCGAGGGACGTGCTGCTCAGTCTGGCTGACGATCCCGCTGCGATCCCAGCGAGGTTGACGCAGTTCTCGGAGCTGCAGTCGGCGCTTGGTCTGTGGGCCAACGGTCTGAGCCGGCAAAGTCTGCTGCTCGACTACCTGATCGTCAAGTCGCCGGATCAGCCGTGGCCGCGTCCGGCCGCCCCCTGGTATGAGCGGCTCGGGACGAGCGTCGCCGATGTGGCGCGCTCGTTCACCAAGGAGTACGGCGGCGTCGGCACGGTCTATGAGGAGGACGAGGAGGTGCTCGACGTCTGGATCGCGCGCGGCCGCGACTGGGTCGAGATCATCAAGCAGATGATCGACGAGGACTTCACGCCGGAGACCGGCATCCGCGTCAATGTCAATGTCATCCCGGCGCAGCAGATGCAACTGCTCATGCTCGCCAACACGTCCGGGTTGGCCCCGGATGTGGCGCTTGGCGTCGAGGGCGAGGTGCCGATCGACTTTGCCGTCCGCAATGCGCTGGTCGACCTCGGCTCCTTCGACGACTATGCGGAGGTGGCGGCCCGCTTCCGCCCCGGCGCGCTTATCCCGTATCAGTACAACGGCGGGCACTTCGCGCTTCCGGAAAATCAGAACTTCTACATGCTGTTCTACCGCAAGGACATCATGGAGGAGCTGGGGGTGACAGAGGCGGATATTCCCGACACCTGGCAGGAGGCGATGGACCTGATCCCGCTGCTGCAGCAGAACGGCATGGACTTCTTTTATCCGCATGCTCCCAATGCGCCCGCGATGGCGATCAACGAGTTCGCGCCCTTCCTGTTCCAGAACGGCGGCGAGTTCTATAGCGAGAACGGCCAGCGCTCGGCGCTCGACTCGCCGGAGGCGCTGGAGGCGATACGGATGTGGACGGGGCTGTTCACCAACTACCGGATTGCCAAGCAGGCGGACTTTTACAATCGCTTCCGGTCCGGCGAGATGCCGATCGGCGTGGCGGACTACTCGACGTATATCCTGCTCTCGACGGCGGCTCCCGAGCTGACCGGCTGGTGGGCGATGAAGCCGATGCCCGGCATCGAGCAGGCGGATGGCCGCATCAACCGCTCGACGGGCGGTCTGGCCCAGACCGGGATGATCTTCCGCTCCTCGGAGCGTCAGGAGGAGGCGTGGGAGTTCCTGAAGTGGTGGACGGGCGCGGATGCGCAGGAGCGATTCGGCTCCGAGCTGGAGGCGCTGCTCGGCGTCGAGGCCCGCTGGAATACGGCCAACGTCGAGGCGCTGGAGCGCTTGCCGTGGCAGCAATCCGACATCGACGCGATCCTCGAGCAGTGGGAGTGGTTCCGCGAGCGCGAGGTCGTGCTGGGCGGCTACTTTACGACGCGGCATGTGGCCAATATGTGGAACGAGATCGTCCTGAACGGCCGCATCCATCGCGAGGCCGTCGAGGCCGGCGTGCGCGAGATCAACAAAGAGCTGCGCAAGAAGCGCGAGGAGTTCGGGCTGGATCGAGAGGATCGGGCGAACCGAGAGGATCGGGAGCTTCGACAGGATCGGGAGAAGCGAGAGGAACGACAAGGTCGGCTCGATGCGGCGGAAGGAGGCGTGAGCCCATGACAACAAGGACAAGCGCTGTACCTGGCAGCACTGCTGCCAGGCTGGCCGCGCCAAGTGCGCAACAGTCGGGGCACTTGGGCGAGCCATCGGCAGCTTCACCGACTACTCCAATAGCTGCCCGCCCGACAGCGCCGCGCCGCCGGCCGCTGCGCTCGCGGCTGGCGCTCCTGTGGAGCGAGATCAAGCGTCATAAGATTTCATATTTGTTTCTGGCGCCGTTTTTGCTCTTGTTTACCTTTTTTATCATTGTGCCGATCATCACCTCGATTGCGCTCAGCTTCTCTTACTACAATATCCTGGAGTCGCCGCGCTTTATTGGCTTTTCCAATTACAAGCTGCTGTTCGTCGATGACGACATCTTCATGCAGGCGGTTGGCATCACGCTGAAGTTCGCTTTTATTACCGGACCGGTCGGCTATGTGATGGCGTTCCTGCTTGCCTGGCTGATCAGCCAGATTCCGATCAAGTACCGGTTTTTCTACACGCTATGCTTCTATACGCCGTCGATTACGAGCGCGACCGCGATGTCCGTCGTCTGGCTGTACATGTTCGCCGGGGATCGCAAGGGGCTGCTCAACAACTGGCTCATTCAGATCGGCTTGCTCGACGAGCCGTTCCTGTACTTGCAGGATATCCGCTCGATCGTGCCGGTCATCATTATCGTCTCGCTCTGGATGAGCATGGGCGTCGGCTTCCTGGCCTTCCTGGCCGGTCTGCAAAACGTGCCCAAGGACTTATACGAGGCAGGGGCCATCGACGGCATCCGCAACCGCTGGCAGCAGCTCTTCTATATTACGGTGCCGGCGGTGAAGCCGCAGCTGCTCTTCGGGGCGATCATGCAGGTCGTCTCGTCGCTCCAGGTGTTCGACATCAGCGTTCAGTTGGTCGGCCTGCCAAGTCCGCTGTATGCGGGGCACACGATCCTCACCCATCTGTTCGACTATGCGTTCATCCGCTTCGAGATGGGCTATGCCTCGGCGATTGCGGTCGTGCTGTTCCTGCTGATGATGGGCTTGAACCGACTTATATTCAATGTTCTGGGGAGGGATTGACCGTGTCGCGAGTGCATGTCGGACGCAGGAGGCTGGATTGGGGCGGACTTGGCTTGTACGGGTTTTTGACCGGCTTCGGTCTGCTCATGCTGATGCCGCTCGTCTATATGGCGTCGACGGCGCTCAAGCCGATCAGCGAGCTGTTTCTGTTCCCGCCCCGTTTTTTCGTACAAAATCCGACGCTGCTCAACTTCCGGGACCTGCTGCTCATCACAGGCACCTCCTATGTCCCGTTCGCGCGTTACATACTCAACAGCGTCATCGTCACAGCGGGCATCGTCGCCGGCGGCGTGCTCTTCTCCGCTCTGGCGGCCTATCCCCTGGCCAAGCACAACATGCCGTTCAAGAAGATCATCTTCGATATGATCGTCGCGGCGCTTATGTTCTCGCCGATGGTATTGCAGATTCCCCAGTATCTGCTCATCAGCCAGTCCGGCCTTATGAATACGTACTGGGCGATGATCCTGCCGTATCTCGCGGCTCCGATCGGGATGTTCCTGATGACGCAGTTTCTGCGCCAGATTCCCGATGCGCTGCTGGAGGCGGCACGCATCGACGGCGCTTCGGAGTGGCGGGTATTCTGGGTGATCATCATGCCGCTGCTCAAGCCGGCGATCGCCACATTCGCGCTGTTCAGCTTCATCACGGCCTGGAACGACCCGTATCCATCGATGGTGTACACGACCAGCGAGAATATGAAGTCGCTGCCGCTGGCGATCCAGACGATCCAGGGCGGCGCAGGCGTCATCGCCAGAGTCGGCACCTTTGCGGCCGCCAGCTTCCTGATGATCGTGCCGACGCTGCTCGTCTTCGTCATCACCCAACGGATGGTCCTGCAGACGATGGCGCACTCGGGACTGAAGGAATAGGAGGACGCCCATGAACGCAGCCAGTAAATGCAAAGCTCTGTTCGTCGCCCTGCTCGTCTCGGTGCTGTTGCCGACAAGCGCATCGGCGACGATCCCTTATCACGGATATACGTACAGCTCCGACCGCGAGGTCCGCTCGATCGCGGGCTATGTGTACGCAGGCTCGATCGACGGCACAGAGGATCCGGCGATCGGCGCGCTCAATCGCCCGGAGTCGCTGTACTTCGCCGAGGATGGCATGCTGTATATCGTCGACTCCGGCAACAACCGGATCGTCCAGCTCGATCGCGACCGCCGCTACGTCCGATCGTTCGGCGATGTCGAGGGGCCGGGTGCGCTGAGCGAGCCGAAGGGCGTCTATGTCAAGGCCGACGGCACCGTCTACGCCGCAGATACGAAGAATGGGCGGATCGCCGTATTCGACGCCGCTGGCGCGTTCGTCCGCGACTCCCCCAAGCCGGAGAGCCCGCTGATCGGCAGCACCTTCTCGTATTCGCCGTCCAAGCTCGTACTCGACAAGCGGGACTACATGTACGTCGTCAGCGAGGGCAATACCCAGGGACTGCTGCAGATCGATCCGACCGGCCAATTCCGGGGCTTCTACGGCGCCAACCATGTCGGCTTCAGCTGGAGTCGGCTGTTCGTGAAGCTGATCGCCACTGAGGCGCAGCAGCGCAAGCTGTCGGCGATCGTACCGGCGGAGTTTTCCAACCTGGAGCTTGACGCCGAAGGCTTCATGTACACGACGACGCTCGGCGAGGAGGTCAATCAGCTGAAGCGGCTGTCGCCGGTTGGCGTCGATACGCTCAATCTCGGGACCGCTCGCCCCTACGGCGATCTGTACACGGTTGGCCCGTTTGCGATGGCGTCCTTTATCGGCGTCACGGTCAGCCCGGAGGGGATCATCTCGGCGCTCGATCTGCAGACGAGCAAGGTATTCCAGTACGACAAGCTGGGCAACTTCCTATTCTCCTTCGGCGGCACCGGCGAGCAGAACGGACTGTTCGTAACGCCGTCGGACCTGAAGCAGGACGCCAATGGCAATCTGTACGTTGTCGATCGCGGCCGCAACCGGATCGATATGTTCCGCACGACGCCGTTCGCCGATCTGGTGCATGAGGCGTCGACGCTGTACGTCGACGGACGCTACAGCGAGGCCGAGGCGCTCTGGCAGGAGGTGCTGCGCGTGAACGGCAACTACGAGATGGCCTATATCGCGATCGGCAAGGCGATGTACAAGGCCGAGCGTTACCGGGATGCGATGGACTACTTTGAGCTCGCCGGCGCGCGGGCGGACTACTCCGTCGCCTTCAAGGAATACCGCAAGGAGTACGTCCGCGAGCACTTCGCCGTCTTCGCGATTGGCGCCATCCTGCTCTTCGTGGCCCTGCGCTGGGGCGCGCCGCGGCTCATCCGCGCGATTGTCGTCAGACGCAGACAGGCGATCGAACAGTCCGGTGTACAGGCAAGTGGTCAGACAGATGGAGAGGCGAGCAGTCAGGGAAGCGGGCAAGCGGGCGCACAGGGTCCCGGTGCAGGGAAGGAGCTGACGAGATGAGCACGTTTGCCATGATGGGCCGCATCCTGGCCAAGCCGTTTGATTTTTTTGAGGAGATTCAGGAGCCTGGCATGGTGCGGGTCGCTCAGGCGTTGTATATCGTCGCGCTCGCCTATCTGGTGCGCATGCTGACGCTGTACGCCGCAGGCTTCTCGTACCAGAGTCGGGAGCCGTATGAAATCTCCGCCGTGCAGGAGTTGATCTGGCTCGTCGTCCCTTGGGCGACCTGGTGCGTCGCGCACTGGGCGGTGAGCGCCATCCTGGACGGCGAGGGCAAGTTTCGCGAGATCGTCTATGGTAGCGCTTTTGCGCTGGTGCCCTATGCTGTTTGCATGATTCCCGTGACGCTGCTCACCCGCATCCTGTCGCTCGATGAGTCGGGCACTGTGCAGATACTCACCTTAGCGATCTACGCCTGGGTAGCTTGGCTCGTCTTGCTCAAGGTGAAGATTTTGCACAATTTCAACCTGGGAAAGGCGTTGTTCATCATCTCGCTAAGTATCGTCGGCATGCTGATCGTCTGGTTCGCAGGCATCCTGCTCTTCGGGCTGGCCAACCAATTTATCAGCTTCGTCACGGACATCGCCAAGGAGCTGCGACTGCGGGCGTAGTGGCTGGCATAGTAGCGTTTAGGATGGCATGAATAGTGGGTCATGAACCGGTCATTGATTCATTGCTGACGTAAGCGCAGAGGAAGCGTGAGTGCAGCGACTGCGTTGTTTGGGGCCGCCCGCAATCATGCTGCGTGACAGATGGCGCTCACCGGACATCGCCAATGGGAGGATGGCGGCCCAAGGTTCCGCCCCCAAGCCCGTAGGCCAGGATGAGACGGGACTTGTGCGAAAAATCGCACAAGTTTGCCCGATAGGCCGCAGGGGCGGTAACGGGTCCTTATAGAAGCTAGCGTTTTCCCTCCGGGCAACCGAGTGAATCCTTTCGAAGCAAGTTTTCCCTCCGGGAAAACTTTTAGGAGGCAAGATCATGAAAAGACAATCGGAACGGAAGTGGGCGGCAGGCTGGCTGGCAATCGTGCTGGCTATTGCGCTGACGGGTCAGCAGTTGCTCTCGTTGACAGTTCCGGCGGTACTGGCATCGGCTACGCCGGTGCTGGCCGTTGAGCCGGATGCTAACTCGGAAGCTGCGAGTGGAGCGCTTGTGGCGACTAATGAGCGCGCGGAGGCGACAGTCGGAACGGAGCAGACAGATGGCGAACCGGCTACGCTCGGGACCGACCAGCCGGGGAGCGACCCGGCAGCAAGCAGCCCGGAACCCGCCACCGAGCCATCAGGGAGCCCACCGCCGCCCGTCGCCGATTCGGCAGCGAGCCCACCGCCGCCCGTCGCCGAGCCATCAACGAGCTCACCGCCGCCCGCCACCGAGCCATCAGCGAGCAACCCGCCGCCCGCCAACGAGCCATCAATGAGCAATCCGCCGCCGGTCGCCGAGCCAGCAACGGGCACGCCGTCGCCCGGCACAGAGCAGGCCGAGCCGGGCTCCCCGAGCGACCAGCCGGTCGTCTCGCCGCTGATGGTGCGGCTTACCGGCGACGAGCCGATGTACCCCGTCACGGCGACGACGCGCTATTTGGACAATGGCCGCTTCGTCCTCTACCTCGACGAGAAGACGGCCAATGTCCGGGTGGCGGCCAAGGAATCGGAGGCCGAGTGGCTGGGCGCGCCGATCGTGCCGCGCACGACGATGCCCAACAACAAAAAGTTCATGGACTCGCCAGTCCATGTAAAGTACACCGAGGGCGCAGACATCACCTCGACCTACTCGCTCAAGGACGCCGAGACGACGGCGACGATCGCTGCGGAGGCGGACCGGGTGACGGTCAGCTTTGCCTTCGAGCTGGAGAAGCTGTACTTCGATCTCGTCTATCGGCTGACGGATACCGGCCTGGAGGTGACGATCCCGTACGACTCGATCCGCGAGGAGGGCAAGGCGAGGCTGATCAGCCTCGAGGCGCTGCCGTTCATGAACGCTGCGCTGCCCTTCGAGGAAGGCGCGATGCTGCTGCCCGACGGCTCTGGCGCGCTCCTGCATTTCCGCCCCGATTATCCGCTCTATCTGAAGGGATACTCGGAGATGATCTACGGTCCCGACGAGACCTTCATCACGCAGACGCATGACATGATTAGCCAGAACGGCATGCGCACCCAGACGCCGCGTCAATATGCGACGATGCCAGTCTATGGCATGTACCGGGACGGCATCGCGACACTCGGCATCGTCACGCAGGGCGAGTACGACGCGCGGATCAACGGTACGCCTGCCGGCATCCGCAACATTCCGCTCTATCGCAGCTCGGCAGAGTTCCTCTATCGCAAAAACGACGTCATCTTCATCGGCTCCTCCGGTCAGATCCCGTACTACCAGGGACGCAAGATCGAGGGCGACCGGCAGGTACGCTTCGAGCTGCTGGCGGGGGAGGAGGCGAGCTATGTCGGGCTGGCCGGCGCCTACCGCCGTTATCTGACGGAGGAGCTTGGCGTTGAACCGACCGACACTGGAGCCGCCGATGCGCCGCTATCGATCCGAATGCTGGGCGGCATCCGGCGCGACGAGATTATCGGCAGCACCTTCATCCGGATGACGACCTTCGAGCAGGCGCGGCGGCTGATCGCCGAGCTGAGGTCGGCTGGCGTGGATCGTCTAGAGCTGACGCTAGACGGCTGGTCCAAGGGCGGCGTGTACGGCAATCAGCCAGACCACTTCCCCGCTGCCCGGCAGCTCGGCGGCAAGTCTGGCCTGGGAAGTCTGGCGGCGTATGCGGCAGAGCAGGGGACACCGCTCTACCTGCGAACCAACTATGTCAAGCCCTTCGAGAGCAGCGACGGCTTCAGCAAGCGCAAGGACGCCGTCCGCGGCATCGACCGCGAGGTGCTGGAGCTCACCGGCTACTACCTCACGGACCGCTGGACGCAGCGGAATATCGGGTATTATCTGCTGAAGCCGCAGCGGGTGTACGAGCGTCATATCGCGCAAGAGCTGGCGCAGGCGCATGAGATCGGCGTCGCAGGCATCCAGTTCGAGCACATGGGCGAGCTTCTCTACTCGGACGAGGATCCTGCGGCCTTTTTCAGCCGATCGCAGACGGCGGCAGTCTGGCGGCAGGCGCTGGAGAGCGCCCGCGAGCAAGTGGGACGTGCCGCTGTCGACTACGGGTATGCGTACACCTGGGGCGCCGTCGATCGGATCGACCAGGCGCCGCTCTACCATAGCGGATACACGTACACGGACGAAGCGGTGCCGTTCTATCCGCTCGTCGTGCATGGCTTGGTCCCGTATCATGCGTCCCCCGCCAATCTGCGAGAGGATGCGGCGTACGAGCGGCTGCGAGCGATCGAATACGGCGCCTTGCCGAGCTACGAGCTGACCGACGCGCCGACGAGCAAGCTGCAGCGGACGATGGCCGACCGGCTGTTCAGCTCGCGGGCCGCCGACTGGCTCGGCGAGGCGATCTCCGAATACAGGGCGACGCGGCCGCTCTACGAAGCGATCGCCGGTCGGCAGATGGTCGGACACAGCGAGCTGGAGCCAGGCGTATATGCAACCGAGTACGAAGGCGGCGTCCGCGTCATCGTTAATTACAAGGCGACCGATGTTCAGGTGGAGGGCCAGTCGGTCCGGGCGATGGACTATACGTGGATGAGGGGGTAGGCGAATAACATGCGATGGAAACTCAATATGCGCGGACGCCATATTTTGGAGGGCTACTCGTTTATCGGCTTGTGGATCGTTGGCTTCTTCCTGTTTATGGCCGTCCCCCTCGGTCGCTCGCTCTACTACTCCTTCCAGGAGCTGAAGACGAGCCGCGACGGACTGATCGCCGATTACGTCGGGTCGCTGCATTACCGGGCGGCGTTTACCGTTGACGTCCAATTCCTGCCGCTGCTGCGGGATACGATGCTGGCGATGCTGCGTCATGTGCCGCTCGTCCTCGTCTTCGCGATGATCTGCGCGCTCCTGCTGAATCGTCATGCAGCGGGCCGGATGCTGTTCCGCGGCATTTTCTTCCTGCCAGTCATCATCGCCTCCGGGACGATCCTCAAAAAGCTGCTCGAGCAGGGAGCGGCGCAATTGCCGATCTTCATGCAATACGATCTGTACAGCAAGCTCCGACTGTTCATCCCGCCTGATCTGCTGATGACGCTGCTTGCTTACTCCGACTCGCTGACGTTGGTGATGTGGGACTCGGGCGTGCAGATCCTCATCTTCCTGGCGGGGCTGCAGACGATCTCGCCGCAGCTGTACGAGGCAGCGACCTGCGACGGCGCGACCAAGTGGGAGAGCTTCTGGAAGATTACATTTCCGATGATCCTGCCGATGATCTTCGTCAATACGCTATTTACGATGGTGAACTCATTCACCAAGGCGGATAACGGCGTCATGAATCATCTGCGGACCGTCGTCTTCAGCAATAACAATTACGGCTACGGCTCGGCGCTCGGCTGGATTTATTTTATCGTCATATTCCTGCTGCTCGGGCTGGTCTTCGCGCTGTTCCGCAAGCATCTGGCATCGATGGAAGGGAGGGGGTGAGGGGATGGAAGAGACGCGCTACAACTATGGGAGACGGAGCTTCAGCCTCCAGTTGCAGGACGGCTTGCGACATTCGGCAGCTAGAAGGGGCCGCACCATCGCGGGCGCTCTGCTCTATTACTTCGTGCTGCTCAGCCTCTCCTTCGTATTCATGTACCCGCTGCTCTATATGGTGTCCAAGTCGCTCATGCAGAGCTGGGACGTGGCCGACGCTACGGTCCGCTGGATTCCGAAGAGCTTTGATCTGGCCAACTATCGGATCGCCTTCGCCGAGATGAATTACTGGCAAGGCTTTGCGAATAGCGTCATTACCTCCTTCGGCAGCGCCGCGCTGCAGATCGTCAGCTGCTCGCTGATCGGCTACGGCTTTGCGCGCTACCGTTTTCCGGGCTACGGGCTGTGGCTTGCGTTATTGATCTTCACCTTCCTGGTGCCGCCGCAGACGATTGTGGTGCCGCTGTACATGTTTTTCAGCAGTTTGGGCTGGATTAACACGCATCTGCCGTTTGTCGTGCCGGCGGCATTCGGCCACGGTCTGCAGGGAGCGCTGTTCGTCCTGATCTTCATCCAGTTCTACCGTCGCTTGCCCGGCGTGCTGGAGGAGGCGGCGCGGATCGACGGCGCTGGCCATCTGCGGACCTATTGGCAGATCATGTTCCCGCTGGCGCGTCCGGCGATGCTGGTCGTCTTCCTGTTCTCGAGTGTCTGGCACTGGAATGACAACTTCCAGCCGAGCACCTACTTGCAGCTGCCGCCCTTCTACAATCTGGCGCAGCGGATGTCCGGCTTCTACGGCAAGGCGAGCATGGCTTCCGAGCAGATGTCGCAGTCGATCTCGGCCGGGGCGATCGGCATGGCGCCGACGCTGCTCAACCAGATCATGGCGGGCGTCATCCTGTCGATCCTGCCGATCCTGCTGTTGTATCTATTCGTGCAGCGTTACTTTGTCGAGAGCGTCGAGCGTTCGGGCATCGCCGGTGAGTAGAAGAGGTGATGATGAACCAGAGGAGGAACAGCCTATGACTTGCCAATCGAATAGGATCTGTCTGATCATCCTGGCGGCGCTGGCGCTGGCGGGATGCAGCGGACAGGCGGAGCAGGGGAATACAGGGCCAGCGGACACGGGGGCAGCTCACACAGAGTCAACGGACAATGAGGCGACCGATAAGGAGCAGACCGCGTCGCCAGAGGGGGCGAATAAGTCCGGCATGCCGGGCGACGCGTCTGCCGCTAACGACAACGACGAAGGAGCGGTCCCTGCAGCGACGCCCGGAGCCGGCACGGAGCGTCCGAGCGGGAGCGGACCGGCGTTCGCCGAGGTGTCGGTGCACGATCCTTCGGTGATCCGCGTCGATGGCACCTATTATATCTACGGCTCGCATCTGCAGTCGGCCAAGTCGGACGATCTGATCTCCTGGACCTTGATCTCCTCCGGCGTCCAGGACGGCAACCCGCTCATCCCCAACGTCACGGAGGAGATGGCCGAGGCGCTGGCGTGGGGGCAGACCGACACCTTCTGGGCCGGCGACGTCATCGAGCTGGCCGATGGCAGATTCTACATGTACTACAGCGTCTGCAAAGGCGATTCTCCGCGCGCGGCGATCGGCCTCGCCGTCTCCGACTCGCCGGAGGGGCCGTTCACCGACGAGGGCATCCTGCTCCGATCGGGGATGTGGGGGCAGCCGAGCGAGGACGGGACGATCTACGATCCGACGGTGCATCCCAATGCGATCGATCCGCATACCTTCTATGACCGCGAAGGCTTGCTATGGATGGTGTACGGCTCCTACTCCGGCGGCATCTTCATCCTGAAGCTGGACCCCGAGACCGGCCGCCCCTACCCCGATCAGGGCTATGGCGTCAAGCTGCTGGGGGCCAATCACAGCCGAATCGAGGGCCCGTATATCCTCTACAGCCCGGATACCGAGTACTACTATCTGTTCCTGTCCTATGGCGGACTTGACGCGTCAGGAGGCTACAACATCCGGGTTGCGCGCTCCAAGAGCCCGGACGGTCCTTATGTGGATGCGGCAGGCCAGCCGATGATCGAGGCGGGCGGTGCGCCGGGCTCCTTTTTTGACGATCGGGCGATCGAGCCCTACGGGGCCAAGCTGATGGGCAATTATCTGATGCGCCGTCAGCCCGGCGAGGCAGGTGGCGGCCTGGGGCACGGATACGTCTCGCCGGGTCATAACTCCGCTTACTATGACGAGGAGACGGGGCGCTACTACCTCATCTTCCACACCCGCTTCCCGTATCGGGGCGAGCATCACGAGGTGCGGACGCATCAGATGTTTATGAATAGCGATGGCTGGCCGGTCGTCGCGCCGCACCGTTACGCTGGCGAGACGCTCGGGGAGTATACGGCGGCGGAGACGGCGGGCGAGTACAAGCTGATCCGGCACGGCCGCGACATCAGCGCCGAGCTCAAGGAAGCGGACCTCGTGCGGCTGACGGAGGGTGGCGCGATCGAGGGCGAGCTGACGGGTGCGTGGACGCTGACGGACGGCCATCAGGCCGAGTTGACCGTGGCAGGGACGGTGTACCGCGGCGTATTTATCCGGCAGTGGGACGCGGTCGCCGGGGCGGAGACGCTTGTCTTCACCGCCTTGTCCGAGCAGGGCGAGGCGATCTGGGGCAGCCGTACCGTCCCGCGAGAGTAGCACAATAAAGTTCCGAGGGCAGCGTGCCGCGCTGCTCTTTTTTCACCCCAACAGTAAAATGGAGTTAAGAAAAGTAAATAGTTGTATATTGTAGCGAACGGCCCTTGGAGATGATAATGTAAGCGTAGACATTTTGCACAACTCATTGTATAGGGGGAACGATATGAGCACCAACAAACGGTTTGTGAAAGGGCTCTCTATCCTGATGCTGGCTGCGCTCACCGCTACGGCTTGCAGCAATGGCAACGGCGGTACGAACACGCCAGGGACCAACTCGCCAGGGACGAACACACCAAGCACGAACACGGGCACAAACAACACACCTGAACCCGCAGCCGAAAACGGGCCATTGACCAAATACGACCCGCCGATCTCGGTGTCCTTCGTCCGCAACCTGAGCGACGTCGTCGAGAACAACGTACTCGGCGTACTGCCAGGCGAGACGATCGAGGACAACATCTGGTCGCGCTTGTACAAGGATGAGCTGGGCATCGACATTACGTATGACTGGATCGTCAAGGGCAATCCGACATCCGACCAATACCTGCAAAAAATTAACGTAACTCTGGCTTCTGGCGATCTGCCGGACATCACCCCGGTGGATGCTACGCAGCTCAAGCAGCTGGCGGAGTCCGATCTGATCGAAGACATGACCGAATGGTATGACAAATATGCTTCGCCGCTCACCAAGCAAGTACTGTCCCAGGAAGGCACAAGCGCCTTCGACGCCGTCACCTATGACGGCAAGCTGATGGCGATCCCGCAGCTGGAGTCCTCGATCGAGCGCTCGATGTTCCTGTGGGTCCGCACGGACTGGCTGGAGAAGCTGAAGCTTGATCCGCCGAAGACGATGGACGATGTACTGAAGATTTCGAAAGCGTTTGCCGAGCAGGACCCGGATGGCAACAACGCCAAGGACACCTTTGGCCTCGGACTCACTAAGGGACTGTGGGGCGGCGCGATGGGCCTCGAAGGCTTCGTAGCTGGCTACAACGCCTACCCGAACATCTGGCTGGAGGACAGCTCCGGAGAGCTCAAGTTCGGCAGCATCCAACCAGAGATGAAAAAAGCGCTGGGCGTCCTGCAGCAGATGTACAAGGACGGTCAGCTCGACCAGGAGTTCGGCGTCAAGGACGGCGCCAAAGTATCCGAGCAGATCGCAGCCGGCAAAATCGGTATGCAATACGGCGAGCAATGGAACTCCATCTGGCCGTTGCAGTTGAACCGGGATAACGATCCTAATGCGCAATGGCAAGCCTTCCCGATCGTCTCGGAGACCGGCGATGCGCCGAAGGTGCCGCTGAAGTTCAGCACGACGAGATTCTTCGCCGTCAAGAAGGGCTCCGCGCATCCCGAAGCCGTCGTCAAGATGTTCAACCTTCACCTCGAGAAAAACTGGGGCGAGACGGCTGAGTTCGACAAGTATTATGCGCCGCCGGAAGCGGAGAGCGTATGGCAGCTGTCGCCAGTCACGCCAGCGCCAGTGTACAAAAACGTAGACGCATTCCGCGCGATCGATGCGGCTCGCAAAGCCAATGACTTCTCGACTCTGGTCGGCGAAGCCAAGACAATCCAGGAGAAGCTGGAAATGTATGCATCCGGAGACGCAGATGGCTTCGCGCTGTGGGGCTGGGAGCGCATCTACGGCGAGCAAGGCTCCATGGGGATTACGGACCAGTACGACAAAAACAAGCAGTTCCTCCAAGACAAGTTCGTAGGCGCGCCTACGCCGACGATGGTCGAGCGCAAGACGACGCTGGAGAAAATGCAAAACGAAGTGTTCGTCAAAATTATTCTCGGCGAATCCGTCGACAAGTTCGATCAGTTCGTAGCGGACTGGAAGAAGCTCGGCGGCGACGATATTACCAAAGAAGTCAACGAATGGTATGCAGCGACCAAGGGCTAACTGAAGCAGGCGGCGGGGGGAGCGGACAGCTCCCTCCGTCTCCTCTTGAAATAATAGCATTTATATGCTGCGCGCATCTAAACGGCTCTTATTTCTCCGGAATGAAGCGTGCTGCGCCGCCAAAGACGGCGTAGCCGCTTCACCTTGGATCGCCAATAGGCTGCAGGCCAACGCCAGTCAGCTCACCTTGTATGTACACCTTGGCCTGTAATGTGGAGGTTGATAACGATGAAGATGCGTAGAGAATGGCCGCTTCACGCGATGATTTTTCCGGGCCTGGCCCTCATTATTATGTTCTCTTACGTTCCGATGGCTGGCGTCATCATTGCTTTCCAGAAGTTTATCCCGGCCAAAGGCCTGTTCGGCGACCAGAAATGGATAGGCTGGGACAACTTTGAATATGTGATGAGCTTGCCGAGCTTCACCCAGGTATTGTTCAATACTTTGTTTATCTCCAGCTTCAAGCTGGTGCTGGGACTGGTCGTCCCGATCATCGTCGCCATTTTGTTAAACGAGCTAAAAAACAACGTCATTAAACGTTCGGTGCAAACGGCAATCTATCTGCCTTACTTCCTGTCCTGGGTCGTCCTGGGCGGGATCCTGATCGATATCCTGTCGCCCTCGAGCGGCATCGTCAACAACTTCCTCGGCGCCATCGGTTTGCCGAAGATCTTCTTCCTCGGGGATAACAACTGGTTCCCGGTTACGCTGATCGGCTCCGATATATGGAAAACCTTCGGTTACGGCACGATCGTCTATCTGGCGGCGATCACCGGCATCGACCCTGGCCTGTATGAGGCGGCGACGATCGATGGCGGCAACCGCTGGCACAAAATGTGGCATATTACGCTGCCGGGCATGCGGATGGTTATCGTCCTGCTGTCGGTGCTCAGTCTCGGACAATTGCTGAACGCAGGCTTCGACCAGGTATTCAACCTGTACAGTCCGCAAGTGTACGAGAGCGGCGATATTCTCGATACGTTCGTCTACCGGATCGGCTTGCTCGATGCCCAGTATGGCGTCGCTACGGCCGTCGGCCTGTTCAAATCCGTCATTTCATTTACATTGATATCGGCATCCTATCTGATCGCTTACAAGGTGGCCAGATACCGGATTTTCTAGAGAAGGAGGGAGCCCCGTGGAGCATCAAAAGTCACCGCAACCGGCAGGGACGGTCAGTCTTCGGTCGCGCAAGCGTCTGGAGTGGTTCCCGTGGGTCAATGGGACATTTCTCATTGTACTTTCATTTTTGTGCATCATGCCGCTCATTCATATTATCGCCGTGTCCTTCAGCTCCAGCGCGGCCGCTTCGGCAGGCTTCGTCAAGCTGTGGCCGGTCGACTTCACCTTTGCTTCCTACAAGTACACGGCAAGCCGGGGCGAGTTCTGGCAGGCGATGCTCGTCTCGCTCACACGGATCGGGATCGGTACGCCGCTTAATCTGCTGCTGACGATTCTCGTCGCTTATCCGCTCTCCAAAGAGTCCAGCGCCTTCCGGCTGCGCAGCGTATACGCCTGGCTGTTCTTCCTGACGATGCTGTTCCATGGCGGCCTCATCCCGTGGTATACGACGCTCAAGGAATACGGGCTGCTCAACTCGATCTGGGCGCTGGTGCTGCCTGGCGCGGTGCCGGTGTTCAGCGTCGTGCTGCTGCTCAACTTCTTCCGCGCGACCCCCAAGGAGCTGGAGGAAGCCGCGTTTATCGACGGCGCCAGCCATTGGAAGACGATGTGGACCATCTTCGTGCCGATCTCCAAGCCGGCGCTGGCGACGCTCGCGTTGTTCTCGCTGGTCGAGCATTGGAACAGCTGGTTCGACGGGCTCCTGCTCATGGGCAGTCCTTCGAACTATCCGTTGCAGAGCTATATCCAGACGATCGTCATCCAGCAAAGTCTGTCCAATATGTCCCGCGACGAGCTGCTGAACCTGGCGCTGATCTCCGATCGGACGCTCAAGTCGTCGCAGATCTTCCTCGGCTCGTTGCCGATTATGCTGGCCTATCCGTTCCTGCAGAAGTATTTCGTCAAGGGGATCGTACTCGGCAGCGTCAAAGGATAACGTAAGCATTGCGCAGCGCGTTTGGTTTATAATGGGAAGAAAACAATGGAGGCGTCGGCTTTGTTCAACCGACAGGAGTTCTCGCTGCGCAATACGGTATTTCTGCGGCTCATCGTTACCTTTTTGCTCATCATGCTGCCGATCCTGTTCTTCGCCGTCTATCTGTACCAATGGATCGTCCAGACGACGAGCGCGGATATCGCCCGCACGGCGATCTCGCAGACGGACTTTTACCTGACTGACCTGGGCAATGAGATCGAGCGGATAAAGGTGCTGCAGTACAGTCTGCTGGAGGACGACAATCTCAACGAGCTGACGCTGCTCTGGGACTCGATGACGACGATCGACCGGACAGAGACGATCAATTCATTGCGGGCGCGTCTGTTCACCGTGCAGAACAGCAGCAAGTACATCAAGGATGTGAGCGTCCATATCGCGACGATCGAGCGGTCGATGTCGGCGGAGACGAGCATTCGTGACTTCGATCAGACGAGGTACCGCGAGCTCCGCTCGGTGTTTGGCAGCCGCTCGCAGGTCATCGAGTGGAATGGCGGACTGTATCTGGCGGCGTTGAAGCCCCAGGGCACACGGGATGCAGAGCCGCTGTTCACCGTCGAGATCGAGCTGGACCGGCAAAAGCTGCAGGAGGCGTTGGCGCAGTTCAACACGTACCCGGGTAGCGGCACCGTGCTCCTTTACCGCAATGGCAACGTCCGCATGTCGAGCCTGACGCCCGAGCTGGCAGGGGCGCGCGCGGCGCTCGCCGAGCTGCCGCTCGAGACGCTGCGGGCCGGCGAGATGGAGCGAATCTCCCTGAACGACCAGCAGTACTCCGCGATTCGCGCGCAGTCGGATGAGCTTGGCATCTCGATCTACCGCTTCATCCCGGAGCAGGTGGTCAAGGAGCCGCTCGCCAAATTTTATACGTGGGCGTGGGTGTTCGTCTTGACGGCGCTGGGGATTATCGTCGCGTTTGGCCTGTCGACCTATAACTTCATCCATAAGCCGATCCTGACGCTCGTCAAGAGCTTCCGACGGATGGAGCAGGGCGATCTGAATATCTCGATCGCGCATGCGTCCAAGGATGAGTTCCGCTACCTGTACGAACGGTTCAACCTGATGGTCGGCAATCTCCGCTCGCTCATTGATCAGGTGTACAAGCAGAAAATTATGGCGCAGCGCGCGGAGCTCAAGCAGCTGCAGTCGCAGATCAATCCGCATTTCCTGTACAACAGCTTTTTTATCCTGAATACGATGGCGAAGACGGGGGACAATGAGCGGATTGAGCAGTTCACGACATTGCTCGGCGAATACTTCCAGTTCGTCACTCGCAACGCCTCGGATCTGGTAACGCTGGAGCAGGAGATGCATCATGCGACGATGTATGCGGAGATTCAGGAGCTGCGCTTCTCCAGACGCATCCAGGTCGAGATCGAGCCGCTGCCGGAGGAGCTGTGCAAGCTGACGGTGCCTCGGCTGATCGTTCAGCCGATCCTCGAGAATGCCTTCAAGCACAGTCTCGAGAAAAAGGCGAGAGACGGCCGGATCGTCGTCTCCTACGCGCAGTCTGAGCAGACGGTCAGCATCCTCATCGAGGATAGCGGCAACCGGCTGACCGATGAAGGACTGCTGAAGATGGAGCATGTGCTGCGCAGCGCCGACGATCAGGCGGAGACGACCGGCATCGTCAACATCCATCGGCGGCTGGCGATGACGTACGGCGAGGCGAGCGGACTGCGTGTGGATCGCAGTCCGCTCGGCGGCTTGCGGGTCGAGATTATACTGGGGAGAGAAGGAGGGGCGTCCGATGCACAGGATGCTGATCGTGGATGATGAAGAGATCATAACCGACGGGCTGATGGAGATCTTCGGCGGCCTCGATCTGGAGCTGGATCTGTACAAGGCGTATTCCGGCGACGAGGCGCTGCAGCTGCTCCAGCGCACGCGGGTCGATCTCGTCCTCTCGGATATCTGCATGCCGGAGATGGACGGTTTGGAGCTGATGGGTCATATCCACCAGCGCTGGCCGCAGTGCAAGATCGTCTTCCTGACGGGTCATGACGAGTTCGACTATGTGTACCGTGCGATCCAGCAGCCAGATGTCCAGTACGTGCTCAAGAGCGAGGGCTACCCCAAGCTGATCGAGGCGGTCAGACGGGCGCTGCGAGAGCTGGACGATGCGCTGCGGGTCGGGGATCTGGTGCGTCAGTCGCAGGAGCGGCTGAACAAGCTGGAGACGCTGGCGCAGGGCGATTATTTCCGCGAGCTGCTCCATCATGCCAAGACCGTGGAGGAGCTGCGCGAGGACTTCAAGGAGCTGCGCATCCCGCTCGATCCGGCGCAGCCGGTGCTGCTCGCGCTCGGCAACCTGGCCGCTGTCGGACCGCGCCAGTCCTATGCCGGACGGCAGGAGACGGCGCTGGCGGCCAAGTATCTCGCCGAGAGCTTCCTGATGGAGCGGACGGTCAGCAGCTGCGTCATCGATCGGTACGGCGATCTGATCTGGCTCATCCAGCCGCACTGGCGCATCCCGCTGGATGAGCCGGGACGCTACGAGCAGACGTTGATGTTCCTCGAGGGGACGTTCGAGCGGATCGAGCTGGCCTGCTACGAATCGCTGCAGCTGACGACGGCGCTGACGCTCGGTCGCGAGGCGCTGGGCTGGGAAGCGGTGCCGGCAGCCTATGACGAGCTGCGGCATCGCCAGCACTTCCGGGTCGGCGACGGCGCGCAGATGGTGCAGACCGTCTCGCTGCGCGCGGAGTCGGCCGCGCCTGTGCGCGATCGCTTGCTCCGCGACAAGTCCGAGGCGCTGGCCGCCCATCTCGAGGCGGGCCGCAAGGCCGAGTTTCTCGAGCTGTTCGGCGAGCTGACCGCACCGGTGTTGCAGGAGAAGGGCAGTCCGTATGTAAAGGAGCTGTACTACACGATCGCGGTTATCGTGCTCTCGTACATCAACCGATTGGACCTGCGGGAGCGGGCGGACGCCTTTAACCTGATGCAGCCGGAGGCGTACCGCTCGTGGGAGGAAGCGTTCGATTACTTGAAGGAGTCGGCGAGCGCCCTCTTCACCGACCGCCGCAGCGGCGAGCAGAAGCGTGCCGCCTCGGTCATCCGCAAGATCTCGGCCTATCTCGAGGCCCATCTGGCGGAGGACCTGTCGCTCGTCCGGCTGGCGGACGAATTCCACTTCAACCCGTCGTACCTCTCCCGCCTCTTCAAGCAGGAGCGCGGCGTCAATCTGTCCGAGTACATCGAGGCGCTGCGCATTCGCAAGGCCAAGGAGCTGCTGGGCAGAGAGGAGCTGAAGGTAGCGGAGGTCGGCGCGCTGATCGGCTACGACACGCCGCAGTCGTTCACCCGCTTCTTCAAGAAGATGACCAGCCTCTCCCCGCAGCATTACCGCTCGGAGCTCGTGCTGCCCGGGCAGCTGGAGGAGGGGCAGGTGTAGGTGTAGGTCTAGGTCTAGGTGCTGGGCGACGAAGGATTGCATCTGCAAGGGAAGAAAGGTGCACTGGAGTAGCTGGTGAGCGCTGGATCGCGTCTGCAAGGGAAGAAAGGTGCACTGGAGCGGCCGGTTAGCGCTGGATCGCGTCTGCAAGGGAAGAAAGGTGCACTGGAGTAGCTGGTGAACGTTGGATCGCGCCTGCAAGGGAAGAAAGGTGCACTGGAGTAGCTGGTGAGCGCTGGGTCGCGCCTACAAGGGAAGAAAGGTGCACTGGAGTAGCTGGTGAGCGCTGGGTCGCGCCTACAAGGGAAGAAAGGTGCACTGGAGCGGCCGGTGAGCGCTGGATCGCGTCTGCAAGGATAGTGTGTTATTTTAGGTAACCAATAATTAATAGTAGAAAAGCTCCTCCCTGCAAGCGGCTGCGCCGCCTGCGGGGAGGAGTTTTTTGGCGTGCGATGCACTCCTGGGGCGGCGGGGTATGTAAAATGAAAAGAAGGCAAGGCTGACAAACAAAACGAAGCACGCTGACAAACAAAAACAGGGTGATCGAAAAAAATTTCGACCGGTGTGAAAAATAAAGGGCTGCTCAGTTGTATTACTAGTGAAGGGGGGATAAGAGGTGCATGATTCATCTGAGCTCAATGAATCCGTACGCAGGGCGGTTATGACCTATTCGGACAGTCTGATCAAGATTGCGTTCGCGTATCTCAAAAATGTGGCGGATGCCGAGGAGGTAGCACAGGACGTATTCCTGACCTACCTGCAAAAGGCGCCCGTGTTCGCAAGCGACGAGCACGAGAAGGCCTGGCTCATCCGAACGGCGATCAACAAAAGCAAAAATATGCTGAAGGCAGGTTGGTTCCGCAGCAGAACCCCCATTCCGGACAACCTGGCGTATTTCCCCAAGGATGAATACTCGGTCCTGCAGGCGGTATTGTCCCTGGACAAAAAATATCGAATTCCGATCCATTTGCACTATTACGAAGGCTATTCCCTGGAGGAGATCGCGGATATTCTTCATGCCAAGCCCGCGACCGTAGGGACATGGCTGGCACGCGGCCGCAGTCAGCTGAAAGAAGCGATAGGAGGTCAGGCGACATGAAGAAAAAGCCGAGCTACAAGGATGCGATGTCTCATCTGAAGCGAAGCGAGGATTTCGAAGAGCGGACGATCAAAAAGCTGGGCCTGGACCCGACTACCAAAACTAAAGGAGCGAGTACAATGACAACAACCTATAAAGCGACGCCAAGCCGGAAAAAATGGACCATCTGGACAGGAGGAATCGCCGCTTGCGCGGTGCTGGCACTGGGCATCTACGCCTTTAATCCCGGCAACGAGACGGCGGTGCCGACGCCAACGCCAATCGTAGACAGCGGCAGCACCAACCAGCAGCCGGGCACGATTGCCGACGAGCCGCCGGGACAGATGGCTGGCAAGCGTGTCGTCAACTTCGAGGGCGTCATCGAGGAAGTGAGCGCAGACGGGCTGAGCTTCCGGGTCGGCGAACTGTGGGTGACCGTTAACGATGCGACCGAATACGGCATCACCGGGCCGACAGCGCCGCCGGTGTCCGAGCAACTGGTGAGCGACGACTTCAAGGTCGGCAACACCGTCGCGGGCTTCACCTCGGAGGACGTGTCGAGCGGTAAAGTGACAGCAGAGCGGATCTATAACAACTTCTAAATTATTGGCGAATATGTATGCTCGCCAGCCTCGCGCTTGAAAAGGGTGTCCCTAGTCATCTTGGATGACTTGGGACACCCTTATTTTGTGCGGGGTTGAGGCGCGTAAGTGCTGCGCCTGCGTTTCCCTGGCAGCTGTTCGCCCGGCATCCTGCATCTTTGGTAGCAGGATATAGCTATGGAGGTATTAATCCGTGCTCCTGCGTGAGGAGCGAATGTTTGGTTTGGTCTTCTGATTCGTCGCCAGCCAGTTTCAATCCACGCTCCTGCACGAGGAGCGACCCGGTCATACACCAGGTCATATCAGTCTTTATCATGTTTCAATCCACGCTCCTGCACGAGGAGCGACAGTGTCAGCTCACCAATTGCCACATCACGTCGAGTTTCAATCCACGACCCTGCACGAGGAGCGACGTGCTCCGGGCGCGGTCAAGAAGACGGGAGGAAAGTTTCAATCCACGTTCCTGCACGAGGAGCGACATTCTGCCGAAAATGATCCGCTGAATCCCTCGAGGTTTCAATCCACGCTCCTGCACGAGGAGCGACGACGCCATGCAGATGGTTATCGCCAAGCTGCAGGTTTCAATCCACGCTCCTGCATGAGGAGCGACGTATGGGCTTTGGGGCGGCATCCAAGTTAACCCGTTTCAATCCACGCTCCTGCATGAGGAGCGACGGTAAGGCGGCGTCTGCTCCTTGCCGAGACGGGGTTTCAATCCACGCTCCTGCATGAGGAGCGACCTCCAGCGTCCAAACATTCTTTCATCAAATTGTTGTTTCAATCCACGCTCCTGCACGAGGAGCGACAAGATCTGCTCGTTCCTCGCTTTGAGTTTGTTGATGTTTCAATCCACGCTCCTGCACGAGGAGCGACAGTGGCACGCGCAAGGCCTTGCGCAGCCTGGGCTGCGGGGCGCAAAATCGCGAACCTATTTTTAGTGTAGCATATTATCTAATATAATGGGGGCTTTTACGCAACAAATCCAGCCAGGACGCGGGTTGCGAACCTCCCAGGGATTTCATGTGAGCTTCAAGTTCGCGCTGATACCACGGTATCCTCTCCTCCATTATAATACGAACTTTTGTGCGAATTCAAAGCGAATTGTGGGCTGGCTCCGGCTACAATTATAAGCCCGGGTGATTGCGTCCGCGCTCAGAGGGTAAGTGGGTATAAGCTGCCAACGATGGCATCAATACCGACAAGAGGGTGATCAGTGATGAAAAAACAGCTGCTAGCCGTACTGTTAGCCGGGATGCTGCTGGCCGGTTGCGGAAACAACGCAGAGGAGCCGACGGGGACGGAGCCAGCCTCGTCGTCTGAGACAGGGACGACATCGCCGCCGCCCCCTCCGCCAGAGGAAGAGCCACAGGAGGAGGGAACGCCGACGCAAGACGGGGAGGATACACCGGCTACGGGCGACCGGGCTTTGTACCAGGCGATGCTCGATGACATCGAAGCCAATATGGACGATCTCGAAGCCAAGTACGATGAGGGCACCACCGCTTCGATGCGCGAAGCGGCGGGCGAGGAATACAAGCGTTGGGACGATGCGCTCAACGAGATCTACACGGCCCTGGAAGACCAGCTCTCGGATACCGAGATGGATCAACTGCGCGAAGAGCAGCGGGAGTGGATCGCCTATCGGGACGAGACGGCGGAGCAGGAAGCCTCGGCCTCGGAGGGAGGCACGCTGGCGCCGCTCGAGCAGACGATGGCAATGGCCAGACTGACCAAGGAGCGCTGCTACGAGCTCGTCGACACGTATATGTCTTAGGGCCTGTCTGCAAAACCTAAGCGCCAAGCTGCATCGACGTGATGCAGGTCGGGTCCTCGTCGAAAGTTGAGAGCTCGGCCTCGGCGCTTTGTCCATCCCGCACGAGCGTAACCTGGAACACCTGCTCCCGCGGCAGCCACAGATCGATGAATCCATTGGCCTGCGAGGTCATGGTCTCGTCGATGACGACTTGACCGCTCGCGTCAACGACGCGGACAGCGAAGCTCTCCTCTGGCAGTTCGCCGCGACAGGTCGCCAGATTGTGGATCGCGCATGGGTGCGTATGTTCAAGGTAAGGGGCGATCGATACGAAAAATTCATCCTCCGGCAGCGCGAAGCTCGTCTGTGTATCATCGTCTGCGACCAGTGTCAGCTGCCGTGCATCGATGGAGGCGCTGCGAGCCGGCAGTTCTCCTGAGCCGATTGCCTGGACCTTCTGCTTCAAGTCGTCCGTCGCCAGCACGGACGGCTTGTTTGGTTTGTTCTCCTGAATCGCCAGCCAGAACAGTCCGAGCGCAAGCACAGCGAAGCCGAGTACGATAAAACCTTTCAAGCGCATAAAGATCCCGCCTTTTCGCCTAGAATTTAACTATTTAAGGATAGCATGGACATGCGGTCGGCGGATGTGAGAGAGCGCACAGGCAAGATTGGGTCCCAGGGACGATGGCGACCGTGCCGGGATAAGTTTATGGTCATCAGCCGCTTTTTCGTCATCGGACGCTCCCCATGCGAGAGCCTATATTAAAATTCCCTGCTGGTCAGCGCGAACCTGAGGCTCACATGAAATCCCCAGGAGGTTCGCACCCCGCGTCCTGACTGGGTTTGTTGAGTGAAAAGTCCCATTATAATAAAAAATATGCTACACTGAAAATAGGTTCGCGATTTTACGCCTCGCAGCCCATGCTACGCAAGGCTTTACGCGTGCCGCAGTCGCTCCTCGTGCAGGAGCGTGGATTGAAACTCAATCATCGTCTGGTACATGAACGTCTTGTCGCGTCGCTCCTCGTGCAGGAGCGTGGATTGAAACCAGACATCACCCTTCGTAAGCTCGTATGGAGGCGGTCGCTCCTCGTGCAGGAGCGTGGATTGAAACAGCATAACCATGATCCGGATCAAGGACGGGGTGGTCGCTCCTCGTGCAGGAGCGTGGATTGAAACGGCGACTGGCTTTGCATAAATAGACTCTGCAGCTTGTCGCTCCTCGTGCAGGAGCGTGGATTGAAACTGGTACGTATCCCATCGTTACCTCCTCCCCGAGTCACTCCTCATGCAGGAGCGTGGATTGAAACCAAGTAACTCGAGTCTCAGTCCATCGTCCTACAGCGTCGCTCCTCGTGCAGGAGCGTTCCCCTAGCGTCTCGGTTGCTCCTCATGCAGGAACATGGACTGAAACACTACTCATAACTTGTACTTCCCCAAACAACAACAGCCCGCACATTTTCATGTACGGGCTGTTACTTGTCGGCGACCCAACAAGGGCGCCTCAAGGCTCTACGATATCGGCGCAAATTCGAACGTCAGCCCGGTGCGGGCTTCCGAGAGCTGCCAGAGCCGGACGGCGAGCTCGGCATTCTGCGCGAGCTGCGTCGGCGTTTCGAGGACGGGGTAGCCCTTCATCCGCATCGCGCCGCCGGGGCCGAGATACTCGCCGCCCCGCAGCTGCGGATCGGTCGCTGCGCGCACCGTCGGCAGCGCGCCCATATGGGCATCCTGGCCGAATAGGCGGAAGAACAGCTTGACCGGACCTGAGGTGCGGTCGAGATCGGTACGGGCCAGACCGGGATGAGCGGCGGCGGCAAGGATGTCGAGGCCGGCCGCTTTGATGCGCCGGTCCAGCTCCAGCGTGAAATACAGGTTCGCCAGCTTGCTGTCGCCGTAAGCCTGCCACGCCTTGTATTTGCGCTTTTGCCAGTCGAGGTCGTCCAGGTCGAGCCGTCCCATCCGGTGGGCGTTGCTGGACACGGAGACGATACGGCTGCCCGGTGTGCGGGCGAGCAGCGGGAACAGCCGCGCGGTCAGCGCGTAGTGGCCGAAGTGGTTGGTGCCCATCTGCAGCTCGAAGCCTTGCTTGGTCTTGCTGTATGGCGGGATCATGACGCCCGCATTGTTGATCAACAGGTCCAGGGTCGGATAGGAAGAGGCGAAGCTCTCGGCGAACCCTCTCACACTGTCCAGGTCCGTCAGGTCCAGCGGCATGACGTGGATTTCGGCATCGGGATGCCCGCTGAGGATGGCCGCCTTGGCTTGCGTGCCTTTATCGGTACTCCGTACGGCCAAGATGACGGTGGCGCCTTTGCGGGCGAGCATCCGCGCTGTAGCCAGGCCGAGGCCGCCGCTGGCGCCGGTGACGATTGCTATCCGGCCTGTCTGGGATGGGATCTGCGCCTCACCCCATGTGCTCGTCGATTGCGGCATGTGCTGCTTCCTCCTTTTTCCTACGGGCTTCCTTAGGCTCATCAAGCAAAAACGACTTCGTCGTCCTTCAAGGACGTGCGGAGAGCTTTGTCGGAGAATTCTAAGCTGATGTAAGGGTGAAACATATACATGCTTAGAATTAAAAAAATACTTTGTACTGAAATTACCACGCCGCAGGGGATCAAGGCAACCGCCTGGCTCAGTTGTTCTTGATCTGTTCACAAAAAAAGCGACGTCTCGCACAAACGTGGACCGCGAGCGGCCGACATCGCTTCTCGAACATCCCCGAGAAACGACAAAGGGACGCCCCTGATCGAGGGACGTCCCAACGTGCATCAATGGCCTGCGCTCTCCTCGTCGTTGGAGATACGTAGCACCTGGAACAGCTTGAACAGCAGACTGAAGACGATGGCGACGACGGTAGCCAGTGCCATCCCCTTGAGCGCGAAGTCGCCGAGCTTCAGCTCGACATGGCTGAGGCCGGTGACGAGCACGATGGTCGTCAGGAACAGATTGGTCGGCTTGCTGTAGTCGACCTTGGCCTCGATCAGCATCCGCAGGCCGGAGGCCGCGATGACGCCGAACAGCAGCAGCGAGACGCCGCCCATGACTGCTTCCGGGATGCCGGCGATCAGCGCCGAGAATTTGCCCATGAAAGACAGGACGATCGCGATGACCGCCGCACCGCCGATGACGAAGGTCGAGTAGACGCGCGTAATTGCGAGCACGCCGATATTCTCGCCATACGTCGTATTCGGCGTCGCACCGACAAAGCCGGAGACGATCGTCGAGAGGCCGTTGCCGAGCATGGAGCGATGCAGGCCGGGGTCCTTGGACAGATCCTTCTTGACGATATTGCTAGTGACGACCAGATGGCCGATATGCTCGGCGATGACGACGAGCGCAGCCGGAGCGATGGCGATGATGACCGTCCATTCGAACACCGGCGCAGTGAAGGTAGGGGCCGCGATCAGATCAGCTTCGCCGACCTTGTCGAAGTTGGTCAGGCCAAGCGGGATCGCGAGCAGGTAGCCCGAGATGATGCCGATCAGGATCGGGATGATCTTCATAAAGCCGCGGAACAGCACCGAGCCCAGCACGGTAATGAGCAGCGTCGCAGTTGAGAGGAAGACGACTTTGCCGTCCATCGACCAGGTAGCGGGATCGGCGCCATTGGCCGGGATCCAGCCTGCCATACCGGCAGCGACCGGCACCAGCTCCAGCCCGATAATCGCGACGATCGCGCCCATCGCCGCAGGCGGGAAGACGACGTCGATCCACTTGGTGCCAGCGAACCGGATGATGATGGCGACGATTGTGAAGATGATGCCCGCCACTATGAAGCCGCCGAGCGCCGCCGCGTAGCCGCCTTCGCCGATCTCGTACTTCACGACCATCGTTGCGGAGGCCAGGAAGGCGAAGCTCGAGCCAAGGTAGGCCGGGATTTTGCCCTGGCACAACCACAGGTAGAACAACGTGCCGAGGCCGTTCATGAGCAAGCAGATCGCGGGATCGACACCCAGCAGATTAGGGACCAGCACCGTCGAGCCGAACATCGCGAACAGATGCTGGAAGCTGAGCGGCAGAGCCTGTCCAAGCGGCGGTCGTTCGTGGACCCCGATTTCTTTACGTATCATGTGATTTCTCCTTAAGGGGAAGTTGACATCTTCCGATGCCCATTCGAATTCTACCTACTCCCGGGCGGCTTGGCAAGGAAATTTTGCACAGGCCATCGATGGCATAGTCTTAGTTAGACAGGCGGCGTCCCTGTTTGCGTTAGAGAGAGTTTTTTCATTGTCTATACGCGGTGCGACTACCATAATGGGAGTTAATGGATAGCCCGGTTCCAGTTAGCATCTCACAACAACATAGGAGTGATTCGAGGAGATGAAGAAGAGCACCAGCTTCTCAACATTTGGCGGCATTGCGTTGATTGTTTCGGGCATTCTTTTTTTGGCCCAGTCGCTTTTTCTGCTGCCCGTCCCAGGGCTGCCGTTGGCCGACAGCGATCTGCTGTCCTGGCTACAGGATTGGAAGCTGCATTTTGCGGTGGCGGACGAATTGCTATTTTTCGCTACGCTAGGTGTCATTCCGTCTGTTATCGTGCTGTACCGGTTGCTGGCGAAGACGGCTCAGGCCCAAACCTTGCTCGCTTGTGGGATCATGGCCATCATCCTGCCGGTGAATATGGTCATCGTCGTTATCCTAGGGCGGCTGGTCTATCCGGTCTACGGGATCGAGCTGGCTGCCGAAAGCTACAGGCTGCTGCTGAGCCTCTATTATGGAGGCGTTCATACGGTCGCGCTCTTATGGAGCGCCGCTGTCATCCTGATTTGCTTCGCTATTCGGAAGAGCCCGCTCGGCAAGACGGCCGCCTATTTCGGATTTGCGGCAGGGATATTGCAGTTAGTGGGAGCTTATCCATGGCTTTTTGATAATGTGACGATCTTTGTTTCTCAACTGATGTTGTGCGTGTGGTTTGTTATGCTCGGCATTCGGATGATCGGAAGAAGGCTGGAATAACCTCCGGGTTCCTGGTCGATGGCATGGGACGAAGTCTGCTATACTAATCTAACCATATCATCTAGTGGACGAAGGAGAGCTTATGAGCGGAATAACGATCGGTCTGTTCGCGCATGTCGATGCGGGCAAGACGACCTTTGCGGAACAGCTGTTATATCATACTCGGAGCATACGCGAGCGGGGGCGCGTCGACCACCAGGACGCCTTCCTCGATAGTCATGAGATCGAGCGGGCGCGCGGCATTACCGTGTTCGCGGATCAGGCGGTGCTGCAATGGCGGGACACTGTCTATTACCTGATCGACACGCCGGGTCACGTCGACTTCTCGCCGGAGATGGAGCGGGCTGTGCAGGTGATGGATTATGCGATCCTTATCGTCAGCGCCGTCGAGGGCGTGCAGGGTCATACCGAGACGGTGTGGCAGCTGCTGCGCCAGCATCGGGTGCCGACCTTCTTGTTCATCAATAAAATGGACCGCACCGGCGCAGACGCCGACCGCGTGCTTGCGGAGATCCGCGCCCAGCTGACGGAGGATGCGGCGTGGCTCGGCGCTTGGTCGGGCGGCGGGGAGACGGAAGTGCGTGGAGACTTGGTATTGCCGGAGGCGCTGCTGGAGCAGGCAGCCGAGCGAGACGAGGCTTATCTGGACGCGTATCTGGCGGGAGAGCGCGACCCTGCGTACTGGCTCGCGGCGCTGCGGCGACTCGTACGCGAGGGACGGCTGTACCCGTGCGGCAGCGGCTCTGCCTTGCAGGACGAGGGGGTGGCCGAGCTGCTCGAGCAGCTCCATCTGCTCGCCCGGACGGACTATGACGAGCGGCTGCCGTTCGGCGCGCGCGTCTACAAGATCCGCCACGACGCCAGCGGCGTCCGGCAGACGTATATCAAGGTGCTGAGCGGCACATTGCGGGTGCGCGATGAGCTGAGCTATCCCGTAGGCGGGGGGCCGGCGCGCGGGCGTGGCGAACCGGCTGACGGTAAGGTGGCGCAGGGGCGTGACGAAAGGAGCGAACGAGTCGACGGAGAGAGGGTACACGGACATGGCGAAAGTGGCGAACGGACCGCCATAGAGAGTGCACAAGGACGTGGAACCCGTAGCGAACGGAGCGCTGAACAGATGCTGCCAGCGCGGGACGAGCGTAGCGAGACCGACGGCGCTACTGTGTTGCGCGAGAAGGCGACGCGGCTGCTCCGGGTGAACGGCAGTCGCTCGACGCCCGTGGAGACGGCGGTCGCTGGCGATCTGTGCGCTGTCGTCGGGCTGTCGGCAGCCGTCGCCGGGCAAGGGCTGGGAGCGTGCGAGGGGCAGCGAGCCTATGAGCTCGTGCCGACGCTTACCTCGCGGGTCGACTATGATCCGTCGCTGCCGATCAAGGAGGTGCTGCGGGTATTCCGCATCCTCGACAGCGAGGACCCGTCGCTAGGCGTCGTTTGGGAGGAGGAGCTGCAGGAGCTGCACATCCACGTGATGGGGGTGATTCAGCTCGAGGTGCTGCAGACGCTGGCGCAGGAGCGTTTCGGCCTGGCGGTCAGCTTCGGCCCGCCGGAGATCCTGTACAAGGAGACGATCGCACAGCCGGTCATCGGCTACGGACATTTCGAGCCGCTGCGCCATTATGCCGAGGTGCATCTGCGTCTGGAGCCGGGCGAGCGCGGGAGTGGCATCGTCTTCCGCAGCGAATGCCATGTGCACCAACTGAGCATCGGTCATCAGCGGCTCGTCGAGACGCATCTGCTGGAGCGCGACCACCATGGTCTGTTGACCGGGATGCCGCTGACCGACGTGCAGGTGACGCTGCTGCGAGGGGCAGGGCACAAGGAGCACACGCATGGCGGCGACTTCCGCGAGGCAACATTCCGTGCGCTCCGCCAAGGACTGGAGAAGGCTGAAAATGTGCTGCTGGAGCCATACTACGACTTCAAGGTGCGCGTCGAGCTCGATCATCTGGGTCGGGTCATGTCGGATGTCCAACGGGCGTCGGGCCGCTTCGATCCGCCGGAGACGACGAGCACACACGCGATCGTCCGAGGCACGGTGCCGGTGGCGACCTTCATGGATTACAGCACGGAGCTGGCTGCCTATACCCAGGGCAAGGGAACACTGCAGCTCGTATTCGCCGGTTATGACCGCTGCCACAATGAGCAGGAGGTGATCGAGCGCAAGGCGTATCGCAAGGACGCCGATCCGCTCTACACCTCCGCCTCGATCTTCTGCGCCAAGGGAGCTGGCTACTCTGTGCCGTGGGACGAGGCGGAGGGCAAGATGCATCTGTTGTGATAATCATAATTTTAGGTAATATAGAAAATTACGGGTCATAGAAAAATCAAAGGCTTAAATAATGAAAGTAGTTTTGTCCATTTAACGTTCAAATATGGCTTCAATTTCCGAGGTGAATGATTGATTTGAACGGTTATTTATATAATTTTCTTGATAGGGTTCTCTCAAAAAGGAGTCAACAGCAATCTCGATTTCTACTGTGTTAATATAAATACTTGTGGGTAATTGTAAAAGTTGATCAAACCCATTTTCAAGAGTGGAAAGTTTTTCTTGCACTTCTTCCTTGACGTCGCTCATAATTCTTTTCTCCAACGCTGATACTATTGATGATTTATCAACGTAAGCATCGTATGAGTTAGTGTAATTATCAATCAAATCCCCCATATTGTAATTGTCACAATAATCCGAAGTGTCAATGGTCTCAAAATAGTGATTTACGGCATCATATATATTTACTTTGCAAACATATCCAAACCATGAGGGGAAAACTCCGATTTCTCGGAATTTATCATCTAAAATGTTTATAGTTATAATTAAATCATCTATTTCAACCGCTTCTAACAGATTTGAAATGTTATCTTTCGAGTGAATGAAATTATCCATAGAATAATAGTTATAGAATTCATCGCTTAGTAAAGAAGATAAGATATCACAATTAGAAAGATACTTAAGCTGTGGATAATTATAATGACAATAGGAATGGGATAAATAGTCGAATATAACATTGTTGTAATTTGTGTTTTTTACACTATATTGAATAATTTGAGATGTGATGAAGTGGTTTTTCTGATAGGAATCGGAAAAATCAATATTATTAACAGATTCATTAGTAATTAGCTCTTTATAAATCTGGGGAAGCTCACTTTTTGGGTAACATCTCTCAAATTGAAGTGCATTACATATTGAATCACGAACAGCATTTAGCTCTAAATAATTATTGTTGAATACTATTTTAAGATAATCATTCACAGATGGATTGATTACTCCAATATTTTGTTTATCCTTTAAGTCTACAATATTAATTATAGACTGATTCAAACGGGATAAAACTAAGCTCCAATGGTCAATTGTAGAATCGATGTTCATAGTTGTCGCTCGTTTTAAAAAGCATTTTTTTAAAATGTCATGTTCAATATAAGTATCAGTCAAGGAGTACAGAGTAGTTAAAAAAACTCTATCAATGCTTTGTATGCGTTGTTCAAACTCATTTCTCCATATATCATGAGGATTAGTAAGATTATTAAGTATAAAGTTGAAGAATGACTTGGGTGCAACTCTTGAATAATTATGTTCAAAAGTAACATATTCAATAATGCGAGGGGTGTAGTTTTGATGTCTAACTATTTTTAAGTAGTTTTTATTTTCTTTTATTGAAGAATAGTGATTTTCCGGCAGTTTTTTGGTCTTAATATGATTATATAATATCTTTGCTTTTTCAAGTTGGGTGATCTCGTCCATGTTAATAATATAATTCACAACTTTTTTTTGTTGAAAAAAATTTTTGAAATCGTAAGATCGTTCTTTGGCTTCGTTAAAAATCGTAATTCTAGAATTCAGAATTATTTTTTTGTTTGTAAATAATTTTGTGTATTTTATCAAACTAAGTAATTCATCCTCTTGGCTCTCTTTCATCTTAAAATAGTGCTGCCCCAAGCAATCATCTAATAAAACAATTTCTTTTTGTTCCTTATCGTGTGAAAGAGATTTTTTTATATCGGAGATATCTCCATTAGTTGTGTATCTAATTTTGTAGCCTTTTGTAGCAAAGTAAAGAATCAACATCTTAGAGGTTATTGTTTTTCCAACGCCAGGTCCTCCGGTAAGCATAAGAGTACCATGATCAAGTAAATGATTCATGCAAACTTCATAAATATGAGTGGATACAAAATATTTACATTCTTCGTTTATGTCACTTAAAAGTGTCTCGCAGTCGATAAATATATTTTTGTTGTAAACTTCACTTAATATATTCGATGAATAAAGCCAAAGCTTGTAGTTTTTTCTTACTATATCTTCATTATCTGAATTTTGTAGGAATTCGTCAATCTCGGTTAAAGTTACTATGTTTCGATCTGTCGTCATGAATTCTGAAAACATTTCATAAACTTCTTTAATATTACCTTCAGTTAATTCTCTTCCGCAACAAATAAAGTATTGCTTAGGACGCAATTGTTTGACTTTATCTACTTCTTTCTTCAAAGCGGTTTTAAGCATAGCATAACTACTCCTAATATAATGCTTTACTTGAACAACAATGTTATGGCTGTGGATATTATCTGTTAAATCAATTCCACCATCTCTCCCTCTAGCAAATAATCTTAGATTAGCTGAAAGTTTTCTCTGCATTACATCTTTGCATAATTCCTCAAATTCGATATCACTTAAGTTATGGTAGTTATACATTTCATCACCTGTTTTGTTCATAATATTGATTGAGTTTTTCTAGCTATTTTGTCCTGCATTGAGTTTTAATTGAACATTAATTAAGCAATTCATTTTCATATTCGAATCTAGTATGGTAAAGATTTTAAAAATTAAGCATTTCAATATTATGCTCTTCTGTTATGCAATTCGTAAAACCCACTATATCTTCATCTAATTTATAAAATCAGTTTACCATAGAAACCGGTGCCATCCTAGTAAATATGTTTCTAAGAAAGAGGGGCTTTTAAGTCGACTAGGGACTTTTAGTGACGACTTAGTACTTAAATAGGAATTCAAAAAGTAGATACAATTGATATCGAAATAGTTTGTGATTGTTGGTCGAATTTGTAATTAGAGGAGGAAATGAGAGACTTTTGGCGAATACTAAGATCTAAATAAATATTTTGGAGGTTCAGATGAAATTATCTCAGTTTACAATAAGAAATTATAAAGGGATTAAAGAGTTAACTATCAATGTTGAAAATATATCAATCATTATAGGTCCAAACAATTGTTGCAAAAGCACTGTGCTGCAAGCATTGAAGCAGTTTGGTAGTTCTGACAAGAAATTGGATGTAAAGTATTACAATAATCATGATACTAGTAACCCAATTTCTTTTCACGCAACGTTCATTGACGTCTCTGAAGAGGAAGCTGCTTTACATGGGCTAAAGGCTTCAATGCATGAAGAAACAAAAAGCTTTATTGTCAGAGCTGTTTATAATTATGGAGAAGACGTAAAACGCTTATCTAAAACACATGGAGAACCTACTCATGATTTAGGTGACGAAGGATGGTTGGGGAAAATGGGTGGGGGCAATAATGCGTCTCATTTTGTTAGTATTTTCCCAGAGGTAATTTACATTCCCGCTGTAAAAAATGCTAGTGATGAAATAAAAAATACGTCAGAAAACATTAAAACTTTAACCACACTCTACAAAGAGGTTATTCATTCTTTAGAGGAGTATACAGAAGCCGAAACAAAAACTAAGGCGCTCCAAGACAAAATCAATCAGCATGATGACGAGAGAATAAGATATTTCGAGTCGGAAATTCAAAGCTTCTTAACGGATATAACGTCAACCAAGATAAACTTCAAAGTCAATGTTCAACCTTTAGCTGAGTTTGTCAGTACATCTATCAATCCATTATTTAATTATAATGGAGTCGAGACAGAACTTGATTTTCAAGGTAATGGAGTTCAAAGGACATTTATTGTTTCAATTTTAAAAGGTTTTCGTAAATATAGAAGTAGATATGCAACTGAGACTAAAGATCAGGCTTTGTTCAGAAGACAATTAATTATTGCTATTGAAGAACCTGAGTTATATTTGCATCCACAGATTGCAAGGATATTTAAAGACACACTCTATTCATTGGCTGATGATAATTACTTCCAAGTTATGGCCACTTCACATTCACCTAATTTTATTGATCTTTCTAAGCCGAATAGAACTTTAGCTAAGGTATCCCTAAACGGTGACAAATCAGTTCGTATTTATCAAGTGAATTCAGACATATTTGGGTTGCCAGATGATGAAAAATTAAGGTTCCAAGCACTTTTAAAGTTTAACCCACATGTAAATGAAGCTTTTTTTGCTGATAAAGTTATTTTGGTTGAAGGCGATACCGAAGTTGTAGCGCTAAGGCTTATTGGAGAAAAACTTGCACAAGAAGGGCACTTAGATTTAGACGTATTTAATAGAACAACCGTAGTGAACTGTTCTGGAAAACCAACAATGTATGTAGTTATGAATGTCCTTAATAATTTTGGTGTGAAGTATACCGTCATACATGACTTTGACATTACTGAAACAAATGCAAAAGGTGATAGACGAAGTCCAGCTGCTTTAAAAGCTGTTCTAACTATAAATCACAAGCTAGAATACTTGGCAGGATTGAGGAGTAATGGGAGATTCGTATTTCAAAATACTTTTGAAGCGGAGATGCCACACGATTATGAGAAAGGGTCTTCAAAATCATTTTCTGCTTATGAATACATAAACCCTAAATCAATTGCTGATTTACCTATCGGACTTATGGACATTATTAAGTCTGCTTTTGGCTTGGAACTAGATCATCCATTGGATCATTCTAACATCACTTTGCTTCCACGTTATAAAAGAGATTCTTGGATCGAATTGGAACAAGCTATTTCAGAATGGGAGGAACCAATAGCAGACGAATATGTAAGATGCTATTGGACAGAGTAATAATGAATAACTGGCTTTTTGAGATATTGTACAATGAATTTATAAACAAAATTTCCTTAATTGTTCTTCCCTTGAATACTTTGAACCGTCATCACACTATGCACAAGAGCAAGCCCCGAAGACATGGTCGGGGCTTTTTTCATGTATGCTAAAGCATCAGATAGATACGATAGATGACGGTAGCGGCCTCGGCGCGGGTCGCGCCGCGCTCGAGCGCTAGACCGTCGCCGGTGCCGCGCAAGATGCCCGCCTGCTGGAGAGCCTCCAGCAGTCCCTCGGCCGGAGCGTCGCTCTCCTCCAGCAGTCCCGCAGCCTGGAGGGCGCGGTACGTCAGCAGCGTCATCTCGTCGCGGGTGATCGGGCGCATCGGTTCGAAGCGATGGTCCCCGCTGCCCTGGACGATGCCGAGCGCTCGTGCGGCAGCGACGGCATCGCTGTAGTACGCTTGCTGGTCGACATCGGCGAACGCTTCGGCCTGCCCCTCGCCCCCCATCCGATCAACTGCGCTCAGCTCCGACTCGAGGAGCCGCATCAGCAGCGTCACATAGTCGGCACGCGTCAGCGATGCGCGCGGCTCGAAGCGCTCGGCGGAGATGCCGCGAGCGATGCCCTTGGCTGCGAGCACCTCGATCGCATGGCGCATCTCGTCCTGCGCCGGCGCGTCGGCGAAGCTCGGCTGACGGTAGGCGACGGTGAACGTCCCCTCCGGCTGGGCGCTGAATCGCATCGCACCCAGCTCGGCATCGTAACGGCCGTTGGCGACGATGCCGGTCGACCCGTCCTCAGCAGCGTGCGTGATGACCAGGAACTCCGGATCGCTAAGCTGTGCAGCTGTTGGCTTGTAAGGCAGCACCGCCGTCACTGGCAGCGCCAGCGCATCCGCAGGCACAGGCTTGCCATCGATCAGCACCGCGATGGCGAGGCTGCTGCCCGTTCCGGTCAAGCGCACGGTCGCGCTCTTCGCATCGGTGGAGCCAAGCATCAGCCATCCGGCTGGCAGGATGACGCTGCCGGTGCGGGTGCGCAGCTCAAGCGCGACGCCGCTGGCGGCATCCAGCGCGGCGAGTGGCAGCTCCTGCTCGATAGCGCCTCGGGCAGGCACGTCGACGACGATCGTGTCGAGGCCGTCCGCACGGGCTTGCTCCAGCGCCGTCGTCCAGGCGCCGACGTCGAAGGTCGAGCGCGTCATGGCCAGACCTTGGCGCGAGATGGTCGGTGTGATGACGACGGACTTACCGTCATCCCCAGGCTCATGCTGTCCCGGCTCCGTGGACGATCCGCCAGAGTCACCAGACCCGCCCGTCCCACCAGACGTCCCCGTCCCGGCGCCGTTGTTGCCGTTAGCTCCCCCGGCTCCATTACTGCCGGTGTCCCCACCGGTCCCTCCGCCGTTGCTCCCCGAGCCGCCATTGCCGCCCGTCCCCCCAGAGCCTCCGTTACCTCCAGAGCCATCCGTCCCTCCAGATCCGCCGTTACCACCCGGGCCGCCGTTCCCCCCGGAGCCATCGGTCCCACCAGAGCCATCCGTCCCTCCAGATCCGCCGTTACCTCCGGAGCCATCCGTCCCTCCGCTGGATGCGGGCTCGAACACGCGCACGTAGTCGACGTACAGGTCGAACTGGTGGTGATAGGCGTCCAGATCGATCGGCCAGCCGCCGCCGAGCGCCAGGTTGATCATAAAGTAGAGCGGCGTGTTGGCCTGCTCAAAGGTCGGATGACGCCAGACCTCGACATTATCGATATAGTAGATGATCTCCTCCGGCGTCACCTTGGTGCCGTAGATATGCCAGGTCGACGCATTGTCGCCGTATGTGAAGTTGTCCGAGGAGCAGTTGGTCTCGTGCTGCTCGGGATTGCCGGCCCACCAGTGCTTGGCCTGACACGCACCCTGCGGGTCGTGGCCGTAGGCCTCGATCGTGTCCAGCTCGGCGGTCGACGGGACATGGTTGGGCCCGCTGCTGTTCTGGCTCATCAGCCAGAAAGCCGGCCATGCGCCTTTGCCTGCAGGCATCTGCATGCGCGCCTCGAAGTAGCCGTTGGTCGCCGCGATACCCGTGCCGTCCAGACGGACGGAGGAAAGCAGGCCGCCGATATATTTGCGGTTCCAGCCCATCGGATCGACATAGCCGTCCGGCGCACGGGTGACGCGGATGCGCAGGAAGCTGTCGCCGAGGATCGCGAACGGGTTGACCGGATCGGTCGGATCGTTGAAGATCGCTTCGCCGAACTGCGAGCCGTTTGGCCAGTCCGGCTTCGTCGAGGTGTAGGTCGTGCCGACGCCGGTCTTGGAGACGGATAGCGGCCCGCCGAAGTCATCCTGGAACTTGACGACCATCCCCTGCGCCTGCGGCGGCGCGGCAGGCAGGCCGATCCGCCAGGCGACGCCGCCTTCATTATAGAGCTGCACGTAAGAGTCGGCGGTGACAGCTTCTTCGCCGTCAGCTGGCGCGGCCTCCCGGCCCTTGAGGACGACGGTCAGCGGCCCGCGCGGGAAGTCGTCGGCATCGAAGGTCAGCTTGCCGTAGCCGCCCGCATCCAGAGCGATCTCCGGGAATTCGTAGGCGTAGCCGTTCGGATCGGGATGCGCCTGGTCCGGCTGCCGCCAGATCGAGGCCCGGACATGCGTCACATCGGGCGAGTAAAAGGTCAGCTCGGTTTCGCCGGAGACATTCGTGCCTAGCTCTGGCGAGGTGACGAGAATGTACGGACTTGGCGCGATCGATGCGGGCGGCGCAGGCAGCGGCTCCATCTGATCGTCGACGTAGACGATCTCGGTCGCGCCGCTCGCGGCTCCGGCCTTGTGCGTGAAGACGACGCGATAGCGATCGGAGATGACGGTATCGAAGGCCACGAGCAGCAGATCGTTGCCTTTGGGCTGGACCGGAGTAGAGACGGCACCCGACACAGAGACGAAGTCGGTACCATTCCAGTACTGGACCTCTGCCGTCGTCGGCGTCTGCACGCCGCCGTCATCGTCATACAGATAGATGCCCGCATGATTGACGGAGCGCGGCTGATCGTAGGTCGTCTGCACCCAGTCGGTCGCATTCGTGGTCCCGTAGGCGGTCCAGCGATTGCGCGGGAAGTCGGTGAAGGATACGATGCCGTCGTTGACCACCGAAGCGGGGGCGCCTTCGTGAGCGTAGGAGGCCGTAGCCGTGCCGGCAGACGGCTCGGCAGGCAGCGTGCTCCGGCTGCTGTCGACGTAGGTAATCTCGGTCGCGCCGGACCGAGCACCCTCGGCGTGGACGAGCACGATGCGGAAGCGCTGTGCCTCGACCGGGTCGAAGGTGACGAGGTTGAGGGCATTGCCCTGCGGCTGCTGCGGCGAGCGGACTAGTCCGGTCACGTTGCTCCACTGGCCTTGGGCGTCCTGATACTGCACTTCATAGGAAGCTGGTGTCTTGATGCCGCCGCCGTCGGAGAACAGATAGATGCCGACGGCATCCCTGGTCACAGGCGTGCCGAAGTTGCTCTGGAGCCAGTCCGTCGCATTGGGCGACTCGTAAGCGGTCCAGCGGTTCTTCGGATCGTCGCCGTAGGAGACGATGCCGTCGTTCAGATGGCCGGCCTGGTCGAGTCGGAACGTGTATGAGGCGGAGACGATGCCGAGCGGCACGAGCTCGGCGCCGGGCAGCGGCTCGACGGTGGAGTCCCAGTAGCGCAGCTCGGTGACCCCGCTCTTGGCCGCGCCATGCGTCAGCACGATGCGGAAGTCGGTCGAGGCTACCGGATCGAAGCGGATCAGGTTCAGCTCGTTGCCTGTCGGGACGGCAGGCGTAGCTGTCTGCGCGGAGACATTCTTCCAGACCTGGCCGTTGTAATACTGGACCTGGATCGCGGCAGGCGCTTGGATGCCGCCGCCATCGGCGAACAGATAGACGCCGACGGCATCCTTAGTGCGCGCAGATGCATAGGTTGTCTGGATCCAGTCCTCGCTTTTAGGCGATTCGTAGGCGGTCCAACGGTTTTTGGGCGATTCGCCATAAGAGATGATACCGTCGATGACGTGGGCGACCTGGTCGCCGTTATACGTGTAGGAGGCCGTTACGGTCTCGTCCGGCACGGGCTCGTCCGCCGCCGCGGAGGGCGGGAGCTGGATCAGACTGGCGCAGAGCGCGAAGACGAGCGCGAGCAAGAGGCCGGGTTGATGGAGCAATCGATTCATGTTGGTCTGGCACCTCGGTTCATTCCGTATTCCACGACGCAACCCCCCGGATTGCGTAGATGGTGCCTTATACGATACCGAAAGCCGCTCGCGCCGAACATCGTCTATTGATGACATTGCCTCTACCATTGTCTACCTTTGTGGACCGAGAGCGCTGTTCAGCCACGATGTCAATAAATGCAGAGCGAAAGTCAGCGACGGCAGATGGCGAAATGATCCATAATCCGTATACTCGAAATTGCATCACCCAAACTATCGAAGGGCTGTGACAAGATGACGATGACAGGATTCAGCAGTAAGGCCAGCAAACGATGGAGGCGGATGATTTCTCTTGCAATTGTAAGCGCATTCCTGGTGGCGATGATCCCTGGCGTAAGCGTGTCTGCTTATGATACTGGGGCGACGGTCAGCGCCTCCTACACGTTCTATATGGATCAGGTCGCTCATGTCAATGACGGCGTCGTCTCCTACACCAACGATCCGCGCAACCGCTGGACGGCCTACGAGTCGCCCAATGCGACCGACTGGGTGCAGACCGACTTCGGAGCATCGGTGAGCAAAAGCTCGGCCGACATCTATGTGTTCGACGATGGCGGCGGCGTCCGGGCGCCAAGCGCGATGGCGGTCCAATATTGGGACGGCAGCGCATGGGCGAATGTAGCCAGCCCGGCGATGACGCCGGCCGCTCCAGCTGCCAATCAGAAGCATACGATCACCTTTACAGCGGTCAGCTCGTCGAAATTCCGCGTCGTCTTCACGCATGCGGCAGGGGCTCGCACCGGCATTACCGAGATTGCCTACGGCACAGCCACGGGTGGCGGCACAGATCCTGGCCCCGGGACAGGAGAGCCTCCGGTGACGCCCGGCACCTACCCGATGCATCAAGTGAGCGTCGTATCTCCAAGCTATGGAGCAACGGTGAACGGGGATGTGACGATCAAATTTTACGCGCCGGGCATGCAAAATGTCTGGGCTCGCGCCTGGAAGCAGCCGGATGCCGCCAACCCTGGCGTCAATGGCTATGACTCCTGGTTCGCTCGCGTGACGCCGGATGCCAATGGCTATGCCGAGGTCGTGTTCCCGGCTGCCCAGTTCCCGCATGGTCCGACGACCGTCATCCTGAGCGCCTGGGACTCCGCAGAGGGCAACCCGAACTTTACGCATTCCGACAACTGCTATGTCCAGCTCTTCAATGAAGGCGGCGTCGTCTGGAAGCGCGGTCTGCCGTCCGCTCCGCCGCAAGCCGCGGGCATGAGCGTGCTCTACGCCGATGACTTCACAGGTCCGCTCTCGGTATCCCGCACAGGCGCAGGGGCGACCTATGCCTCGGCCAAGCCGGATGCACCGGGCGGCACCGAGTTCGGCGAAGCGATCTTCGCCGATGCCGACAGCGTCCATCAGCCGTTCGCCATCCTCGGCGACAACTACCTGCGCATCCGCGCCAAAAAAGCGCCGGCCGGCACCGTTGATCCGATGGGCTGGAACCGTACCTTCACGAGCGGTCTGCTCTCCTCGGTACGTACAGACGGGACAGGCATCGCGGCGACCTATGGCTACTTCGAGGCGCGCATGCTGATGCCTGCGGGCAAGGGTGCATGGCCGGCCTTCTGGCTGATGAGCCAGAACAGCATCTCCGAGGGCGTCCACTCGACGGCGGAGATCGATACGATCGAAGCGTATGGCCAGGATCCGAAAGGCGCTTGTCAGGCCAAGCACTGGTGGGAAGGCAGTCCGGAGATGCACGAGACGAATTGCTCCTCATCGAACTTTGCTTTTGGCGACAATGCGTCGACCTGGCATATCTACGGCACGAAGATCACGCCGACAGACACCATCTACTACATCGACAATGTCGAGGTATGGCGTCATGCGACGTTCGAGCAAGCCAAGACGCCGATGTACTTTATGGTCAATCTGGCGCTCGGCGGCGGCTGGCCGATCGATCTGGAGCGCTACAACAATCAGATCGATCTGTACGTCGACTACATCCGCGTATTCCAATAATTGCTGCTGAGCGAGGGTAGAGAACAGTAGAGCGGTTGTCAATAATGGACGATAGGAACGAGGCGCGGCGTGCGCTATCATAAAGCCATGAGGAGCGCTTCCTTGACACATCATCGCCTGGGGGGAATATACACATGAAAGCAACACGTCGCAACACATACGCCATCGTCGCGATGGCAGCCGCGCTGGCTCTGACCTCGGCTTGCAGCAACGCGGGCACTCCGAATAACGGCGCAGCTACGCCGCCGCCGGCAGCGGAAACCAATACGAATACGCCGGCGGGCGAGACGCCGCAGATCGATCCGAACGCCAAATACGACCCGCCGATCGAGGTGACGACGGTGCGCTACACCGACTCGTCGTTCCGCTTCCCGGAGGGCGACTCGATCGACAGCAACGTCTGGACCCGCGCTTATGAGAGCGAACTTGGCATCAAGGTGAAAAACCTGTGGGTCGTCAACGGCGAACAATACAATCAGAAGGTTAATCTGTCGATCGCCTCCAAGGAGCTGCCCGACATGTTCATGGTCGACGCCAAGCAGTTCCGCGAGCTGGCCGAGGCCGGGCAGCTCGAGGATCTGACGACGGTCGTCGAGCAATACGGCTCCGAGCTGACGAAGGAGATGATCGAGCGGGGAGCCAATGCCAAGTCGGCGGCGACGTACGACGGCAAGCTGCTGGCAATCCCGCCTGCCGAGGACTACTACGGCGGCGCGCCGCTGCTGTGGGTGCGCACGGACTGGCTGGAGAAGCTGAAGCTGCCTGAGCCGAAGACGATGGACGATCTGCTGAAGATCTCCGAGGCGTTCACCAATGGCGACCCGGACGGCGACGGTCAGAAGAATACGTACGGCCTGGCGGCCTCCAAGGATCTGATCGGCGGCTACCCGGATCTGTCCGGCTTCATGAACGGCTACCACGCCTACATGAACATCTGGATCAAGGACGAGAGCGGCCAGCTCGTCAACGGCAGCGTGCAGCCGGAGATGAAGACCGCGCTCGGCAAGTTGCAGGAGATGTACAAGGCGGGACAGATCGACAAGGAATTCGGCGTCAAGGACGGCGGCAAGGCAGCGGAGCTCCAGGCGGCAGGCAAGGTCGGCATGAACTTCGGCGCGATGTGGAATCCGCTATGGCCCCTGCAAGACTCTGCCAACAACGATCCCAATGCCGAATGGGGCGCGTACCCGATCCCGTCGGCGGACGGCACGCCAGCGAGCGCGCAGTCGAAGGTAGACTTCAACTCCTTCTGGGTCGTCAAGAAGGGCGCGGCGCATCCCGAGGCGATCGTCAAGCTGTTCAATCTGTACAACGAGAAGATCGTCAGCGAAAATGCCGACCCTGCGAACTTCCATAGCGCCGATGGCTTCGAATTTTTCAAATATGCGCTCATGAGCAACGGCTTCGGCACGCCGCAAGGTCTGCTGAGCGTCCACAAAAACGTCGTCGCCGCGCTCGAATCGAAGGACCCGTCGGGACTGATCCCGGAGGAGAAAAGCTACTATGACAACATCGAGCTGTTCCTCGGCGGCGACCGCAAGCAATGGGGCACCAACAAGGTATTCGGCGAGAACGGCTCCTGGGCAGTCATCGGCGCGAACTACGCGGACCAAGGCTTGCTCAAGAAAAGCGAATTCTACGGCGCTCCGACCGAGGGGATGACCGAAAAGCAAGCGATCCTCGACAAGCTCGTGCTGGAGACGTTCACGAAGATTATCCTTGGCGCGCCGATCGACAGCTTCGACAGCTTTGTCTCCGACTGGCACAAGCTGGGCGGCGAGCAGATCACCAAGGAAGTTAACGAATGGTACGCTAGCAAGTCCTAATCGCATCTTCCAAGCAACCGTCCGGGAGCCGAAGCCGGCCTTCGGACGGTTTGCTATGCCCGCATTCAGACGCGCGTGCGGACATGCCGGTTGTGCGGACCGCGCGTTCGAAAGGAGAAGTCATTATGTTCAGAGCCCGATTCAAACGTCAGCTCCCGCTGCATCTGATGGTTGTGCCCTCATTTTTGCTGGTTCTGGTGTTCAGCTACGGTCCGATCGGCGGGCTCGTCATCGCTTTCCAGAAGTTCTCGATTGTCAAAGGGTTGTTTGATTCCGACTTCGTCGGCTGGGCCAACTTCGAGTATATGTTCGCCTTGCCCGACATCTGGCTCGTCATCCGCAACACGGTCGCCATCGCTTCGATGAAGATTGTCGCTGGACTTGCTGTGCCCATCGTCGTCTCGCTGTTACTCAACGAGGTGCGCGCCCGCGTATTCAAGCGCTGGATTCAGACGCTTATCTATCTGCCGCACTTCTTGTCCTGGATCATCCTGGGGGGCATCCTGATCGATATCCTGTCCCCGACGAGCGGCATCGTCAACCAATTCCTCGGTATGTTTGGCATCGAGCCGATCTTCTTCCTGGGCAGCGCGTCCTGGTTCCCGGGCGTCATCGTCATCTCGGATGTCTGGAAGGAATTCGGCTTCAGCACGATCGTCTATCTCGCGGCGCTCACGAGCATCAATCCGGCGCTCTACGAGGCGGCCGTCATCGATGGGGCGAACCGTTGGAAGCAGACCTTGCATATTACGATTCCCGGCATGCTGCCGATCGTCGTCCTGCTGGCGACGCTCAGTCTGGGCAATGTGCTCAATGCCGGCTTCGATCAAATATTCAATCTGTACAGTCCGCAAGTGTATGAGACCGGCGATATTATCGATACGCTCGTGTATCGGCTCGGTCTGGAGCAGGCGCAGTATGCGCTGGCAACGGCTGTCGGCTTGCTCAAGTCCGTCGTCTCGCTCGTCATGATCTCCGGCTCTTATTATTTGGCCTACCGGTTTGCCAACTACAGAATATTCTAGAGAGGAGGCGATAGCAGCATGGTTACCAATTCAACGTCAGGCAAGCTGTTCAACGCTGCGAATGCGGTCTTCCTGCTCGTGCTGGCGATTCTGTGCTTGCTGCCCCTGGTCAATGTGTTGGCCGTCTCGTTCAGCTCCAGCGCGGCTGCGAGCGCCGGTCTAGTGAAGCTGTGGCCGGTCGACTTCACTTGGAAGGCCTACGAATATGTGCTGCAGAAGCCCGAGTTTCTGCGCGCCTTTACCGTCAGTGTGGAGCGGGTGGCGATCGGCACGGTGCTCAATATGCTGCTCACGATTACGCTGGCTTATCCGCTGTCCAAGGAGCCGTCGGCATTTATCGGGAGACTGTTCTATGTGTGGTTTTTTGTCGTCACGATGCTGGTCAGCGGCGGGTTGATCCCATGGTATCTGATCATCCAGCAGCTCGGCATGCTCGGCTCGATCTGGGCGCTGGTGCTGCCGGGCGCGGTCAATGTGTTTAATGTCGTGCTGCTGCTCAACTTTTACCGGGGCTTGCCGCGAGAGCTGGAGGAGGCGGCCTTCGTCGATGGCGCCGGACACTGGAAGATCCTCTGGAGCATCTATGTGCCGCTGTCGCTGCCAGCGCTGGCCACGCTCATCCTGTTCACGATGGTCGGTCACTGGAACTCGTGGTTCGACGGGCTTATCCTGATGAACTCGCCGACCGACTATCCGCTGCAGAGCTATCTACAGACCGTCGTCATCAACCGCGATCTCAGTCTGATCACGATGGCGGACGCCGAGACGCTGGCGATGGTATCGGATCGGACGATGAAGGGGGCGCAGATCTTCCTGGCGGCGTTGCCGATCATCTGCGTCTACCCGTTCCTGCAGCGCTTCTTCATCAAGGGCATCGTCATGGGCAGCGTCAAGGAATAGGCGGGCGGATAAGGACCGGAATACGAATAGGAACAGAGACAAGAACAGGAACAGAGACAAGAACAGGAACAGAGACAAGAACAGGAACAGAGACAGCGATAAGGATAGGAAGGGGAAGAGGATACGATGAAGGAGGAAACAATGGAAACCTTCCGCCATCTGCAGACGACGGACAAACGCAGCGTGCCGGTGCTGCAAGGCTCGGGCGAGGACGGAGCGTTCGACGCGCTGGCGGTCGATTGTCCGTTCGTATTCCGCCACGGCGGGAGATTCTATATGATGTATGTCGGCTTCGATGGAGACGGCTACCAGACAGCGCTCGCCACCAGCGACAATCTGACGGACTGGCGGCATGAGGCGGTCATCCTCGGGCGCGGCGCAGTCGGCTCGCGTTGGGACTGGGTGGGTGCGGCAGGCTCGTGGCTGCTGCTCGACTCCAACGACCTGTACGAGATGCCGACGCTGCGGCAGGTGGACGGCCGTTACTGGATGGTCTATCACGCCTATCCCGAGCTCGGCTACGAGGCAGGCGGCGCTCAGATGGGGCTGGCCTGGTGCGAGGATGAGGATCTGCTGACCTGGCATCGTCTCGAGGAGCCGATCTTCGCCTACGAGGGCGGCGGTGGCTGGGAGGCGGGCGGACTGTACAAATGCTGCGTCATCGCGCATGAAGGGCAGTACCGGATGTACTATAATGCGAAAAATCGGCCGGAGTGGCCGTGGACGGAGGAGACGGGACTGGCTGTATCGGACGATCTGCGGCACTGGCGCAGACATGCCGCCAATCCGGTCATGGCCGCTGCGCCGGGGACCTTCTACTCGTCGTTCCTCAGCGATCCGTGCATTCGCTATGACGGGCGTAGCGGCTATTGGGTCAACTTTGGCTTCGGCTTCGACGGCTCGCACTCGCAGGGTCTGCTCGCGGTATCGCGCGATTTGGAGCATTGGGACATCGTACCCGAGCCCTGGCTGCCGCGCGGCGGCGCAGGCGAGCTGGACGAGACGCATGCGCACAAGTCGTCGGTCGTCTGCTGGCAGGGCACGCTCTACCATTATTATTGCGCCGTAAGACCGGTCCGCGACGGCGATCCGACCGACAGCGGCGGCGAGTTCCGCTGCATCGCGCTCGCGACGAGGTCGCTGGACGGAGAGGGTGGGGATGCGTCATGACGAACATCGCGACTAACCTTGCGACGAACACCGCGACGAACGCCGCGACGCCGGTAGACGAGGTCGATCCGTATATCGGCTCGATCGGCCATCTGCTGACGGCGACTACGCCATTCGCGCAGCTGCCGCATAGCATGGCGCAGCTGTGGCCAGTCGTGACCGGAGGCAACGACCGCTACACCGCGCCTTTGCTAGAGGGGATACGGCTCTGCTGGGCGACGCTGACGGCGACGGCGGACAAGCGCGGCACCGATCGTCTGGCCGCCGCTTCGCTGTACGATCATGACCACGAGACGGCTACGCCTTACAGCTATGCCGTGCTGCTGGAGGACGAGGAGATCGAGCTGGAGGCCGCAGTCGGCCGGCGCAGCGCGATCTTCGGCGTCGAGTTCCCGGCATGTTCGGCGGCTCGTCTGCTGCTGCGGCTGCCTGCAGGCGCGACGGTGGAGACGCAGGGCGAGGGCCGGCTGGCGATCCATGCGCGCGAGCGCGGCGTGCCGTGCTATATGGAGCTGCAGCTAAGTCGGCCATGGCAGGAGCTGTCGGTGTGGCAGCAGGAGGACGAGGCGGGCTGCGAGATCCGGCTCGGCGCGACGGCGGGCGAGCGTCTCGAGCTGAAGGCGGGACTCTCCTATGTATCCGCCGGATCGGCGGCCGCGCATCTGCGACAGGAGCTGGGCGACGCGGATATTGAGACGCTGCGGCAGCGCGGCCGAGCGGTCTGGAACGAGGCGCTCGGGCGGATCGACGTGCGCGGCGGTACCGCCGAGCAGCGGTCGGCGTTCTATACGGCGCTATACCGCTCGTTGCTGCCGATGATGAACATCACCGAGGCGGACGGTCGACACTATAGCGGCTTCGACGGTCAGATACATGATCATGACGGCCGCGATCACTATACGATGGACAATCTGTGGGACAGCTACCGCTGTCTGCATCCGCTGCAGCTGCTGCTGGAGCCGCAGCGTCAGGCCGACATGATCGCCTCTTACTTGCGGATGTACGAGCAGTCGGGCTGGCTGCCGCAGTTCCCCGATCTGGCTGGAGATCGGCCGTACATGAGCGGCAATCATGCCGCCGCCTTCTTCGCCGATACCTATGCGAAGGGCGTGCGGAACTTCGACGTCGCCAAGGCGTACGAGGCGGTGCGGCGCAACGCGCTGGAGGCAACGATGCTGCCCTGGACGGACAACGGACCGCTGACGGAGCTGGATCGTCTCCATGCGCAGCTCGGCTATATGCCGGCGCTGTCGCGCGGGGCGACCGAGTGGGTGCCGGAGGTCGACGGCTATGAGCGGAGACAGGCGGTCTCGGTCACGCTGGAGCATGCTTATGACGACTGGTGCGCGGCGCTGCTCGCCGAGGCGGCAGGCTGCGAAAAGGAGGCGCGTTTGTTGCGGGAGCGCGGGACGTACTATCGCAATCTGTTCGACGAGCGGATCGGCTTCATGGCGCCGCGCACCGCAGACGGCGCGTGGGTGCCGGACTTCGATCCGACGCGGGACGGCGGCCAGGGCGGGCGCGATTATTTCGCCGAGTGCAACGCCTGGATCTATACGTTCCATGTGCAGCACGACATCGACGGCCTGAGCGCGCTGCTGGGAGGACCGGCGGGGCTGGAGGCCAAGCTCGACGCGCTGTTCGCGGCGACGTGCGGCGGTGCGAAGTACGAGTTCCTGGCGCAGTTCCCCGACTCGACCGGGCTGATGGGCCAGTATTGTCAGGGCAACGAGCCGGCCTTCCATATTCCGTACCTGTACAACTATGCAGGCGCGCCATGGAAGACGCAGCGCAAGCTGCGCGAGATGATGAAGCTGTGGTTCACCGCGAGCCCTCATGGCATCTGTGGCGACGAGGACTGCGGCGCGATGTCGTCGTGGTACGTGTGGTCGTCGATGGGCCTCTATCCGGTCTGCCCCGGCAAGCCCGTCTACGATATCGGCAGCCCGATCTTCGATGAGGTGCGGATCGCGCTCGGAGAGGGCGGCGACTTCGTCATCCGGGCCGAGGGCGTATCGGAGCGCAACAAGTACATCCAGTCGGCCACGCTGAACGGCGAGCCGTGGCACGCCGCGGCGGTGCCGCATGAGGCAATGGTCGGCGGCGGCGAGCTGCTGCTGCGTATGGGGCCGCGCCCCAACAAGGCGTGGGGGCTGGAGCGGCTGGACGGGCATCAGACGCGTGCGGCAGATGGGGCGGCGGAGGATTAGGGACGCTAAACTCCTGCTGTTTTTGGCAGGATAGAAACACATACATGCAAAAATACATTTATTCTCGGTAAAATGGAATGGAAACAGGTAAATAAATGCAAATGTACACTTAATGGAACTCAAATCGCTTCATTATGCCTCTAGTTCCAAAAATAACTGCACTATTGCATTAAAATCCCGTTTGCACACGTTTTAGAGCATAAATAGATGTATTATTGCAGTTACGCGATGACACAAGCGAGGCCCGACAGGCCATCATACACGCCCCGACGACTCGGCATCGCGGTAGTCCTGGGGTGTCAGCCCCGACTCACGCTTGAAGAAGCGGCCAAACGAGGTCGCCGAGTCGAAGCCCACCTTGCCGGCGATTTCCTGAATCTTGACCGAGGAGTAGCGCAGCAGCTCCTTGGACTTATCGAGCCGCAGTTTGGCGATATACTCGGAGACGCCTTGTCCGGTCTGCTGCTTGAATAGCCGGGACAGATAGGTGGGATTCAGATAGACGATGCCGGCCAGACGGACGAGCGAGAGGTCCTCGTGCAGATGATTGTCGATGAAGGTCTTCAGCTTCTGGACGACGTACGCCGCGCCTTCCTCTTGTGTATGGTGCCTCGACTCGATGAATCGGACGAGCGCCCCGCGCAAGTAGGCGAGCGCTTCGTCCCATGACCCATGCTCATCGAGCGAGAGGAGTCGCAGCAGCGGCTCCTCTTGTGGCGTTGGGGCGCTCTCGTCCCCGGCCACGTTCTCCTCGGAGGAGAGCAGCAGATAGCAGACGCCGTGGTACAGCTCGGCATGGAACCGGCGGCTGCGGATCGTCTGGCGGGACAGCTCGGCGAGCTCGTCGAAGTCGTCGAGCAGCCGCTGCTCCATGCCCAGCTCCGTCGATAGCAGACGCCGCAGCTTGTGGCGGGCAACGGTCTCGTCGGGCCCGGACTGCGGCTTGGGGCCGAAGTTGCGGTTGAAGGCGTCGGTGAGCAGCGTCTCGTCGTCCGTGCCGAAGCCGAAAAACAGCAGCCGCTTCAGCTCGGCCAGCTTGGCTGGCAGCTGCGTCCACGCGATCGGCCCGGCGCTGGCGGCGAACGAGACGGACAGCTTCAGATAACGTCGGCAGGCCGACTGGATCGCCTCGAGCCGCGCATAGACGAGCTCCTGCCAGCACTCGGCATCCGTGGGCGCGTCATTTGGCGCATCGACAGGCGCATCAATAGACGCATCATCCGTGTGGCGGGCCGGCTGGATGAGCGTCATGAGCAGCGATGGCTCCGGCTGGGAAGCGAGCTGATGGTAGCCTTGCCAGTGTTCGGCGGCGATGTTCTGCACCGCGTAGCGGAGCAGCGCCTTGTCCGACTCGCTGTGCTCGGCTGCGAAGCTGTCGATGCGCCCGACGAGCAGCAGCACAGCGCTGCCCGCATCAAGCGGCAGCTCCAACTCCTCGAAGCGGGTCGCTCTGGCGGTCGCCAGACCGTGGAGCAGCTCTCGCACGTATTCGCTCTGCCGCGCCCCGAGCGACTGATCCCACTGCGTGCGCGCCCGCTCCAGCAACTGCTCGCGATCGTCGGCCTGCTCGAGGTGGGCGATCGCTTTGCCGACTGCTTGCAGGATGGCCTCGTCGCCGTCCATCTTCAGCACATAGTCGGTGCCGCCGCCCCGCATCGCCGTCTGGATGTAGGCGAAGTCGTCGTACCCTGACAGGAAGACGACGCGACAGCGCGGCCAGCGCTTCGCCATCTCGGCTTGCAGCTCGAGGCCGTTCATGCCTGGCATGCGGATGTCGAGCAAGGCGATGTCGATCCGCGTCTCTTGCATGAGCCGAAGCGCTTCCTCGGCGGACAGGACGCCATGCACCTCCAGCTCGTAGGGCGCTTCCTCCGCGAACAGCTGCTTAAGCCCGCGTACGATATTCGGTTCATTGTCGACGATCAGTAGTCTGTACATCAGGCGGAGTCCTCCTTGATCGGTATCGTCATGGTGATGCGCAGCCCGCCGAGCGGACTGCGGTCGGCGACCAGCGTCGCCTGCTCGCCGTAGTGAAACCGGATGCGTTGCAGCACATTGCGCAGGCCCTCGCTCTCGGCTGGCCGCTCCGGATCTTCGAGCAGCGATTGGATGCGCAACATCGCTTCCTCGTCCAAGGCATCGCCGTTGTCCTCGACGACGATGACGGCGTCGTCGCTGTCGCTGTGGCAGAAGGCGATATCGATCAGCCCCTGATCGGCGCGGTCCTCGAGCCCGTGGTGGTACGCATTTTCGATCAGCGGCTGCAGGAACAGCTTGGGCACGTGGAGATGGCGCAGCGACTCCGGGATCTCGCCGAAGCGGATGAGGATATGGTCGCCGAACCGGATGCTCTGGATCGCCGCATAGGAGCGGCAGAAGGCCACTTCCTGCTCAAGCTCCACATGATCCGCGTTTTTGGTGACATACTTATAGTAATCGCCCAGATGCCAGGAGAAGGCAATGACCTTGTCATTCTCCCGCAGCTTGGCCAGACGGTACAGGTTAAAGAAGCTGTTGTAAAGGAAATGCGGATTGATCTGCGACTGCAGCTGCTTAAGCTCGGCAGCCTTGACCTGGTAGCGCTGCACGTACACCTCGTCGATCAGCTCGCGCAGCCGGTTGACCGTTCGGTTGAACTGACGATACAGGTAGCTGAATTCGTCGTCGCTCTCGGCTTGCAGCTGTTGATTGAGATTGCCGCTCTCGAGACTACGGAACGCGCCAACGAGCCGTTTCATCGGAGCATGGATCATCCGGTAGAGCCGGTAAGAGAACAGCAGCACCAGCGCGACGGCGGCGATCGACAGACTCCACAGCCAAGCGGCATATTGGCGGAGCGGGCCGATCAGGCTTTTCTCCTCCAGGAACAGCGCCAGCGACAGACCGAGCCGGGGCGAGGTCTGGTGGAAGGCGTAATAGCGGGCCTTGCCCTCGGAATACAGCTCAGGCTCGCCATCGGTTGCGCTCGTCTGCAGGAACTCGAGCGTCTCGCTCCGATCGTCAGGCATACTGCCGTTGGAGACGATCCAACTCCACTCGCCGTCATGGAGCAGAGCGCCGCCGTCGCCGCTTACATTAAGGCCGCCAAGCGAGGCGAGCAGCGCTTCATTGGACAGCTCCAGCGCAATTGTGAAGCCTTGGCCGACCGGACTGCTATTAGGCACCGGGAGGCTGAGCCACAATCGGCCGTCGTAGCGCGTGAACGGCGACTCATACAGGTCGACCATCCGATTGAGCGCGGCCGCTTCCTCTACAGGCAGTTCGTTGTAGGTGACTGCCGAGATTTTGCGATTCAGCGCCGGTATATTGACGAAGGCGTCTTTAATGTAAGGACTCATATTTTTGAGGATGAGCAGCTTGCGCTGCACGCTTTTGACCATAAAGGTGAACTGTTCGTCCGACAGGATAACGGAGGAGTAGGCCAGGTGGTTGAACTCGTCGTCGAGCACATACTGCTGCATCAGCGTCACCAGCGTCCCGACATCGCCTTCGAGAGCGTGCAGATAGTCCCGCAGCTTGTCCTGGGCGGCGCTTGTGATCTGCTCTCGCACCAGACGCTCGCTGCGAACGTTGACGATCAGGCTGAGGGTGACGAGCGGCAGGATGAGGACCAGGAAGGTCAGGAACAGCTTGTGGAATAAGGTGAGTCTGCCGATGCGCATAGCTGTCCCGCTCCTCTCGCAATGTAGCTGATCTTTAGTATAGCATGGCAACGGATTCATCCGGCTATCGAGGCCGAAGTGGTAAAGGTTCGTTGAACGAAAGTTGAGGATCGTCGTGCGAGGGGCGGCTGCGCGGCCAGCGGGTTTAACTATATAAAATATAGTTACTTGACATTATGGTCTAACGTGGGGTAAAGTACTTGCAACACTATCATGTCCTCGGGAGGAACTGACCATGAATTTTCATCGCGCGCCGCAAACGTATGTGCGACAGGCAAACTTGAAGGTGAAGGATCTGCAGCGCTCGCTCGCTTATTATCAGGAGATCATCGGACTGCGTGTCCTGGAGCAGACGGACACCCATGCCGCTCTGACGGCAGATGGCCGGACGGCGCTGCTCACGCTGGAGGCGCCGGCGCAGCCGAAGGCCGGCCGGACGACGGGACTGTACCACTTCGCGCTGTTGCTGCCGACGCGGCGCGACCTGGCGCGATTCATCCGACACTATGCGGCTACCGGTCTGCATCTGGGCTCCTCGGATCATACGGTGAGCGAGGCGCTCTACCTGACCGATCCGGATGGCAACGGCATCGAGATCTACCGCGACCGTGACGCTGCATCGTGGACCTGGGACGAGCGCCAGGTGGCGATGGCGGTGGACCCGCTCGACTTTGACGATCTGATGACTGCCGATGACGGCGAGCCGTGGACGGGACTGCCGAGCGGCACGATCATGGGGCATATCCATCTGCATGTCGCGGAGCTGGGCGATACGCTGACGTTTTACACGCAGGGACTGGGCTTCGAGGTGGTGGCGCGCTATGGCAACCAGGCGGCCTTTATCTCGACCGGCGGCTATCATCACCATATCGGACTCAACACATGGAATGGCGTCGGCGCGCCGCAGCCGCCTGCGAGCAGCGTCGGGCTGCGCTCGTACGAGATCGTCTACCCTGGCGAGGCAGCGCGCGCCCAGGCGATCGAGCGGGTAGAGGCGCTTGGCGCAGTCGTCGAGTCGGATGGCCAGGCTTATGCGACCGCCGATCCGTCGGGCAACCGCATTCGGTTGCTAGCTGAGTAGAGTTAGAGAACGTCGCGATGGCGCGGTGCAGTAGCTCAAGAGTTAGAAAGAGCCCCCTCCGGCTGGACGCTGTCCAACTGGAAGGGGCTGTTTTTTTCTGTATTCGCTTTTCTTTAGGTCGCTAGCCGCTTTTACTTCGTCAGATACTCGACGAGCCTTTCATAGATAGCGGCTACTTCGGCGCGGGTGGCGGTGGCTTGTGGATCAAAAACATTGCCCGGCTTGCCGGATACAATGCCGATGCCCCGCAGCGCCTGAACAGCCTCCAACGCATATGAGCTGATCTCACGCTCGTCTGCAAAGGACGTGGTGTCGCTCGCAGATACTTCAAAGCCCTTGTGCTTCATGTAGTTGTACAGGATCGTCAGCATCTGCTCGCGCGTGATCGCTGTGTCGGGGGCAAAGTGGTCTGTGTCTGTACCTTTGACGATGCCTGTGTCGGCCGCCCATGCGACGGCCGCCGTGTACCATTGACCGTCCGCGACGTCGCTAAAGCGAGAGCTCGTATAGTCGGCGTCGTTGATGTTCTCCAGATTGGACAGTACCTCGACGAACATGGCGCGCGTCATCGAGCTGCCCGGCGAGAACGTCGTGGACGTCGTACCGTTGAAAAGCTCGTAACTGTACGCAAAGTTGACGTGGCTGTCGAACCAGACGTCCATGCTGGCATCCGTGAAAGGATGGCTCGATGTGATATGGAGGCCCAGCGGGGCGGCGTCATCCAACATAAGCTCCGTTCCCGCACGGATGTTCAGCGAGATGCCGTTGTCCATGCCGACTTTTGCTCCGCCCGATCCTACAACAACTGTGCCATCGCTCTGTATCTTCGATCCCGCAGGGAGATTCACCTGGTTGCCGCCCGGCAGCTTCGCCTGCGCATCTCCTCCGACTACTGTGACCGTGCCGTCGTCAGCGATCGTCGAGCCGCCCGGAAGGGTCACGGTGCTGTTGCTGCCGGGGATTGCCGCTTCGGCGTTCTTGTCCGCTGGAATGGTGACCTTGCCATTGGCGTCGATCGTTGTGCCTTCGGGTACCTTGATCGTTGTCCCGTCCTCGGTCGCAATCTCGCCGCCGCCAGGCAGGGTGATGTTGCCGTCTTTGTCTGTGAGCGCAGGCTTATCCTGCGGTGTACTCACGGTGTAGGTCGCCTTCGACGATCCATCGTCTGTCCCGGCGCCCGTATTGCCGCTGTTGTCGACAGGTGGGTAGTAGATAGGATACGTCGTCGTCGTCCGCCTCGGCGTAGCCGTCGCGCTGATCTCCGCGCTCTCGCCCTTCTCGTTAACCGCGACGATCTTGAACGTGTAGCTCTGGCCGTTGGTCAGACTTGTGAAGGTGTGTTGGGTCGTCGTCGCGCCAAGTGTGACCGGCGTTGCGTCGCCATGCCATACCTTGTAGCCCGTGACCGCACTGCCGCCGTCGTCAGCCGGAGCCGTCCAGCTTAGTGTGACCTGTCCGTCGCCTGCCGTCGCCTTGAAGCTGCCAGGGGCATCCGGCGCGCCCGGCTTTCTCTGCGCGAACATCCAGTCAAAGACGTCGGTGTAGTCATTGTTCCAGGCTGGCAGGTTAGGGGACTGCGCCGTCGGAGCCATGCTCCAGGTTCCCACGGTGAATTGGTTGTACAGAACAGCCGCTTCAACCTCGTGCGCGATATAATCCGGCAGAACAGGATTGTTCGCAGGATTCGGCCTCAGATTCGGTTGGTCGAATTGATTGTACGGCCATGTTAGAGCTTCATTGCTCTCGAAGCGCGAAGCTCTGGCATTGGTCATTTTCGGCATATTGGTGTTGATGTAGTTATTGAGGTTCGTCTGGTACGTTCCCGTGTTATGGGCATTCAAAAACATCCAATAGGCCAGGTTGGCATGAAGCTCGTTGGTGCTTGCAACTGGCGACCCGCTTACCGGGGCCATAGGGGCGGCAGCCGCGAAGAAGCCGGGGAAGCTGTTGACCAGGTTGTTCGTGTACTGACCGCCCCACGAGAAGCCCGCCGCATAGATACGATTTGGATTTACTTCCCCGCTGGCAACAAGCGCGTCTATGACCTTCTTGACATTCGCTGTTGAAGGAACGGAGGTGCCGTTGTAAGAAATATTCAGGATATGGCTGGCGTATTTCCCTGGATTTTGTTCGATTCTTTTCATCAGAGCGACCGAGCCGTTGGCAGATTTCATGGCCGCTTTTTGGTCTGTCGCCGAGTTGGTGCCGCCGCGCGACATGCCGTGGGTATAGACATACAGCGGCAGTCCTTTGACGACTTGACCGTCTGCATCCTTATGCAGGTAGAGCGAGTGATTAACCGAATTGTCCGTATGTGTCGTAAACTTGTCGAGGATCGGATTGACAACCTTCTCCTGCTCAAACACCACGTTGCTCAGCGGACTTCCTTCGGTCAGCACGATCTCGCCGTTTTGGACGACGGTGTACACCTGCTTGGTCGAGTTGCTGCTGCCATCGAGCGTGGTCTTCCCGCCGGTGGACGTGTAGAACTCCGCCTCGACTACGATGTAACGGCCGCTCGTCAGTCCTTCCCGATAATCGGGCGAGTTGCTGATTGGACCCTTATAGCCGCGAACCTTCGGTTCGTCGTTAGCATATACCCTTGTAATCTTGCGCGGGCCTTGGGTAATCACGGCTTCGCCGTTTAAGGTCGTGTCCTTGCCCGAGAGGGAAAACAGGTCCGGGTTAAGTGCGGATCCTAACGCCGCCTTCCCCTCGCCTAAGTCAATGATGACAGCTGTTGTATATTCGCCGCTGGCGAAGTTGTCATTCCAGACGGTAAAGGGCAAGACCCCTGCGTCCGGATCGTTTTTGAAGGTCGCGTGAATGGTATGGTTGGCCTGAATATTCGTCAACGTATACTTGCCTTCCGATAAAGCGACGGTTTGATCGTCGACTGTTACGGTATCGACAACCTTGCCGTAATCAGCGGTAAAGGTAAAGGTTTTGTCCGAGCCCTTGGCTACTCTCAGCACATCGCCGGGAGGGATCGAGTCCAGCTTGCCGCCTGGCCCTGCCGTGGCGAGAATCGAGAATCTGCTGTCCTCTTCACTGGCTGGAACGAGCTGCAGGCTGTCTGTAAATGAGGCGGAGCTGGAGTAACCCGCATCCGGAGTTCCGAAAGCGGAGACGACTTCATAGCGGTCGCCGCCCTGGGCCGTCGAGTTATTGATATACACATCGAATGTAATCTTGCCCTCCTGCAGGACCACGGTCCGCTTCGGTATTCTCATCTCCACGATATAGCCGGTCTCCGTGGTCTGAGTCCATGCAGCCCTGCCCGCAGCGGACTGTCCCGAAAACACGCCGGTCGAGCTGACGCGCCATTGGTTGGAGCCGCTGGAACCGGCGCCTACATAGAACTCCAGGCTGTCGTACGTATGATCGCCGCCGGCGCCTTGATAGAGATTGCTGTCATTCACCACGACGCGGGCATACAGGTATTCCTGATCCCAGAGGATTTTGGCTGTGCCCGTGGCATGGGGTCTGGGATCGGCGGGCACTGTGCTTTTGTTGATGTGATGCTCCATAGTCTGAGCCCAGAGCGGATCATTGGACCCGAGCTCGGGCGTGCCAAACATGGCGGTCGGTGTTTCGTCCGCTAGTGCGTTCTGCATGCTGTCAGTTTCTGCGGCGTAGCTGGCAGGCATGAGCGACATCGCCATGACCAAGCAACAGAGGAATGCGAGCATTCGGCTAAAACGTTTTGGCATAAATGAGAATCCTCCTCTTTTTTAGATCCAACCACATATATATTGGGTTTACGTGGTTTCCATGCTTGAATTGTAGAGTTAGAATAGATTAGGATTGAGAGCGCTTACCAAGAGGTGAATAAGGCTTCAAGATGAAGTGATAACGGATGGTATACAATGCGGGAATAACTCATCGATGTCGGGGTTAAAGCTTAGGAAGAGATCAGCCTCTATTCGGGCGTTGGGCATCTCATGAAGGAAGACAAGCGTGTGCGAGGTATATACTCTCTTATTCTACTGAATATGTAAAGGATGTTCAAGAGGGATGTAGACGCGGGAGTGTGCTTGAACTGGCAGACCAACTTAGGAAGCAGAGAGGAGGTAAGAAATGTCTTGAAAATCGGGAAATTTCCCGATTAAGAAGGGGGTTTATCCGATTTAATCCTAAAAAATCAGGTGTTCGTCATTTTACGTAGCACGTATCATATGCTATGATAAATAACAAGGAGAGCTGCTGGAACAGCCCCCCTCATTATGCAACAAGAACAGTTTGACCTCTTCCGTCAGTATTGGTTAGACGTGAATACGTGGTAGAAGATAACCCGTGGGTGTAGGAGCCTGGCGGGTTATTTTCGTTGTTGGCCGGTATAGGTTAAGAGTGCGATAAGAAAACCGCAGATCAAAAGAACCTCGGTTAACGAAAATGTCATCGGCAATCCCTCCTTTCGTGGAGAGAGGCCGACTACTGTCTTGCTGCAAACACAATTATAGCAAATGTTACCTGCTCTTGTCTGTATTCTAAAAATTAGAGGGCCTGTATGGCCCTCGGTCTTATTTGGCTGTCATTATGGAGAGGCAGGTCTGATAGTTTCCTAAAAATAGTGCAAATTACGAACTCTGGCAATCCATTGTCGGGGTTCGTTTGCTATAATAGGGTCATAGTCTGATAGCTACAGAGAGGACGGGATCCAATGAAAATCGTACATACGGCGGACTGGCATCTCGGCAAGCTGGTCCAGGGCGTCTATATGACGGACGACCAGGCATTCGTCCTGGAGCAGCTGCTCCGGGATATCGAGGAGGAGAGGCCGGATGTCGTCATCATCGCCGGCGATCTATATGACCGGGCGGTGCCGCCTGCGGAGGCTGTGCAGCTGCTCGACCGGACGCTGGAGGCGTTGGTGCTGAGGCTGCGGGTGCCGGTGCTCGCCGTAGCGGGCAATCACGACAGCCCGAGTCGTCTCGACTTCGGCAGCCGTATCATGCGGGCGGCCGGACTACATATCGCAGGCGAGCTAACGCTGCCGATCGCGCCGATCGTGCTCCGGGACGAAGCGGGCGAGGTTCACTTCCATCTCGTCCCCTACGCGGAGCCGGGCAAGGTGCGTTATCTGCTGGGCGACGACGAGATCCGCACCCACGACGAGGCGATGCGCGGACTGGTAGCGTCTATCGCCGCCGGTATGGACCCGCAGGCGCGGCATGTGTTCGTCGGACATGCTTTCGTGACGCCGCGCGGCGAGCCGCAGGAGGGGACGAGCGACTCGGAGCGGCCGCTCTCGATCGGCGGAGCGGAGCATGTTAATGCGGCGTATTTCGCCCCCTTCCACTACACGGCGCTCGGCCACCTGCACCAGGCTCACCATGTCGGCGACGAACGCGTCCGCTATGCCGGCTCGCCGCTCAAGTACTCGATCTCGGAGGAGCATCACCGCAAGGGCTATCTCGTCGTCGAGTTGGATGCGCAAGGGCAGGCGATCATCGAGAAGCGCCATCTGGCGCCGCTGCGCGACATGCGGACGGTGGAGGGGCGGATCGCGGATATCGAGCGGCATCCGATCAACGAGGACTATGTGTTCGTAAGATTGCTCGATGACGGGCCGGTGCTGTCGGCGATGGAGCGCATCCGTTCGGTCTATCCCAACGCGATGCACGTCGAGCGCAAGCTGACGCTGCCCGGGCTGCGTCAGGAGGCCGAGATGACGGAGGGGCGGGCGCGGATGGACGGACTGTCGTTGTTCAAGGCGTTTTATCAGGATGTGCGGGGGACGGAGCTGTCGCCCGAGACGGAGCGGCTGTTCATCGAAACGCTGGAGGATGTCTATCGGGAGGAGGGGGAACGCGATGCGACCGTTAAAGCTGACGATGACGGCATTCGGTCCGTATAAGGACCAGGAGGAGATCGACTTCGGGGAGCTGCTGCATCACCGGCTGTTCGTCGTCTCGGGCAATACCGGGGCGGGCAAGACCTCGATCTTCGACGCGATCTGCTTTGCGCTATACGGCGACGCGAGCGGCGAGGACCGCAGCGACAGCCGGATGCTGCGCAGTCAGTTCGCCGAGGATGACGTACATACGGCTGTAGACTTCGTATTCGAGCTGAAGGGGCGCGTCTACCGCGTGCTGCGCCAGCTCTCGCATGTGAAGGCGGGCAACAAGAGCGCGACCGGCGAGCGGTACGAGCTGTACGAGCAGGACGGCGCGGAGGAGCGGCCGCTGACCGACCGCTTCATCGTCTCGCAGATCGATGCCAAGCTGCGCGAGTTGATCGGTCTGACGAAGGACCAGTTCAGCCAGATCGTCATGCTGCCGCAAGGGGAATTCCGCAAGCTGCTCACCTCGGAGACGGAGGACAAGGAGGAGATCCTGCGGCGCATCTTTAAGACGGGGCTGTACAAGGTGGTGGCGGACCGGCTCGGGGAGCGCCGCAAAGCGATGCACCAGCGACTCACGGAGCTGGCCGGGATGCTGGAGTATCATATCGGCCAGGTGAAGGGGGCGCTGGCGGATCGCGAGGAGTCGATGCTGCGGCGCGTGCTGCACGAGCAGGAGCACTACAACACGCAGCAGGTGCTCGAGGCGCTGGACCAGGAGCTGGCGCATATCGCCGAGCAGACGGCGGCGCTGCAGGAGCGGCTGCGCGAGGAGAGCGAGAGCTGGCGGGCGCAGACGGAGGCGTATCATCAGGCGCAGGCGCTCCATGAGCGGTTCGAGCTGCAGGAGCGCAAGCTGGCAGAGCAGCGCGAGCTGGCCGCGCGCCAGCAGACGATGAGCGATCTGCGAACGCAGCTGGCTGCGGCGGAGCGAGCGGTACATCTGGAGGTGTACGAGCGCCAGGACGCCGAGGCGACTGCCGCATCGACGCAGCGCCGCTCGGAGCTGGAGCGGGCCGAGCAGGCGGCGAGCGCAGCGGCGGTGTCGCTCGCGCAGGCCGAGGAGCAGCAGCGGCTCGAGGAGAGCCGGGGACCGTTGCGCGAGCAGACGGCGCGCGAGCTGGACCGGCTGGAGCAGCTGCTGCCGGCGGTGCGCGGACTCGACGCGAAGCGGCAGCGGGTGGCGCAGCTGGCCCGCGAGGCGCAGACGCTGGCGGAGCAGGAGACGGCGGCGCGGCGGCAGCGCGACGGGCTGGAGGCGGAGCGGAGCGCCAAGGCGGCGCAGGCCAAGGCGCTGGAGGCGCGGACGGCCGAGCTGCCGGAGCTGACCGAGCGCGTAGCAGCCTTGCGGGAGCAGGCGCGTACGGTCCGCGACTATGTGACGCTGGCGGAGCGGGAAGGGCAGGAGGCTGGAGCAGCCGGTCAGCTCCGCCAAGCGTATGAGCAGGCGGATCGGGCGTGCGCCGAGCTGGAGAATCGTTGGCTGGAGGCGCAAGCCGGCTGGCTGGCCCGCCACCTCCACGACGGCGAGGCTTGCCCGGTGTGCGGCAGCGCCGAGCATCCGCACAAGGCGGAGCTGACCGAGGATGCGCCGACCCGCGAGGCGCTGGAGGCGCGGCGACAGGAGCGCAGTGTCGCCGAGAAGCGACATCTGGAGGCCGAGGCGGCGCTCGGAGCGATCCGAGCGCAGTTGGAGGAGAAGGCCGAGCTGCTGCGCGGTCAAGGCTTCGCGGTGGACGAAGCGCGCGCGCTCTACGCAGCGATGGTGGCGGAGGGCAAGACGCTCGCCGAGCAGGAGAAGGCGCTCAAGGAAGCGCGCGCGACGCTGACGCCGCTGCGGCAGGAGCTCGAGACGCTCGAGCAGCGGCTCGCGGAGGCTCGCAGTGGCCTGGAGCGGCTCCAACAGCAGCGCCACGAGCGGACGGCGGCGCATGCGACGGAGCAGGCGCTGCATGAGCAGGAGCTGGCGGCGCTGCCGGAGGAGATGCGGGAGCTGACCGCGCTGGAGCGGCGGATCGCCGAGACGGGCCGCGAGCGCGCGCGGCTGGAGGCCGCCTGGCAGGAGGCGCAGCGGCGTTGCCGCGAAGCGAGCGAGCGGCAGGTCCGCACGGCGGCCGAGCTCGAGCATGCCCGGCAGCGGCTCGCCGAGGCGGAGGCCGCGCGCGAGCGGGCCGGGCAGAGCTACGCCGAGCAGCTGGCGCTGGCGGGCTTCGCCGGGGCGGCGGACTATCGCGAGGCGAAGCGGCCCGAGCAGGTGCGCGCCGACTGGCAGCGCGAGCTGGAGGGCTACGAGGCGGCGACGCGGGCGGTGGCGCAGCAGGTCGAGGAGATGTCGGCTGCGCTGGCAGGTCGGGAGCGGCATGACCTGGCGGCGCTGCAGGCGCAGCTGCGCGAGCGCGAGCAGCAGCTCGATGCGCTGCGCAGCGAGGAGAGTCTGACCCGCCAGCGGCTCGAGCGCGGCACTGCGCTGCAGGCCGAGATCGTCGAGGCGGATCGCCGCTGCGGCGCGGCCGAACGGGAGCATCAGCTCGTGCGCGACCTCTATGACGTCGTGCGCGGCGACAATGAGCGTAAGCTGTCGTTTGAGCGCTATCTGCAAGTGGAGTTCCTGGAGCAGATCATCGCGCATGCGAATCAGCGGCTCGCTCGCATCTCGGGCGGCCAATACTACCTCGTCCGCAGCGATCGGCTGGAGAAGCGGGGCCGTCAGAGCGGACTCGGCTTCGACGTCTATGACAACTACACCGGCCAGCTGCGGGACGTCAAGACGCTATCGGGCGGCGAGAAGTTCAACGCCTCGCTCTGTCTGGCGCTCGGGATGGCCGACGTCATCCAATCCTACGAGGGCGGCATCTCGCTGGAGACGATGTTCATCGACGAGGGCTTCGGCTCGCTCGACGAGGAGTCGCTGACCAAGGCGATCGACACGCTGATCGAGCTGCAGCAGACCGGTCGGATGATCGGCGTCATCTCCCACGTTCAGGAGCTGAAGCAGGCGATCCCGGCCATCCTCGAGGTGCAGAAGTCCAAGGAAGGGATCAGCTACACGCGCTTCAACGTCAGTTAGGCCGGTCCGATCCGGGCGGTATGACGGCGATTTGAGATGGGCAATCTGCGGACTGCCATGGGCAGCATGACAGCGGACTGCCATCGGCAAGCTGCAGCTGCGTACCGATCGCTCATCTGCTTGTAGCTCCCAGTGCGTGATATCCGGCTCGGCTACGCTTCTAATTCCTTGCGTCAGGCATACATATGGGGATGAGGAGCGTGAGCAGAGTGGATGAAAAGGTGATACGGTATTACCGGCTAAAGCAACGCATCCGGCAGATGGAGCAGGAGGCCGCGGAGCTGCGAGGCGAGATCCTCGCTCATTGCGCCGCAGAGGGCGTCACCGAGCTGGACGCCGGCGGCTGCCGGGTGCGCGTCGTCCTGCAGGACCGCAAGGAGTATGACGATGAGCGGCTGTACGAGGCCTTGCCCGATCCCCAAGTGTGGCGTATGCTCTCCAAGGCTGACCCGGCCAAGGTCGCCAGCCTGGTGAAGCTGAACGTGCTGAAGGAAGAAGGGCTAGCGGACACCTACACCGTCAAGCGGATCTCGTTGCTGCAGGTGGACAAGAAGTAAATTTGTCCTCTGATGTTTCGACGCACTATGGCTAGGAAGGGCATCCCAAACGTCATCTCAGATGGCGGAGGGATGCCCTTCTTTCGCTTACTCAGCGGCGACTGCGCGCGTCAGAAGTGCGTCTTAGTACCCTTGGAGCGCGTCCAAGCCGGAGTTGCGCGTCAAAGATTGTAATTTATTAAAGTATATATTTCGGTTTGACTTTAATATTATTTAATATATAATTAATTTTATTAAAGGTGGTGAGAGGCTTTGCCTATGGAATCGGTGCCGGAGTGGATGGCGCATCTGGAGGAAGAGGACGTCATGTTCATCAAGCGCTTCCTGCTCGCCTCGGGGTCGCTAAAGGAGGTAGCCGGTCAATATGGCGTCAGCTACCCGACGGTAAGACTGCGCCTGGATCGGCTCATACAGAAGGTACATCTGGCGGAGGAGACGGCGGGCGAGCCGTTTATCGGCCTGATCAAGCGGCTGGTCATCAGCGAAAAGCTGGATCTGGGTACAGCCAAGCTATTGATCGCCGAATTCAAGAAAGCGAAGAGCGCAGAGAAGGGAGGATAACTTCATGAACGGGTGGCTGGTAATTGCTGCGTTGGCAGCGGCGGTCGTATTGCAGATCGTGCTGACAAAAATGAATAAGCGGATGGGACTTGTCCTGCCTGCGGCAACGCTTGTGATGGCTATCCTGGCGATTCCGGGGTGGGTAGACTATATGCCGCCTGCGCTGACGGAATCCTCGTTTCGCCATTTGCTGGAGCTGACAGAGTTGCCCAAGGTTGCGTATACGTTGAATGGCATGTACATCTTCATCCTGTACAATGTGCCGACGCTGCTGCTCATGATGACCGCGTATGCCTATGGCTTCCGATTCCGGGGCCGCTCCGGCCATAAGCTGGAGGAGGAGCTCAAGCGGATGGGAGCGGAGGACTTAGGCTGATTACAGCAAGACCGCATGGCGTCTATAGCAGGGAAGGATGCGAATGGATATGGCCGAGACGAGGTAGGCTCGTCGATCATTAATCCAATATTCTTGCATTAAATCAAACGATCTTGTACAATCAGGGTCAATCAGATGATGTGTGCAGGGGAGCGAAGGATTATGTTGAAGTTGGATCTGCGCGATCCGGATCGCCTGGTCGCGGTGGCGCATGCGATGTCGACGCGGGCGCGCGTCGATATGCTGCAATTGCTGACAGAACGGGGACTGAATGTGGCGGAGATGGCCGAGGCGCTGCAGCTGCCGATGTCGACGGTGGCGCATAACGTCAAGGTGCTGGAGGCGGCCGGCCTGATCCGTACGGAGCTGCTCCCGGCGACGCGCGGCGCGATGAAGCTGTGCACCCGGAGCTGGGACGATATCCATATCGCGCTGCGCGCTGCGGAGGCGCTCGCAGACGGAGAGCCCGCCGTCTATGAGATCGAGATGCCGGTCGGTCACTACAGCGACTGCGAGGTGACGCCGACCTGCGGGATGGCGAGCGCCGAGGGGATGCTGGTGCAGGAGGACGAGCCATCGAGCTTTTACCATCCCAAGCATGTGGGGGCTCAGATGATCTGGCTCCGCAACGGCTTCCTGGAGTATCTGCTGCCGCTGGCGATCCCTGCCGATGCGCGGGTCCAGGCGCTGGAGCTGTCGATGGAGCTGTGCTCGGAGGCATCGGGGTACAACAACGACTGGCCCTCGGACATTACCCTCTGGATCAATGGCACGGAGGTCGGCACCTGGACGAGTCCCGGCGATTATGGCGACCGGCGCGGCCGGCTCAATCCCGAATGGTGGCGGGATGCAGCTACCCAATACGGCGAGCTGAAGCGGTGGCGCATCGACAGCCTTCAGACGACGCTCGACGGCGAGGCGCACTCGGAGGTTACGGTAGACGATCTTAGTCTGACGAACCGGCCAAGCGTACGGCTGCGTATCGGGGTGAAGCCGGACGCGACGCACCAGGGCGGGCTTAATCTGTTCGGCCGACGGTTCGGCGATCATGAACAGGAGATATTGTTGCGGATTCACTATACGATCGACGAATAAGCCAAAAGGACGCCTTTGATACATGAATTTCGTATCTTAAGGCGTCTTTTTCTGTTTTTAATCCATGAATTCCGAATTAAATGATTGACTTTTTGGACATATACACCTAGAATCGGTTCATAGAAACAAATAATTTGTACTAAATGCTGCCGAAGATGTCTTTTGGTTTTCAGGCTTTGAAAGTGTCAAAACGGTTTTCATAAGTTTTATAGGTTTTTATAATTTAGGCAGAGGATTGGTGAGGCAGATGAGTTTGACCCATTATAGAGCGGAATACCCGCGTCCGCAGTTCGTGCGTGAGGCGTGGAGCGACTTGAACGGCGAGTGGGGTTTTCGATTCGATGACGACAATGTCGGGGAAGCGGCCAACTGGCAGCAAGGATTTGAAACCGATGTCAAGATTATCGTTCCTTTCGTCTACGAGACCAAGGCGAGCGGCATCGGGGAGGCGGTGTTTCATCCGAATGTCTGGTACCAGCGTCGCGTCACGGTGCCGGCGGAGGGCCAAGGCAAGCAGACGATCATTCATTTCCAGGCGGTCGATTATCTCGCCAAGGTATGGGTCAACGGGACATTCGTTGGCAGCCATGCTGGCGGCTATGCGGCATTTTCCTTTGATATTACGCCTTATCTGGCGGAGAGCGGCGACAATCTGATCGTCGTCAAGGTCGAGGACAGCAACGATTGCACGCAGCCCCGGGGCAAGCAGCGGTGGCAGGAGGAGAGCTTCGGTTGCTGGTATGTGCAGACGACGGGCATCTGGCAGAGCGTCTGGCTAGAGTACGTGGCGGAGCGACATGTGCGCTCGGTCAAGATCACCCCGGACGTGGATGCCAATGCGGTGCGCTTCGACTACCGCGTCGATGCGGGCACGGCGCCGCAGGACCTGCATCTGACGACACGGATTACGCTGGATGGCGCGCTCATCCGGGAGAGCGCCATCGTGGTCGATCGCGCCGAGCTGTCGGCCACTATCGATCTGATCAGCGATCAGATGACATGGCGTGTGCAGACGTGGAGTCCGCAGAGCCCCAAGCTGTACGAGGTCACCTTCGAGCTTCGCAGCGGCGGCGTGCTCGTCGACGAGGTGCATTCCTACTTTTGCCTGCGCAAGATCTCGATCCAGAAGGGCAAGGTGTTGCTCAATAACACCCCGATCTATCA
>Ga0160452_100158_pt1 | contig 79522 bp, 76 predicted proteins | sample HID1971I_E6MG_FD_108230 | JGI IMG/M metagenome (GOLD analysis project Ga0160452, IMG submission 108230) | Enriched millipede-associated microbial communities from UW Madison campus, WI, USA - HID1971I_E6 MG | ecosystem: Host-associated > Arthropoda: Insects > Digestive system > Unclassified ...
CACGCAGCTCAACGCCATGATGCGCGACGGCACAGCCTGGAATCCCCCAAAACCTTGATTCTTTGCTCCCCACCGCTTGACTCTCAATACAGTTGCTTTCTTTGCAGCAGCAAAGAAAGTGACCCCCGCCCCGGGGAGGGGCAGAGCTAATAGACCGACACGAAAACGGGACCCAGCGAAAACAAGAGTCCCGACCGCCAAACCAGGCGGACCCTCAGACAAGCGCCGGAAAATCAATCGTAGTGTCGTTCACGCGATTCACGAGATTCGTGAAGTTGATGACACTCATCGCGAACAGCGTATCGATGACCTGCGCTTCCGAGTAGCCCGCTTCGCGCACTTCGCTCAGACGCGCCGCATCGACGGTCCCGCTGGACCCCGCGACATGCCGCACGAACCTCACGAGCGCGTCGCGCTTCACATTGCCGGTCGCTTCACCGGCGCGGATCTGCTGCGTTTCCTTCTGCGAGAGCCCGACCATCTTGCCGACAACGGTATGCGCCGCAGCACAGTAATCACAGCCCACGAGTTCGCTGACGGCGAGCTTGATCGCTTCGACGTCCGCCTTGTCGAGGCTGCTCTTCGCGAGAATCGCATCGCCGTCGAGCGTGGCGCGTAGCGCGGCGGGGCTGTGCGTGCCGATGGTCGCGTAGGCGTTCGGCACGCGGCCGACGGCCTTCTTGATGGCGGCGAACAGATCGGCGGCGGCGCCGGTGGCTTCGTTGACGTTGACCTGGGAAAGACGTGACATGGTGTGCTCCTTCGTTCAGTGGTTGGCCATCGCGATGGCATGGGTTGAACTTTAGGCGCATGGGTCTTTCGCGTGAATGCTCGTCCGGCTCGTTAAACCGCGCGATCGTCTCATCGTGCGAGTGCGGCGGCTTCATGCCATGATCGAGGCTCTCTGCACGCGTCACGATCACGCACATGGACTATCTGACGAGCCTGAAGGTGTTTTGCACGGTGGTCGAAGCGAAGAGCTTCGCGCGTGCGGCCGACATACTCGGCCTGTCGCCGCCCGTCGTGTCGCGCGCGATCGCGGGTCTCGAAGAGCGGCTCGGCAGCCGGCTTTTCAATCGCACGACGCGGCAGATCTCGCTGACCGAGACCGCGGAACGCTTCTTCTCCGACTGCTCGCGCCTGCTCGACGAACTTCAGGCGATGGAAGAGCGCGCCTCCAACCGCGCGAGCGAAGCGACTGGCCTCTTGCGGCTCGTCGCGCACACGACGGTGATGATGAGCCGCTACGCGCCCGTCGTCGCGAGTTTCCGGCGCGCGCATCCGCACGTGCGCCTCGACGTGACGCTGACCGAGCGGCCCATCGATCTCGTCGGCGAAGGTTACGATCTCGCGATCGTGCTGCCCTTCATGCTCTCCACCGATACCGCCGTCACGCGTCTGCTCGAAACCATTCCGCTCGTGCTCGTCGCGAGCCCCGCGTATCTTGCGCAGCGTCCCGCGCCGCGCCATCCGTCCGAACTCGTCGATCACGTGTTCGTGCCGATGTCGCCATCGATCCGCAAGCCCGCGCTCACGTTTCGCATCGGCGGCGAGGAATTGCGCGTGCCGCTCGATCACGACATTTCATCGAACAGCGCGGTGTTCAATCGCGAGATGGTGTTGCAGGGATTCGGCATCGGCGTTTTGCCGACGGCGCTCGTCGCGCAGGAAGTGGCGGCGGGGCGGCTCGTCACGTTGCTCGACGCGTACGAGCGCGTCGATGCCCACATCGAAATCCGGATCGCCTACAGCACGCGCGCGCTCCTGCCGGCCAAGGTGCGCACCTTCGTCGAACATGCGGTGCGCTTTTGCGCCGACGAAGGCATGCTGTCCGGGCGCTCGAAAATCGGCCTTCAGGCCTTGTGACGCAAGGCTTTCCGCGATTCTTTCCGTCAGCGTTATTCACTCGTGCGCGCCGTGACGGTTGACTTGGTGCATATGCACATCTAGTCTTCCGGGCTATGACGGGCAGCGGATTCGCCCTTTCCTTACTTCAAATTGTGCATATGCACTATAACGACAAATGACGACACCTACGACAAATATTCCATCGGTCGCGGCGCCGGCCCTCGCGCGGCCGGCGCGCAAGATCCCCTGGATGCTGCTCGCGCTCGGACTGGTCGGGATCGCGCTGATCGCCGCGGTGGCCTGGTGGGCGCTCGTGCTGCGCTTCGTGCAGACGACCGACGATGCCTACGTCGGCGGCGATGTCACGGTGCTCGCGCCGAAGGTCAACGGCTTCGTCACCGATGTGCTCGTGCAGGACAACCAGCGCGTGAAGGCGGGCCAGGTGCTGATCCGCCTCGATGCGCGCGACTACGACGCACGCTTAGCGCAAGCCGACGCCGAATTGTCGGGCGCGCGCGCGGCGGTGGTCGAACTACAGGCGAAGGATGCGTTGCAGGCCGCCGTCATCAATCAGCAGCAGGCGGAAGTGCGCGCTTCGTCGGCTGAGCTCACGCGCAGCGGGCAGGATCGGGTGCGCTATCGCGAGCTGGTGAAGGACGATGCCGTGTCGAACCAGATCGTCGAACGCGCGGATGCGGACTACACGAAGGCACAGGCATCGGTGGATCGAAGCGGCGCGTCGCTGGTGGCGGCGAAGCGCCAGTTGAGCGTGATCGAAGCGCAGATCGCGGATGCGCAGGCGCGCGTCGCCACGGCCGAAGCGGCGCGCCGCGTCGCGGAGCTGAATGTCGAGTACACGACGATCCGCTCGCCCGTCGATGGCTATGTCGGCAATCGCACGGCGCGCGTGGGTGTGCTCGCGAACGTCGGCACGTCGCTCCTGACCATCGTGCCGTCGACGGGACTTTGGGTCGATGCGAACTTCAAGGAAGACCAGTTGAAGAAGATGCGCGCGGGCGATGAAGCGGATGTCGAACTCGATGCATCCAGCGTGCCGCTGACCGGCCACGTCGAAAGTCTCGCGCCCGCGACCGGCGCAACTTTCAGCGTGCTGCCGGCGGAGAACGCAACCGGCAACTTCACGAAGATCGTGCAGCGCGTGCCGGTGCGCATCCGTCTCGATGTGCCGAAGGGCATGGAATCGGTGCTGCGTCCGGGTCTTTCGGCGACCGTGAAGGTTCATCTCGCCAAGCAGTCGAACGGCTGAGGAGCGCGGCGATGACCCACACCGTTCCCTTCGATCCCGCGAACCAGCCGATAAGACAGCGCGTGCTCGCGTTCGCGCTGATGTGCCTCGGCTTCTTCATGGCGACGCTCGATATCCAGATCGTGGCTTCGTCGCTGAAGGATATCGGCGGCGGATTGTCCGCGAGCCAGGATGAGTTGTCCTGGGTGCAGACGTCCTATCTGATCGCGGAGATTCTCGTCATTCCGATGTCGGGCTGGCTGTCGAAAGTGTTCTCCACGCGCTGGCTTTTCGTTGCATCGGCGGTCGGCTTCACGATCACGAGCATGCTGTGCGGAATGGCGTGGGACATCAACTCGATGATCCTCTTTCGCGGCCTGCAAGGCGCGCTCGGCGCCGCGATGATCCCGACCGTGTTCACGACCGCCTTCGTGATTTTCCCCGGCAAGCAGCGGCTGATTGCATCGACGACCATCGGCGCGCTGGCGTCGCTCGCGCCCGCTATCGGACCCGTGATCGGCGGATGGATCACCGATCAATGGTCGTGGCACTGGCTCTTCTATCTGAACGTCGTGCCGGGTCTCGTGGTCGCGCTGCTCGTGCCGAAGTACGTGCATATCGACGAGCCCAATCTTTCGCTGCTGAAGAAGGGCGACTATCTCGGCATCGTGCTGATGTCGGGCTTTCTCGGCTGTCTGGAATATGTGCTCGAGGAAGGGCCGCGCAAGAACTGGTTCGGCGACGACGTGATCATCGTATGTACGTGGATTTCGGCGATCTGCGGTTTCCTGTTTCTCGTGCACGCGTTCACGGCGAAAGACCCGATCGTCGATCTGCGTGCGCTCGCCGTGCGCAACTTCGCGATCGGCAGTGTGCTGTCGTTCGTGACGGGCATCGGCATCTTCGTGTCGGTGTTCCTGACGCCGGTGTTTCTCGCTCGCGTGCGCGGCTTCGATTCGCTCGATACGGGTCTCGCGCTGCTGTCCGTCGGCTGCTTCCAGTTGCTTTCGATCGGCGTATACGGCTTCGCGTCGCGCTTCATCGACATGCGCGTGCTGCTCGCATTCGGGCTGATCTGCTTCGGCGCGGGCTGTTACTTCTATACGCCGCTGACGCACGACTGGGGCTGGCAACAGCTCCTCCTGCCGCAGGCGCTGCGCGGTATCGGCCAGCAATTCGCGGTTCCGCCGATCGTCACGATGGCGCTCGGTTCGCTGCCGCAGTCGCGGCTCAAATCGGCGAGCGGACTCTTCAATCTGATGCGCAATCTCGGCGGCGCGATCGGCATCGCGGTGAGCGCGACGATGCTCAACGATCGCCTCAATCTGCATTACCTGCGCCTGAGCGAGAACGTGACGATCGGCCGGCCCGTCATCGACGATCTGCTCTCGCGCAGCTCCGCGCATTTGTCGTCCGTCGCGGGCGATGCGCTGAATGCGTCGCAGGCGGGACTTGCATCGCTGCATGCGCTCGTGATGCGCGAAGCGCTCGTGCTGACCTTCGCCGATTGCTTCTACGTGCTCGCACTGTGCTTTCTCTTCGGCTTGATGACGGTGATGTTCGCGAAGCCGATCACGAGCGCGCCGCCTTCCTCCGATGCGCACTGAACCGGATGCTTCGATCATGAAGAAACTATTCGTCGAAATACTTGCGGGCGTGACGGCTCTGACGCTCGCCGCGTGCGCGGTGCAGCCCGAAACGCACGCCGATCTCCCCGCGACCGTAAACGCGACCGCGCCCGCCGACTGGAACGTCGATGTACCTAAACAGGCTGTCGATCCCACTGCATGGTGGAACCAGTTCAACGATCCGGTCATGCACGAGCTCGTCGCGTCGGTGTTGAACGACAACCTCGACGTCCAGGCGGCGGTCGAGCGCGTGAAGCAGGCAGAGGCGATCACGACGCAACGTCGCGCGGCCTTGCTGCCGCAACTGGACGCGGGCGCGGGCGGATCGTACTCGCGCCAGAACACGCCGCCGCCGCTCGGCTATGTGAAGCAGGCGGGCTTCGGCCTGACGCTGAGCTGGACGCCCGATGTATTCGGCGGCGAGCGTCTGGAACTGCTCGCGTCGCAGGCGCAGCTCGTCGGCCGTGAACATGCCGCGGATCAGGTCAGGCTCGCGCTCGCCGCCGATACGGCCGCCGCGTATGTCGATCTGCGCTGGGCGCAAGCCGAACTGAAGATCCTGCAAGACAACCTGGAGATTCGCGAACGCGCGTTGAAGCTCACGCAACGTCGCCTGCAATACGGTCTGTCGACGAAGCTCGATGTCGCGCGCGCGCAGAATCAGCTTAGCGATCTGCAATCGCGCGTGCCGCGCACGCAGGCGACGATTCAGCATCAGTTGAGCCTGATCGCGGTGTATTCGGGCCGCACGCCGGAATCCATCGACAAGCTGATGCTCGCGAATCCGGGGACCGCGCCCGTCATTCCCGTGCCAGCGAGCGGTGCGCCGCAGATGCTGCCGTCCGAAGCATTGTTGCGCCGCCCCGATGTGCTCGTCGCGTACGCGAGCGTGCAGCAGCGCGCGGCGGAAGTCGGCGTCGCGCGTGCGGAACGCTATCCGAAGTTTTCGCTGCGTTTGTCGGATGGCTTGCTCGCATCGTCATATCTCGGTTTGCCGACGCTGACCGACAACCTCTTCTCGGCCGCGCTCAACGCGACGAGCCCGATCTTCAACGCGGGACGCATCACGGCGGACATCGAGCAAAACCAGAGCAAGATGCGCGAATCGGAACTGCGTTTGCGTCAGACGATGCTGGAGGCGCTGAAGGATGTCGAGGACACGCGCAGCGATCTCGTCAGCACGACCGAATCGACCGCACGCCTGACCGATGCGCTTTCCGCATCCGGCCAGTCGCTCACGCTGTCGACGCAGTTGTACAAGGGCGGCGCGGCCAGCTTTCTCGATGTGCTCGACGCCCAGCAATCGTATCTGCGCGACGCCGATGCGCTGAATCAATCGAAGCGCGAACATGCGCTCGCGGCGGTGGCGCTCTATCGTTCGCTCGGCGGCGGCTGGAGCGTGACCGGCGATGACGACGTGATCAAGACCGCCAGCGATAAAACGGAGACGACGAAATGAGCCTGATCGAAGAAACCGCCGCCGGCCTCGATGGTCTCGCGCAACTACGCAAGCTGATCGCGAGCGGACGCAAGCCGGGCATTCTGGAGTCGCTGGATTTCGAATTCATCGAAGTGGAAGCGGGCAGGGCCGTGTTCGTGGGCGTACCCGGCGATCACGCGTATAACCCGATCGGCACCGTGCACGGCGGCTATGCGGCGACGCTGCTCGATTCCGCGTGCGGTTGCTCGGTGCATTCATGCCTGACCGCGACGCAGGCGTATACGACGCTCGAACTGAAAGTGGCGTACCACAAGGCGGTCACTCGCGATTCCGGTGTGCTGCGCGCGGAAGGACGCGTGCTGTCGATCGGACGCCGCGCCGCGTTCGCCGAAGCGACGCTCAAGGATGCGCGCGGCAGATTGTTCGCCTCGGCGACATCAACCTTGCTCGTCATGGAGCGGTGAAAGAAAAAGCCCGGTTCCTCATCGCGAGGAACCGGGCTGTCTGCCGCGAGAAAACCGCTTACTTCACGCTTTCCAGCGCCTTTCTCACCGTGCCGAAGATCTGATCGATCTGATCGTCTTCGATGATGAGCGGCGGCGAGAACGCGAGGATATCGCCGGTATAGCGCACGAGCACGCCCGCTTCGAAGCACTTGACGAATACTTCATACGCACGCGCGCCCGGCGCGCCTTCGCGCGATTCGAGCTCGATGCCCGCGACGAGTCCCAGGTTGCGGATGTCCTTCACGAACGGCGCATCGCGCAGCGCGTGGGCGGCGCTTTCGAACTTCTCGGCCTTCGACGCCGCGCGCTCGAACAGCTTGTCGCGCTGATACAGATCGAGGGTCGCGATGGCCGCGGCGGTCGCGACCGGGTGCGCCGAATACGTATAGCCGTGGAACAGCTCGATGGCATTGGCGGCGCCCGCGTTGACGACCGTGTCGTGCACATTGCGATGCGCGGCGACGGCGCCCAGCGGAATGGTCGCGTTGTTGATCGCTTTCGCCATCGTGATGAGGTCGGGCGTCACGCCGAAGTACTCGCTCGCCGTCGCCTTGCCCAGACGCCCGAAGCCGGTGATGACTTCATCGAAAATCAGGAGAATGCCGTACTTCGTGCAGATGTCGCGCAGCTTTTGCAGATAGCCTTGCGGCGGCACGAGCACGCCCGTGGAGCCGGCGAGCGGCTCGACGATCACGGCGGCGATCGTCGACGGATCGTGCAGCGTGACGATGCGTTCCAGATCGTCCGCGAGATGATCGCCCCATGCGGGCTGGCCCTTCGTGAACGCGTTGCGCGCGAGATCGTGCGTATGCGGCAGATGATCGACCGACGGCAACAGCGCGCCCGAGAACGTCTTGCGATTCGGTGCGATGCCGCCGACCGAAATGCCGCCGAAACCGACGCCGTGATAGCCGCGCTCGCGGCCGATCAGCCGCGTGCGCTGGCCTTCGCCGCGTGCGCGGTGATAGGCGAGCGCGATCTTCAGCGCCGTATCGACCGACTCCGAGCCCGAGTTCGTGAAGAAGATGCGGTCGAGTCCTTCGGGCATCAGGTTGGCGACCTTGGTCGCGGCTTCGAAGGCGAGCGGATGGCCCATCTGGAAGGTCGGCGCGAAGTCGAGCGTCGAAAGCGCCTTCTGCACCGCGTCCACGATCTCGTCCCGGCAATGGCCCGCGTTCACGCACCAGAGACCGGCGGTGCCGTCGAGCACTTCGCGGCCGTCGGTCGAGCGGTAGTACATGCCCTTCGCGCTTTCGAGCAGGCGCGGCGCGGCCTTGAACTGGCGATTGGCGGTGAACGGCATCCAGAACGACGAAAGGTCGTCGATGACGGGGCGAGCATTCATGGCGGGTCTCCTCCTTGGAAAGAACGGTCTGTGCACTGTATTCCTCGGCAAAATTGCACGGCATAGACAGTTCGATCACTGCGCTGCCAACTGTGCTGGCAAAATGCTGCAAACTGTATTGGCCGATCCGCGATGACCGCGCTATCCTCGAATCCATGATCGAACTCAAGCTGGAGCGCGGCACGCGTCAGGCGCCGACGCTCGTCGAACAACTGGTGCGCGCGTTTTCTTCGGCGATCGAGGAGCAGACGCTGCGCGCGGGCGCGCTCCTGCCATCGGTGCGGCGTCTCGCCGAGGCGGAAAGTCTCAGCACATTCACGGTGACGGAAGCCTATGGCAGGCTGGTTTCGATGGGACTCGTCACCGCGCGGCGCGGCTCGGGCTATCGCGTGGCCGCGCGCGGGCGCAGCGAACGCGTGCGGGCGGTCGAATGGCAACCGCCGAGCCTCACCGCGACGTGGCTTCTGTCCGACGTATTCGCCGATCATTCCGTGCCGATCAAATCCGGCTGCGGCTGGCTGCCGAACGAATGGGTCAACGAGAGCGGCCTTCAGCATGCGTTGCGCGCGGTGAGTCGCGTGCCTTCGGCGCGCATCGCGGATTACGGGCATCCGTATGGCTTCGCGCCGCTGCGCGAGCGGATCGCGGAGCAACTGGACCGTCATGGTCTGCCGGTCGATGCCGCGTCGAACGTGCTGTTGACCGCGGGCGCGACGCAGGCGCTCGATCTCATCGTGCGCACGTTGCTGCGTCCGGGCGATGCGGTCGTCGTCGAAGATCCGGGCTACTGCAATCTGCTGCAGATTCTGCGGCTCTCCGGGCTTCATGTGCATGGCGTGCCGCGCACCGCCGCGGGCATCGATACGGACGTGTTCGAGCGAATCGTCATCGAGCATGGGCCGAAAGCGGTCTTTCTCAACACGACCCTGCAGAATCCGACGGGCGCGACCTTCGGCATGGCGTCGGCGTTTCGTCTGATGCAGATCGCGGAGCGTCACGGCCTGTGGGTGGTCGAGGACGATGTGAACCGCGAGCTCGCGCCGCCCGGCGCGCCCTTGCTCGCGGCGATGGAAGGGTTGAGCCGCGTGCTATACGTCGGCGGCTTTGCGAAGACGATTACGCCGGCGCTGCGTTGCGGTTATGTCGTCGCTGAACGCGAAGTATTGCGCGAACTGGCGCGCACGAAGATGGCGGTGGGACTGACGTCATCGGAGGCGACGGAGCGCATCGTCGAGAAAGTGCTGACGGAAGGGCGCTACGCGCGGCATGTGGAATTCGTCGTGGAGAAGCTGAAAGACGCGCATGCGCTTGTGGAGGATCGCATGGATGCACTGGGCGTCGAGTTGTTTCGTCGTCCGCGTGCGGGTCTATTTTTGTGGGGTGCGTTGCCGATCGATCCCGCAGAAGGCAGCGCCGTCGCGACGCGCGCGTTGCAGCACGGCATCTGGCTCGCGCCCGGCTCTTACTTCCGTCCCGACGATGCAGAAAGCGCTTGCTTCAGATTCAACGTCCCTTATTCCGTGGACGATGCACTCTGGACGTTTCTGGAAAAAACGATCAAAGGCTTTTAAAAGCGGACACGACGAATCGAATCGTCGTGTCCGCTTTAATCAAAGCTTATTGCGCCACTTGCGAAGAAGCGGATGCGGAAACCTGTCCGCGCTGAACCTGCGCGGTGCGTTCCGTAGTGCCGAAATCACCGCGGCCTTGCGCGGCTTCTTCCGCCGCGAAGGTTTGCGCGCTGACGCCATGCTGCGAAGCAGGCGCACCGACATCGGGACGATAATGCGGCGCCGGCCCATAACCGCTTGCAAATGCCGAACCGGCGAAAAGAGAACTCAATGCAATAGCAAAGCCCACTACGAGTCGCTTGTTCACGAGATTGCTCCGACAAAAAATATGAGGAGATGCAGTTATCTGGCAGTGACAACCGCAATCGGAGAAGCGAATCGTTCGCTACGAAACGCACCCGACATGCGAACGCAGTGTAGAAGGACTTGACCGTTTTTTAATCGCACGAAAAGCCAATTGAGTTTTCGCCGATCTCAAACAATGGGATACGCGACGGCTTCGCGATGCATTTGCCTGACTCGCGACGCAGCGAGCTGCGCCCGCAAGTGTTCGCAGACATCTTTTCGACGCACGGCATTGAGCGGATCGCACAGACGAATCGTGAGTGTCGATGTCTCAGCGTGCATCACGGGCGGGTCGTCCGCGTCGGATTCGGGCGCTTCCCACAAGACGACGGTGAAGGTGCCGTCGGAGACTTGTACGACGTGAAAGCGCGCAATATCGATCTTCGTCAGTTCGTGCGGTTCGATCGAATGATGCATGGCGTCCTCGACATTCTCTGCATGGGTATCTACGTTCACGCAAGCATCATGCCGAAGCCAAAGATCCTTGCGGGCGCGCGGCAATGGCCGCGCACCCATGTCGATTTTTTCCGTGCTTCCCTGGAAAAAAGGCTAATTCGATGCCGATGCGTCGCCGGTGGTCGTCGATGCCGGAGCGCCTGCATTGCTTTGCTCAGGCACGGTCGCGGCGGTTGGCGCCTCTTTCGCGGTGCGTTTGCGCGGCGCGCTGCGTTTCGCGGCAGGCTTGGCCGCAGTTGCTTTCTTCGCCGCAGTCTTTTTAACCGCAGTCTTTTTAGCCGCGGTCTTCTTGGCCGCAGCTTTCTTGGCCACGACTTTCTTGGCCACGACTTTCTTGGCGGCCGCCTTCGGCTTGACCGCTGTTTCCGCGCTGTCCGCATCGATCAGAAACTTGCTGCGATCCTTCACGTTCGCGATCCACGCAGGCGGGCGCGCCCAGCCGCTCCAGGTTTCGCCCGTCTTCGGATTGCGGTACTTCGCCGGCAGCTTGCCTTTTTTAGCGAGTTTCGTCATCGCTTTATGACGACCCGCCGGCGCGGGCAGCGCGACCTTCGGCTTCGCAGCGCGTTTGATCTTCTTTCCGTGCTTGTCGATATCCGCGGTCGTGAGGCCGTGCCTTTCCATCATCGCGCGAATATCGTCGAGAACGGCTTGCGCGCGCTTCGCGATCAGTTGCTCGGCCTGCGCCTGCAGTTTCTTCAGCTTCGCCTGCATCTGCTTGAGTGTCGCCATCGCTGTCTCCTCTTTTGTCTTGTCTATTGTCGGCTCGTGCGCGCTGCCCGACTGCGTGCCAACGCGCGCTGATTGCTACTGCCTGATCGCGACGAACGCCGCGGTTTCATAAGGCACAGTGACTTCACGCTTGCCGCTCAGCTCGGGTTCGCGCTCGATGAGCTTGCGCACCTCATCATCGATCTCGACGCGCGCCGCTTCCGGCAATGACGCGATGAAACTCGTCGAGCGCACGCGATGCACGATCACATCTTCGGGCGAACCCGTATGGCCGAGCGAAAAAAGCGTTTCGACGAGCGGACCGAAGCCTTCATGCGGAAATGCGTGACGCCACGCGCCAGTGTAATAGCGCGGCGCGTCGCCTTCATATTTATTGACGATGGCGTCGAGCTTCGCAACCCACGGCACGCGCGCATCGCGCAGATTCCACACGAGGCCGAGGCGGCCGCCCGGCTTCAACACGCGATGAATCTCGTCGAGCGCGGCGTGGCTCGCGAACCAGTGAAACGACTGCGCGCACACGACGGCATCGACCGAAGCATCTTCGAGCGGTATCGATTGCGCGGTGCCCGCGAGCGCCTCGACATCGGGTAGCGTGGCCGCGAGCCTTGCACGCATCGAATCGACCGGCTCGACCGCGATCACGCGCGCGCCCGTCTGCACGAGACGCGGCGTGAACTTGCCCGTGCCCGCGCCGAGATCGACGACGCTCGCGCCGGGTTTCAGCCCGAGCGTCCCGGTGAGCCAGCCCGCGAGTTCCGGCGGATAGTCGGGCCGCCCGCGCACGTAGCTATCCGCGTTGGCCGTATAGCCTTGCACGGCTGCGCGATGCACACCGGGTTGATCGTTCGCGGGCTGGGTCATCGTGGTTACTCGCCGTAGATATCAAAGTCGAAGTACTTCTGCTCGATGCGCTTGTAGGTGCCGTCCTTGATCATCGCGGCGATGGCGCCGTCGAGCTTTTCCTTCAGGTCGGTGTCTTCCTTGCGCAAGCCGATTGCAGTGCCGGGCCCGAAGATCGCGCTGTCTTCCAGCGCGCCGCCTGCGAAGCCGTAGGGCTTGCCGCGCGGCGTATCGAGAAAGCCGCGTTCCGCCTGCACGGCATTTTGCAGCGATGCGTCGAGACGTCCGGCGAGCAAGTCCTGATACACCTGATCCTGATCCGCGTAAGAGACGACTTTCACGCCCTTCGCGCCCCAGTGCGCCTTCGCGTAGGTTTCCTGCATCGAGCCTTGCTCGACGCCGACCGTCTTGCCCGCGAGCGAATCGGCGGTCGGCTGGATGCTCGAATCGCGCTTGGCGACGAGGCGCGTGGGTACATGGAAGAGCTTGCTGGAGAACGCGATCTGCTTGACGCGCGCGGGTGTCATCGACATCGTGGAGAGCACGCCGTCGAACTTGCGCGACTTGAGGCCGGGAATCATGCCGTCGAATGCATTCTCGACCCACACGCATTTCGCATTGAGACGCCGGCAGAGTTCATTGCCGACATCGATGTCGAAGCCGACCAGCGTGCCGTCGGGTGCTTTCGATTCGAAAGGCGGATAACTTGCATCGACACCGAAGCGGATAGTCGACCATTCCTTTGCGTGCACGCCGATCGATACGGTCAGCATCGAACCCAACAACACCGTCAACAGCCTCTTCACGATAGTCCCTTCTTTGCATGAGTTTATGAGTGTAGGCGACGCGAGCCGCCGCCGACGATTATAGAGGCGTGCATGCAGCGCAAAAAGAAAACGGCCGCGAAAAGATCGCGGCCGTTCGAATCAAAACTTAGGGCGTTGTTTTCGGCGCTCAGCCCGCGCGCACTTCGACGCGGCGCGGACGCGCTTCCTCGCGACGCGGAATCGTGAGCCTGAGCACGCCGTTGGTGAGATTCGCGTCGATCTTCGCGGTGTCGAAGTCGTCGCTCACCGTGAAGGCGCGCGCGAAACGCGGTGCGCGCAATTCGGCATGATGCACACGCACCGCACCTTGCACGGGAAGTTCCGCTTCGGCTTCGATGGTGAGGCGGGCATCGTGCACCTTCACGTCGAGCTTCTCGCGCGACACGCCGGGCAGATCGGCCCACAGCGTGATGCCGTGGCTATCCTCGACGATATCGACCGCAGGCGTAACCGTTGCACGGCGCACAGTGTCTTCGTTCTTGCGTGCTACTTCGTTCGTGCCTTGCGGAGCGACTTGCGTATTCTCGGTCATGATGTTTTCCCTCTTACTGAATGGTGATCGCGCGCGGCTTCGATGCTTCGCGCTTGCCGATGGTGATGGACAGCGTGCCGTTCTCATAGCGCGCTTCGACCTTGTCGGCGTCCGCGTTCTGCGGCAACTCGATCACGCGGCGGAAGCTGCCGGCAAAGCGTTCTTTCGCATAGGTGCGGGCGCCTTCCACGGTTGCTTGTGCGCGGCGCTCGCCGCTGATGGTGAGCGTGCCCTTGTCGACGGTCACATCGAGCGATGCGGGTTCGACACCCGGCGCGAACGCGACGATATGAATCGCATCATCGGTGCTGCCGATATTCAGGCGAGGGAAAGCATCCGCGCGGCTCGAACGAATGCTGGAAGGTAGATTGCCGAAGAGCGAGGACACCTGCCGTTGCACGCGGTCCAGCTCCGAGAAAACGTCGCCGCCAAAATAAAAGTCACTCATGGTCCAGTCTCCGATAGTGCGGCCCGACGAGGCCGGCAGCAGGAAGTTGAAACGACAGCGCGCTGTGTCGCTGCCCTTGCATCCAAAGTAGGTGCGAAGGCTATCGTTTCAATACCGGAGCGCTATGTTTCCAGTGCTTTTTATTTTCGCGTGGCGGCTCTTGAAAGGCGTCGAAGCGCGCTTATATCCGTTCGAATGCGCGCTTCAGAGCGACGCCAGATCGCCCTGATAGTAGCCCGCGAAACGCGCGAACTGTCGTTCGGCATCCGCGATATCCACGCCTTCCCTGAGGACCGCGCTCGAAAATCCCGTTCGTTCCATTTGTACGAGTTGATCGATCAACACGTCGCCCGTTGCACGCAAGTCTCCTTCGAAGCCCAGACGTTTGCGCAGCAGATAAGCCTGGCTATAGGCACGGCCATCGGTGAAATGCGGAAAGTGCAGATCGATGCGATCGATATCCTTCAATCGATCTTTCAGCGATTGAGGATCGTCGTCGTTAGAGAGGATCGCGACGCGATCGCGTGTATCCGCGTCGTGATCTTCGAGCGCGAGAATGCGCATACGTCGCGTGCCGTTCATGCCGTCACCTCATCGTTCGTGCGGGCTGCGTGCGCGGCTGCCTTGAAGGGTTCCGAGCCCACGCGGCGCACGGTATCGATGAAGCGCTCATTGCGCTCGCGCGTATCGCGATAGGTCGAAAGAATCGCCTCGATCACATCCGGCACTTCAGCCGCGCTGAACGACGGTCCGATCACCTTGCCGGGTTGCGCCGCGCCGCTCGCCGCGCTGCCGTCCGATCCGCCGAGCGTGATCTGATACCACTCGCGTCCATCCTTGTCGACGCCCAGCACGCCGATATGCCCGCTGTGATGATGCCCGCACGAATTGATGCAGCCGCTGATATGCAGATCGACTTCACCGATGTCGTCGAGTTCGTCGAGATCCTGATAGCGCTCCGTGATGGCCTGCGCGATCGGCAGCGAACGGGCATTCGCGAGCGCGCAGAAGTCGCCGCCGGGACACGCGATCATGTCGGTGAGAAGCTGCACGTTCGCACTCGCGAAGCCTGCTTCGCGCGCGGCTTGCCATAACGCGAAGAGCTCGCTTGCGCGCACCCACGGCAGCACGACATTCTGCGTATGCGTCACGCGCGCTTCGCCCGCCGAGAAGCGATCGGCGAGATTCGCGACGATGTCGAGCTGGTCCGCGCTCGCATCGCCCGGCGATTGCAGCAGACGCTTGAACGAGAGCGTCACGATGCGCAGCGCGGGGTCTTTATGCCGCGCCACGTTGCGTTGCAGCCAGCGCGCGAAGAGCGGATGACCGTGCGGGTCGATGTCGTCGACGGCCGCAGGCGGGACATTCAGCGCAGGCGGCACGAAGGACGCGCTCACACGGTCGAGTTCCGCTTGCGAGATGAGATGCGGCGCGCCGTCATGCTCGACGATCTGCCGGAACTCTTCGTCGACGTCATCGATATAGCGCTGGCCTTCCGCCTTCATCAGGATCTTGATGCGCGCCTTGTACTTGTTGTCGCGGCGGCCGTAACGGTTGTACACGCGCACGATCGCCTCGATGTAGTTCATGATGTGCCGCCACGGCAGAAACTCGCGCATCGGCGTGGCGATCACCGGCGTGCGCCCCATGCCGCCGCCCGCGCTCACGCGAAAGCCGAGCTCTCCGCTTTCGTTACGCACGAGTTGCAGGCCGACGTCATGCCACGCGGTCGCCGCGCGATCCTCGCTTGCGCCCGTGATCGCAATCTTGAACTTGCGCGGCAGGAACGCGAACTCGGGATGCAGCGTCGTCCATTGCCGCATGATCTCGGCGAAAGGACGCGGATCGGCTACTTCGTCGGGCGCGACACCCGCGCGTTCATCGCAGGAAATATTGCGGATGCAATTACCGCTCGTCTGGATACCGTGCATGTTCACGGTGGCGAGCAGGTCCATCACGTCCGCGGATTTGTCGAGCGGGATCCAGTTGAATTGAACATTGGTGCGTGTCGTGAAGTGCGCGCAATGCGTCGGCAGGCGTTCGGTGCCGAGCTTGCCCTGCGCTTCGCTCGCGACGCGATAGACCTCGGGATCGGGATCGTCGTATTCGCGGGCGATGCGCGCGAGCACCCGCAATTGCGCGCTCGACAGTTCGCCGTAGGGCACGGCCACACGCAGCATCGGCGCATGGCGCTGCACATACCATCCGTTTTGCAGGCGCAGCGGGCGGAACGCATCTTCGCTCAGGCGGCCGTCCTGCCAGCGCTCGAGCTGATCGCGGAACTGCGCGGCGCGGCTCTTTACGAAGGACTTGTCGAACTCGGTGTATTGGTACATGGATGCGGCGCATTGGCAAAGAGAGGGCCAACGATAGAGCGCGCCGCGGCATTCCGAAAGCAGCAGTTGCGATCGATTCGACGGTAGCAGCCGATATCGCGCGTCATTCTGCTACCGCCGAATACAGCGCAACTGCTTCTGTTTTTAACATGGCGCGGCGCGCAACATCGATGCATGAAAGATCGATTCGGACCCATGCAAAAGGAGCCGCTCATGGAACTCTTGAAGATGATGCGCATCGTGTTTTGGAGCTTTTTCGGCGTGCGCAAGCGCGCGTCGCACAACGCCGATTTCGCGCATGTGAAGCTGCCGCTGTTGCCGGTCATCGCCGTGATGCTCGCGGGCGCGTTCGGATTGACGCTGCTCACGGTCGCGAAGCTCGCCACCGGTATCGCGCACTGATCGTGCGGCACGCGGGGCGTCCCGCTCTTACAATGGCGATCGGATGATTGCCACGAGCGAGGATCGGACCATGAAAGTTTGCGTATATGGCGCGGGCGCCATCGGCGGATGGATCGGCGTGAAGCTCGCGCAGGCGGGCTGCGATGTCAGCGTGGTTGCACGCGGCGCGACGCTCGAAGCGTTGAAGAAGGAAGGGCTGCGGCTCGTCGAGACCGACGCGGCGCATACCGTGAAGGTCGCGACCAGCGCCGAGCCCGCGGATCTCGGCGCCCAGGATCTCGTCATCGTCGCGGTGAAGGCGCCCGCGATGGAATCCGTAGCCGCGCATATCGCGCCGCTGCTTTCGAGCGACACCACCGTGCTCACCGCGATGAACGGCGTGCCCTGGTGGTTCTGCGACGGCCTTGGCGAGCCTTTCACGGGCAAGCGCCTGTCGTCGGTCGATCCGCACGGCGCGATCGCGGCCGCGATACCGGGCGCGCAGACGGTCGGCTGCGTCGTGCATGCGAGCTGCTTCGTCGAAGCACCGGGCGTCATCCGGCATCGACAGGGCAAAGGTCTGATTCTCGGGGAAGCGACAGGCGCGCCGACCGCACGCACCGAATCGCTCGTATCGCTCTTTTCGAAGGCCGGCTTCGACGCCACGCTCTCCCCGCAGATTCAGCGCGATGTCTGGTTCAAGCTGTGGGGCAACATGACGATGAACCCCATCAGCGCGATCACTGGCGCAACCACGGACCGCATCCTGAGCGACGATCTCGTGCGCGGCTTCGTGACGAGCGTCATGCTCGAAGCGAAGGAAATCGGCGCGCGCTTCGGCATTCCCATCGAACAGGCGCCAGAAGACCGTCACGCCGTCACGCTCAAGCTCGGCGCGATGAAAACGTCGATGTTGCAGGACGTGGAGGCGGGCAAGGCGGTCGAGCTTGATGCGCTCGTCGCGTCGGTGCGTGAGCTAGGCGCGATGACTGGCGTGCCGACGCCTTTCACCGATGCCCTGCTCGGGCTCGCACGCCTGCACGCGCGCACGCTGGGGCTCTATCCGGCGGCGTGAGCCAGCCTTACGCTACAACAATTCGCAGCGGGTCCGCGGCCGCGAACGCCTCGGCCCGTTCCGCGCTCGGCGGATAAATCCACTCGGTGTTGATGCGCGTTTTCAGTTGCTTCGCCTGCGCGCCCGACATCTTCACCTCACGCTCCCAGCCTTCCGTATAGACCGCGCCCCACGGGCCCAGATCGAGACACGTCACGTATTTCGGCTGGCTGTACGGAATCGGCGCATCGCCCAGCAACTCCGCCGCGACGTTGTGGCCCGCCGAGCGGCCGAGGTTCATCGCGTGCTGACAGGACATCATCGCGTGATTGCCTTCGTCGTCGGTGGCGGCGTAGGCGACATCGCCCGTGGCGTAGACCGTATCGACACCCAGCACGCGCAGATTGCGATCCACATGCAGGCGGCCGAGCGCATCGCGTTCAGCGGGGATCTGCGCGGTCAGCGCGCTCGCGCGCACGCCGGCGGTCCAGATCACGGTACTCGCTTCGATGCGCTCGCCGTCCGACGTGCTGAGGCCGTTCGCATCGACCGACGTCACCGCCGCGCCGAGCCGCCACTGCACGCCGAGCGATTCGAGCGCCTCGACGATGACGGGACGCGGACCCGCGCCGAGGTCTGGACCGATTTCCTTGTTGCGTTCGACGATGATGACCCGCACCTTCGCATCCGCGCCGAGCGCAGCGCGCAGGCGCGCCGGCATTTCCGCCGCCGTTTCGATGCCCGTGAAGCCGCCGCCGGCGACGACCACCGTATTGCGCGCGGGCGTATCGGGCTGCGTCGCGAGAGCCTTGATATGCGCTTCGAGCGTGGCGGCCTCATCGACCTGATCGACGCTGAACGCGTGCTGCGCGAGCCCCGGAATCTGCGGGCGGAACAGGCGGCTGCCGGTCGCCAGAACGAGACGGTCGTAGTTCAACGACGACGGCGTGCCGTCCACGCCGAGCACGTCGACTTCATTGCGCTCGACGTGAATGCGTTCCACCGTACCCTGAATGAACCTGACGCCTGTGGACGCGAAGATGTCCAGCAGCGGCGCCTTCATGCCCGCGGCATTCTCTTCATACAGACGCGGACGCACGTGCAGATGCGGCTCCGGCGCGATCAGCACGACTTCGATATCCGTCCGGCCGTGCTGATCGATGAGACGCGCGGCGGACAGGGCGCTCCACATGCCGGCGAAGCCGGCTCCGACTACCAGAATGCGCTTGGACATTTCGATGCTCCTTGGAATTCGATATTGGGGTCGCTCGACGGACGGTTTTCGTCGTCATCGATTAACTACGATTCTATGAGTCGTAGTTAATCGACGCAAGAAGATTGTCCTGCCCGTGTCAAATTGTCTCGAATTCGCGGATTCGAACCCGATGTATGCGAGTTTCCGACATCGCCGCATGGATCTGGGATATGTCGAGGCGTAGTTTGGAAGCAAAGAGCGGCAAAAGGCGAGGGCGTTCCGCGGTCGCGCTAAGCTAAGGCACGCAATGAAACGTCAGAGGAAGACCATGGAGCAGCAGAATCAGCAGGAAGGCGCGAGCGAGCTCGTCCAGATGCGCGACATGCTGCGCGAGTTCGTTCGCGAGCGGGACTGGAGCCGCTTTCATTCGCCGAAGAATCTTGCGGCGGCGCTGTCCGTCGAGGCGAGCGAGTTGCTCGAACCGTTCACATGGCTCGCCACCGGCGAAAAGGCCGAACTCGACGAAGCGAAACTGCGCGCGATCCGTCACGAAATGGCCGACGTGCTCGCGTATCTCGTGATGCTCGCGGATTCGCTCGACGTCGATCTGCATCTCGCGCTGATCGAAAAAATGGCGCTGAACCGGTCGAAGTATCCGGCGCACAAGGTGAAGGGCGACGCGCGCAAATACACCGAATACGACGAGTGAGCATGTACGGGCAAAGCCTCTGGCGCGCAGTGCGCCCGCGCGGTTAAGCTTCAAGTCAGCCCGTTCCCTTAGAGGATTGCCGATGGACTTTTCCCTCTCGCCCGAACTCACCGATCTGCAGGCGCGCGTGCGCGCTTTCATCGCCGAAGAAATCATTCCCTTCGAGCGCGATCCGCGTTGCACGCCGCACGGCCCGAACGAGGCGCTGCGCGCCGAACTGGTCGCGAAAGGGCGCAAGGCGGGGCTGTTGTCGAGTCACGTATCGCCCGAATTCGGTGGCCTCGGCCTGAATCACGTCGCGAAGGCCATCCTGTTCGAAGAAGCGGGCTATTCGCCGCTCGGTCCGGTCGCGCTGAATATCGCCGCGCCCGACGAAGGGAACATGCACCTGCTCGAAGCCATCGCCACGCCGCAGCAAAAGGAGCGCTGGCTGCGTCCGCTCGCGGCGGGCGACATCCGCTCGTGTTTCTGCATGACCGAGCCGTCGCCGGGCGCGGGCGCCGATCCCTCGATGTTGCAGACCATCGCGGCGCAGGACGGCGACGAATACGTGATCGACGGACGCAAATGGTTCATCACCGGCGCGGAGGGCGCGGCGGTCGCGATCATCATGGCGAAATTCGCCGACGGTCCCGCGACGATGTTTCTCGCCGACATGTCGAGCCCGGGCATCGTCATCGAGCGTGCGATGGATTCGCTCGACACGTGTTTTCCTGGCGGCCACGGCGTCGTGCGCTTCGAGGGATTGCGCGTGCCCAAAGAGAACGTATTGGGCGAGCCGGGCGAAGGCTTTCGATATGCGCAGGTGCGGCTCTCGCCCGCGCGTCTCACGCACTGCATGCGCTGGCTCGGCGCTGCGCGCCGTGCGCACGATGTCGCGACGGCATATGCGCGAGAACGTCAGGCGTTCGGCCGCGCGCTGGGCGAGCACGAAGGCGTCGGCTTCATGCTCGCGGACAACGAAATGGATTTGCACGTGACGCGCCTCGCCATCTGGCACTGCGCGTGGGTGCTCGATCAGGGCGTGCTCGGCAAGCACGAGTCGAGCATCGCGAAGGTGGTGTCATCGGAGGCGCTGTGGCGCGTCGTCGACCGCGCGGTGCAGGTGCTCGGCGGTCAGGGCGTTACGCATGAAACCGTCGTCGCGCGGATCTTCGCGGACATGCGCGCCTTCCGGATCTACGACGGTCCGTCGGAAGTGCATCGCTGGAGCATCGCGCGGCGCATTCTGCGCGGGCAAAAGCCGCGCGTCGAATCAGCCTGACGAATGCCGTCTCACTGCACCGAGGTTTCGCCGCGAGCCTGGCGTTGCGCGATGATGCGGCTCGCGCGCATTGCGTTCTCGGGATAGTTCAGCCAGTCATTCGGATCGTAGCCGACCGAGCGCCAGAGCAGAAATTCCTGCCGGACCTGCGCGCGGGTTTTCGGTGCGTTCGGATCACTGGTTTGCGCCTGCGGTTGCGCGAGCGCGGAGGCCGCGCAGCACAATGCCAACGCGCCGACGATGAAACGGGGAATGGATGACATGACGAAACCCTCACACCGCATGACACGGCGATTTCATTCTAGGTGACAGAACGAAAACGTGCAGAACCCGTTTTGGTAGCGCACCGTACATTGATTGCGTTTTGCGTGCGCGCGGCGTGATATTCGATATGTCGTGTACCGGTGAAGCGCCCTATACTCGATTTTTTCGGGCGGGGAGTGCCGCGCAACACCGAGCCATAGCCTGAGCCAACGAATACACGACAAAAAGGCCGCCGTCATGAGCACCTCGAGCGTCGCCGTCACCAGCAGTTTTCCGGAGATGGACGAACTGAAGGCGATCCGCATCGCGGGTGGCGGGCGCTTCGCGTGGCGCACGATGGGCGAAGTGCGCGCACGCCATCAATCGTTTCCGATCCTGACCGCATCGATCGGTTCGGACGATCCGCAAGCGCCCGCGATCGGCTTTTTCGGCGGCGTGCATGGGCTCGAATGCATCGGCACGCAGCTCGTGCTCGAATACATGCGCGCGCTGTTGCGCCGCCTCGAATGGGACGACACGCTGCATCATCAATTGCGCGCGATCCGTCTCATCTTCATGCCGATCGTCAATCCCGGCGGCATGTTCGCGCGCACCCGCGCAAATCCGAATGGCGTCGATCTGATGCGCAACGCGCCGCAAAGCGCCGAGGGACGCGTGCCGTTTCTGGCGGGCGGCCAGCGCATCGGGCCGTGGCTGCCGTGGTATCGCGGGCCGGTGGATGGCCGCATGGAAGTGGAAAGCGCAGCGCTGCTTTCGGTCGTCGAGGAGCAACTGATGTCGCGGCCGCTCAGCTTCGCGCTCGATTGTCATTCGGGATTCGGCTGGGACGACAGCATCTGGTTTCCGTACGCGCGCACCGAGCGTCAAATGGCGCATCTGCCGGAAATGTTTCTGCTGAAGACGATGTTCGAGGAATCGTATCCGCATCACGGCTACGCATTCGAGCCGCAGAGCCATCAATACCTGTTGCACGGCGATCTGTGGGACTTCGCGTACGACCGCTCGCGCGCGCCCAACATCTTCCTGCCGATGACGCTCGAACTCGGTTCATGGCGCTGGATCCGCAAGAATCCGATGCAGATGTTCTCGCGTCTCGGCATCTTCAATCCGATCAAGGCGCACCGCACGCGACGCGTGTTGCGGCGTCATCCGAACTTCTTCGATTTCCTTACGCGCGCCGCGTTTTCGTCGCGGCGCTGGCTGCCGAGCGGCGACTTCCGCGAGGACGTGTTGCGGCGCGCGCGCGAGCACTGGCAGCGCACGTCATGAGCGACTGGGTGCTCCTGCGCGGTCTCACACGCGAAGCGCGTCACTGGGGCGCGTTCGATGCGGCGCTCGTCGCGCATGGGCTCGTCGAAGAAGGTGAGCGCGTCGTGTGCATCGATTTGCCGGGCAATGGCGTCGAACACGCGCACGCGGCGCCGCATTCCGTCGTCGCGATGATGGACTTCGTGCGCGAGCGCGCCGTGTCGCTGAAGCTGCGCTTTCCATGTCGCGTGCTCGCGATGTCGCTCGGCGCGATGGTCGCGGCCGCGTGGGCCGAACGTCACGCGGGCGAGATCCAGCGGCTCGTGCTGATCAACACCAGCATGCGTCCGTTCGCGCGCCTGCCCGAACGTCTGCGTCCCACGGCATGGCCGATGCTCGCCCGCATCGCAATGACATGGACACAACCCGAACAATGCGAGGAGATGATATTCGACCTCACATGCAACCGCGCGGACTCGCGCGATGCGGACATCGCGCACTGGGCGCAGCTTCGGCGCACGCATGGCGCGAGCGCGGCGAACGCGCTGCGGCAGCTCGCGGCGGCGGCACGCTTTCACGCGGCCCGCGATGCGCCGCGTTGTCCGGTGCTGCTGCTGTCGTCGGCGGCTGACCGGCTCGTCGATCCGGTATGCTCGGCGCGCATCGCGAAGCAATGGCGCGCGCCGCACAGGGTGCATCCGTGGGCCGGCCACGATCTGCCGCACGACGATGCCGAGTGGACGTGCAACGCGATCGCCGCGTGGCAAGGCGAGCACGAAAGCACGCGTGACATTCGCGCGACAAGCGCATGACTTCGATACTCAAGACACCATGAAAACGCCCATCGTCAATCTCGATACGCTCGATCCTCAACCGCTGCCGCCCGAATTCGCGCCGACGGGCGCAGCCGCAGAACGTTACGCGCCGCGCATTGCGCGTATCGGCGGCATGGTCGGCGCGAAGAAGCTCGGCTACAGCCTCATCGTGCTCGAGCCGGGCAAGCGCGCGTTTCCGTTTCATCATCATCGCGTGAACGAGGAGATGTTCTTCGTCATCGAAGGCGAGGGCGAAGTGCGGCTCGGCAGCCAAACGCATCCGATTCGCGCGGGCGATGTCATAGCCTGCCCGCCGGGCAATGCCGAAACAGCGCATCAGATCGTCAATACGAGCACGCAGACGCTGCGCTATCTCGCGATCAGCACGATGCAGTCGCCCGAAGTGGTCGAGTATCCGGATACGGGCCGCCAGGCCGTGCTGGTCGTCGATGAACCCGGCGTGAAAGGCCTGCGCGCCGTCTTTCGCGCAAGCGATTCGCTCGGCTACTGGGACGGCGAGTGAATCCTGCGCAGGCATGGCCTTTCGAACGCTTACTGCATGCAACGATCGCGACCTTCGTGCTTATTCTTGTTAATTCTTGTAAAGCGTGTGCGGTTATGGCCACGCATAGGGAAACCTCGTGTTGCAACGCAGCATCGCATTGCGTATGCTGTTCCTGGCGGGTGGCATGAGCCTCTCGCTTCACGCATCGAGAAGCATCGACACGAACAATCAAACGCCGGTACGCACAGAGCGTTTCATCGGGCAGGGCCGGTAAGCATTACGGGCGTCCGCTTGAAGGAGCCGCACATATGGAACAGACCACATCGTCGAAACCGACTCTGCATATCTTCCATCAGGAAGGCGGGTGGCATTGGGGCATCACCGTCGAGCGAGCGGCGGGAGGCGGAATGAAGGTCGTCGCGTATAGCGACGAAGGCTTCGATTCCGAAGAAGCAGCGCGCGAGGACGGCGAGCACGTCCTGCGCTCGGAAGACTGGCGCTCGCGCCAGAGTTTCAGCCGCGGCGAGCGGCGCCAGGGGTACTCCTGACCGGGGCGAACACGTTCGCCTCGTTATCCTTCCGCGGTTCCGCCACTCCCCGTTGTACCCATCCCTCGCTGCATCTTTCCCCTGCATCAGAAACGCGCGACACTGAACGCACCTGCATTTCGACAAGGCGTTTCACATGCCGTCCGTTCCCTGTCCATCTGACGCCGCACCCGACGATCCCCGCTTCGCCATTCGCAGCATGACGCCGCGCGATGTCGATGTCGCGCTCGACTGGGCCGCGACCGAAGGATGGAATCCGGGCCTCGACGACGCCCGCTCGTTCTTCGCCGCCGACTCGCATGGCTTCTTAGTGGGCACGTGGGACGGCGCGCCGGTCGGCTGCATTTCCGCGGTTGCCTATGGCGATGCATTCGGCTTCATCGGCCTGTATATCGTGTGCCCGGAATGGCGCGGCAAGGGCTTCGGCATGCGCCTGTGGAACGAAGGCATGCGCTATCTCGGCGCGCGCAACATCGGGCTCGACGGCGTGCTCGCGCAGCAGCCCAACTATCGGAAATCGGGCTTCGTGCTCGCGTATCGCAACGTGCGCTATGAAGGCGTCGCGTCGGCGGATGATGATTCTGTCGATGACGTGACGATCGTCGATGCGTCAGCCGTTGCCTTCGATCGCCTGCTCGGCTACGACACGCGCATGTTCGCCTGCGAGCGCGCCGCGTTCCTGCGCGCGTGGCTGTCGCAGCCGCAAGAGCACGCGCGCGCACTTGCCGCGCTCGATGGCGACGCGGTGCGCGGCCTCGCCGTGATCCGGCGTTGCGGCACGGGTCACAAGATCGGTCCGCTCTTCGCCGACGATCTCGCGACCGCGCGTGCGCTGTATCGCGCGCTCGTGTCCGTGCTGCCGGGCGAGACCGTGTTTCTCGACGTGCCCGAAAGCAATCCCGCCGCGCTCGCGCTCGCCGTCGAGCACGACATGAAGAGCGTCTTCGAAACGGCGCGCATGTACACGCAGGCGGCCCCGGACGTGCCGCTTGCGAACGTGTTCGGCGTGACGACTTTCGAGCTCGGCTGAAGACCGGCAAACCGCGATCACGCAGGCGGCGCGCCCTCGTGGAAGAAGGTCTTCAGCTGTGAGCGCAACTCGGGCGAATCGGTATGCTGATGCACCGCGACCGCATGCTGCACGGCGGCTTCCATCAGTTCGTCCTCGGTGTCGGCAGAAAGCGCGACGCTGCACTTCACGTCGCTCGGGCATTCGCGGCAATCGATGTACTTGCGTGTCATGGCATCCTCCTCGCATGAGACGCTGATCAAAGTATAGGCGGCGTGCAGGCGGCCGTGCCGACGTTTGCACGCGCGCGCGCACTCCGGTAACGTGTGACGTCTGTGCCATTCGCGAGTCCGCACATGAGCCACGATCATCCTCATCATCACGATCACGAACACGAAGGCAGCGCGCTGCCCGAGATGGATTTGCGCGTGCGCGCGCTCGAATCGCTGCTGGTCGAGAAGGGCTATATCGATCCGCAGGCGCTCGATGTCTTCGTCGAGACTTACGAACACAAGGTCGGGCCGCGCAACGGCGCGCGCGTGGTCGCGAAGGCGTGGCGCGATCCGGCGTTTCGCGCGTGGCTGCTGGACGACGCCAGCGCCGCCATCGCGTCGCTCGGCTACACCGGGCGGCAAGGCGAGCACATGGTCGCGCTCGAGAACACGGAGGACGTACATAACATGGTGGTCTGCACGCTGTGCTCGTGCTATCCGTGGTCCGTGCTCGGGCTGCCGCCCGTGTGGTACAAGTCCGCGCCGTATCGCTCGCGCGCGGTGATCGATCCGCGCGGCGTGCTGAAGGACTTCGGCGTCGCATTGCCTGAACACGTCGAGTTGCGCGTGTGGGATTCGACCGCGGAAGTGCGCTATCTCGTCGTGCCGATGCGTCCCGCCGGTACGGATCATCTCGACGAAGACGCGCTGGCGGACCTCGTCACGCGCGATTCGATGATCGGCACGGGCCTCGCGCTCGCGCCATCGCAGGCAGCGGGAGCATCGGCGTGAACGCGGCGCACGACATGGGCGGCATGCAGGCGTTCGGGCCTGTCGAAATCGATGCCTGCGACATGCCGGGCGCATCGCCGTTTCATGCGGAGTGGGAGCGGCGGGTTCTGGCCGTCACGCTCGCGATGGGCGCAACGGGCCAATGGAACATCGACACGTCGCGTGCCGCGCGCGAAAGCCTGCCGCCCGCGCAGTATCTCGGCAGCAGCTACTACGAAATCTGGTTCGAGGGTTTGAAGAAGCTCTTGATGGCGAAAGGACTCGCGAGCGCGGACGAAATCGCGAGCGGCCGCTCGCAAACCGCCGCGAAGCCGAACGTGCGCGTGCTGAAGGCGGCGGACGTGAGCGCGGCGCTGTTGCGCGGCGCGCCGGTCGAACGTCCGGCGACATCGGCGGCGCGCTTCGCTGTCGGCGATGAAGTTCGCACGAAGCTGATGAATCCGCCGACGCATACGCGTCTGCCGCGCTATTGCCGGGGCAAGCCCGGGCGCATCGTCGCGGTGCGCGGCACGCATGTGTTCCCCGATGAAAACGCGCTCGGCAACGGCGAACATCCGCACTGGCTCTATACCGTGCGTTTCGATGCGCAAGCGTTGTGGGGAGCGGACACGACCGCGTCGTCCGTGTGCGTCGATTGCTGGGAACCTTATCTCGATGCCGCGCGCGCGTGACATGACCTCGAACGAATCGAAGCTGCATGAGTTGCGCGCCGTCTTGCCCGAACTGCCTTTCGACGAGGCCGGACCCGCGTTTCGCGCGCCGTGGGAAGCGCAGGCTTTCGCGATGACGCTCGCGCTGTACGAGCGCGGCGTGTTCACGTGGAAGGAGTGGGCGCACGCGTTGAGCGTCGCGATCAGGGACGCGCAGAAGGCGGGCGATCCCGACCACGGCGATACTTACTACACGCACTGGCTGAGCGCGCTCGAACGCCTGACGGCCGAAAAGGGCTGCGTGAGCGAGGAGACGCTCGCGCGCCGGCGCGTCGAATGGGACGAGGCCGCGCGCGCCACGCCGCACGGCCAGCCGATCGTTTTGAAGCGCACGCAAGGACTGCCGCCCGCGACGCTCGCTGCGTACCACGCGGCGATTTATCGAATCGATGCGCAGCCGGGCATCGTTATGAAAATAGGCGTCGCGAATGCCGAAGCGGCGTCGTTGCTTGCGCAACACGATGTCGCGAGCGCCGTGTTCGTCACCGCGTTCAATCCGTTCGGTCAGGAGCTCGCGCCCGAGGAGAACGCGACGCGTCAGCGCAAGCTGATCGAGCGCGTCGGGCAAATGGGCTTGCGCGCGCTGCCGGGCGAAGGCATCGATCCGAAGAACATCTGGCTGGCCGAAGCGAGCCTTCTCGTGCTCGGCGCGACGCACGCCACCGCCGATGCGCTGATGACCGGCTTCGGGCAGAACGCGGTCGTGCATATCGATCGCGCGGGCTTGCCGCGACTGCTGCTGCATCCGGACTATCGCTGAAACCATTCACGAGGAGAGACTCATGCCGCTCGTTCGCATCGATCTGCAGAAAGGCAAGGACAGCGCATATCGCACGGCCATCGGCGACGTGGTGTACGACGCGATGCGCACGACGCTCGACGTGCCCGAGAACGATCGCTTTCAGATCGTCGCGGAGCATGGCGCGTCGGATTTCATCGTCGATCGCACGTATCTCGGCATCAGCCGCACCGACGATTGCGTCGTGATCCAGGTCACGCTCAACGAAGGCCGCGACGTCGTGAAGAAAAGCGCGTTCTACAAGGCCGTCGCCGATGGCCTGCACGAACGCCTGAAACTGCGGCGCGAGGACGTGTTCATCAGTCTCGTCGAAGTGAAGAAGGAGAACTGGTCTTTCGGCAATGGCGAGGCACAGTACGCACCCAAATGACGGCGACGACGATTCCCTTCGACATTCAACCGATGCCCCTTCCCGCCGATGCGCCCATAGACGTGCGCGTGTGGCAGGTTCAAATCGACTTTTCCGCGCCGCTCGACAGCGCCGCCTACGCCGTGATGAACGCGAGCGAGCGCGCCCGCGCCGCGCGCTTCCTGCGTCACGCGGATGCCGCGCGTTTTGCCACGCTGCGTTGCGCGCTGCGGCATGTGCTCGCCGCCGATACGGATCGAGACGCCGCGAGTCTCATCCTCGACGCCGACGACCGCGGCAGGCCGTTCCTCGCGCATCCGGACGCGCCGGATTTCAACGTGTCGCATTCGGGCGCGTTCGGTCTGATCGCGGTATCGCGGGAAAGGCGTGTGGGCGTCGATATCGAAGAAGCCCGCGCGACGTTCAAATGGCGCGAACTGGCGCCCGCCGTGCTGGCCGACATGGATCGTCGCGAGATCGAAGGACTTTCCGACGAGCCCGCGCAGAACGCCAGGTTCTTCGACTGCTGGACCGCGAAAGAGGCGGTGCTGAAGGCGCACGGCGTCGGCATCGGCGGCGCGGCGATCACGATGACGAGCTTTTCAGTGCTGCCGCGCAAAGGCGATCGTTATGCGCTCACGCGCGAAGCGGGCGCGTTCGTTGCCGTTTCGCTGGAAGCGCCTTGCGGATACGCAGCCGCGCTCTCCTGGTCATATTGATGCAGCGCAGCGACGCTCACGCCGCCTTGGTACGCGCGAGATCGCGCTGCGTGAGATAGAGCCGCAAGTCGAATTCGATCTGATGGTAGCCCGGCTGCATCAGCTCGCACAGCCGATAGAACGCCTTGTTGTGATCGCTTTCCTTCAGATGCGCGAGTTCATGCACGACGATCATCCGAAGAAACTCGGGCGCGGTGTCCCTGAACAGCGACGCGATGCGAATTTCCTTCTTCGCCTTGAGCTTCGCACCCTGGACGCGCGAGATCGCGGTGTGCAGGCCGAGCGCGTGACGCAGCACGTCGAGCTTGCTGTCGTAGAAGACCTTGTCGATTGCGGGCGCGACCCGCAGGAATTCCTGCTTCAGGTCCGAGCAATACTGATAGAGCGCGCGGTCGGACTGAACCGCATGCTTGCTCGGATAGCGCGCGTCGAGATAAGCGCCCAGCTGTTGCTGGGCGATCAGTCGGCGCACCTTGTCCTGTAGCGTGTTCGGGTAGGCGCTCAGGTATTTCAGCTGTTGCATGACGGCCGGATGGGTATGGATACGTTCAATGCCTGATGCGCAGGCGGGCGTGGGACGCATCGGCAGCGTCCGCAGCGTGAATTGCGCAGCAATCTAGCAACCATTTTAGACAACGCCGCGCCGCCTCGCCGCCGTCGTGATCACAAGCGTGTTTCGATGCGCGCAATTCCGTAAGTTTATGTTTCAGCCCGGCTCCGGATGGGCCCGCCGTGCGAACATGCGCGCTCTTCAGGTACGGGCGACAAAGGCAGGTTTTTCATGGCATCGAGCAAGGCGCATCATGCAACCGGATGGGCGGCGGGCATCATCGCGGCGGCGGTCGTGATGCATCCGGCGCGGTTCGCGGACGCGGACATGATGTCGGGCGTGCTGGCGCTGGTGGCGGGCATCGTCGGCGCCACCGCGCCCGACTGGCTCGAAGTCGCATGGTGGACGCGCGCGCGCAGACTCTGGATCACGCATCGCACGCTCACGCACTGGGGCATCGGCTGGGCTGCGCTCCTTGCGCTTTCCTATCACTTTCTCGGGCGGCATCCGGCGGCGCCGGTCGCGTTCGGCTTCGCGTGCGGCGGCCTCATGCATCTCTTCGCGGACTGGCCGAATCCGCTCGGCGTGCCGTGGATCGTCGGGCGTCATTCGCTCAGACTGTGGACGAGCGGGCATTGCGATCTGATCATCGTCGCCGCTTCGTGGGCCGCGGCGCTGTTCGTCGTCGACGATGTCTGGTTTCATCATGCCTATGGGCGCATGCTGCTCAATGCGCTGCATATCTAGCACGTCATCGCGAGGAGTCACGTTTCCATGCAACCGAACCCGATGCGCAATCGCTTCCTTCTCTTCTTCGCCGCGTTGCTCGCGATGCTCGCGCTCGACGGCTGCGCGGGCTTCTTCAACCGCGACGCGATGCGCGTGACGGTCGCGGGCATCGAGCCGCTCGAAGGCCAGGGGCTCGAAATGCGCTTCGCCGTGAAGCTGCGCGTGCAGAACCCGAACGATGCGCCGATCGACTTCGACGGCGTCGCGCTCGATCTCGACCTCAACGGCCGCGCATTCGCGAGCGGCGTGAGCGACCAGCGCGGGACAGTGCCGCGTTTCGGCGAGACGGTGGTGTCGGTGCCGGTGACCGTATCGGCATTCTCGGTCGCGCGCCAGGCGTTCGGCTTCGCGAACGGCGGTACGGTCAGCAAGGTTTCGTATGCGGTGCGCGGCAAGCTCGCGGGCGGCGCGTTCGGCGGCGCGCGCTTCGCCGACAGCGGCTACGTCGATCTTCCGGGCATGGGCGCGGCCGGCGACTAGGACGCCGACGCTTCCCGCGGATCGTACGGCACGACGCGATCCGCCTCGTTGGCATCGTTGCGCGCGATCACGGCGCGCGCAGGCTCGGTCGCGCTCAGATTGACCGGCTGATGCGGCACGCCGGGCGGAATGAACACGAAGTCGCCCGGCTCGTTGATGACGGATTCCGCTAGTCCCGGCCCATAGCGCGTCTCGATGCGTCCTTCCAGAATATAGATGCCCGTCTCGTAGCCCACGTGGACATGCGGTTCGCCACGCCCGCCCGGCGGCACGACGACCAGATGCATCGCGAGGCCGCGCGTGCCGGCCGTCGCCGCCGACAAGCCGATGAAATAGGGCAGATGCTGAACCGTGGCGAGTTTCTCCTGCGGCCGCACCGTGACGACCGTTTGCTGTGCTGTCTCTTGCGTGGTGACCTGCATGGGTACTCCTCCGTCGGTTCGATGCGCCGCTCTCGACGATAGCCGAAAGCCGATGTCGCGCAAAGGTCACGCGGTGAGACTAAGGTACCGGAAATGCGCGCACCGTGTTTGTGCAACCGCACATGCCCGACCCGGGGCCAAAGGCGCGGGCCGGCGCATAATCTCGTTGATTGACTGAAGAGTGTGCCGCAACCGCATCGCAACCGAAAGACTCGGGAGGACACCATGCTGGTCAAGAACGAAGCGCGGGTCGAACAACTCATCAACGATCTTCTGGACTTCGCGCGGGGACGATTGCCGGAACCGACCTTCAAGGTCATCGAACCGCTGCTTCGCTATTACTACGAGCAGGTCGATGTCGAGGATATCGCGAGCCGCGATGTCGCCGATCTCTACGGCGCCGCCATGGCGCACTGGCAGACGGCGCAGAAGTTCGTGCCGGGGCGCGAGGTGCTGCGGGTCTACAACCCGAATCTGGAGCAGCACGGCTGGCACTCGGATCACACGGTCGTCGAGATCGTCAACGACGACATGCCGTTTCTCGTCGATTCGGTGACGATGGAGCTCAACCGCCTCGGCCTCGCGCTGCATTCGGCGATTCATCCGGTGTTTCGCGTGTGGCGCGCCGGCAAGGGCGCGCATGCGGGCGAGATCGAGCGGATCGGTCAGGGGCACGCCGAAGCGGGCGACGGCAACTCCGAGCTCGAATCGTTCATTCATTTCGAAGTGGACCGCTGCGGCGACGGCGAGCGTCTCGAAGAAGTGCGCGACAACATCGCGCGCGTGCTGGGCGACGTGCGCGCGGCGGTGGAGGACTGGCCGAAGGTGGTCGAATCGGCGCGCGTCGCGATCGGCGAACTGAAGACGAGCGACACGACGCCCGACGGCATCGAGTCCCGCGCGTTCCTCGAATGGATGGTCGCGGATCATTTCACCTTCCTCGGCTGCCGCGATTACGAGCTCGTCGAGCACGAAGGCGGCCCCGCGCTGCGCGGCGTCGCGGGCTCGGGCCTCGGCATTCTGCGCGAGACCTTGCGCGCGCCCTCGGCGGGCGACGTGACGCCGCTGCCGCCGGGCGCGGCCGCGATCATCGAAGGCGCGGCGCCGATCTTTCTCACGAAGGCCAATTCGCGCGCGACGGTGCATCGGCCGGGCTATCTCGACTATGTCGGCGTGAAGCGCACGTCGCCCGATGGCAAGGTGACGGGCGAGCGGCGCTTCCTCGGCCTCTATACATCGACCGCGTATCTCGTGCCGACTTCCGAAATCCCGATCGTGCGCCGCAAATGCGCGAACATCGTGCGGCGCGCGGGCTTCCTCGAAAAAGGGCATCTGGCGAAGTCGCTCATCTCGGTGCTGGAGCAGTATCCGCGCGACGAGCTTTTTCAGGCCGATGAAGACGTGCTCTTCGATATCGCGATCGGCGTGCTGCGTTTGCAGGAACATCAGCGCACGCGCCTCTTCGTGCGGCGCGACCGCTTCGACCGTTTCGTGTCGTGCCTCGTCTTCGTGCCGCGCGACAAGTTCAACACCGACCTGCGCCGGCGCATCAGCAAGGTGCTGATGGAGGCGTTCAACGGCAAGAGCATCGAGTTCACGCCGCTTTTGTCCGAATCGCCGCTCGCGCGGATTCATATCGTCGTGCGTGCCGACCGGGGCGCGATGCCCGAAGTCGATACACGCGAACTCGAAGCGCGCATCGTGCAGGTGGCGCGCCGCTGGCAGGACGATCTCGCCGATGCGCTCATCGACAGTCACGGCGAGGAGGCGGGCAATCGTCTGCTACAGCGTTACGCCGATTCGTTCCCCGCCGGTTATCGCGAAGACTATCCGGCGCGCACGGCGGTGCGCGACATCGAACTGATCGAGGCGACGCACACGAGCCCCGGCGGATTGTCGATGAGCCTGTATCGTCCGATCGAAGCCGGGCGGCGCGCGTTCCGCTTCAAGGTTTATCGTGTAGGCGATCCGATCGCGCTGTCGCATAGCCTGCCGATGCTCGAACATCTCGGCGTGCGCGTCGATGAAGAGCGCCCGTATCTGATCGAGCCGACCGGCGCGCCCAACGCATGGGTCCACGATTTCGGCCTCGAATTGCAGGACGATGTCGAGTTCGATATCGATCGCGTGAAGCCGCTCTTCGAGAACGCGTTCGCGAGCGTGTGGTCGGGCGAAATCGAGAACGACGACTACAACCGCCTCGTGTTGCGCGCGCAGTTCGGCGCGCGCGACGTGACGCTCATGCGCGCGTATGCGAAGTATCTGCGGCAGGTCGGGTCCACGTTCAGCGATGCGTATATCGAGCGCGCGCTGATCGGCAATCCGCCGATCGCGAAGAAGCTGCTGCAACTCTTCATGGTGCGCTTCGATCCGGCGCGCGGCGGTTCGGCCGAGGATCGCGAGAAGGCCGCGGAACGCGTGCTCGCCGATATCGAGGCGGCGCTCGATCAGGTGCCGAACCTCGACGAAGACCGCATCCTGCGCCAGTTCCTCGGCGTCATCACGGCGACGGTGCGCACCAACCATTTCCATCGCGATGCGAATGGCCAGGCGCGTCCGTATGTGTCGTTCAAGCTCGATCCGTCGAAGGTGCCGGGCCTGCCCGAGCCCAAGCCGATGTTCGAGATCTGGGTCTATGCGCCGCGCGTGGAAGGCGTGCATTTGCGCGGCGGACGCGTCGCGCGTGGCGGGCTGCGCTGGTCGGACAGACGCGAGGATTTCCGCACCGAAGTGCTCGGCCTCATGAAGGCGCAGATGGTGAAGAACACGGTGATCGTGCCGGTGGGATCGAAAGGCGGCTTCGTCGTGAAGAATCCGCCGCCGGCGACGGACCGCGAAGCGTTTCTCAACGAGGGCGTCGCGTGCTATCAGATGTTCCTGCGCGGCCTGCTCGATGTGACCGACAACCGCACGCCCGACGGCATCGTGCCGCCGCCGGATGTGGTGCGTCACGATCCGGACGACCCGTATCTCGTCGTCGCGGCGGACAAGGGCACGGCGACGTTCTCCGACTACGCGAACGCGATCGCGCACGAATACGGCTTCTGGCTCGACGATGCATTCGCGTCCGGCGGCTCGGTCGGTTACGACCACAAGAAGATGGGTATCACCGCGCGCGGCGCATGGGAATCGGTGAAGCGCCATTTCCGCGAGATGAACTTCGACACGCAGACGACGGATTTCACCGTGGTCGGCGTCGGCGACATGTCCGGCGACGTGTTCGGCAACGGCATGCTGCTGTCGCGCCATATCAGGCTGATCGCGGCGTTCGATCATCGGCATGTGTTTCTCGATCCCGTGCCGGATGCGGCGACGAGCTTCGAGGAACGCGCGCGTCTTTTCGCGCTGCCGCGTTCCAGTTGGGCCGACTACGATGCTTCGCTGATCTCGACGGGCGGCGGCGTCTATCCGCGCACGGCGAAGTCGATTCCGATCTCGCCGCAAGTGCAGGCGGCGCTCGGCATCACCGCATCGGTGCTCGCGCCGAACGAACTCATTCGCGCGATCCTGCTTGCCGAAGCCGATCTGCTCTACAACGGCGGCGTGGGCACGTATGTGAAGTCGAGCGCGGAGACGCATCTGCAAGTCGGCGATCGCACCAATGACGCCGTGCGCGTGAACGGCGCGGAACTGCGTGTGAAGGTCGTCGCGGAAGGCGGCAATCTCGGCTTCACGCAACTGGGGCGCATCGAGTTCGCGCAGCATGGCGGGCGCATGAACACGGATGCGATCGACAATTCCGCTGGCGTCGATTGCTCGGATCACGAGGTCAACATCAAGATTCTGCTCGGGCTCGTCGTCGCGGATGGCGAGATGACCGAGAAGCAACGCAACGCGCTGCTCGCCGAGATGACCGACGAAGTCGGCCTGCTCGTGCTGAAGGACAACTACGCGCAGACGCAGGCGCTGTCGATCGCGAAGCGTCACGAAGCCGAGACGCTCGACGCCGAGGCGCGCATGATGCGCTTTCTCGAACGCGCGGGGCGCTTAAAGCGCAGGATCGAGTTCCTGCCTTCGGACGACGAGATCGCCGAGCGCGCGGCCGCGAAGTCGGGACTGACGTCGCCCGAGCGCGCGGTGCTGCTCGCGTACGGCAAGATGTGGCTCTACGACGAACTGCTCGATTCGGACGTGCCCGAAGATGCGCTCGTCGCGGACATGCTGCCCGACTATTTCCCGAAGCCCTTGCAGCAGCGCTATAGCGAGACGATGCAGCGCCATCCGCTGAAGCGCGAAATCCTCGCGACGCATCTGACCAATGCGCTCGTCAATCGTGTGGGCTGCACGTTCGTGCATCGGCTGATGGAAGAGACCGATGCATGCCCGAGCGATATCGTGCGCGCGGTGCTGATGGTGCGCGACGTCTTCGATCTCGACGATCTGTGGGGCAGCATCGACCGGCTCGACAATATTGTCGCGGATGAAGTGCAGGCGCGCATGTTCGTCGATGTCGTGCGTCTGCTCGACGATACTTCGCTCTGGTTCCTGCGCCATTTGAAGCACAACGGGTTTGCCGCACACGAAGCGCGCGGCGTGCTTGCGCGCTGCCGCGAGGCGGCGCACCGGCTCGCGCCGCAACTGCCCGCGCTGCTGCCCGCGCCGCAGCTCGACGCATGGTATGCGCGCCGGCGCGAACTGGAGGATGCGGGCGTCGAGAGCAGTCTTGCGGCGCGCGTCGCGAGCGGCGAAATCGCGACGGCCGTGCTCGACAGCGCGGAGGTGGCGGCGTGCTCGGAGCGCAGTCTCGAACTCGTCGCGAGCGTGTACTTCGGCATCGGCACGCTGCTCGATTATCGCGGTATCGCCGAACGGGCGATGGCGCTGCCGATCGTCACGCACTGGGATCTGCTCGCGCGCGCGGCGGCGCTGGAAGAGCTTGCGCGTTTGAAGCGCGCGCTGACCGTGAGCGCGCTGGAACAATCGCGCGGCATCGATGCGCCCGATGTGATCGTCGAAAGCTGGCGCGCGAAGCGGCAGGACGCGCTGGATCGTTATACGCGGCTCTTGGCGGAACTGCGGGCGAGCGGCGGGGCGAGTCTGTCGATGTTGCTGGTGGTGGTGCGGGAGATGGCGGTGCTGGAAAGGGCGTAGGCGGGCGCATTGCACGCCTGTCGGTCGCTGTCTCTACGCTGATCCCGCGTGCCGTACGCGACGGCATGCGGGATCATGCGGCATGCCGGATCAGATTCAGTACGGCCGGTTCTTGTCGATATCGCTGTGATACTGGTTGTACGCGTCGCGGCCGTTATCGCGCGCATGCTGGTCGGGACGATTGCGCTCGTCCCGGCGCTCGTCGCGGTCCACGTGCCGCTGCTGTTGCTCGTGATTCCAATGACGCTCGTGATGCTCGTGATGATGGGACTTGGCGAAAGCGCCGGTCGACAGGCATGCGATGACTGCAGCGGCGAGAATTTTCTTGTTCATGTGGCCGTTTCCATGGATGAATGAACGGACGAATGTTCCGTTCAGCCGATACAACGTCGGCGTGTCAGCGGCGTTGACCATTGAAGCTTCGTTGTAAGGACATTCAACATTTCTTCGCAAATCGCATCGGAGTACTTTTCGTCGATAAGGAGTACGTGTTTAATGACGCCCGCGCAAAGTAAGCGCTGAATTCGAAGAGACGTCTGCGCATCCAGATTGTCCGATTCATGCTAGATGGCGTGCGCGAAATCACTGGCGCAGGCCTTTACATCCCGAAAGACAAGGCATTAAATCTACGAGCGGACCCAAGCGTCCGCTTTTCGCAATTCATCCCCGTTCTCGTGGTCTCTCAGGTGTGCATCCGATCGACACGCCACGCACGATCCGATGGCGGGTTCCTTGCGCTTTCGCGTACCAACTGGCAGGGTCGGAAACGTCGCAGCGCTTCATTCAGCAGCGAGGTCTCACAATGGTCAATATCTCAGGCGAAGCGATCGACACCCTCAAGGCGTCGGTGAGAGGCAGGATCATCTCACCGGCAGAAACCGACTACGACGAAGCACGCAAGGTCTGGAACGCGACGATCGACAGGCGCCCCGCGCTCATCGTGCGTTGCGCGGGCACCGCCGACGTGATCGCCGCACTCGCGTTCGCGCGCGACAACGGACTTCTGGTTTCGATTCGCGGCGGATCGCACAACATCGCGGGCAGCGCAGTCAGCGACGACGCCTTGATGATCGATCTCTCCGCGCTGAAATCCGTGCGCATCGATCCGCAAGCGAAACGCGCGTATGTCGAACCCGGCGCGCTGCTCTCCGACTTCGACCACGAAGCACAGGCATTCGGTCTCGCGACGCCGCTCGGCATCAACTCGACGACGGGCGTTGCGGGTCTCACGCTCGGCGGCGGCTTCGGCTGGATCAGCCGCAAGTTCGGCGTGACGGTCGACAATCTCGTCGCGGCGGAGATCGTCACGGCGGACGGCACATGGCGGCGCGTGAGCGCGGACAGCGATCCCGATCTCTTCTGGGCGGTGCGCGGCGGCGGCGGCAACTTCGGCGTCGTGACGCTGTTCGAATACCGGTTGCATGAAGTGGGTCCGCAGATTTATGGCGGCCTCGTCGTGTATCCGCTCGAACAGGCGGACCAAGTGCTGCCGAAGTATCGCGAGTTCGTCGCACAAAGCCCCGACGATTTGACCGTATGGGCCGTGCTGCGTCTTGCGCCGCCGTTGCCGTTCCTGCCCGAAAGCGTTCACGGCAAGCCGGTCGTCGTGATGGCGAGCTGCTATGTCGGGCCGGTCGAAAACGGCGAAAGGGCGCTCGCGCCCGTGCGCAGCTTCGGCACGCCCTACGGCGAGCATCTCGGGGCAATGCCTTTCGCCGCATGGCAGAAGGCGTTCGATCCGCTGCTGACACCCGGCGAACGCAATTACTGGAAGTCGCACAACTTCGCGAGTCTGAACGACGAAACGTTCGACATCCTGACGAATGCGGTGAAATCGCTACCGTCGACGCAATGCGAGGTGTTCATAGGCGCGATGGGTGGACAGACGAACCGCGTTCCCGTCGATGCGACGGCTTACGCGAATCGCGATTCGATCTATACCATCAACATTCACGGCCGCTGGAGCGATGCCGCCGACGACGAGAAGTGCACGAAGTGGGCGCGCGACATGTTCGCCGCGATGACGCCGCACGCAATCGGCAGCGTGTACGTGAATTTCATGACCGGTGAAGAAGGCGAGCGCGTGAAGGCGGCGTATGGTCCGAACTACGAGCGGCTCGCCGAAGTGAAGCGGCGCTACGATCCGGACAACGTGTTCCGCAGCAATCAGAACATCACGCCCGCGGCGTGATGTGTGGCGCGCCGTTTCTCGTCGCGGGAAACGGCGCGCTATAAGCGATGTTCAGGGCCGGTCGAGATGACGGCGCATATCGCGCGTGTCCGTGTTCGACACGTCGCCGTTGGCTTCCTCGTAGACGAGCTTGAGCGTTTCGCCGCTCAGATGATTTCGTAACAGGCCGAGAAACCGAGGTTCGACTGCGAGGCGCAAGCGATCGAATCGTTGATGCATGCGGCTTTGTTCGAGATATTCGCCGACGGTCTTGGCGAATGTTTCCCGGTCTCTTTCCGCCGTTTCCGTCGCGCGCGTAGCCGGGTTCCTGATGTCCTCGACTTGCCGCAGGTCCAGCTTCAGTCCTTGCGTCTCGAAGATCCGGGCGCGGCTGGCATCGGCGGCAAGCACCCAGGTGATGGCGGTCATGATGCTCCTCCTGTTCGCCAGCCCAAGCAGGCTCCCGCCATTGTGCGCCTAATCTTCGTGCAACGGCTTCGTTCTCGCGCGGCATTCGCTTTCGCGGCGCAGCATAACGCGCGCGATTTCGCTTCAAGGCTGCATCGAACCGCTCGCCGCGAAGCGCGTGTGAAACGAAAATGCCTGATCGAGACGATGAGGCGTGTGGCCGCCAAGCGCTGCTGCATCGCGGTAATAGTCGCGCAACAGATCGCGGTAAAGCGGATGCGCGCAGTTCTGAATCACGCTCATCGCGCGCTCGCGCGGCGCGAGGCCGGTGAGATTGGCAAGCCCGCGTTCGGTCACGACGATATCGACATCGTGCTCGTTGTGATCGCAATGGGGCACCATCGGCACGATGCTCGAAATGCGTCCGTCCTTCGCGACGGATTTCGTCGCGAAGACCGCGTAGGCCGCATTGCGCGCGAAATCGCCCGAGCCGCCGATGCCGTTCATCATGTGCGTGCCGCCGACGTGCGTCGAGTTCACGTTGCCGTAGATGTCGGCTTCGAGCGCCGTGTTGATCGCGATGAGGCCGAGACGCCGGATGACTTCGGGATGGTTGCTCACTTCCTGCGGCCGCAGCACGAGCCGGTCGCGATAGCGTTCGATATCGCGGAACACTTGCTCCTGCCGCTCTGCCGACAGCGTGATCGACGCGCCCGATGCGAACGTCGCCTTGCCGGAATCGAGCAGATCGAAGGTCGAATCCTGCAGCACTTCGGAATAGATCGTCAGCGCTTCGAACGGCGACGCGGCGAATCCCGACAGCACCGCGTTCGCAATCGTGCCGATGCCGGCCTGCAGCGGCGGCAATCGTTTCGGCAGACGGCCGCGCGAGACTTCATGCTGAAAGAACTCGATCAGATGGCCGGCGATCAGCGCGGTGTCTTCATCGGCGGGCAAGACGGTGGACGCGCTGTCCGGCGTGTTTGTGATGACGATGGCGGCGATCTTGTCGAGAGGAATCTCGATGGCCGCCACGCCGATCCTGTCATCCGTGCGCACGATCGGAAGCGGCTCGCGTTGCGGGCGGCGCTCGGGAATCCAGATGTCGTGCAGGCCTTCGAGCGCGACCGGCTGCGCCAGATTGATCTCGACGATCACGCGTTCGGCCAGTATCGCGAAGCTCGCGGAATTGCCGACCGAAGTCGTCGGCACGATGCCGCCCGTCTCCGTGATCGCGGCGGCTTCGATGATCGCGAGGTCGAGCTTGCCGAGACGATTCGCGCGCAGCAACTCGACGGTTTCGGACAGGTGCTGGTCGACGAACATCACGTCGCCACGATTGATCGCGTGGCGCAAGGTCGTATCGACCTGAAACGGCAGGCGGCGCGCGAGCACGCCGGCTTCGGTGAGGATGCGGTCCGTGTCATGGCCGAGCGACGCGCCCGTCATGAGCGTGATGCGCAACGGTTCGTGTTCCTCACGGGCGCGGCGCGCTATTTCGAGTGGCACGGCCTTCGCGTCGCCCGCGCGCGTAAAGCCGCTTGCGCCGACGATCATGCCGTCGCGCACGAGTCGGGCCGCTTCGGCGGCCGAGGTGATCTTCCCGCGCAAGGCGGCACAGCGAATGCGGTCTTCGTACATCGACGTCTATCTTCCAGAGCTTCGTTTAACCGAAGGCGATTATAGGGAGCGCGCTTTGTCATCGAAATCGCAAGGTTGAAAGACATTGTTCCAATGCCGTACCACTTTGCGCTCGATCCAATCGGATGCACATACGAGCGTCCGAAACCGTCGTGGAAGTGCGGCAAATAAGCGCGCCGACGATGAATCGACTCCACTATAGGACGCACGGCGCCGTGAATTAATCGCTACGCCAGGAAGGCACCTTTTCATGCGCAGGAACGAAAGGCGCATCGGGATCGACGAGCGCGGTGCGAATGAAGTGCAGGCACGCGAGCACGCGTTGCATGTCGTGACGCGCATTGCGATCGGCGCGCGCGAGTTCGAGCATGCTCTGCGCGATCAGGATCGACGCGACGACCGAACCGATCGCACGACGCAGCGTCGCGCTGTCGGGCGTGCGAAACAGCAGCGCGATATCGCGCAACACGAGCGCGAGCGACGTGCTCCACGCGATGCGCAGCGCATCGGGAAAGCGCTGTGCATGGAGCGCGCGTGATTCGTTTCGCAGATCGATCATCGCCTGTCCGACTTCGAGCGTGACGAGCATCCACGACAGCGCATGACGATGTTCGCGCGAGCGCCGCGTGAGCAGGCCGCGCAACTGCGACATCAGATCGTGCGTGCCCGAGTGAAAGCGCTCGCCGAGTCCCGCGAGTTTGCCTTCACACGCGAGCGCGGCCTGAGCACGCAGTTCGGAGAGCGTCTTGCCCACCAGCCACGGCGTGCGCGGCGGCACGATGACCGCGCATGCGATGGCCGCGCCGAGCATCGCGACGAGCACCGCGAGGCCGTTGTTCAGCAGCAGCGCCGGATCGTAGACGATGCGGTTGTCGGGCGCGGCGAGCAGGCAGAAGAACACGCAAAAGCCGATGCCGTATCCGGCGGTGTCGGCGCGCATCGCGAGGAATGCGCCGGCCGCGAGCGGCGGCGCGAGCATCGCGCACAGGAGCGCGATGCCATCGATCGCGGGGTACACGTGACACAGGTACGTGTATCCCATGAAGAGCGCGAGCGCCGCGCCGGCGGCCATCTGCGCGATGAACTTCGACGGCCGCGCCGATGCCGACGACAACGCGCAGGCCAGCGTCGCGCCGATCACCGCGTAACCGCCGCTCGGCCACGCCGTGACGATCCAGAACCACGCGGTCGCGGCGATCACGATGCCGGTGCGCATGAACGTCGCGGCAAGCACGAAGCGGTTGGTCTTCGCTTCGTATCGCGAGGACGCGCGATCTTTCAGACGCTCGCCGTTTGCGATCGATGCATAGCGAATCGTATCGTCGATGAAGCGATACAGAAGCTCCGCCGATGTCGTGAAGTCGAGTTGCGTCGTTTCGTCGGTGTTGGCGAGCTTGCGTTGCGCATCGCGCAGCCGCTTCGGAAGCATCGCCTTGTAGCGTTCCAGATGCACGTTCAGCGACGCGTGTTCGAAGATGCGCGCGAGTTCTTCGAGGAAAGGCACGAGGGCATCGTGTGCGCATTGCGTGTAGTCGTTGGCGCGCAGACGCTTCATCGACTGATCGAGTGCATGCAGGCGCGAGCACGCGTCCATGAACGCGCTGTTCAGTTGCGCGAGCTTGCCGTTGTGCTGGCGCATCGTCGGCGACTCGTAGGCGGCGAAGCCACGCGTCGCTTCGAAGTCGACGATCTCATCGACGAAATCGGCGAAACGGCGCTCGCGAGCGAGGCGCGAGAGACGGCCGCGCAGCACGTCGGCGGCGAATGCGGCGAATTGCGCCCGACGCGTATCGAGCGAGTGCATGAGCGTCGCGCTGGCATGGCGCGGAAAAACGAGCGCGCTCACCACGCTCGAACACACGATGCCGAGCATCACTTCCGCGCCGCGCGTGAGCGTCGCGATCAGGAGGCCGTTCGGATCGGTGACGGCGGGAATGCCGATCAGCGCGGCCGTATAGCCCGCGAGCACGAAGCCATACCAGCGGAACTGGCGATAACGTACCGCGAGCGCGGTGCAGGCCGCGACCCATAGCGTCAGCGCGAGCGCGTAGAGTTCGGCCTGCTGCACGAACACGGCGCCCAGCACGAGCGCGGCGAGCATGCCGAGCGCCGTGCCCGCGAAACGATAGACGCTCTTCGCGAGCACCATGCCGGCGAAGGGCTGCATCAGCACGAACGTGGTCGTCATCGCGACGCGCGGCTGCGGCAATTCCAGGCGCATCGCGATGCCCATCGCGATGAACGCGGCAAGCAGCGTCTTCGCGAGATGCAGCCACACGTGACCGTCGGTGGCGAACCAGTCGCGTGTCGACAAGCGTGCTTCCAGGAACGACATGCGATCCGCCGATATGCCTCTGCTCAAGAAGGCGCCGATTGTAGGCAAGTCGTCTTGCCGGATTAATGCGGGAATCCGGGAACATTCTTTCTTGATTCAACAACAATCGATCGCACGGAAAGGCGGACAATACCGTCTCCGATGTCATTGCTACGGTTTGATGGATACCCTACAGAACATGCGGGTCTTCGCCCGCGTGATCGAAGCCGGCACCTTCACGGCTGCCGCACAGTCGATGAACTCGACCACAGGCGCGATGTCGCGCGCCGTCTCCGAACTCGAAGCCCATTTGCGCACGCGCCTGATGAACCGCTCGACGCGGCGTCTCGCGCTCACGTCGGCGGGCGAGCGCTATCTGAAGCGCGTGCGGCAGATTCTCGCCGACATCGACGGCGCCGAAGAAGAAGCGAGCTGCGCGCATGAACATCCGTCGGGCACGCTGCGCATGTTCAGCTTCGCGAGCGTCGGGCAGCATTACATCCTGCCCGCCATCGCCCGGTATCGCGCGCTCTATCCCGATGTGAAAGTCGAGCTCACGCTGTCGCAACGCATGCCCGATCTATTCGAGGGCAGCAGTGATGTGGCTGTCGTGTCGGCGAGCGCGTTGTCGGATTCGGAAGTGATCTCGCACAAGCTGGGCGCGACCTTCAGCATTCTGTGCGCATCGCCGGAATATATCCGCGCGCGTGGCGCGCCCGAGGAACCGGCCGATCTCGCGCAGCACGATTGCCTCACCTTGCAGACGCCCGCGTTTCCCGCGCGCGAATGGACGCTCGAAGGGCCCGAGGGCCGCGAGACCTTGCAGATCAGCGGAACGGTGCAGGTGAACATCGCGGAATCGCTCGTGGTCGCGATCCGCGAAGGCATGGGCATCGGCATGTTGCCGCTCTATGCGGCGATCGAGGGCTTGCGCAATGGCTCGCTCGTGCGCGTGTTGCCGCGTCATACGTTGCAGCGCACGAATCTCTTTGCGCTCTATGCTTCGCGCAAGTTCGTCGATGCGAAGACGCGCACGTGGGTGGAGTTTCTGCGCGCGCATCTGCCCGACGTGATCGCGCGCGATGAAGCCTTGCTCGCGGAAGTCGGGCAGACGGCTTCGAACGTTTTGCGCGTCGCGTGACTCACGTCTCGCTCCACATGCGCAGCAGGTTGTGATAGCAGCCGACGAGCGAACGCTTCGCGGCTTCGTCGCCGTTGGTCGCGTTCAGGCGCTGGATGGAGTTGTCGAGATCGAAGAGCAGCGCGCGCTGGCCGTCGTCGCGCACGAGGCTTTGCGCCCAGAAGAAGCTCGATACGCGCGCGCCGCGCGTGACGGGCCGCACCTGATGAAGACTCGTCGCGGGGTAGACGATCGCATGACCCGCGGGCAGCTTCACTTCCTGCACACCGTACGTGTCTTCGATGATGAGCTCGCCGCCGTCGTACTCCTCGGGCGGCGTGAGAAACAGCGTGACGGATACATCGGTGCGCACGCGTGCGCCATGACCGGGCACGATGCGGATCGCGCCATCGACATGACTGCCGAAATGCATGCCGCCTTCATAGCGATTGAAGAGCGGCGGATACACGCGATTGGGCAGCACCGCGCTGATGAAAAGCGGATGACGTTCGAGCAGGCCGACGATCGCATCGCCCATTTCGAGCGCGATTGGCGAGCCTTCCGCGATCTGCATGTTGCGCTTGACCGGCGCGCCCTGATAGCCCGCGGTCGCGCGGCCATCGACCCACGAGTCGCTGGCTTCGAGTCGCGCGCGCATCGCGGCGGCGTCTTCGGGGCTCAGCACGTTCGGTATCGAGAGGATCATTTTTCTTGCCTTCGCGAACGCGCGCCGCGTAGCACACGGCGCGCTCGCATTTACATCAACGGAAGCGGTAATTCAACGTCGCGATGAACGTGCGGCCAAGACCCGGCACCGCGCGTCCGCCGTCGGACGGAATCAGCGCGTCGTAGTACTTCTTGTCGAACATGTTCTGCACGTTGAACTGGATATCGTAGCTCTTCTGATGATACGCGGCCATCACGTCCCAGCGCACGTAGCCGCCCACCTGGACCAGATTGTTGTTCGCCGCATAGCGCGACGACACATACGACGGCCCGCCGCCGACCTGCCATACCGGCGTGAAGTCATACGTGGTCCACAGCGTGAGCATGTGATGCGGCGTGTTGGCGAGCTGGTTGCCCTGCGTGCCGTCGAAGGCCTGCAGGATCGTGCCGTCCATGTAGGTGTAGCCGCCGAACATCTGCAACTGCTTCGTGATGTGACCCGCCACGCCGAGCTGATAGCCGCGCACGCGGACGTTGCCGTCGAGCGAGTAGCTGCCGTCCGAGGCGAGCGTTCGCGCGTTGGTCTTCTCGATGTTGAAGAGCGATTGCGTGATCGACAGGCCGCCGTTCAGCAGATCCCACTTCGAGCCGACTTCATAGGACTTGTTGTGCTCGGGCGGCAGGTTCTGCTGGCCGCTCGTGAGCGTGAGCGCTTCCAGCGACGGATCGAACGACGTGCCGTACGACACGTAGTACGACTGCCAGTCCGTCGGCTGCCACACGACGCCGGTGCGCACGCTCGTGAAGTAGTTCGTCTGCGTCGCGTAACCCGGCGCGTTGATCGAGTTGTTGATGGCCGCCTCGTAGCGGTCCCAGCGCACGCCGCCGATCCACTTCCAGTGCTCGCCGATCGAGATCGTGTCGTTCAAATAGAGGCCGATGCCGTTCGCGCTCGATTCCGCGAGATTGGTCGCCACCTCGCGATAGTTCGCGGGACGCGGCACGTAGGGCGGATTGACGAGCGGCACGATCGCGAGCGTGTTCGACGGCAGGCCCGGCGTGGTCGCGGTGAAGCTCTGGTTGCTGTACGTTTCGTGGCTCAGATCGACGCCGGCGAGCATGTCGTGCTTCAGGAAGCCCGTCGCGAACTTGCCCTGCACGTCGGTCGAGTTGTAGACCGAGTGATCGTTGATGTTCCGGTCCTTGCCCTGCAGACGCACGAACAGCGACGACAGCGGCAGCGTCGTGTAGTTGCCGTTCGAGAGCGCAGGCGAAGTGCCGAGCGGTCCCGTCAGCACGGCCGCGGCGTTGGTCGCGCGCGCCTCGGTGCTGTAGTGGCTGAACTGCGTCTGGTTGCGCAGCGTGAACATGTCGTCGAAACGATGCTCCACGCGCGCGTTCACCGTCTGCACGTCCTGGATCGTGCGGTCGTCGGTGAAGCCGTAGAACGTCTTCGTGTCGACGGGCGCGGGGTGGCCGTTCAGCGGCGGAATGCCGTAGTCGGGCTGATCGCGGTTGTGCTGGATCAGCGCGGACAGCGTCACCTGCGTCGGCGTGCCGATACCGAACTTCACTTCGGGCGCGATGCCGAAGTCCTTGTTGATCATCTCGTCGCGCGTCGAGCCGAGCGACTGGCCGAACGCGTTGACGCGGAACGCCGAGGTGTCCGTCATCGGCTGGTTGATGTCGACCGTCGTGCGATAACGGTCATGCGTGCCCGCTTGCAGCGAGACATCGGCGCGCGGCTTCATGTTCGGCTGCTTGCTGACCTGGTTGATCACGCCGCCCGTCGAGCCGCGCCCGAAGTACAGCGACGACGGCCCGTACAGCACGTCGATCGATTCGAGATTGAAGGTGTCGCGATAGTACTGGCCGCGATCGCGGAAACCGTCGAGATAGATGTCCGTACGCGCCGAGAAGCCGCGCAGGTTGATGTTGTTGCCGATCTGGCCGCCTTCGGCCGCGCCGAGCGTGACGCCCGGCACGTTGCGCAGCGCGTCCGAGAACGAGCTCACCGCCTGCGAATTCAGCACCGCCTTCGGCACCACGACCACAGCCTGCGGAATGTCGCGCAGCGCGGTCGGCACCTTCGCCCCGACGCTCGACGTGTCCGGCTGGAAATCGGGCGCGTCGGCTTGGCCCGTTACCTTGACGGCGGGCAGGGCGGCTGTTTCGGGTGCGGTGGTGTCGTTTTGGGCGGGAGCCGCCTGCTGCGCGATTTGCGATGAAGGCGCGTTCTGCGATGCGGCCTGAGCGGACTGCGGTGCGGTCTGGGCGTAAAGCGGCGCTGCCATGGGCGCCACGGCAATAGTAACCAATGCCGCAGCGAGCGGCGTCTTTCTCAACATGTCGTTTCCCCGATGCTTGTTAGTGAAATCCCAATCGGCAGCGAAGCGGGTTTTCGCGTGCCGATGTTTGATCGAACCGAGATCAAAGCGGAGCGGGCGACGTCGTCGAGAAGAACCGGCGGCGGCGCCCTGTAAGCGCCCGTGGATCGCGACGGGCCTCATTGTTTCGGCCTGGCGTTGCGATTCGGTTAAATGCGAATCAGTATCATTACATTTCAAGAAACATTTGGAAAGAAAGACCTGTCGCGAGCAGGCTTTTTTTCCGATTACCGTGACGTCGGCGCAACGGAAAAAAGCGTGAAGATGCGGGGTCTGGGCTTCGCGCAATGGACCGTCGAGGCCCGTGGGACGGGTATGGAGCGAAGATGCGCGCCGGCGGACGCCGCGGCGGACTCAATCCGCAAAGATTGCGGACAAAAAGTGGCGGATTACTTTTTTACCGCGCGCGGACGCAGCGTCAGAACCCGGCGACGCCGGATGTCACGAGCGCGTAAGGCCCGCTCGTCAACTGCTGCCTGAGGAAGTCGATGCACACGCGGATCTTCGCGGAATGCGACGAGCGCGCCGACGTGACCGCCCACACGTCCGCGCGCTGCCGGTACGCGGGCAAGACGGGCACGAGCCTGCCGTCCTGCAGGCTGGCGGCGACATCCCAGATCGAGCCCATCACGATGCCGAAGCCTTCCTCGGCCCATTGCCGCACGATGTCGCTGTGGTTCGATGCGATCGGCCCCGTCACCTTCACGCTTTCTTCTTCGCCGTTCGGGCCCGAGAGCCGCCAGACGCCGAAGCGCTGATCGCGTCCGCGAAAAAGCAGGCAGTCGTGGTGCGCGAGTTCGGCGAGCGTCTTCGGCGCGCCGCGCCGTTCGAGATACGCGGGCGCGGCGGCCAGCACGCGAAAGCTTTCGACGATCTTGTGCGCGATCAGATGCGGCTCCAGCACCTCGCCGACGCGAATGTCGATATCGAAGTTGTCGCCGAGGAGATCGACGCGCCGGTCGAGCAGTTCGAGCCAGATTTCGAGGCCCGGATGACGCCGCCTGAGCAAGGTGAGGGCGGGCGATACATGTTCGCGCCCGAGCCGCAGACTCGTGCCGATGCGCAAGAGCCCACGCGGATCGTCGAGTCCGGCGAAGGCATCGGCCATGCCTTGCACGTCGTCGAGAATCTTTTGCGCCCATTGAAAAGCCGCTTCGCCGTCGCTCGTGATCGACACGCGGCGCGTCGTGCGCATGAATAGCTTGACGCCGAGGCTCGTCTCCAGCATCGCGATGCGCTTGCTCACGTGCGCCGGCGAGATGCCGGTCTCGGTGGCCGCGGCGATGAAGCTGGAGCGCCGCGCGACGATGCAGAACAACTGCAGGTCGCGCAGGAACTGGTCGTTGTTCGCGACGAGCGCGCTTTGGGTTTTCATTCGGCTGATCTTGCGGTTGCGCCCGCTTGCGGCAGTGGGCTCAAGCCTAGCCGCAAGCGGAGCGCGCGCGCAAGAACATCAGTTCGACAGCGACAGATACGGCGAGCTGAACGCCTGAGGCGGGAAGACCGGCACCGCGCCGCTCTGACGCGTGAAGCTGTAGCGCACGTACACGGCGGCGAGCCACTCGCGATACTGATACGCGTTGCCGAACGATGCCGTCGCGCCGAACGCGAGTTGCGGCGCGAGCTGATACTCGCCCGTCGCGCTGAGCGAATACGACACGCCCGTCTTGCTCTGGCTCGGATAGACCGCGCCCGCGTCCGGCGTGGTGCCGGAGTTCGCGGCTATCGACTGATACGTCGAGTTCGTCGGGAAATAATTCGACGCATCCTGACGATAATGTTGCACGCCGATCGAGCCCTTCAGGTCGTAGGTGAAAAGCCCCGTACGTCCCGCATATTCGACCGGGAAGTTCAGGATCACGTACTGCTGCGGGCTGAAGTAGCCGCCTTGCCCATACGTGAAGTACGACAGGTTCTTGTCGTAGTGCATGAGCGTGGTGTTCGCGCCGACGGTCAGCGTCTGGTCCGCGTCCTTGAACAGGCGCGTATAGATGCCGCCGCCGCCCTTCACCGCGTTGTTGGTCGCAACCTGCTTGCCGTCCAGGAACTGATAGGCCGCGTTCAGGTAGACGCCGCTCGTGCCGTCGTCCCAGCCGAGGTCGGCGCGCGCGCCCGTCGATGTCACGCCGCCCCATTCGAGGTTCGCGCCCTGATCGCGCGTGCCGGCGTAGGAGAGCAGGCTGTCTGTCACCGCGCGGCGGGCGACGGCGAGCGAGTACGACACCTTGTCGCTGATCGCGTTCTGATACTGCAATCCGCCGACGACGTTGGTCTCGCGAAAGCCGAGCGGCGTCGTGCCGACATCGCCCTTGAAGTTGCGATTCTCATAGCCGACCGAGAGGCCGACGCCCGTCGCCGTCTGCGAGCCGTAATTGTTGGTCGGCGGATTGGCGATCGCGCCCCGACCCGATCCGAAGCGCGCGAGGGTGTTCGGCTGGCTGCTCGCGGTGCCGGCATCGAGCGTGACGGGCGTCGCGCGCACGATCACGTGGCCGTTGCCCGCCTTGATGCGGCCTTCGATGGGCGCTTCGATATCAGTCAGGTTGGAGAGGCCGTCCTCGCCATCGCGGCTGCGGAAGATGAGGCCGCCCGAGACCGTGCTCGCCTGCTCGCGATTGATCTGCGCGAGTTCTTCCGCGACGCCCGCGGTCTGCGAATTCGCGACCGGAACGGGCGCGCCGCCCGCGCTCATCGTCGCGGCCGCGGCGGCGCGCTGAGCGGGCTGCGTCTGCGACGGATAGTAAGGCTGTGCGTAGCCCGCCGGCGGCTGCGGGATATACGGCTGCTGCGCGTACTGTTGCGGCGGCGCGTAATAAGGCTGCTGACCGTAGGGCGCCTGCGGGTATTGCTGCTGCTGTGGCGGCGCGCCGTACGCGTAGGGATCGGCGGGACGCTGCGCCGTCGTCTTGCGCGATGACGCCTGCTTCTTCTTCGTCGTCGTGCTGGCCGCCGGCAGCGGCGCGTAGGCGTTCGACTGCGCATCGCGCGCGCCGGGCGACATCGGCCAGGGCGCCGCGTACGGGTCCTGGGCGGAGTACGGCGCCTGCTGCTGCGGATAACCTTGCTGCTGCGGATAGGGCTGCTGCTGCGGATAACCTTGCTGCTGCGGATAACCCTGCTGCTGCGGATACGGTTGATACACCGGCGGTTGCTGCTGATACCCCTGCGCCGGATACACACCCGACGCACCCGCATCCTGTCCCGGATAGGGCTGCAACGGCGCGCCCGATTGCCCCGAGCCGTACGTGTCCGGGCCATATCCACCGCTCTGAGCCGGACGCGGCACGGCATTGGGCATCGTCGCCGGAGCGGAGGAAGGCGCCACATAAGGCGTCGTATAAGGCGCGGGCTGAGGAGGCGGCAGATAGTTCGGCACGGGCTGCGAATAACTCTGAGGAAGGACCTGACGATAAGACGCGCCCGATGCGAGCGCCGGATTCGACGCCGTATCGACGGCCGTCTTGCCTTCGAACGGATTGGTGCCGGGCAGCGGATTCGAGCCGATGCGGCTCATCGCGCTTTCCCAGCCCGGCGGAACATTGCCGCGGCCCTGAGCGGACGCAACCTGCACCGGCGTATTGGCGGCGATGAGCGATCGCTGCAGGAACTGCGCGGCGAGATCGAGCTTGCCTTGCGCGCGATACATCCGGCCGATCGCGGCGAGCACGCCGGGATCGTTCGGCGCGGCCTCATACGCCTGATTCGCGTAGGTCTCGGCCAGCTTGAAATCGCGCATGCCGCTCGCGGCGGACATCGCCGCCGTCTGCAGGCCGATATCCTCGGGACGGCGCGACAGCGCTTTCTGATAGCAGGTAAGCGCGTTGCGGTCATCGCCCGCCGACGTGTACATGCGGCCGAGCGCCGCCTGCAGATCGGCGTTGTCGGGCATCGCGGCGAGCCACGGCGAAATCACGTCGTAGGCGGCGGCGAGATCGCCTTGCCTGCGCACGACATCCGCGCGCGCCACGACGATACCCACGTTCAGATTGTTGAAGTCCGCGCGCTGCTGCGTGGTGAGCGGCATCGACTGAAGCCGGCGCATCACGGAGCCGAGCTCGGCGTCCTGCTGCGTCGCCGACAGAATGCCCGCGTATTGCAGCAACAAGCCGGTGTCGTTCGGCGCATTGGCGATCGCCCCGCGCACGAGCGCAAGCGCCCGAGCCGGATCGCCCGCCTTGACATACGCCGACGCCACCGCGCCCATCAGTTCCGCGTTGCCCGCCGCCACCGGCTCGGCGCGGCGCAGGATCGCGAAGGCCTGCTGACGCTGGCCCGCCGCGGCGGTGCGCGTCGCGAGTTCGGCTTGCTGCTGCACCCACAGACGATGCTGCAACGCGGTCATCGCCGGCGTGCGCTGCGCAGCGGGAATGCGGTCGAGTTGCGCAAGGCCCGCCGACCAGTCCTGCGTTTCGGCGGAAAGCAGCGCGCTCGCGTAGAGCGCGTCGGTCATGTCGGGATGCGTGGCGAGCAGGCCGTCCATCATGCTGCGCGCATTGCCGACCGCGCCCTGACGCACGTAGATGCGCGCGAGGTCGAGCCGCAGCCACGGATCGTCGGGATTATTGAGCAGCGCGTCTTCGAAGAGACTGCGCGCCGCGCCGAGATCGCCGCGCGCTTCGGCGGCGCGCGCCTGCGCGGCCTGCGCTTCGCCGCGCAGCTTGTTGATGCCGCCCGCTTTCGCCTGCTGCTCCGTGTTCAGGCGATTGGCGAATTCGAGCGCCTCATCGCCGCGGCCTTGAGCCGCCAGTGCGCCGACGAGCCCGCGGATCGCATCGGGATTGTCGGCCTGACGGCGCAACGCCATGCGATACGCCTGTTCCGCGCCGCGCGGATCGCCGTTCGCGAGCAGCATTTCGCCGAGCAGCACCTGCGCGGTGACATCGGATGGATTGGTCGCGATCGCGCGCTCGAAGAGCGCCTTGGCCTGCGCGATCTGGCCGTTGCTGCGCGCGCCGATCGCATCGCTCGTATAGGTCCAGTATGTCGCGCTCGTGAGCGCGTCTTTCCAGCGCGCCGGATTGCCGGCCCGCGACGCGCGTTCGAGATACGTGCGCGCTTCCGCGAAACGTTCCTGCTTGAGCGCCGCGACGCCCATGCCGCCGAGCGCGTCGGCGTCGTTCGGGTCGCTCGCGAGCACCGACGAGAAACGTGCGCGCGCCGTCACGAGATCGCCGCGATCGAGCGCGGTGAAGCCTTCCGCGACGGTGCGCCCGCGCGCATCGACGGCGGCGCCGGCCTGTGCGCGTTCGCGGGCGGACTTGTCCTGCAGAACCATCGAATCGAAGCGTGCCTTCACGGCGGCGTCATCCGGCGAGACTTGCAGATACGCCTGATAGAGCGGCGCATCCGATGCGCGCGCGCCGAGCCACAGCAGCGCCTGCCGCCAGCTCTTTTTCGCGTCCGCGCCGACGGAACTGTCGCCCGACAGCTTCGCGAGCCGTGCGATGCCGTCGCGCCGCGTCGTATCGCGATACGTCAGATGCTGCGCATAGGCGAGCTGATAGCGTGGGTCGTCGGGATTCTGGCGCGCCAGTTGTTCGAGGCCGCGCCGCGCTTCGTCCCAGCCTTGCGGCGTGGCGGCGAGCGCCTGGTAATACTCCAGTTGAAGCTCGGGCGTCGCGGGCTTGCCTTCGATCGCGCGCTTGTATTCCTGCACCGCCGACGCGCTTTGTCCGCTCTGCGCGAGACGCCGCGCGTCGTTGACGGTCTGATCGCGCGAGCTGGTTTCGCCCAGACGCCGGCCGAGTTCGTCGATGTTCGGGTAGTTCGGCGCGACCTGACGCAACTGCGCGAGATACTGCTGCGCGCCGCTGCCGTCCTTGCGGTCGGCGAGCACCATGCCCATGCCGAAGAGCGCGTCGGGCTGTTTCGGATTGATGCGCAGCACCTTCTGCCACGCCTGCTCCGCGAGGTCCCCGCGACGGTGCGCCTGCCAGTACTTGCCCTGATCGATGAGCACGCTCAGCGGATCGGTCGCGGCCTGAGCGAAGGCCATTGCCGGTGCGGCGCAGAGCAGCGCCGCGATGACGCGTTTGCGAGTCCGGATCAGCATGCGCTTCTCCAGTTCGGCGCCAGACGGCCGTTTTCATCGAACCGATAGCGCCCGTCGACGAAACCGCCGCCGAACAGACCGAGCACGCGGTCGTAGTAGACCGGCTCGCGTCCCGCGCCCGGCGGCGCGACCAGCGCTTCGAGATGGGTGCGCGCGAGGCCGAGGCCGCGTTCGTCGTTCAGCGCCTTGAAGTACGGCGCCAGCGCGCCCCAATACGACAGCGGACCTTCGCCGCTCGCCGCGCCGCTGATGGTCGATACTTTCTCCGGCGGAAAGCCCGTCTGCGCGACGCTCTGGCGCATGCCGCCGAGCGCATCGAGCCACGCACGCGCGAGCGGGTCGCTACTCGACGCCATGCCGGCCCACAGATACACGCGGATCGCGTCGTAGCTGCCGACATCGCCGTTCTTCGGATCGACGACGAACTGGCCGTTTTGGTAAGCGGCCCAGTCCGGCGCGTAGCCGCGCGGCGACGTCACCCTGATCATCTTCGCGGCGTTTTGCGCGAGCTTCGCCCACGGGCCGTCGGGCATCTCGTGCGCGAGGCCGCGCAGGACCGGCAGCGGCAGATAGCTCGGATTCAGGCGCGTGATGTCACCCACGCGAAAGCCTTGCGGCCCCGGCAGGAGCATCGGACCCAGGCCCGGCAGATCGACGATTTCCTGCTTCACGATCTGCGTCGCGAGCGCGTAGGCGAGCTTCGTGTACATCGGCTCCTTCCACAGGCGGCCGGCCTGGAAGAGGTCGTAGGCGATCCACAGGTCCGAATCGGAGGCCGAGTTCGGGTCCATCACACCGAACGAGCCGTCCTGCCTTCTGCCCCATTGCCACGCGGGCAGGCGCAGGTTGCTCGCATCGAACTGATTGGCGGACAGATTCGTGCGCGTCCAGCCGAGCAGCCGGTCGAACGTCGCGCGGTCGTTCGCGACGAGCGCGAAGAACATCGCATAGGACTGTCCTTCGGACGTGGTCTGCTGCGCGTCGGTGGAGCGATCGACCACACGGCCATCGGCCTGCACGACGCGCTCGACGAAGAGGCGATACGCGGGCCAGTCGCATTGCTGCGCGGCCTGCGTGCCTGCCGCGGACGCGGCGATGAATGCACCAGCGAAAAACTTGGCGGTGGATACCCGCATATCAGTCCCTCAGGCGCCGTGCGGCGATCGAGCGCAGCGCACGGTAGAACAGGGCGGCGATGATGAGCGCAGCGAGCACGCCGCCGAGCACCAGCAAAAGCGGATGCGACGACAGCGCCCAGCGCATGTAATGCATCGGCGACAGATGGCCGACGTAATACGCCTCGCCATTCGACGTGACCGTCACGGTGCGGCCGTGGATCACGGCCATCGCGCCCTGGATGGAAGGCAGCAGATCGTTGTCGAGCAGGGCGGCGGACAGATCGGCGTCGGACTGGCCGGCCGCGCTGATGAGTGCCACCGCGCTGCGTCCGCTCTTCAGCGGCGATTCGAAGCCGGTCAGGAGCGCGTCGCCGTTGGAACTCACGAGCGAAAGGTCCGCCCGCGCGGGCGAGCGTTCCGGGCCTTGTTCGCCATGCCACCAATCGACGAGCTTGAACGCGACATCGGAGAGCTGGAAGGTGCGCGCGTCGCCGTCGCCGGAGAAGGGCATCTGCTTGGACCAGCGCTGCAGGAGCGGCTGACGGCCCGGCGAACCGAGGATCAGCAGATCCTTGTCGGCGAAACGGTCGACATCGTTCGCGCTCGTCACGGTGACGCCCGTCACCGGATAGCCCGTCGATGCGCCCATGCGGCCCATTTCCAGCAGATACAGGCTGTAGTCGGCCGAATTCGGCTCGGTCGGCAGCACGACCGCCGTCTGCGAAAGATCGGCTAAGCGCGTGAACGGAAAGCCGCCGTTCGCGAACGCGGCAAGATCGGGCAGCGCCATGTAGTGCGGGAAACCGGAAAGATCGATGGTCGAATTCGGATCCACCGCGCCGACGACGTTATCCAGCACGCGCCCCTGGCATTCGCCGGTCTTCGGGATGTCGTAGTAGAAGTGCAGGCGCAACTGCGCGCGCGGCGTGATGAGGAGCGGCGGCAGATAGATTTCGCGGCGCGCGGCGACGGTCTTGTCCGGCAGCACGCGGCTGAAATACTGGCCGAGATCGAACGTCGATGTGGACACCGCCGGAATGCGCAGCGACTGCACGAAGCCGTTGTTCACGCTGATATTGAGCGACGAGCGGTCCGGCGCCGGCCGCACGGTATAGCGATAGCCGAGGTCGACCGGCACGCCCTTCGTCTGCCACATGAAGAGATCGGGCGGCACGCGCAGGTTCACACGCACGGCGTCGGCATCGTAGCCGTGGGCGGTCAGATCGCGCGCTTCCGCGAGTTCGCCGAAACGCACGGGGCGATCGGTCGGCAGCCAGTTCGGCGCGTCGTACGGGCGGCGCGGCTGCAAGTCGGTGAACTGCGTGATCGTCGCGCTCGTGCCGGACAGCGTGTTCTGGCCGACGCCGAGCGCCTTCGCGGCGGTCTTCAGCTCGTTGTCGTCGCGCCCGAGCACGAGGAGCAGGCGGCCACGCGCGCTCGCGTCGCGTTCGACGAGCGCGATGGTCGGACCGGAAACCGGCGGAATATCGACGCCCGCGATCTTGGCATCGCCGGTGGCGAACACCACGGCATTGCCCGACAGCGGCACGTTGTCGGTCTGTGCCGGGAAAATCGCGCCGCGATAACCTGCGAGCGAGCCGAAGTACGACGCGACCATGCCCGCCGATTCCAGCGCGGCGAGACTCGGCTTGCCCGCGAACACGAACGGCAGTTCGAGCCGGCGCACGTCGCGGCGGTCGAAGAACGGCTGCGGCAGGGCGGCGAGATCGGGCTTGTTCGCGATCGACGCATATGTGAGATCGAGCGAACTCGCGTTGCTGACGGTCGCCCAGAGCGTCGAGCTCGACGGGTCTTCGCACTGCTGCGTGTAATGGCCGATCAGCTGAACGTTGAGGTGATTGAACTCGGTGATGAAGCGCGGATCGATCGCCACGTCGCGCGCGACCAGCACGCCGGCCTGATCGCGCGGCACCGGCAGCGTCGCGGCCACTTCGCCGTTGATGAGCACCTTCAGTTGCGAGATCGAGGGAAGAAGCGACGGCGAATAGCTATAGATCAGATGCAGGATCGCGCCGGTCACGACTTCGTCGCCGCGCACCGAGAACGCGATGCCGTTCTGGCCATCGGTGCCGCGCAGTTGCAGCGGATCGAGCGCGCCGTAATCGGCGAAGGTCAGTGTCTGACGGCGTCCGCCGGGCACGAGCGTGCCGGGATCGGCGGTCGTCGGGATGCGCGAGGTGAGCGGCTTGTCGGGCTTGCCGGAGAACGCGGGGACGGGCATCGCGAGCACCGGTTGCTGGATCGCGGCGGGGTTGTACACCATGGCCGGACTCGGCGCGGGCACGGCGCCGACGCCGGTCGCCTGCTGCGCGGCCGGCGGGACGCTTCCCGATGCAGCGCTCGCCGCGGCGGCCGCCGAAGCGATCGGCGCTGCGAATGCGGTCTGCAAGGCCATCAAAACGGCCAGCGCGCGGCCCAGCGGTCTTTCGCAAAAACGCGGCGCGCGCTCGCCCGTTTGTTTTTCAACGCGCAACTTCGACATACCCGTGCCCATTATTGGTCTTTGGTTTTCAGCTTCTTCACATCGACTGGGCGCTTGTTCATCCAGGTACGAAGGTCGCTGTACAAATGCTCGAACAATCCCGCAATGCCGCGCGTGCCCACCAGCAGCACGTGCGACAGGCCGCGCAGCGGCGTATCCGGGCGGCGTCCCTCGGACCAGCCGGTCCAGGCATCCGCGCGCGCGAAAGTGGTCTTGACGAAGTCGTATTCCTGCTCGCGCGTGAGTTGCGAGAAACGCAGGCCGACGCGGCCCGGCTCGGTATAGCCGACGGTCGCCGGGAACGCATATTCCTCGTCGCCGCGAAAGAGGGAGACGGTCACGCGCTCGTGCATCGGCACTTCGAGCTTGCTCGGCAGCGCGACGCCGACGCCGCCTTCCGAGTAGTCGATCGTCTCGCAAGCGAGCGTGCGGCCGGTCGAGAACTTGAGCATCACGGGCATCTTCATCGTCACGCGATGCGTCGCGCGCACCTGCTTGCGCTCGCTCGCCGCCGCCACCGACGCACCGAGAATCAGCATGTTGTAGACCGTCCAGCAGAGGTTGAGGATGGTCGTGTTCACCTCGCTGCGGATATGCCAGTACATGACGATATGCACGACGCCCGCGACGAAGCCGAGCAGGTTCAATAGCAGCAGGAACAGATACGGCCGCGAGATATACCAGTCGAAGTAATCCTTCGCGATCTGCCCGCCCTTGGCCGTCACGTTGAACTTGCCGAGCTTCGGGTTGATGACCGCGAGCAGCGTCGGCGCGGTGATATACGACGCGAGCACCGACTCGTACACTTCGGCCCAGAACGAGTGGCGGAAGCTGCGCTGCATGCGCGAATTGGTGATGCTCGCGTGCATCATGTGCGGCAGCGCGAAGATCGCGATGGTGCTCGCCGCCGCTTCGATCACGTGCGCGCCGAAGAACAGATACGACAGCGGCGCGGTGAGGAACACGAGGCGCGGCACGCCGTAAAAGAAGTGCAGCATGCCGTTCAGATAGCAAAGCCGCTGGCCGATCTTGAGGCCCTTGCCGGTGAGCGGATTATCGATCCGGAAAATCTGCGTCATGCCGCGCGCCCAGCGGATGCGCTGGCCGATATGCCCCGAGAGGCTCTCGGTCGCGAGGCCCGCCGCCTGCGGAATCGCGAGATACGCGGTCGTATAGCCGAGCCGATGCAGCTTGAGCGCGGTATGCGCGTCTTCCGTCACGGTTTCGACCGCGATGCCGCCGATCTCTTCCACCATCGAACGGCGCAGCACCGCGCACGAGCCGCAGAAGAAGGTCGCGTTCCAGAGATCGTTGCCGTCCTGGACGAGGCCGTAGAACAGCTCGCCTTCGTTCGGCACCTTGCGGAACGTGCCGAGATTGCGCTCGAACGGATCGGGCGAAAAGAAATGGTGCGGCGTCTGCAGCATCGACAGCAGCTTGTCGCGCAGGAACCAGCCGAGGCAGATCTGCAGGAAGGAGCGCGTCGGAATGTGGTCGCAGTCGAAGATCGCGAGGAATTCGCCCTTCGTGATCTTGAGCGCCTCGTTGATGTTGCCGGCCTTCGCGTGACGGTTGTGCGTGCGGATCGTCCAGTTGACGCCGACTTCCTCGCAGAATGTCTTGAACTCGGGACGGCGGCCGTCGTCGAGCACGTGGATGGCGAGCTTGTCGGCCGGATAGTCGAGCGCGAGCGCCGCGTAGATCGTCGGCTTCACGACCGAGAGCGGCTCGTTGTAGGTCGGGATGAAGACATCGACGGTCGGCCACTGGCTGCGGTCGGCGGGCAGCGGCAGCGGCTTTCTCTTCAACGGCCACGCGGTCTGGAAGTAGCCGAGCAGAAGCACGAGCGACGCGTAGACTTCGGCCGCGACGAGCAACAGACCCCACGCGGCGTCGAGCGGACGCTCCCAATAAGTCGTTTCGGTGAGACGCCAGAACATGTAGCGGCCCGACGCGACGATCGACAGCATGATCATCACGAGCGTCGCGTACTGGCCTTGCAGCCGGCGAAAACCGAGCGCGCAGACGAAGCAGATTGTCGCGAAGGCAAGCTGCTGACCGAACGCGAGCGGCACCGTGACGACGAAATACAGCGCGAACGCGGCGAAGATCGTGAGCAGTATCACGAGGACGCGGCTACCCCAGATGCCCGCATCGACGAAACGTTCGAGGCGCGAGGTCGCGACGCTGACCTCGGTTTCGGGCGAGGGGATCTTGGTGGAACTCATGCGAGCTTCCTCGACGAGGCAGCCATCGCATCGACGGCCGAGAGGAGCCAGTCGCCGCACGCGCGCAGATCGGCGGCGGCTTGCGAAAGCGGGTCGTAATGAATGAGCGTCGTGTCGCACGCGAGCGACTCGGACACGCCTTCGTCCTGATGGATCACGCCCGGGAACAGCTTCGTGCCGAGCATGTTGCGCAGCACCTTCAGCACGTCCTTGCTCAACTGGCGCGACTGATCGACCTGATTCACGACATAGCCCTGGCCGCCGAAATCCTGGCGCGGCGCGGCGTAGGCATCGACCATGCGCTCCATGCCGGGAATCGCGGCATAAGACGCGGCATCGGCCAGCACGACGTTCAGCGCGAAGTTCGCCGCCGTCAGCGCGGTGCGCGTGTAGACGGACGAGCCCGGCGGCGTGTCGACGATCACGATGTCGCTGGCGTCGAGCGCGAGCGACTGGAGCGAATGGGCGAGCCACGCGGGATCGTTGTCGACGAGCGCCTCGAAGCGGCGGCGATCGTCCTCGATCACGGCGCCGTAGGGCAGCACGGTCACGCCATCGACGCCGTCGAACATCACCGTTTGCCACGGGTCGCCCGCGAGCGTCGCGCGCGAAATGCCGTCGATGCTGTCGAGCGGAATGCCGAAATGCAGGCGCAGCGCGTTCTGCGGATCGAGATCGAGCACGATCACGCGACGGCTGCGCGCGGCGAGCACCGAAGCGAGATTGGCGGCGAGCGTCGTCTTGCCGACGCCGCCCTTCGCGGAAACTACCGTGATGACTTTCATGAGCGTGAGAGGCGGCTTGCGTGACCGGCGTGGCCGGCGCCTGCGTGCTTGTTCGTGGATTCGTCGCCTTGCGGACGGGCGTGGCGCAGGCGCTCGAACACGGCGTCGAGCGAGCCTGCCGGCGCGCTCGGGACGGTCTGGGCCGGCTGCCTGAAGAGCTTGCCGAGGATCGACTGCTGCGTGGCGGAGGCCGGTTCGGGCGCGCGCGGCGCCGGGGCGGCGGGCGTCACCGGCGCAACCTGAGCGGGCGCGCGACGCGCCAGAAAGTTCGAGCCGAAGGTGGCGGACGCAGCGGGGCTGGTTTCAGCCGCCACGGGCTTCGATTCGACCGGCGCGACGGGCGCCTTGACCGGCGGCACGCTTGCGGTGGCCGTAGAAGCCGAATCCGCAATCGTTCCGGTTTCGTTCGACGCCGATTCGCCGGGCGCCGAGAAACGCAACGCGCTCAGCGACTCCGCGGCCGGCGGATTGACGGGCGGAATAGTGCGGCGATGCGGCCGCGTGAAGAGCGGCTGCTTGCCACGATGAATCGGCGTCGGCTTTTCGGCGGGCTCGCCGGACGCTGCATCCGGACGCGGCCGCGCGGCGTTCAGCTGCACGTCCCGGCGCGGCGCGATCTCGGGAATCGCCGGCTGTGCGAAGTCGAGCGTGGCGAGCAGCGGCCAGCGGGTGCGCGCCGTCTTGGCCTCGTTCTCTCGTCCGATTTCCTGATAATCGCCTGCATTGCCGCCGAAATGATCGAACAGCTTCTCGATGTCGCGCGAAGTATTCATGATGCCGCTTCCTCGTCGTGCCTATTCTTGCTGCCTGGCCGATGCTGCTTGTTTGGAGCCGCCCTTCGCGGGCGCTCGATGCCGCCGCATCGAGGCGGCGGTCGGATTGCGCTGCAGACGCTTCAGGCCGCGACGCGCGCGAGCCTGAATTCGATGGCCGCGTCGTCGCCGAACTCGCTCGCCTGCCGGATCGCGAGACCTTGCGCGCCGAGCGCGGCGAGCCACTGCTGGTACGCGCCTTCGAGAAACGCGGGCGTCCACGCGAGCGCGCTTTCGCCGAAGGCGGGCAGCGGCGCGCAGTAATGCACGATGCTCAGATAGTCGCGTTCATCGGCAAGCTCGACGAAGCCCCAGTCGGTGTCGCGCCACAACGCGTTGAGCGCGTCGGCGAGCGCCGCTGTCGAATCGCAGGGCGGCAGCGGCCGGGCTTCGGCGAAGCGGCTGCCCACGCGATGCATCAACTGACGCAGTTCGTTGCGCCCGATCTGCGCTTCGAATTCGTCCGCAAGGGCGGCCAGAAGGCCTCGCCATTGCCGGGAAATCTGACTGTCCAACAGGTAATTGAAAATAGCGGCCATGTTTGGGTTCGGCAGGGCGCGAGCCACAGCGCGTTGTTGATCAGTCTTGTTAACGTCTTCGCCGGCCATCCCTTTAACCCGCGAGCATTGATCCGGACGTTTGTCCAGGCGCTATTACACGTCTGAACTTACTTCAATGCGATTGTTTTCGCCAGTGGAAAGACTAGCAGTGGATTTCTTTGTCGGATCGGGCGAACAGGACGCGACAGACGACCCAATTCAGGCGTTCGGCGCCGATGGGGATGGACGAAATATAGACATCTATACGCCCGTCTCGAAATTTGGGCGCGGCCCGCCCGGCGCGGCGGAGGCGGCAGTGTACCATCTCGTTAATGCACTGGATCGAGGTGTCGGCTCTGATTCGCACCGATTGACTTATGGCGGAATCGCACGAGCGATAGGCTCAGCGAAATGGTTGATTGGTCGTACTAAAACAGCGGCGATTGTTGCTATCTGGCAAGGTCGGCGCCCGCCGGAAATGCGCGGGCGCGGGCGAAAAAAAAGCGCCCCGAGTGGGGCGCTTCGCATGAAAACTTGAACGTTCAGGGATTCGCGCGAACCGCGTCTCTGACTGCGTCCATCACGATGCCGTAATTGAGCGGGATGTCCAGCGAATCGGAGTATCCGGGTTCATCACCGGACTCCTTTGAGACTGCGCGAATCGGAATCGGCTCGTAGGCGGTTTCGCCTGCCGGATTGTCGCGTCCTTCGATGGCACCCTGCAATTGCGGATTCTTCACGATTTACTCCTTCCGGTAATGGAGCGGCGAGGAACTGCAATATAAACCAATGTCATGACATTTTGGCGACTTCGATTTGGGAACTCGCTCCGAAACCGCTGTACGCGGCGCGCCGGTAATCGCCGCTATCTTGCGTTTCGAGAGAGTGCGGGGCCTCTAGTGTAACGGCGGCGTGCGTTTCCGAAAGCGCAATTTGAATATGACAACGGTGTGTCGATATTGCGCTGAAGGGCTGGAATCGGCCCGGAAATTGCATGACCATATGTCCTTACGTATGCTTTTACAAATGACCGTGCGCTAATTGATTCCCCGATTTCGTCTGATGTGGAAACAAACGCTATCAAAAGCGCTTGCCAGGCCACGGTTTATTTTCCTGCAACATAAACCGGCTGATTCGACGGCGCCGGTGCGAACGCCGTAAAAGGAAAGGAGAATGTGGCATGAGCAAAATCGCGATCATCGGGGCGACGGGTAATGTCGGCAGCCGGCTGATGGAGGAGGCGTTGCGGCGTGGACACACCGTCAGCGCGATCGCGCGCGACACGTCCAGCCTTGAAAAGCGGGACCGCGTCAGCGCGCACGACGTCAACGTGCTGAATGCGGACTCGCTAGCCACCGTGCTCGCGGGACACGACGCAGTGTTCAGCGCGACGCGCTTCGCCACCGTGTCGGAAAGCGCGATAGTCGGACCGGTGAAGCGCGCCGGCGTGCAGCGCCTTCTGGTCGTCGGCGGCGCGGGGAGCTTGTACGCGGCGCCCGGTCAGCGCGTGCTCGATCTGCCGGATTTCCCCGACGCGTACAGGCCGGAAGCCACGGCGGGCGCGGCTTTTCTGGATGCGCTACGCCGCGAACGCGATGTGGACTGGACCTTCGTTTCGCCGTCGGCCGAGTTCGTGCCCGGACCGCGCACGCAAAAATTCCGGCTCGGCGTGGACGAATTGCTCGTCGATAACGGCGGACGGAGCTGGATTTCGTTCGACGATTACGCGATCGCCTTCCTCGACGAATTCCAGAGCGGCGCGCATATCCGCCAACGCATCACGGTCGGATATTGAACGCGCGCGCCGGCAGAAGCGGCATCGACTGACGATGCCGCTCCAGTTTCCCGCCGCTCGTCAGCCTTGCAGGTCGACTTCCATTTCCTCGGCGTTCTTCGGCATCGCGTCGGCGAGGATCATCGCGGCCGCGTTTTGCGGCTTCGGATCGCGCTGCGACGGCCGATAGACCTGATCGCCACGATGAATCGGCATCCCCGATAGCGAGCAGACGCCTTCCGCCGTCGCGGTCGTGGCGCGCCAGCCCTGATAACCGTAGTGGCACGTACCGGGATCGGACCAGTAGACGAGCGCCGTCGCGCTGCTCGGACGCTCGATCACGCGCACGATCGCTTGCGGAAACGGCAGCCGATCGTCCACCTGATGCGGGTGCGTGCGGTTCCAGTCGCGCGTCAGACGCTCCAGGAACGCGTTTTCGGCGCGCGCGGATTTCTGGGATGGGGCTGTGCGAGCGATGTCCATCGGCATCGCTTCGAGCAGGTGAACCGTCTGTGACCACGGGTCCGCTCTTTTCGAAAAAGCTGTCATGGCATTGTTCCAGGCTTTGACTCGACCTAGAACGTACGTCATTAAGCACATTCCGATAAATACTGCATCAGTGAATACACTATCCCGTTGCTGCGAATAATCGATCGAACGGAAACGAGAACCCACGCAGCGCCTTGACTGGCGGGCGTTCAAGCGGTTCGTAAGGTCGCTCGCGGACCGATACGGACGGCGTTCTCAGCCGCAATCACCCAGCGCCGCGATGGTTTTGTTCGAGATCGACGTGAATGGTCGGGCAAGCCGGCCTCTCAGAGGGGCGCGCCGGTCCGCGATGCCTTCTTCGGACCGCTCCGCTAAGCGATCGCACGCGCCGCCGCACGACCTCGCAACCATTCGAGCGCAAGCAACAGGCTCGTCGAAAACACGATGAGGATCGTCGCGAGCGCGGCGATCGTCGGGCTGATGTTTTCGCGAATGCCGGTGAACATCTGCCGCGGAAGCGTCGTCTGATCGGCGCCGGCGAGAAACAGCGTGACGACGACTTCATCGAAAGAAGTGGCGAACGCGAACAGCGCGCCCGAGATCACGCCCGGCGCAATGACCGGCAGCGTCACGCGAAAGAAGGTTTTCAACGGGCTCGCGCCAAGCGACTGACTCGCCCGCACGAGGTTGTAGTTGAAATTCTGCAGCGTCGCGCCGACGGTCGTCACGACGAATGGCACGCCAAGCGCCGCGTGCGCCAGAATCAGCCCGAAGTAGGTATTGGCGATGCCGAGCGGCGCGAAGAACAGATACATGCCGACGCCAACCACGATCACCGGCACGATCATCGGCGAAATGAGCACGGCCATGAGCACGCTCTTGCCGAGGAAGTTCGCCTTCGTGAGCCCGACCGCCGCGAGCGTGCCGAGGATCGTCGCGACGAGCGTTGCCGACGGCGCAACGATGAAGCTGTTCTTTGCGGCCATGCGCCACTCGTCGGACATGACGAGGTTGTGATACCAGCGCATCGACCAGCCCGGAATCGGGTAGACCAGGAACGTGCTCGACGAAAACGACAGCGGCACGATAGCGAGCACGGGCAAAATCAGATAAAGCAGCGTCAGCACGCAGATGATGCGCAACGCGAAATACCAGATGCGTTCGATCGCGGACGTGTGCGGCGCGAACATCGGTTTGGCGAGTTTCATCTTTCTTTACCCCAGGCTCACGTTGGAGCGCGTGAAGCGTCCATAGACCACGTAGAGCAGCAGTGTCGCGGCGAGCAGCAGTGCGCCGAGCGCGCATGCCATGCCCCAGTTGATCGTCACGTTGGTGAAGTAGGCGATGTAATAGCTGACCATCTGATCGTTCGGCCCGCCGAGCAGCGCTGGCGTGATGTAGTAACCGATCGCGAGAATGAACACGAGCAGCACGCCCGCGCCGATGCCCGGATAAGTCTGCGGCACGTAGACGCGCCAGAACGCCGCGAACGGATGACTGCCGAGCGAAACGGCCGCGCGCTGATAGGTCGGCGGAACGGACTTCATCACGCTATAGAGCGGCAGGATCATGAAAGGCAGCAGGATGTGCGTCATCGAGATATAGACGCCCACGCGATTGAAGAGCAGCGAGAGCGGCGAGCCGATCAGCCCGCTGCCGAGCAGCGCCTTGTTCACGAGCCCTTCGCTTTGCAGAAGCACGATCCACGCGGCGACGCGCACCAGCACCGACGTCCAGAACGGGATCAGCACGAGCACCATCACGAGGTTTGCGCGGCGTTCGGGGAGCGTCGAAATCCAGTAGGCGAGCGGATAGCCGAGCAGCAGCGCGAACAGCGTCACGCCCACGCCGATTACAAAGGTGCGGCCGAAGACGTTGAGATAGATCGACTGATCCGGGTCCGCATGAACGATATTGCCGAAGCCGTCCTGCTTGTGATCCAGTGACGCAAGGATATAAAACGGCGAATAGCGGCCCGCGTTCTTCGCGATCGCCTGCCAATAGACGGGATCGTTCCAGCGGTCGTCGAGTTCGAGGATCTTCGCCTTGATCTGCGCGGCAGGCAGCGGCTTGCCGTCGTCGCCGTTGAGCGGCATCGCGCGCGCGGTTTTCGCAACGAGCGAGCGATAACCCGGAATTTCGGTGTTCAGACGCCGCGCGAGGGCGCCCATCGATTCGCCTTCCGAGATCGTCGTGAGGTCCTGCGCGAGCGCGGCATAGGCTTCATCCGATGGCGGCGCCTTGCGGTCCCATTTCGCGAGCGCCGCGCCGGTGTGCGGCAGCGCGTTCGCCACTTCGGGATTTTCGATCGCGCGTGTGAGCAGCGCACCGATCGGCACCACGAAAATCAAAAACAGAAAAATGGCGAGCGGCGCGATGAGCATGAGCGCCATGGCGCGCTTCTTCGCATCGGCGATCTTCAGTTCGCGCTTCAGACGCGCGCTCGATTCGCGCGATTCTTCCGCGGGGATCGTCATGGTGTTCACGCTTGAGTCTCCTTCTTTGCGGTCGCGCTTTCGAAAAGCGCGACCGTCTCGCTGCCTATGACGCTTTTACTTCGACGCCCACGCGGTGAAGCGCTGCTCGAGCTCGTCGCCGTGATCAGTCCAGAACGCCATGTCCTGCAGCACCGCGTTCTTTGCGTTATCCGGCGAATTCGGCATGTCGGCCTTCGTCTTCGCGTCCAGCGCGGAGATCGCGGCCTTGTTCACCGGGCCGTACGCGATGTTCTTCGCATAGACTTCCTGCGGCTTCTGCGACACCGAATACGCGATGAACTGCTGCGCGACGTCCTTGTTCGGCGAGCCCTTCGGAATCGCCCAGTAGTCGAGGTCGTAGATGCTGCCGTTCCACACGACCTTCAGGTTCTTGCCTTCCTTGCGCGCCGCGTCGATGCGGCCGTTATACGCGGTGGACATCACGACATCGCCCGCGACGAGGAACTGCGGCGGCTGTGCGCCGGCCTCCCACCACTGAATGTTCGGCTTGAGTTCGTCGAGCTTCTTGAACGCGCGGTCCGCGCCGGCCTTCGTGCCGAGCACCTTGTAGACGTCCTTCGGCGCGACGCCGTCGGCCATCAGCGCGAATTCGAGGTTGTAGCGCGCGCCCTTGCGCATGCCGCGCTTGCCGGGGAATTTCTTCGTGTCCCAGAAGTCCGCCCAGCCTGCCGGCGCGGACTTCAGCTTGTCGCCGTTGTAGGCGAGCGCCGTCGACCACACGAAGAAGCCGACGCCGCAGGTCTGCGGCGATTCGGGCACGAGGTCCGACTTCTTGCCGATCTTCGACCAGTCGAGCTTTTCATAGAGACCTTCGTCGCAGCCGCGGCCGAGATCGCCCGATTCGACTTCGACCACGTCCCAGTTCACGTGCTTCGCTTCGACCATCGCCTTGACCTTGGCCTGCTCGCCGTTGTATTCGACGGCCGTGACCTTGTTCTTGGACGATTGCTCGAACGGCTGATTGAACGCGACCTTCTGCGCGTCGCCGTTCGCGCCGCCGAAATTGACGACGGTGATTTCCGCCGCCCCCGACGCCGCCGACACGCACGCGAGCGCAGCCGCCATGGAACACAGTGCGAACTTCTTCATGATGGTTTCCTCTCTTCTTCGACTTGGTTTTGTCAGTAGACCTACGTGGGAAGCGCGACGCCCGATCGAGATTCAGGCGAACACACGCAAATGCTCGGGCGCGAATTCGAGCGCGATGGGCGCGCCGGGCGTGAAGCCGTCGAGCGCCGCGGTGCCGAGCGGCACCTTGACGAAGCATTCGTCCTGCTCGCGCACGCCGCAGCGCATGCGGACGTGATCGCCGAAATAGATGAGGCTCTTCGCTTCGCCCGCGAGCGCGTTGATGTTGCCGTTCGCATGGCCGTTGCCCTGCGTGAGCTTCATGCGCTCGGGCCGGATACAAGCGATGGCCGGCGCACCCGGTTTCGCATTCGCGACATTGAGACCGGACAGACGCGTGCCGTCGGCGAGTCGGAGATCGCAGAAGTCGCCCTGAATCTCTTCGATGGTGCCGCGCAGCCGGTTGCTGTCGCCGATGAAGTTCGCGACGAACTCGTTGCAGGGCGCTTCATACAGATGATCGACGGTGTCGAGCTGCTGCACGATGCCCTTGTCGAACACCGCGACGCGGTCGGACATCGTGAGCGCCTCGCCCTGATCGTGCGTGACGTAGACGAAGGTGACGCCGAGCTTCTCGTGCAGCGCCTTGAGTTCGATTTGCATGTGCTCGCGCAACTGCTTGTCGAGCGCGCCGAGCGGCTCGTCCATCAGCACGAGCTTGGGCTCGAACACGAGCGCGCGCGCCAGCGCGATACGCTGCTGCTGGCCACCGGAAAGCTGCGCCGGGTAACGCTTCGCGAAGCTGTCCATGCGCACCATCTTGAGCGCGTTGTTCACGCGATGCGCGCGCTCTTCGGCGGACATCTTGCGCACCGTCAGCGGATATTCGACGTTCTGCTGCACCGACAGATGCGGAAAGAGCGCGTAGTTCTGAAACACCATGCCGATGTCGCGCTTGTGCGGCGGCACCTTGTTGAGCAGCTTGCCGTCGAGCCAGATCTCGCCGCCGGTGGGGAACTCGAAGCCCGCGAGCATCATGAGGCAGGTGGTCTTGCCGGAGCCGGACGGCCCGAGCAGCGTGAGGAATTCGCCCTGATAGATATCGAGATCGAGCGACTTGACGACGAGCGTTTCACCGTCGTAGGTCTTTCGCACGCCGCGAAAGCTGACGATCACCTGATCGGATTTCATCTTCCGTGTCTCCTTCGGAAAACCCTGATACTTCCGACCGCCTCGTTGGGCGCCCGGAAATTATTTCCACTACTTGCGATAACTATAGCCCGTTACGGTTCTACAATGGGGAGCCATTTCAATATTCAAAATAGAGCCACTTGAGCGTGTCGGGAAAGTGGTTCCAGGCGGTGACGACTTCATGGATACCATCATCCTGGCCGACTGGCTGAGCGCGCGGCTCGACCGGTCCGCCGCTGAGCCGATGTACCGGCAAGTGCTCGAACTCATGCAGCAGGCCATCCTGACGGGCCAGCTCGCACCCGGCACGAAGCTGCCGAGTTCGCGCACGCTCGCGATCGATCTCGGCATCGCGCGCAATACCGTGCTGCAAGTCTACGATCAGCTCACGGCCGAAGGCTATGTCACGTCGACGACCGGTAGCGGCACCTATGTCGCCGACACCGCGCCGCGCGATGGCGTCGCGGGCAAGGCGAGACAGGCGGAGGCGCCGTGCACGATCTCGCGTCGCGGCGAGCGTCTGATCGCGCAGGCAGGCGTGTCGCCGAAGCAGTGGGGCGCGTTCATGCCCGGCGTGCCCGACGTCGCAGAATTTCCGGCGCGCACATGGAGCCGCTTGCAGGCGCGTTTGTGGAAGCGCGCGAGTCCCGAACTGCTCACGTACGCGCCGGGCGGCGGCTATCGGCCGCTGCGGCGCGCGCTGTCGGATTATTTGCGCGTCGCGCGCTCGGTGAAGTGTCAGCCGGACCAGATCATCATCACGACGGGCATTCATCAGTCCATCGATCTCGCCGTGCGCCTGCTCACCGATTTCGGCGATCGCGCGTGGGTCGAGGAACCGTGCTACTGGGGCGTGCGCAGCGTGCTGCAGTCATCGGGCCTGACGCTCGTGCCGATTCCCGTCGACGAGGAAGGGCTCAATCCCGCCGCGCGCGACATGGCCGACCCGCCGCGCATCGCGCTCGTGACGCCGTCGCATCAATATCCGCTCGGCATGGTGATGAGTCTCGCGCGACGCCGCGCGCTGCTGGAGTTCGCGCGTCAGCACAAGGTGTGGATCATCGAGGACGATTACGACAGCGAGTTCCGCTATGGCAGCCGCCCGCTGTCATCGCTGCAGGGGCTCGACGACGCGGGACAGGTGATCTATGTCGGCAGTCTCGGCAAGATGCTCTATCCAGGCTTGCGCATGGGCTATATGGTCGTGCCGGACAACCTTGTCGATTCCTTTCGCACCGGCGTGGCCGAACTCTATCGCGAGGGTCAGTTGATGCAGCAGGCCGTGCTCACCGAGTTCATTCTCGACGGCCATCTGACCTCGCATGTGCGCCGCATGCGCGGCCTGTACGGCGAGCGGCGCGAGTTGCTGATCAACGCGATCCGCGAGCGCTTCGGCGAAACGCTCTCCGTGCGGGGCGATGAAGCCGGCCTGCATTTCGTGCTCGATCTGCCCGATTCGGCGGATGACCGAATGATTGCCGCCCGCGCGCTGTCCGCCGGTGTGGTCACGCGCCCGCTCGACAACTATTACCTGAACCGGCTCGCCGCGAGAAAGGGCTTGATGCTCGGTTACGCGTGCGTGCCGAACGATCAGATCGCGCCTCACTTCGCGCGGCTCGCGGATGTGGTTGAACTGGCGATATCGCCGGGTTCATCGAAGCGGGCTGTCACGTCGGTCGAAAGCGCATCGATCAAGTAGCGCGCCGGCTATTGGGCGCTCCGTTGCGCCGCCGTGATCGCTCGCACCACGCGCGCCAGCGCCTTCAATGCATCCGCGGGCGATTCGGCGAATTGCGCAGCAACGATCGCGCCGTCCACCGCCAGGGCGAGCGCTTGCGCATCCGCCTTCGACGTGCGCGAACCCGGCATCAGCGTGCGGATCGCCGCGGTCATGTCGCGCTTGTGACGCCGCGAGATATCGACCGCCTGCGGCAATGTCGCCCCGACTTCGACGACCGAATTGATGAACGCACAACCGCGATAAGCTTCGCTGCCGAACCATTCGGCCAGCGCGGGCACGAGCGCGCTGAGCGTGCCGCCGTGCCGCGCGAGCGCATCGCGGAACCATGTCATCCAGTTATCGTGGCGAAAATCCAGGAACGCGACGATCAGATCGTCCTTGCTCGGAAAGTAGCGATAAAACGTCTTTTTCGCGACGCCCGACTCGGCGATCACCCGATCGACGCCCGTCGCGCGAATGCCGTCGCGATAGAAGAGATCATGCGCGATATGCAGGATGCGCGCGTCGGGCGCGAGTTCGGAAATATCGATGGAGACAGCAGAAGTATTCATGCAATCGATTGTAGACAGGTTCGTCTACCTGCGCTAGAGTGCGTCGAGTAGACAGACCTGTCTACTCATCTCATCGCTTGATAAACGAGGACTCGCCATGGAATCCAAGCCGCCATTTCCGCCGTTCGATGAAGAATCCGCCAAGCTCAAGGTCCGTCTCGCCGAAGATGCGTGGAATACGCGCGAGCCCGAGCGCGTGTCGCTTGCTTATAGCGTGGATACGCGCTGGCGCAATCGCGCGGAGTTCGCGAACGGGCGCGAGGAAGTGGTCGCGTTCCTGCGGCGCAAGTGGGCGCGCGAACTCGACTATCGGCTGATCAAGGAGCTATGGGCGTACAAGGACAATCGCATCGCGGTGCGTTTCGCCTACGAGTGGCATGACGATGCGAACAACTGGTATCGCAGTTTCGGCAACGAGAACTGGGAATTCAACGAAGCAGGTCTGATGACGCACCGTCACGCGTCGATCAACGATCTGCCGATCAAGGAAGCGGATCGCAAATATCACTGGCCGCTAGGCCGCCGGCCCGACGATCATCCGAGCCTGAGCGACCTGGGCTTCTGACAGTTTCAGCAGGCAGCGCAGCGGTTATTTCTTGATGCGGCGCACGGCGTCAGCCGCTGCGCCGAGTTTGGCCTGCATCTTTCCCGCCATTTTTTCGGCGGTGCCGCGCATTTGCGTCCCGCGATTTCCTGTGGCCTTGCCGACGGCTTCGCGGACGATGCCTTTCATCTGGCGAGCCGTGCCTTCGATGCGGTTCTTGTCCATCATGTCCTCCGACGTTTCGCGAGGCATGAGCCTCATCGGAAGACTTCGCATCGAACGTGCCCGGCCGGATTCGCTACATGTCGCGGCGGCGGCGGAAGGCCCACCATCCGGCGAGCACGGTAAACGTCGCGACGATCACGACCAGCAGCCAGAAACCGTGATGATTTTCCGCGAGCGGAATGCCGCCCACGTTCATGCCAAAGAACCCCGCGACGATGTTGATCGGCAGCGCGAGCACCGTGACGAGCGTCAGCGTGAAGAGCGTGCGGTTGCTTTGCTCGCCCATGCGCGTCGCGACTTCTTCCTGCAGAAGCTTGATCCTTTCGACGAGTCCGGCGAGATCGTTGAGCACGAGCGAGAACTCTTCGGTCGCGTCGCGCAGATCCTGAATGTCCTGAGAATGAAGCCAGCGCGGCGGCCGCGCGAGCAGACGGAACACGGAGCCGGGCTCGGGAGCGAGCAGACGCTGCAGCCTCACGAGGACGCGCCGCAGGCCGCCGAGATCGGTGCGGGTCGCGGCGCCGCGCATCGAAAGAAAGCGATCCTCGATGCCGTCGACCTCGACGCTCGTGCGCCGCACGATATGCACGAGCAGATCCGCCTGATCGCGCAGCATGTGGGCGAGCAGTTCGGCGGGCGAGCGGAAGATTTCGCCGCGCCTGACCGACTCGCGCAGCGAATCGACCGAACGCAGGGGCTTGAGGCGCGCCGTGACGAGCAGCTTCTGATGCGTGTAGACCCACAGCGTCGCGATCTCGGAGGGCGTCAGCTCGAAGTTGAACATCACATCGTTGATGACGGCGAAGAGCGCGCCTTCCTGATGCTCGATGCGCGTCGAGTGCGAACCTTCGTTGAGCGTCTCGAAGAATGCGTCGGGCAGGCCGAGACGTCCGCGCATCCAGCGCTCGCAGGCGCTGTTCGCGAGATCGAAGTGCAGCCAGACGAATTCGCGGGTCGTGTCGTCGCGGGCGAGCCATTCGCTCGCGGCTTCGGCATCGATCGGCTCGCCGGGGTGATCGACATGAAATCGGAAGCCGCAGACGAGGCCGGAAAAGTCGGAACCGTAGGGCGGTCTTTGCAGGGTAGCGGGATTCATGCGGGCATTCGGTAGCATTCTGGGGATGTCGGCGCGTCTGCCGGGGATGCGGACCTCGACGTTTCAGGCACGCACGCCGCCACGCGCTAGTGTGCCATCGGTCGCGCCCCGAATCGCGATCGTAACGCGCAAACACAAGTGAAACGATCGCCACCGGCGCGCCGGTATGTGCAAATATGAGTGTCATATTGTCGGCGTATCATCGCGCCACGCAAGACGGGCGCACGCGCGGCGCCACGCATCGAGTCGGCCGCCCGCGCGGCGTCGCGTGCCAACCTGGGGAGAAGGCAGTGGAAGACCGTGACGATCTGGACGGGGCGACGACGCAAACCACGGCGGGCGGGCTCGTCCGTCTTGCGTCGTTGATCGCAGGGCTCGCGCGCGAGGGCGTGATCGATACCCGCTTCGGCGCGAAGCTCATGAAGCGGCTCGACAAGGAAGCGCGGCGCGTAACGGGGCCCGGCGCAACGCCGCTGGACGAGGCGGAGCAGGCGGCGCTTTTCGGCGCCCTCGGCGAAGTCGATCTCGCGTTGCGCCAGTGCGACGCGGCATCGCTCGTCGAAGCGAACGCGCGGCTGCGCGAGGACGAAGGGACATCGGGAAAGCGTCGCAAGGGCAAGAAGGACGCCGACGCCTGAGTTTCGTGGAGCGCGGGCGCAAGAAATGCTGCAACGCCGGTATGTGCTTCAGGTAAGTGCCCATGCCCGTCTCCCTGCATTCCCCTCATTGCTCCCTCTGGACGGACCGTAGCGTCGACGTCGACCGCGATCCGTGGCGCATCCTCGTCGTCGACGACAACGCCTACAGCGCCGAAGCGCTGTCGGCCGCGCTCGAATCGGACGGTTTCGACACCCGTTTCGCCCTGTCCGGCGTCGATGCGCTGCACGCGGTCGACGGCTGGGTGCCGCACATCGTCATTCTCGATATCACGATGCCGGAGCACGACGGCTACGCAACCGCGCGCGTGCTGCGCCGGATCGCCCGCACGCGCGACGCGGTGATCATCGCGTTTACGGCGCTGGGCGAGGAAACCGTGCGCATCGAAGGCATGCACTCCGGATTTGACGGTTATTGTCAAAAGGGCAATCCGCCCGCCGCGCTCGTTCGCCTGATCGGGCGACTCGTTCACTGAACGAGCGCGTATCGAACGGCCGTTTTCCAAATAATTGTTCCGTCCCTGCCAAAAGACGCGCGACGTCGAGTTGCGCTGCAGCACACCCAATCCCTTGCCTGATGGTCGTTTACGGGAAATCCGTACGCTCGTGCAGCCAGCGATTGTTGGCGCACAGCGAAAACTGAATTGAAATTTATGGAGATAAAAAAGCGATAGTAGGGGTATACACTGCGCTTCATCGACGTAGCAGACAGTTTCTCGCAAGACCGCTGCGGCGCTTTCTGATTGAACGTCAACCGTCTTTGGAGCTCACCATGAAACGCAATCTCATCGCTACCCTTCTGATCGCCGCTACCGCCACGCTCGCCGCACCCGCTTTCGCAAGCGGCTACGGCCCGGCTCCGTTCTACCGTCCGGCAGTTGGCGCGCCGACGTCGCAACAAGGCCCGAGCGCACAAGCGATCGCCGCTGAAGAAAATGCCAACGGCACGAACACGACCGCTTTCGGCGGCTCGCGTGACACGCTGGCTCAATCGGGCAACCGTTCGGCGCAATCGAGCAACAACCCGCAATCGGTCTTCTTCGGTCACTAATCGAATCGGCTGGCCCGGCTCATCCGCCGGGCGTATCGGCTGAAGGACTGCTTCGGCGCCCGCTGACACAGACTCAAAAGGTTTGTGTTCAGCGGGCGCCGATCGTTTTTCAGGCCGCGTGCGCGAGCGCGCCGCGCATCACATTGGCCAGTTCCGACGCCTCGAACTTCGACACATACGCATTCGCGCCGACCTTGCGCACATGCTGCTCGTTCGCCGATCCCGACAGCGACGAGTGAATCACCACCGGAATGTGCATCAGCCCCGTTTCCGCCTTGATGCGGCGCGTGAGCGTGAAGCCGTCCATCTCCGGCATTTCCAGATCGGTAAGCACGAGCGCGATGTGATCCGCGACCTCGGTGCCTTCCTTCTGCGCTTTCCTGAGCGCGGATTCCAGCACGTCCCACGCTTCCTGGCCGGTCTTGGTCATCACGAAGGGCACGCCCATCGCGGTGAGGCTCTGTTCGATGAGCGCCCGCGCGACACCCGAATCGTCCGCTGCGAGCACGCGCGCGCCCGGCTTGAGAATGAGCCGCCCGGTGTTCGCCTCGGTGATATCGGTTTCCTGTGACGGCAGCACGTCACGCACGATGCGCTCGACATCGAGCACCTGCGCGAGCCGCGAGCCATCGACGTTGCCGTCGAGCCGCGCGAAGCTCGTCACGGTCTTGCCGCCCGAGTGCGATTCCGCGGACAACACCTGATTCCATTCGAGCCGCACGATATCGTCGACTTCCTCGACCGCGAAACCTTGCGTCGTGCGAGCGAATTCGGTGACGAGCAGGATTTTCGGCCCGTTCTTCGGCCGGCAGCCGGTGATGCGCGCGAGATCGATCACGGGAATGATCTGTCCGCGAATATCCGCGACGCCGAGAATCTCCTCGCTCGATCCGGCGACGGCCGTGATCGTCGGCATCGCGAGAATCTCGCGCACCTTGAATACGTTGATGCCGTAAAGCTCCCGCTGTTCCGAGCCCGGCGCCTCGCCGAGCCTGAACAGAAGCAATTCGAACATGTTGCTGCCCGCGAGCCGCACGCGCTGCTCGATATCCTGTTGTGAACTGCTCACCTCGTTCTCCCTCTAAGCGGTGCATCGCGCCGCGTTGCCGTCGTGTATGTGCCTGTTAGCGGCATCCGACGACGAAACTGAAGCTGAAACAGAACGCGCGCAGAATGAATGGCGCGTCCGACGAGGCGCGAATCGCGGCTATACTTTTTGAATGGTCGGGTTAATGCCTATGAAGGCAATGGCGCGCGAGGCTTTACGCTCCACACAGGCGCAAGACAAACCCGTCGCCCAGGCGCAACAACGTTCCCCGCTCATAACGGAGGCGCTCGATGGCAACAGTCGCACAGGTTCTGAATTCGAAACCCGAACAGACGGTCTATACGATTGCCGCAACGGCGTCGGTCTTCGATGCGATCAAGATGATGGCCGACAAGCATATCGGCGCGGTGATCGTCACGGAGGGCGATGAAATTGTCGGCATCATGACCGAGCGCGACTATGCGCGCAAAGTCGTCCTGATGGACCGCGCGTCGAAGCAGACGCCCGTGCGCGACATCATGACGTCGCACGTGCGCTACGTGCGCCCCGACCAGACCACCGACGACTGCATGGCGCTCATGACCGACAAGCGCATGCGCCATCTGCCGGTGATCGACAACGGCAAGCTCGTCGGCATGATTTCCATCGGCGATCTGGTGAAGAACATCATCTCCGAGCAGCAGTTCACCATTCAGCAACTCGAGTACTACATTCGCGGCGAGCACACGTAAGCGTGCGCGGTCCGGCTGTAAGCATTTCGTTATAATCGGCAGGCTCCGCGCGCGAGTGCGGAGTCAGGCTCGCCGTGCGCTTCTCGCGCGGATAACGAAGGAGCGCCGCCGATGACCCCGACAGCCGCATCCGCCGAAAGAGAGAAGACGCTCGCCGCCGACGCGCCGTTCTTCATCGTGATGAACGCGGGCTCGGGCCGCCGTCAGGCCGACGCGACGCGCACCGTGCTGGAGCGCGAACTCGGCGCGGCGGGCCGGCGCTTCGAATTGCGCGTCGTCGACGATCCGCGTCGCCTCGCGAGCATCGCGCGTGAAACCGCGGCGGCGGCGTGCGCGCAGGAGGGCGTGCTCGTCGGCGCGGGCGGCGACGGCACGCTCTGCACGGTCGCGCATGCGGCGTACGACGCCGGTTGCCCGTTCGCGGTGCTGCCGCGCGGCACGTTCAACTACTTCAGCCGCGACCACGGCATTCCCGCCGACCTCGAGCAATCCACCCAGCTCCTGCTCGATGCGCGCGCCTATCCGGTGCAGGTCGGCTTCGTCAACGGGCGCATGTTTCTCGTCAACGCGAGTCTCGGCCTCTATCCGCGGCTGCTCGAAGATCGCGAAATCTACAAGCGGCAATTCGGCCGCAGCCGGCTGGTCGCGCTGTGGTCGGCGCTTTTCACGATGCTCAAGCCGCATCGGCATTTGCGTTTGCATATCGATCACGAAGGCAGCACCACGGAGATTCGCTCATCGACGCTTTTCGTCGGCAACAACCGGCTACAGATGGAGCAGATCGGCATGCCGGACGAAGCGCGCGCGCTGGAACAGGGCTTGCTCGTTGCGATTGCGCCGCGGCCGGTGGGGCGGCTCATGCATCTGTGGCTGTCGCTGCATGGCGCGGCGGGGCGCCTGTCGGATTCGGATCATGTCGTGAGCTTCACGTTCGAGCGGATCACGGTGACGCATCCTTCGAAGCGGCGCAGACCGATCAAGATCGCGACGGATGGCGAGATCACGAAGCTGCGCATGCCGCTGGAATTCCACGTGTCCGACAAGCCGCTCTTTCTGCTCAAGCCCGAACCGGCGGTGGCCGAAGCGAATCGCTCATGACCTTGCTGTTGCAGATTTCCGATACGCATTTCGGCACCGAGCGGCCCCAGGTCGTCGCGGCGCTGCTGCGTCTTGCGGATGCGCTGTCGCCCGATCTGGTCGTGCTCTCGGGCGATATCACGCAGCGCGCACGCAGGCAGCAGTTCACCGCGGCGCGTGCGTTCGTTGATGCGCTCGGCGCGACGCCGACGCTCGTCGTCCCCGGCAATCACGACATTCCGCTTTTCAATCCGCTCGCGCGGCTGTGTTATCCGTACGCGAATCATCAGCGCGTATTCGGCGCCGATCTCGAACCGGGTTTCGAATCGCCCGACTTGCTCGTGCTGGGCGTGAACACGACGCGCGCTTACCGTCACAAGAACGGCGAAGTGTCGATGCGGCAGATCAGACGCGTCGCCGCGCGCCTGGAGGCGGCGAGCGCGGCGCAGTTGCGCGTCGTGGTCACGCATCAGCCGGTGGCCGTTACGCGCGCGCAAGACGAAAAGAATCTGCTGCACGGACGGGAGCGCGCGGTGCAGCGCTGGGCGCGCGCGGGCGCGGACCTGATTCTCGGCGGGCATATCCATCTGCCTTACGTGCTGCCGCTGCACGATACTTTCGCGGGTCTGTCGCGGCGCGTGTGGGCGGTGCAGGCGGGCACGGCGCTGTCGCGGCGCACGCGCGGCACGATCGACAATTCGGTGAACGTGATTCGCCACGACGCGCAAGCGTGCGACGGCGGCGCGCGCCAGACCACGGTCGAGCGCTGGGATTACTCGGAGACGGGCGAAGCGTTCGAGATGATTGCGCGCCATGAACTTGCGCTCGACGGCGCGAAGCCGGTGGCTGCGCTCACGTTGCCCGGATGACGAGCTCCGCGAAGCCTGTCGCGGCGTCGTGCTCGCGCGTGTAGCGTTCGCCCGGCAGGTTCGCGACGACGATTTCCGCCGTCGTGCGCACGATGCAGCCCGGCGTGACGTGGCCGCCGGACACGCGGCCGTCGGCGTCGGACACGCTCATGTGCAGGTGCGGACCTTGCGCGGACAACGTACCGGCGAGCGTGAGGATTTCGAGGTCGCCGCGCAACTCGGACGCTTCATCGCGGCCCGCGTGACGTAGCCGGGCGACGCTCAGGCTGCCGATTCCCTGCAGCACGAAGGCCGCTGAAAGCCCGTGCGTGCGGAATGCGTGATCGAGCGCGGCGCGCAGGTCATCGCCGGGTGACAGACGAAGGGTCATCGCATGCATGAATGAAAGGCTCCGGGCGGATCGCACTCAAGACTACACGCTCGCGGATCGTGATGGCATCATGAGCGCGACCCGAAGTGGCTATATCTTTCCATGGAGACGCCATGAGTTTCGAACTGACGATGCTGGCCTGGACGCTCGTGCTCGCGCTGGTGCAAGTGTTGCTCCCGGCTGTGGTGCGCAATCGTGAAGTCGGCCTCAGATACCAGGCTGGCCCGCGCGATGCCGCCACGCCGCCGCCCGGCCGGCTGTCGGGCCGGCTGATGCGCGCGCAATCGAATCTGTTCGAGACGTTGCCGATTTTCGCCATCGCGGTGCTGATCGTGCACGTGACGGGGCGCGAGAATGCGCTCACCCATTACGGTGCGCTCGCGTATTTCGTCGCGCGCCTGGTTTATGTTCCGCTCTACGTGTCGGGCGTGCCGTTCGTGCGCTCGCTGGTGTGGCTGGTGTCGGTCGTCGGCATCGTGCAGATACTCGTTCCCATCATCTGACGAGAGGAGTGAAGGGCAATGACCGATCAACCTTCGACCATCGAGATCGAAACCGCGCCGAATCCCGAATTCGCCGTCATTCTGATGCATGGCCTGGGCGCCGATGCCAACGACTTCGTGCCGCTCGTGCCCGAATTGCGTCTCGCCGATGCGCCCGCCATCCGCTTCGTGTTTCCGAACGCGCCGGAGATTGCCGTTACGGCCAACAACGGTTACGTGATGCGCGCGTGGTACGACATCCTGTCGTTCGAGGGCATCAACCGGCGCGTGGATGAGGCGGGCATCGTGAAGTCGGTGGAGCGCGTGCGGGGGCTCGTCGCGGAGCAGAACGCGCGGGGCATTCCGAGCGAGCGCATTTTCATCGCGGGCTTTTCGCAAGGGGGCGCGATGACCTATCACGCGGGCTTGACGCATCCCGAGAAGCTCGCGGGGCTGATCGTTTTGTCGGGCTATATCCCGTCGGAAGGGCTCATCGATGAATCGTTCAGCGACGCGAATCGCTCGATTTCGATCTTCGCCGCGCATGGGAGTTTCGATGATGTGCTCAATGTGAGCCTTGGCGAACAGGCTTGTGAATTTGCTCGGGCGCAGGGGTGTAATGTGGATTGGCATGCGTATCCGATGCCGCATTCGGTTTGTATGGAGGAGGTTGAGGCGCTGCGGGGGTGGTTGGGGGCGAGGCTGGGGGGGTAGGTTTTTTCTTTTCGCCGGATCCCGTATTCGTGTTGGTCTATTAGCGTTGCCCCTGTGCGGGGCGGCACCTACTTTCTTTGCTGCTGCAAAGAAAGTAGGCAAAGAAAGCAGCTTCTCACCGCCCGCAGTCACACGCACGTTGGCCATGCTTGCCAGCCGCCGGTGGCACTCGCCTAAGTGTCGCCCTCGAAGGACTTACCGGGCTTGGCTCGCGCACGGTCTGCCGCTCCAAATGTTTTGGCGCGCTGGTTCAGCACGAAAGAGTTCCGGCACAGCGCTACGCGCTGCCGTTGGGTATGCGAGGGAAACCATCGAAGAAGCGCGCACGCAAACCCGATTGACCCATCGGCCGCGAAGCGGGCTGGAGCTATTTAGTGCTGAACCAGTGAGGCAAAACGTTTGGTGCGGCAGACCGTGCGCGGTCCAAGCCCTGTTCTGCTTGCGAGGTCACTCGCTACTGCCGGGCCATTCAGCCAATCGTCTGTGCCGCGGCCGGTGTGAAGTGCTTAGGCTGGGGATAGCTGTTTCTTTGGTTACTTTCTTTGCAGCAGCAAAGAAAGTGACCCCCGCCCCGGGGAGGGGCAGAGCTAATAGA
>Ga0160452_100159_pt1 | contig 78895 bp, 58 predicted proteins | sample HID1971I_E6MG_FD_108230 | JGI IMG/M metagenome (GOLD analysis project Ga0160452, IMG submission 108230) | Enriched millipede-associated microbial communities from UW Madison campus, WI, USA - HID1971I_E6 MG | ecosystem: Host-associated > Arthropoda: Insects > Digestive system > Unclassified ...
ACACAAAAAGTGATGCAAGGAGTGCCGCCGGGTGAGCGGCGTGCCTGTAGTGACACAAAAAGTGATGCAAGGAGTGCCGCCGGGTGAGCGGCGTGCCTGTAGTGACACAAAAAGTGATGCAAGGAGTGCCGCCGGAAGAGCGGCGTGCGTGCAGCGACACAAAAAGTGATACAAGAGGCATCTGTTCGCGGGCGATTGAATAGTAAGCCATAGACGTGGTTCGGATCGCAACGTTTGGCCAATGGCCGGAAGGTCTTGTTTCGTCTTCTTCGGTCTCTCCCAACCATCAAAACGTTCGAGGTGAAGACCATGTCCAGCTATGTCCCTTATGTGGTGGAGCAGACGAACCGCGGGGAGCGTTCGTACGATATTTATTCGCGGCTGCTCAAGGATCGGATTGTGTTTCTAGGATCGCCAATCGACGATCATGTCGCCAACGTCATTACCGCGCAAATGCTGTTTCTCGCCGCCGAGGACCCGGAGAAGGATATTTACTTCTATATCAACAGCCCTGGCGGATCGACGTCGGCCGGATTTGCCATATACGATACGATGCAATACGTGAAGCCGGACGTGCAGACGATTTGTTCCGGCATGGCCGCTTCTTTCGCCGCTATTCTGTTGCTGTCCGGCACAAAAGGCAAACGGTTCGCCCTGCCGAACAGCGAGGTCATGATTCATCAGCCGCATGGCGGGGCGCAAGGCCAGGCGAGCGACATCGCGATCACGGCCCGTCGAATCGTTGCCATTCGGGAGAAGCTGAACCGGATTACCGCCGATAGAACGGGCCAGCCGCTTGAACGCATCGAGAAGGATATGGATCGGGACTATTTTATGTCGGCTGAAGAAGCGCTCGACTACGGGATTATCGACCAAATCATCCGGAAGTCGTCCAACGCATAAGCATAATCTGGACTCCGCGCCGCCACATTGAGGTGCATCCGGAGTCGTTCGTGGAAGAGGCGCGGGGTTTCCCCGCCCAAGTCGGAAGAATAACGAAGCCGCCGCTGGAAGCTAGCTTCCAGCGGCGGCTTCGCACTGCGGCCGAACTATTCGCAGCCAACTTGCTACATTGCCTGCAGCCCCGCCTGATTGAGCAGGTTCCACGGCTTGTTGTAGTGCGGCTGGAAAAAGAAGTCGACGAAGCTCAACTCGTTCATCGTCATGCCGTTCTGGATGCAGACCGACATCGTATTGATCGCCTGTGTCAAATCGTCCTTCGACAGCACCTGCGCGCCGACGATTCGGCCGGTCTCGGCTTCATACACGACCTTCAGCAGCACTTTCTCGTACGTCGGCATAAATTCGGGGCGATCGTTGTCTTCCAATGTGACAGTTTTCACATTCATTCCCGCGTCGAGGGCGGCTTGCTCGGTCATGCCGGTCGATGCGATGTTGAGATCGTAAATTTTGATGCCCGACGTACCTTGCGTGCCCATGTAGCGAACGGTCGGCTCCAACAGGTTGCGGGCGACCAGCGTGCCCATTCGCACTGCGTTCGTAGCGAGCGGAATGTAGGCGTGGCGATGAGTCGGGTTATAAAATACGGCGCAGCTATCGCCGGCGGCGAACACGTCGGGATTGCTGGTGCGCATATATTCGTCGACAATAATGGCGCCGTTCGGCAGCATGTCGATCTGGCCCTTCAATAACTCGGTATTCGGCCGGAAGCCGATGCAAAGCACGACGAGATCGGTCTCGTATTCGCCGGCTGTCGTGACCACCTGGGCTACGCGTCCTTCTTCGCCGCGGAAGCCGGTGACGGTCTGGCCGAGCTGTAGCTCGATTCCGCGCTGGAGAAGCGCCGTCTCGGTCGCGTCCGTAAATTCGCGGTCGAGATATTTGAACAGAATGCGGTCCATATTGTCGATCAGCGTCACCTGCTTGCCGAGCTGCTCGAACGCTTCCACCAGCTCGATGCCGATGTAGCCCGCGCCGATGACGGTGATGCGATCCGCTTGCTTGGCCTTCTGGATAATCGTTTGCGCATGACCGTAGTTTTTGCAGAGGAGAATGTTGTCCAGCTCCATGCCGTCCAGCTTCGGAACGATCGGCCACGAGCCGGTTGTCACGACGAGCTTGTCGAAGGTGTCGGTCAGTTCTTCGCCGGTCGTCAGGTTCAGCGCGCGAATCGTTTGGTCGTCGGTATCGACTTTGAGCACGTCATGGCACATGTTCATCTTCACGCCCATTGCGGTTAGCTGGTGCGGCGAAGCGTAGAACAGCTTCTCCACGTCCTGTACGACGCCGCCGACATGGAGCGCGATGCCGCACGAGAGGAACGATACGTTATTGTTCCGTTCATATACCGTAATTTGAGCCTCCGGATAAAGCTTGGCCATCTGAGTAACAGCGGCGGTTCCTGCGTGCGTGCATCCGATAACGGCGATTTTCATACAGCTTCCTCCTCGATTTAAATGTGAAAATATTCACAATCAAGTGTGCACCAGTTGCTTATCAGGCAAGCCCAGGTGTGCCGTCGCGTCGCGCCCATCCGATGGGCGGCTGCTGTCATGCTCCCAGGTTGTCATCTCCTAGATAGGCTGTCATGCTTCGGCTGCTTCCATGCGGAGCCCCTTGTCATGCTTCGCTTAGGGTGGCGGCGATTGGGCCTTGATTGAGTTGTGATTAATTTCACAATTCTTTTGTTGCTCCTATCATATGCCAAGAGACGACAGCTTGACAAGGGGTTGTGATTAATTTCACAATTCGTTCACGGAATAAAACAAATAACCGTTCGGGACGGAACGCCCGCCTCGAACGGATGAAGTCCTGCCTATCGGGCTATCCCTTAAAGCTGTCCTGCCAGCGGAGCAGCCGATGCTCCAGCACGCGGACGAGCGAATCGGACAGCTTGCCGACGATGGCGAAAATCGTAATGCCGACGAAGACGATGTCGGTCTGCACGAACGAGCGGGCGTCCTGAATCATATAGCCGACGCCGCTCTCCGCGCCGAGCAGCTCGGCGACGACCAAGCAGAGCCACGAGGTGCTGAGCGACAGCCGAATGCCAAGCAGCACGTTCGGCAGCGAAGCGGGCAGGACGAGGCGGGTCAACTGGCGCAGCCCGTTGAATTCGAGCACGCGCGCCACTTCGAACAGCTTGCGGTCGACGTTGCGAACGCCAAGGAACGTATTGACGTACAGCGGGAAGAACGCGCCGAGCGAGATGAGCAGCACTTTGGACAGCTCGCCGAAGCCGAACCACATAATGAACAGCGGCGTAATGGCGAGCAGCGGCACGGTTCGGAGCATCTGGACCGTCGGATTGACGTATTGCTCGAAGCGTTGGGACATCCCGACGAGCAAGCCGGTCAGCAGTCCGAGGCTGCCGCCCAGCAGGAAGCCGAGCGCCGCGCGAACGACGCTGATGCGAAGATGATGCGGCAGCTCGCCGGTCTTGGTCAGCTCGATATACTGGTTCAAAATATTCCAAGGGGAGGAGTACAGCGTTTCGGAAATCGATCCGGTCGAGCTGAGCGTCTGCCACAGCGCAACGACCAGAACGGGAATCACGATGCCTCTTCGCAGCGGCCGCCACGATGCAGTGCGTTGGCGCTTCCGCGCTTGCGGGCGCAGAGCCTGCTCGCCGGGCGCCGCAATCGTTGTTGTCGTCATCGAATCTCAATCCTTTCGTCATCCGGCCCGCGCGTGCGGGATGCCGGACATTTTTAGATGGCATAGCTCGGCTCGTCGCTTTCATGGTGTTCGAGGCTTCTAAGCAGATGGGTGCGGATGTCTTGAAAAGCGGTGCCGGACCGTTTGCGCGGATACGGCAGGTCGATCGGGATGACCGCCTTGATCGTGCCCGGCTTCGCGTCCATGACGACGACGCGGTTCGAAAGAAACACCGCCTCGTCGATATCATGCGTAACCAGCACCATCGTCGTCCGGTTCGCTTGCCAAATGTCCAGAAGAGCGTCCTGCAAATGGGCGCGGGTGAAGGCGTCGAGCGCTCCGAACGGCTCGTCGAGCAGCAGTACCTTCGGATTGCGAAGCAGCGCCCGAGCGATGGCGACTCGCTGCGACATCCCGCCGGACAACTGCCGAGGGTAAGCCTTCTCGAACCCCTCCAGCTTCACGAGCCGAATCAATTCGGCCACGCGCTCGCGCACTTCCGGCTTGCGAAGCGGCAGATCGGCGGCGATGTTGCCCGCTACGTCCAGCCAGGGAAACAGGCGATGCTCTTGAAAAATAAACCCTTTATCCTGAGAAGGCCGGTCGACCTTCCTTCCCTCGATGCTAACGGCTCCCGAATAGTCGGTGTCGAGGCCGGCAATAAGCTTGAGCAGCGTGCTTTTGCCGCAGCCGCTCGGACCGATGACGGTCACAAAGTCGCCTTCGCCTACCGTAAGATTCAGCTCGCTCAATACATGCGTCGAGCCGGATTCGTTGTGGAACGTTTTGCTGACGTTCGTAATGTCCAAGATCGCCGACATAGGCCGCACATCCTTCTCCGTATCAAATTCCAACAACAAAGAGACCCGAGGCGGCATGCAGAGCAGAGAAAGTCGATTTCCCGTCTGTCCGCGCTTCGAATCTCCAGTGGTCCGGTTGATTCTATAAGCTTGAATATGGGCGGGTGCAGGTTATGCATCCCGGTTGATGTGGTTCATGTTACCATTTTCATTTCTTGAATGTCAATAACATATTATTCTTACAAGAAAACTTGGTATTAATCAAAGCCAAATGGTCAAGCACGGGTATCGAATACGAAGGCCGCAATAAAAAGGAATTAGATGTAGCGGAAATTTCGAAGACTCCCAAATCCAAAAAACGGGAAAATAAAGGTTGACAATCCGCTTGGCGGGTTGCTAAGATTTAGCCACAAGGTTGCCGATGCGGTTGCGCCGCAAGGAGGCAATTGCGAGACACAACCATTTGAATCTACTGGATAACCAGAGATTTGCCGAGAATGGTCTGGCTTAAGGAGCCGGCTATGATCGAGCAAATCTTTTTTTATACTTAAATCCGATTAAACAGGTGTGTTAACTATATAAAGAGGTTGACAGCACCGCTCAAATCAAAAGGGAGTGTATACCATGACAAGCCAGACGATCGATTACGTATCCCGTTCTTACTATCCGCAACGCTATGGCCGCGGCGGCAAACGCGTCCTTAACCGTCTGCCGGAGGGCGTGCAGGAGCAGCCGTACACGCTGTTCGGCGTCAAGCCGCATGGCCCGTTGATCGGCGCCGAGATCGAAGGGCTCGATCTGAGCCAGCCGGTAGGGCCGGAGCTGAAAGAGGAAATTCACCGCGCGTTCCTCGAATTCAAGGTGTTGTTCTTCCGCAATCAGGCTATAACGAGCGAGCAGCATCTGGCGTTCGCGAAGCTGTGGGGCGAGCTGGAGAAGCATCCGTTCCTGCCGCAGGGCAGCACGGATGAAGTGCAGCGGTTCGCGAAGGACGCCAATGTGACGGGTATGGAGAACATCTGGCATACGGACGTGACGTGGCGGGTGAATCCGGCTTTCGGCTCGGTGCTGCGTCTGTCGGAAGTGCCTCCTCTCGGCGGCGATACGCTGTGGGCCGATATGGCGGCAGCCTACGACAATCTCCCGGACGAAGTGAAGGAGCGAATCGACGGTTTGAAGGCGATTCACGATTTTACGCCGTCGTTCGGACGCGCGCTCTCACCGGAGCTGCTGGCGCAGAAGCAGCTTGAATTTCCCGCTGCCGAGCATCCGATCGTCCGTATTCACCCCGAGACGGGGCGCAAGACGCTGTTCGTCAACGCGGCGTTCACGATCCGCGTCGTCGGCTTGGAGCCGGAGGAGAGCGAGCGGCTGCTGCAATATTTGTTCGATCAAGCGAAAATCGCGGAGTACCAAGTCCGCTTTCGTTGGGAGAAAGACTCGATCGCGTTCTGGGACAATCGCGCGACGCAGCATTATGCGGCGTCCGACTACTTCCCGAACCGCCGCGTCGCGGAGCGGGTGTCGATCGTCGGCGATATTCCTTATTAAGCTTGACGCAAAGCTTCATTGGCATTATTCGCAGCAGGTATAAAGAGGGGGCCATACGATGGTGAAATGGAAACGCGCGGGACTGGCAATCGCATTAACGGCAATATTGACGCTTGTGTTATCCGCCTGCGGAGATAAAGAGAAAGGCGGCGGAGAGACGGGCAAGACCGACGCTTCGGCGGCTGCGCAGACGAAGACGAAGGCGGGCTCGCCCGATACGGCGCCAAGCGGCGACAAAGTGAAGGTGCAGATTGCGATCAACTCGACGATTAATCCGCTGACGATCGCAAGGGCGAAAGGATTCTACGAAGAAGCGTTCGGCAAGCTGAATGCGGAAGTCGAATGGAGCAAGTTCCCGAGCGGGCCGCCGCTGCTCGAAGCGCTCGTGGCCGGGCGGGTCGACTTGTCCTTCCTTGGCGACGGAGCGGCGATTGCGGGCGTATCGAACAAGCTGCCGTTCGAAATTATCGGTCTGAGCTCGGAGGGCAAGCGATCGTCGAGCATTCTCGTTCCGCAAGATTCGCCGATTCGGACGCTGGCCGATCTGAAAGGCAAGTCGATTGGGCTTGCCAAAGGTACGGTCGCCAATGTGTATCTAATCAAAGTGCTGCCGGAAGCGGGGCTGTCGATCAGCGACGTGAACATTATTAATTTGCAGCCGGACGACGCGCAAGCGGCGTTCGAGAGCGGCAAGCTCGACGCCTGGGTCGCTTGGGACCCCTACGTGACCCAAAATCTCAACAAAGGCACGGCGCGCACAATTGACGTGCAGACGCAAGTCCTGTCGCCGGGCTCCATTATTGCCAGTACGGCATTCGCCAAGAAGCATCCGGAGCTTGTCGTGGAATATTTGAAGGTGTATAAGCAGGCGGTCGATTTCCAGCTTGCGAACGAGGAAGAGACGGCGGGCATTCTCGCCGAGCAGACGAAGCTGCCCGTCAAGACGATCAAGCAGATTCTGGCCAACACGTCGCCGATTCTGTCGCCTTATACGCAGAGCTCGCTTGACGCGATGCAGGCTTCCAGCGACATTTTGTACGAGAACAAGTACATCAAGCATCCTATTGCGTTCAAAGACGCCGTGAACGATACTTTCGTCACGGAAGCTTTGAAATAAATCGCATCCGGTACCGGCACATTCCGCTCGCGCCGCATGGCAGCGACGGACATATCCTTAGGCGCGTCCAATAATCGAATCGTAGGAGGAATTGAAGATGAGCGAATTGACGAAGAGCAAACGAGTAGTGGAAATTACGCCGGTGACCGGCCGTATCGGCGCCGAGGTTCGAGGCATCCGGCTATCCGGCGACCTTGACCGCGAAGACGTGGAAGTGATTCAGCAGGCGCTTCTCGTGCACAAAGTGTTGTTCTTCCGCGGCCAGCAGCATCTGGACGACGAGGAGCAGGAACGATTCGCACAGTTGCTAGGCGAGCTATACGCTCATCCGACGGTACCCGTGAAGGATGGCACAAGCTCGATTCTGGAGCTGAACTCCTATCACGGCGGCCGCGCCAACTCGTGGCATACGGACGTCACGTTCGTCGACGCCTATCCGAAGGCTTCGATTCTCCGCGGCGTCGTCATTCCGGCGGCGGGCGGCGATACGGTATGGGCGAACACGGCTTCCGCTTACGAGGATCTGGCTCCCGAGCTGAGAGAGCTGGCCGACAAGCTGCGCGCCGTTCACTCGAACGCCTACGACTATGCGACGAACATCCGGAAGGAAGTGTCGGAGGAGCTGGCGAAGAAGAAGCGCGAGCAGTTCGAATCGACGCTGTACGAGACGGAGCATCCGGTCGTGCATGTCCATCCGGAGACGGGTGAGCGCCATCTGCTGCTGGGCCACTTCGTGAAACGGATCGTCGGCTTCCGATCGACGGACTCCGAACGTATTTTCAACGTGCTGCAAGAGCATGTGACCCGTCTGGAAAATACGGTGCGCTGGCGCTGGGCCGAAGGCGACGTGGCGATCTGGGACAACCGCGCGACGCAGCATTACGCCGTTAACGACTACGGCCATCAGCATCGCGTCGTCCGCCGCGTGACGCTCGCCGGAACCGTGCCGGTCGGTATCGACGGCCGCAAGAGCCGCGTGATTAAGCCGGATCCGCAATCGCCGCAGCAGCAAGAACAACAACAGCAGCAACAGCAGCAACAGCAATAACAACAACGGTAACAGCGATATAATAATAAAGAGAGAGAAAGATACCGCCGCCGCCGATTCGTCTTTCCTCGACGAAGGACGGGGCAATCGCGGCAAGAGCCGCTATAGACGGTCATTATCGAGCAAGGAGCAAATCCGGAGGCTTGGCTAACAATCGGCTCGGCCTCCGCCGAATCGGCAGGCGGGACATTCTTTAGAAATGGACAACGGCATCCCATCGGGATGCCGTTTAAGGTTGCTATATTTAACCGGTGCGCCAGACGAGTGCGCTTGATTCCCCGGTTCGCGTGCGTCAATCTTGTTGTCTTGCTGCCAGTTCTCCGCTGTATACTTGCGAAGCTATAACTAAAACAACGAAAGCCCTACCTCTCTTTCGTCCTTGCGGCTCCAATGACCGCGCCAGTGTGAATCAGCGAATGGTGTTTAGGCGAGTGAACAACCAACCTTCGCCAGCAGGGCGGAAACGGGCAGTGAACGAGAAGCTATTTGCCAGGAAAATATCTTCTAAGAGGAATCCTACGGGGTTAAATATAGACATACAACATTCCCTATTATACATGGACATTCGTTTATGTGCAACCCGTTCATAATCATTTGGTATAGGAATCCGAGGCGACAGCGCGCCGACGATCGAAAAGGATGTATGCTGAGCACGCTTGCGTGCCCGCCGCCCGTCACGGAAGGCCGCCCTTCCGTGACGGGCGGCCTTCCGTTTCGTATAAACGATCCGCCGAGCGGGCGATCGTTGACAGCGTTAATGTCCGCCGCCCGATACGCCGAAACCGATCCGGTCGATGAGCGACTGGCTCTCGGTGTTCAGGCCGACGCATTGAACGGACACGCCGCGCTCGTCGTATCTGGCGGTCGCCTTCGCGATGGCCGCGACCGCCGATTGATCCCATACGTGGGAGCGGGTAAAATCGATACGCACATGCGCCGGATCGCGATCGTAGTCGAACAAGCCGTTGAACGGCGTCGCCGTGGCGAAAAACAGCGGCCCTTGAAGAACGTACGTGACAGCTTCGCCGTCGGCGTCCAGCTTCCGTTCCGCGCGTATTCGAGCCGCCCGCCATGCGAAGACGACGGCGCTGATGACGACGCCTGCGAGCACGCCCTTGGACAAGTCGTGCGTCGCGACGACAATGGCGACGGTGACGAGCATGACGAGCGCATCCGAACGCGGCACCCGATGCAGATTGCGCAGCGATCGCCAATCGAACGTGCCGAAGCAGACCATAAACATGACGCCGACGAGCGCGGCCATCGGAATCCGTTCGACGACGCCGCTGAGCGTCAGAATAAGAACGATAAGGAACACGCCCGCGACAAGCGTCGAGAGACGTTGGCGACCGCCCGATTTGGTATTGATGACCGATTGCCCGATCATCGCGCAGCCCGCCATGCCGCCGAACAAGCCGGTGACGACGTTGGCGATGCCTTGGCCGCGAATTTCGCGGTTTTTGTCGCTTGCCGTAGAGGTCATTTCGTCGAGCAGAGAAGCGGTCAGCAGCGATTCCGTAATGCCTACGATCGCGAGCGACAGCGAATAAGGGAAAATCGTCTGCAGCATATCCCAAGAAAGCGTCACGTTCGGCAGATGGAGCGAAGGCAGCGTGCTTGCGATATGGCCCATATCGCCGACAGTCCGCACGTCGATGCCGAAGGCGAACGTGGCGGCCGACACGATGACGATAGCGGCCAGCGCCGACGGCACCGCCTTCGTCAACCGGGGCAGTCCGTAAATGATGACGAGCGTAACGCCGACGAGCGCGTACATCGTCCAGCCCGCGTCCGTGAAATGGACGAGCTGCGCCATGAAGATGAGAATGGCGAGCGCATTGACGAAGCCGGTCATAACCGGCTGCGGAATGAAGGTGACGAGCCGCCCGAATTTGAGCAGCCCGAGTATGAATTGCAGAATGCCGGTTAAGATCGTCGCCGCGAATAAATATTCAAGCCCGTAATCCTTCACGAGCGTTACCATGAGCAGCGCCATTGCGCCGGTTGCGGCCGATATCATGCCCGGACGGCCTCCCGCGAAAGCGATAACGATGGCAATCGTGAACGAGGCGTACAGACCGACCATCGGATTGACGCCGGCAATGATGGAGAAGGCAATAGCTTCCGGTATAAGCGCAAGCGCGACGGTCATGCCGGACAGCACATCGGCGCGCGTATTGCCGAACCAGGACGATTTGATTGCGTTAAGCATGAGGTAAGTGCTCCTTTTGGGTGAAAATGTGGGTCCGTTCGACATTATACCCCATGCGGAGCGGTTGCGGATACTTCATTTATAAAGAAAGACCGCGGACGAATGTCCTGCGGTCTTGCGGAAGAGCGCTATCCAAGCTCCCACCATTTCAGGAACAGGAACGGATCGACGGAGGCATACGGGCTTGTCTTGTAAATGCCGAAATGAAGATGAGGGTCGAATTTGCCCTTCGTCCCTTCCGGTCCGTAGCCGGTGCTGCCGACGTAGCCGATCAACTGCCCCTTCTTGACGACGGAGCCTTTCGCGATGCCCGGGGCGTAGCGGGACAAGTGCGCGTAATAGAAGTCGGTCGACGAGTCGACGCGGACCGTCAGCCGCCAGCCGCCCAGCTCCAGCCAGCCGGCTTGTACGACGGTTCCGCCCAGCGCGCTGTAGACCGGCGTGCCTTCGGCGGCCATAATGTCTACGCCTTCATGCGACCGAACGGCTTCGCCGTCGGGCGACCAGGTGCGGGAATCCGCATAGGTGTTGCCGAACGGGGAGTAGGCACCTTTGCTTAAAGGAAAAAAGCCGTCGCGAAAGCCGGCCGGACGTTTCGGAAGGTTGACCGTAAGCCCTTGCCAGATGACGTTCGGATTCGCGAGCTGGTCGTTGGACGCCAGCAGCTTGTTCAGCGGGACGCTGTAGCGGTTGGCGATGATCCACATTGTGTCGTCCGCTTGTACGTTATAGGAGGTCGAGTAGGACGGGTCCGGCACCTGCAGCGTCTGGCCGTCCAAAATCATGTCGGATTTGAGCCCGTTCATTTGCTTGAGCTTATCGATCGTCGTGTCGTACCGGACGGCGATCGACCAGAGGGAATCCGTCGGCTTGACGGTATAAGCGGCCGCATAGGCGCTTGCGGGCGCGGACAGCAGGCCGAGCACGGCCGCGCCGAGCAGGTATGTACGGAGTCCGCTGCGGAACCGCTGTCGGATGAGCGTTGGCATGATGAGTCCCTCTTTTCGTCTTGTAGGATGGATTGCGTAAGCCCTTACAATTATTTAAACGGATATTCGCCGGCGAAGTGAAGCTGTAAATATTGGCAATGGCGCAGCGCGTATTTTTTGACATCGTTTCCCGATATGGCCGATAATGAAGCCATGAAGCATGAATGGGGAGGCTGTTATTGAAGGATGAAATCGCTCGTATTGGCGGAAAAGCCGAGCGTGGCGCGGGAAATTGCGCGGGTGCTGGGCTGCACGAATAAAAACAAAAGCTATATCGAAGGACCTGCGTACGTGGTGACGTGGGCGCTCGGCCATCTGGTCGGGCTGTCGGAGCCGGAGGATTATGATCCGAAGTACAAGACGTGGAATCTGGAAGACCTGCCGATTATGCCGGAGAAGATGACGCTCAAGCCGCTCAAGGAGACGTCCGGCCAGTTCAAAGCCGTCTTGCAGCTATGCCGCCGCCCGGACATCGGCGAGCTGATTATCGCGACCGACGCCGGGCGCGAGGGAGAGCTAGTCGCCCGCTGGATTATGGAGCTGGCGCATTGGAAGAAGCCGTTCAAGCGGCTGTGGATTTCGTCGCAGACCGACAAGGCGATCAAGGACGGCTTCGCTTCGCTGAAGCCGGGGCGCGAATACGACCGGCTGTACGCCTCGGCCGTATGCCGGGCGGAAGCGGATTGGCTGATCGGGCTGAACGTGACGCGCGCTCTGACAAGCAAATATAATGCGCAGCTTTCGGCGGGCCGGGTGCAGACGCCGACGCTTGGCCTGCTGATGGACCGCGAGCGCGAAATTAACGGCTTCCAGCCGAAGCCGTACTGGACGGTGTCGGCCGATTTCGACGGCTTCCAAGCGAATTGGCGCGGCGCCGAGGATCAGGACGGGCGCGTATGGGAGCGTGCGGAGGCGGAAGCAATCGTTGCCCGCATGGGCGGCAAGCAAGCGGCCGTCGAGAAGCTTCGCACGGCGGAGCGAAGCGAGCCTCATCCGCTCGCTTACGATTTGACCGAGCTGCAGCGGGATGCGAATACGAGGCTTGGCTTCTCGGCGAAGCAGACGTCGAATGTGCTCCAGCGGCTGTACGAGCAGCATAAGCTTGTGACGTATCCGCGGACGGACTCGCGTTACTTGTCGTCGGACATGGCGCCGACGCTGAAGGGGCGGCTGGAAAGCGTTGCGGTCGGTCCTTACGCGACGATGGCGCGGAAGCTGCTGCGGTCGCCGCTTGCGGTGACGAAACGAATCGTCGACGACAGTAAAGTAAGCGATCACCATGCGATCATCCCGACGGAGCAGTACGTGAATCTGTCCGCGCTTAGTCCGGAAGAACGGCGGCTTCACGAGCTGATCGTTCGCCGGTTTCTGGCGCTGTTCGCTCCTCCTTGCCGTTACGACGAGACCGGCGTCGTCATTCGGGTGGGCGACGACCGGCTGTATGCGCGCGGCAACGTGCTGAAGGATGCGGGCTGGAAGGAAGCGTACGGCGGCGTACAAGCGGCCGATCTTGCCGGAGAGGACGACGGCGCAGGGGATGCGGCCGACGAGAAGCGTGGCGGAGGAGGGGGAGGCCAACTGCTGCCGCCGCTGGCCATTGGCCAGTCGCTTGCGGTGAAGCAAACCCGTCTTCGCGAATCGAAGACGCAGCCCCCAGCTCGTTATGCGGAAGCGGGGCTGCTGTCCAAGATGGAGAAGTACGGTCTTGGCACGCCCGCGACGAGGGCGGACATTATCGAGAAGCTGCTGTCTTCGCAGACGATCGATCGCCAAGGCAATCGGCTCGTACCGACGGGCAAGGGCAAGCAACTGATCGAGCTTGCCGCTCCGGAGCTGCGCAGTCCGGAGCTGACGGCCGATTGGGAGCGCGAGCTGGAGCGCATCGCGAAGGGACAGGGCGACGCGAAGCGGTTCATGGCGGGCATTCGCGGCAAGGCGGCGGCTTGGGTGCAGGAAGTCAAGCAGGAGACGAAGGAGTACAAGCCGCACAACTTGTCGCATGCGCGCTGCCCGGATTGCGGCAAGCCGATGGTGGAGATTAGCGGCAAGCGCGGCAAGACGCTCGTCTGCCAGGATCGGGAATGCGGCTATCGCCGCGCCGCGGAGCCGGCATTGTCGAACAAGCGCTGTCCGCAATGCCGCAAGAAGATGGAGATTCATACGGGCAAGGCCGGCAAATATGCGCAGTGCCGCCGCTGCAACGTAATCGAGATGCTTGAAGACAAGGCGGGCGGCGGACGCGCCAACAAGCATCAGCAGAAGCGGCTGGTCGAGCAGTACAGCGACAAGGCGGCGTTGTCGGGAGGCTTGGCCGATGCGCTCAAGGCTGCGCTAGAAGGCCAAGGAGACGGCAAGAAGAAGTAGACGTTGCGCCGCATGCGGGAATGGGAGCCGTTGTCGAGGAACGGAAGCATTCGGCGGCGCTTTATGGAGCAAGCTAGTCGTATAGGCATGGAATGGCCGAACCGGGCGGTTCGGCCTGTTTTGCAACGTGAATCGGACGAGCACAGGCTGGAGGGAACGGGCATGACGACGCATTTTGACGGGACGGAAGGTCGCGAGTACGGGCATCTGGCGCTTCATACGGACAAGTATCAGATTAATATGATGTATGCGCATTGGAAGCACGGCACGCATGAACGGAGAGCCGTATTCGAAGCGTATTTCCGCAAGCTTCCGTTCGGGAACGGCTATGCCGTGTTCGCGGGATTGGAGAGGATCGTCGATTATATCCGGTCGCTCCGGTTCCACGAGCATGAAATTTCGTTCCTGCGAGAGCAGGAGGAGCGATACGACGAAGCGTTTCTGACGGAGCTTCGTCAATTCCGGTTCACCGGGGACATTATGGCCGTGCCGGAAGGGACGCTTGTCTTTCCGAACGAGCCGCTCGTTCGCGTGGAGGCGCGCGTATTCGAGGCGCAACTGGTGGAGACGGCGCTGCTCAACTTCATGAACTACCAGACGCTTATTGCGACGAAGGCGGCTCGCATTCGGCGGGCGGCGGAGAATGATGTGCTGATGGAGTTCGGCACCCGGCGGGCGCAGGAGGCCGAGGCGGCGGTATGGGGAGCGAGAGCGTCGTATATCGCCGGCTTCGACGCGACGTCGAACATGCGGGCGGCGATGCTGTTCGGCATTCCGGCGAAGGGGACGCATGCGCACGCTTGGGTGCAGGCGCACGACAGCGAGCAGCAGGCGTTCGACCGGTATGCCGAGGCGCTGCCCGATAATGTGACGCTGCTCGTCGATACGTACGACACGCTGGGCAGCGGCGTGCCGCATGCGATTAAGACGGCCCGCATGCTGGCGGAGCGGGGGAAGCGGATGAGCGCGATCCGAATTGACAGCGGCGATCTGGCGCGCATGTCCAAGGAGGCGCGACGGCAGTTGGACGAAGCCGGTTTCGCGGATATCGCCATCGTCGCGTCGAACGATCTGGACGAGTCGATTATTGCGGAGCTGAAAGCGCAAGGAGCGCGGATCGATTCGTGGGGCGTGGGGACGCAGCTCATTACGGCGGCCGATCAGCCCGCGCTCGGCGGTGTCTACAAGCTGGTGGCAAGAGAAACGGAGCAGGGCGGGGAACTGAAGCCCGTCATCAAGCTGTCCGGCAACCCGGAGAAGGTGTCCACGCCGGGCAGCAAGGATGTGTACCGAATCGTGAACCGGCGCACCGGCAAGGCGGAGGCGGATTATTTGGCTTTTCCGCGGGAGACGGACGTCCGGGAAGGACGGCGGCTAAGGCTGTTCGATCCGACGCAGCCGTATCGCAATAAGTTCGTATCGGACTACGAGGCGGTCGCTTTGCTGAAGCCGGTCATCGTTGGAGGGCAATTGGCGGCCAAGCTGCCGACGCTGTCCGTTATCCGGGACTATCATCGCCGGCAGCTTGCGCTGTTTCCGCCCGAAGTGCTGCGCAAGGTGAACCCGCAGACGTATCCGGTCGATCTGAGCGTTGAGGTATGGGAGCAGAAAATGCGGCTGATCGAGCAATACAGCCCCAAAGGCGATTAATCGTTCCGAATAAAATCGGCCGCTCGGTTGCGAATAAACGAAGCGATTAAGCTGTAGGTGCAAGGGAGCGCGAGATGCAGGCGCGATTCCAGACTCGCAATCGAGAACGCGTAATCGGGTTGGCTGCGAAGAAGCCGCTCGGCTTCCTCGAACGTCATCATCGCGCCTTCTACCGCGTTCACAGGCTCAATGGCAGCGGCGATGTCGTCGAGAAGCCGGGTCATGACCTCATCGCCGAACAGCCGGACGCCGCTCTTCATCCCTTGGAGGCGGAGCGGGTAAGTTCGAAAGAGCAGGCATCGCCAATGAAATTCATCGGTTCCTCTAATCGCGTGCGACAGGAAGGTTTGAGCGGCGAACAGCGCTTTCTGGCCGTCCGTGAACGAGGCGTATAGCCCGTTGACGTCTCCGTCCTGCGCGGCAACGAGCTTGTAGGCGTCAACGAGAGGCGCGAAGCATTGGCGGATCAGCGCGTCATCGGGCAACGAATGTACCGGTTGGCCGTCCAGCACGGCGCGGTGATCGATTGGTTTAACGATAGGAATACCTCCTTGGGGCATCGGCCCGTAATGGCAATGGCAACCCTGATATCAGGGTGTCGAGCAACTACGTATCTTGCTTCACGTCGTGGAGGATTGAGCCGGTTAAGGTATAGGTCTGACGTAAATAAGGGCTGGGCACATACTGTTATTTTACTCACTAACGCTCTCACTCCGGATTAAGGGTCTCCTATGAATTCTTAATCCTGAACAAACGTTGTTTGTCAGCACCTAGCGAGCAACTAAGCGACCTTGCGGGGCACTAATATCGGATGAGTGCAAGGTTTCGAACAAATTAGACGTCTCGAAGGCGCTTATTGGTTCTACAGGCTTCGAGAATCTATCGATAATTATTACAAACAATATATAATTTTGCAAAATCAGACCGGTCGCTCTGTTATCCGCGCTCTTGTTGTGCGGGCTTTTTTGCGTCACAATAAGAGGAAGATCAGGCGATAAGATGGAGGTGCCAGAGTGAGATTGAGAGTTTCCGCCGTGCAGTATCATCTGCATTCAATCGATTCGTTTGCGGCGTTCGCGGCGCAAGTCGAGCATTACATACGGACCGCCGACGAGTTCGGCTCCGAATACGTGCTGTTCCCGGAGTTTATGACGACGCAGTTGATGTCGATCCCGGGCAAGGACGGCAAAGCGCGCGGCATCGAGGCGCTGCCTGATTTCACGGACGCTTATATCGAGCTGTTCCAAGGGCTTGCCGCGCGATATAACATGTACATTATCGGAGGCACGCACGTCATACGGACGAGCGAAGGCAAGCTGCTGAACGCGGCGCATCTGTTCATGCCGGACGGGACGGTAGGCGTGCAGCCCAAGCTGCACATCACGCCGACGGAAGCGACGGAGTGGAATATGGGGGCTGGCGACGGACTTGCCGTATTCGATACGCCGAAAGCGCGGATTGCGATGCTCACCTGCTACGATATTGAATTTCCCGAGATCGTGCGGATGGCGCGCGCCAAAGGCGCGGACATTATCTTCTGCCCATCGTGCACCGACGATCGCCAAGGCTTCTACCGCGTTCGTTACTGCGCGCATGCCCGGACAATCGAGAACCAACTGTATATCGTCACGACAGGGACGGTTGGCTCGCTGCCGACGGTCGATTTCATGCGGCTCAATTACGGGCAAGCGGCTGTGCTGACGCCGAACGACATTCCGTTCCCGCCTCGCGGCATTATGGCGGAAGGGGAAATTAACGGCGACATGATCGTCACGGCGGATCTCGATCTATCGCTTCTCTACGAGGTGAGAGAGCGCGGTTCGGTGACGACCTGGCGGGATCGCCGGACCGATCTGTATACGGATTGGAAGTGAGCGGGCGATGTCTATCCTATATCGCAAATCGCTGTATGTGACGAACGACGGCAAGCCGGTGCCGGCGACCGTGCGCACCTATACGGAGGCGGACTTCGACGAGCTGATTGCCATTCAAGCCGAATGCTTCCCGCCGCCGTACCCGTCCGAGCTATGGTGGAATCGCGAGCAGCTCAAGAGCCATATCGAGCGTTTCCCGGACGGGGCGCTGTGCATCGAGGCGGATGGCAAGCTGGCCGGCTCGATGACCGGCTTGATCGTCCAATACGATCCCTCCCGTCCCGATCATCGCTGGGAGGATATGACCGATGGCGGCTATATCCGCAACCACAATCCGTCCGGCGATACGCTATATGTGGTCGATCTGTGCGTTCGCCCGCAGTACCGCAAGCTTAGGCTCGGGCAATGGCTGATGTTCTCGATGTACGATGTCGTCGTCCATCATCGGCTGACCCGGCTGCTGGGCGGGGGCAGGCTGTCGGGCTATCATCGCGTGGCGGATCGGATGACGCCCGAGCAATACCTGGACGAGGTCATTCGCGGGGAACTGAACGATCCGGTCATCAGCTTCATGCTGCGCGTCGGCCGAACGCCGATCGGCGTCGCACGCCATTATTTGGACGACGAGGAATCCGGCAACAACGCGGCGCTGATGGAATGGCGCAATCCTTTTATCCCTTCCTTGCACGATTAAACGAATACGATCCGAAGGAGCTGACCGGTTACGATGGAATTTATCCGCATTACGAATATAGCGGACCCGCTGTTCGCGGCGATGCATAAGCTGATGGGCGAAGTGTTTCCTCTAGAGGAGGTGCTCGCTTTCGACTTGTGGAAAGAACCGCTGGAGGACCCTGGCATACGGGTGTTCGTCGCTCTGCACGAGGGCGAGGTCGTGGGCACGACGGAATACCGTTATTATCCGGACTTTAACGTTGCGATGACCGATTTCACGATTGTCGGCCGCCCGGGACTCGGCGTCGGCCCGTTTCTGTGGCGCGAGCGCCAGCGCGATCTGGATGCGCTTGCCGCTTCGTTCGGTCAGAAGCTGGATGGCATGTTCGCGGAGATTTACGATCCGTACCGGACGAACGACCACGATTTCGGCGGCTTGATGACGATGAATCCTTATGTGCGCCGGGAAGTGCTGTCCCACATGGGCTACAAGCGAATCGGCATGCCGTACGTTCATCCGTCCTGGCAGAATGACGGCGAAGCCGTCGAAGGGCTCGATCTCGGCTTCCTGCCTTATGATGGCCGGGATTGGATCGACGCTGCGCTCGTGGCGAAGTTTCTCCGCCGTTATTACGTGGTGCTGCCGAACAAGCCGGCCGCTTGGGAAGCGATGGTCGCGTCGCTCGATCGGAAGGATAAGGTCGAGCTGCTGCCTCTATAGAATAGCAAGAAGGCATAAAGTTTCGCCAAGAAGGACGGAGCCTTCCGTTCTTCTTTTATTGTATAATCATGATGTCGATCGAGATGGATTGCTTATTTTGTTATCCCGGTCAAACCATTTTCGCAACGTTTTCATTTTTGTTTCGCCATCTACATCGTTTTTGCCGTTCGTTCATGATTTATTTTTCATTTAAGAGGGGGCAATCAAGATGAAATTGCAGAAGAAGTCTTGGAACGAGCCGGCTGTCCGGATCAATCAGCTCGGATTTGCATCGGGTCAGTCGAAAACGTTTTCCACTCAACTAACAAATGGCAAGTTTGAAATTGTAAACGTTGACACGAATGAGACTGTGTACAGCGGCGAGACGGGACCGCTTGCGGACGATGCGTCCGCGGGCGTTGCGGTCAGCCGGGCCGCTCTGAACGGATTGGACATGCCCGGCCGTTACAAGGTCGTAATGGAAAGCGGCGTCGAATCGCCGGAGTTCGCCATTGCGGACCGTCCTTATCGGGAAATAAAGCTGGCACTGCTCAAAAATTTCTATTATATGCGCTGCGGCATGGAGCTGACGGAAGAGTTCGCGGGTCCTTGGAAGCATGACGCGTGCCATCTCGCCCACGGCGAAGTGCACGGCGACATCGCGACGAGGCTGCCGTCGGCAGGCGGCTGGCACGATGCGGGCGATTACGGCAAATATATGGTTGCGGCCGCGAAGGCGGTTGCCGACCTGATGCTCGCTTACGAGCGGTATCCTGCGGCATTCGCGGAGCCGACCGTCATTCCGGAGAGCGGCAACGGCGTTCCGGATATACTGAACGAGACGCGTTACGAGCTGGAGTGGATGCTGCTCAATCAGCGCGAGGACGGCGCCGTATACCATAAGCTGACGACCTATGAATTTACGGGCTTGCATGTAATGCCGGAGAACGACCTGGCCGATCTCGTATTCTCCCCGGTCTCGTTCACGGCGGCCGGAACGTTCGCCGCTTCGATGGCAATGGCGGCTCGCATATATGCGCCGTTCGACGCTTCGTTCGCGGGCATGTGCCGGGAAGCGGCGATACGCTCGTGGCAATGGTTGGAGCAGGCGGACGAGAACGACCGCGCAGGCTTCAAGAATCCATCCGACGTTACGACGGGCGAATATGGCGACCGGACCGTCGTCGACGAGCACTATTGGGCGGCGGCCGAGCTGTACCGTCTGACGGGCGATGCCGTCTATCGGGCAAGAGCGGAGCAATTGGCGAACAGCGGCAGCTTCCCGCTATGCCCGCTCGGCTGGGCCGATGTGGGCGGCTACGGAACGGTGGCGCTGCTTGCGGCATTGAAGGAACGCGGACAGAATGCGGCTCTGCTGGCCGAGCTGGCGGAGGCTTGGCTGGTTCGCGCCGATGAATTGCTCGCCGCATCGTCGCGCGACGGCTTCGGCGTATCCCTTCCCTCGGACCGTTATATTTGGGGCAGCAACATGATCGTAATGAACGACGGCATGCATCTGCTGATCGCTGCCGATTTGACGGCGGATGCCGCCAAGGCGGAGGCTTACCGTCAAGCGGCGCAGCATCAATGGGACTACCTGCTCGGCAACAACGTGCTCGGCATTTGCTACGTCACGGGCTTCGGTTCTTATTCGGTCATGCATCCGCATCATCGTCCGTCCGTCGCCGACGGCGTTCCGAATCCGGTGCCGGGCATCATCGCGGGCGGTCCGAACGCCGGACGTCAGGACGAGGTTGCGGCAGCGATGCTGAAGGATCTGCCGCCTGCGGCGTGCTACCTCGATCACGAGGACAGCTATTCGACGAACGAGAATACGATTTATTGGAACTCGCCGGCCGTCTATGTCGCGGCGGCTCTCGATATGCGGCATTGAGCATAAAGGTCATGAGACAGCGGCATCCTAACCGTGAGGGAAGGGGTGTCCGCTATGCCAACATGGCTGGAAGTCTCGCTCCGCACGCTGTCGGCGGTCGCGATTCTGTTCATTATGACCAAATTGTTAGGCAAAAGGCAAATATCGCAGCTATCGCTGTTCGAATACATTACGGGGATATCGATCGGCAATATTGCGGCGTATATCTCGTTGGACACGGACAGCAAGTGGTATTTGGGACTGTTGGCGTTGTCGGTCTGGGTGCTGGTGTCGGTCGGAATGGAGTTCGCGACGATGAAAAGCAGGGCGATCCGCGGTTTTGTAGACGGCCGGGGACGAATTCTTGTCGACAAAGGAACGCTGATCGAGAAGAATATGTTCAAGGAACGGGTTACGCTCGACGAATTCATGGAGAAAATGCGAAGCAAGAGCATCTATCAGGTGGCCGACGTCGAATTCGCCGTCATGGAATCGAACGGGGACATAACGTTTATGCTCAAGAAGGATCTACAGCCGCTTACGGCGCAGTCGCTCGGTTGGCAGATGAAGCCGGAGCGGCAGCCGGAAAGCATCGTCATGGACGGGGTCGTGATGGAGGATGCGCTTCGCAAATCGGGGTACGATAAAGTATGGTTGAATCAGCAGCTTGCGAATAAGGGCGTTAAGCTGGAGCAAGTGTTTCTGGCTCAGCTCGACGATTCGGGCAATATAACGATACAAACAGGGGAGCGCTCTATTCCTTAGAGCCGCTCCCTTGACGCGTTGCGTTCATATGCGATCAGGCAGGCGATGGCCGTGGACTACGTCCACTTGGCGGCCCATAGCTTCATTTCTTTAATGATTTTATGAAGATCCTCGCCTTTTGGCGTAAGCGTGTACTCAACCGTAACGGGAACGGTGGCGTAGACATGCCGCTCCAGTACGCCCTTCTCCTCGAGATGGCGCAGCGTGCTCGTAAGGGCGCGCGGGCTGACGGCCGGGATGCAGCGCTGAAGCTCGCCGAACCGTTTCGTGCCGTTGAACAGCTCCCGGAGTACGAGGAAAGCCCATTTGCCGCCCAATACGTCGACCGTTTTCTCGATATTGCATTCTATATGTACAGGTTCCTTCGGAATATAGTTGCTATTCGTCGTCACAATGGAGTGCCTCGCTTTCCGATAATCGGTTCAATACGTATAGTATAGTCCGGATTCGGATCAAAATGAAGCTTTGCTTTTGACCGGATGCCTTACAGTGAAATAAGGAAGGCTCGAAGAGGATACTTATTTAGCTGGCTGACGGCTTCATGTCGGATTAAGCGTCTCGCAAGGGCATCTGTTCCTAAAGCGAACGTTACTTTGCAGCACCTTGCGAGCGATTAAGCGAACTTTCGGGGCACGTATTCGACTGCGTGCGAGGCCTTGGACGAATTAAGCGTCCGACAAGGCACTTATTTCGGCAATGTTGTCGAGAGCAGCCAGTGTTGTGTTTCAAGACGTTTAGAGGTAATCGGATCGGCCGCCCCGTGTCTTAATGCAATAAGGCGCGGCAAAGACACTTATTTAGCTGACTGACGGCTTCATGTTGGATTAAGCGTCTCGCAAGGGCGTCTGTTCCTAAAGCGAACGTTACTTTGCAGCACCTTGCGAGCGATTAAGCGAACTTTCGGGGCACGTATTCGACTGCGTGCGAGGCTGATAACGAAATAAACGCCCCTAGAGACTTTTAGGGGCGTTTATTTCGGCATTTATTCCGTTCTCAGGCTGCCCACCATTTCTCGACGGGCCAACCACCTTGAAATGGCGGTTCTCACATGCATATATAATAGTAGAAAAAATTTTCAGAAATCGATCGGCCGCTTGCCTATCGCGTATCGCCGTAATCGGCTCCGCTGAACCGTTCGCCGTTCGGCCCGTCCTTGTCTCCCGTGTTGCGGTCCGCACCGGTCGTCTTCGGATTGATGCGCCGGATGCTCGATGGCCGTTGGTCGCTGCCGGCGAATTGATGAGCGACGAGCGCGTTGAAATCTTCAAGATACGGCTGAAGCGATTCGTTCATCCATGCTTTCTTCGCGTATTCGAGCAGGCGGTTCACGAATTCACGGTTGGCCGAAATATGCACCTCCTGAACGCGAGGGGCGAGCTTGCGCACGCGAAGCGCAATCGCCTGCTTCAAGCCGTCGGGAATTTCATTCGGGTCGTTGACGGTGAACGCGGAGCCGTAAGGCGTCGCCAGCTCGCGGTTGTCCCAATACGGGCTGCCGGTCGTATGATCGTATACGCCTTCTCCTGCGCCGCCGACATTTTGCTCCTGCTTGGAGCGTCCGCCGGACTTGGTCCGGATAGCCGTGCCATGAAAGACAAGCCCGACATAAGCATTGCGATCGGTGAGCATGACGTTCGCGTAGGAGATGCCGTCGAGCTTGCTTATCTCCTTGGAAATTTGGGAGCTGTATTCGAAATATCGATTGTCATGATTGCCCTGTCCCGCGGACAAGGCGCCGAACTGCCGCTTGCCCAGCTCTCTTGGCTGGCCGGCGTTGCTCGTGCTGTACGTATTCGATTTGTAGCCGTGCGGCTCGTATTTATAGCTGCTGCACCCGCTGGATACGACCGATATGCCCAGAAGCAGAACAAGCCCTCGGGCAAGCCCTGCATAGTTGGTCCTCATCCAAAAGTACCTCCTTCGTCAATGGCATTACGGTTAGCGTTCGCCGGGCAAGCGGAAATATACGTCTGAACTTCGATACATAATTGACCATTCATTAGGTGCACAATGTACATAAGGACAGCTTTCGCAAGCATTAAAAACCGATGTCGAGCGGGGTGTCGGAATGGCTCGAAAGAGGCGCTTCATGATCGTCGGACGCGGTGCGGAAAATCGCTTGAAAAGCCTGCTGTAATCGCGTTTTTGACGGTTTTGAGAACAATTTGTGAACTCTTTCGGAATCATTGACAAATACAACCTTCAACTTTATATTTAATAAAGTGATTTAATGCAGAAGTTGTAAAACATCTCTAGAACACGCAGTTTGCAGCCTTTCCTCGCCATCAGAAGCAACTGCGAAAACGTAAAAAGTGGGGTTGATGAATGATGAATCGGTGGAACGTAGGAAAGCGCCTTCTGCCGCTCTTTGCCGGAATTGTGCTATTGCTGTCGGCGTGCGGGCGAGCAGACCTTTCGACACTGAACCCGCAAGGGCCGGTGGCGGAAGAGCAATTCGGACTGATGAAATTGGCGATCACTATCATGATCTTCGTGGTGATCATAGTATTCGCGATTTCCTTGTATGTAATTGTTCGTTTCCGCAGACGTCCGGGAGACAACAAAATTCCGGTACAGGTTGAAGGCAACCATAAGCTGGAGATTATCTGGACGGTTATTCCGTTGATCTTGCTTGTCATCCTGGCAGTGCCGACGGTTAACTCCGTATTCGGTCTCGCTAAGGATTATTCCAAAGATAAAGACGCCATTAAAGTAGAAGTAACGTCGCACCAGTTCTGGTGGGAGTTCTACTATCCGGAATATGACATCCGTACGGCGCAAGAGCTTGTTATCCCGACGGGCAAGAAAATTGCCATCTCGGCGAAATCCGGCGACGTTATGCACGCCTTCTGGATTCCTTCGCTTGCCGGCAAAATCGATACGAACTCGGGTGCGGCGGATGCCAACGGCACCGCGAACACGAACAAAATGTACTTTGAAGCGCCGAAGGCTGGCGTATACCTCGGCAAGTGCGCCGAGCTGTGCGGTCCTTCCCATGCGCTTATGGACTTTAAAGTAAAAGCGGTGGATGAGGCTTCGTTCGAGAATTGGAAAGCCGCGCTGAAAGCGCCAGTCGCGCTGCCAAGCGATCCGGCTATTAAAGATTCGCTCGTATCCAACTGCTTGTCTTGCCACGCGATCGGCGATCAAGGCGGTCTGTCGTTCCCGAACCTGACCGATATCGGCAGCCGTCTGACGGTTGGCGGCATTCTGGTCAACACGGACAACGCGAAGTATAAGAACGAAGGCACGGTCGAAGAGAACCTGAAGCGCTGGATCGAAGATCCTCAAGCGGTCAAGCCTGGCGCGCTGATGCCGAAGGTTGAGCTGTCCGAGCAGGAGCTCGATGGTATCGCGAAGTATTTGGCAGGATTAAAAATCGACTACGAGAAATAATCATCGGGGGACTTAAAGGGGGGCATTAACCTTGGCACACGCGCATGCGCACACGGTCAAACGTTACCGGGGCCTGATGGACTGGCTGACAACCGTTGACCATAAGAAAATCGGTATTCTCTATTTGCTGGCCGGCGGATTTTTCTTCCTCGTCGGCGGCATGGAAGCGATCTTGATCCGTATCCAGCTCTGGAAGCCGCTCAACGACTTTGTAAGTGCGGATACATACAACGAGCTTCTGACGATGCACGGAACGACGATGATCTTCCTTGCGGCAATGCCCATGCTGTTCGCGCTTATGAACGCGGTTATTCCGCTTCAGATCGGCGCGCGCGACGTTGCGTTTCCGTTCCTGAACTCACTCGGCTTCTGGACGTTCTTCTTCGGCGGCGTTCTGTTGAACGTGAGCTGGTTCACAGGCGGCGCTCCGGATGCGGGCTGGACGTCTTACGTACCGCTCGCCAGTCCGGCATACAGCGCCGATTACGGCGTAGACTATTACGTTATCGGTCTTCAGATCGCCGGTATCGGTACGCTCATTGGCGGTATCAACTTCTTGGTTACGATTATTAACATGCGCGCACCGGGCATGACGTTCATGCGGATGCCGATGTTTACATGGGCAATCTTCGTTACGTCGGCGCTGATTCTGTTCGCTTTCCCAGCACTGACGGTCGGTCTCGTTGCGCTCATGTTCGACCGATTGTTCCAAGCGAATTTCTTTAACGTCACCAATGGCGGCAATACCGTGCTCTGGGAGCATATCTTCTGGATTTTCGGACACCCTGAGGTTTATATTCTGATTCTGCCGGCATTCGGCGTCATCTCCGAAGTCATCAGTACGTTCTCGCGCAAGCGTCTGTTCGGATACAGCTCGATGGTATTCGCGACCGTATTGATCGGCTTCCTCGGCTTCATGGTATGGGCTCACCACATGTTCACGGCAGGTCTGGGACCGGTTGCGAACGCGTTGTTCTCCATCGCTACGATGCTGATCGCCGTACCGACAGGCATTAAGATTTTTAACTGGCTGTTCACAATGTGGGGCGGCTCGATCAAGTTCACGTCGGCGAACCTGTTCGCCGTAGGCTTCGTACCGACATTCGTAATGGGCGGGGTCACGGGCGTCATGCTCGCGGCAGCGCCGGCCGACTTCCAGTACCATGACTCGTACTTCGTCGTCGCGCACTTTCACTATGTCATTGTCGGCGGTTTGATTCTCGGTATTTTCTCCGGTCTCCACTACTGGTGGCCGAAAATGTTCGGCAAGATGCTGAACGAGTTCTTGGGCAAGCTGACGTTCTGGACGTTCTTCATCGGCTTCCATATGACGTTCCTGATTCAGCATTTCCTCGGTCTGATGGGTATGCCGCGTCGTATCTATACGTATCTCGACGGCATCGGATTTAACGAAATGAACTTGATTAGTACGATCGGCGCATTCTTGATGGGCCTCGGTACGATCTTCTTCATTGTCAACATTATCGTAACGGCAGTAAGCGGCAAGAAAGCATCGAACGACCCTTGGGAAGACGGCCGTACGCTGGAATGGACGATCCCGTCCCCGGCGCCGGAGTACAACTTCAAGCAAACGCCGCTCGTTCGCGGCTACGACGCTTTCTGGAAAGAGAAAATGGACGGCAACAAAGAAATGACGCCGGCAGAGCCGATCGGTCCGATCCATATGCCTTCGCCGTCGATCCTTCCGCTGTTTATGTCGATCGGCTTGTTCATTGCGGGCTTCGGCTTCATGTATCACAAGTACATCATTGGCGCTGCCGGTCTCGGAATTACGTTCTTGTGCATGTTGATCCGCTCGCTCAAAGACGATCATGGCTTCCATATCGAGCCTGAAGAGCTGCAGGACAAGGGGGTAAAAGCATAGCATGAGCGCACATACACACGCAGACGGCCATCTGCCGCACGAGCCTGAGAAGGCGACGCTGGAAGGCCGCAATAAAGTGCTTGGCTTCTGGCTATTCCTTGGCGGAGAGACCGTATTGTTCGGTACGCTGTTCTCCGCGTTTCTCGCCCTTCGCGACAAAGTCGGCGAAGGCAATCCGACAGCGAACGAATTGTTCAATCTGTCGACCGTTGCGATTGCAACGTTCATCCTGCTTACGTCCAGCTTGACGAGCGTATTCGCGATTCAAGCGATGCATGCCGGCAAGAAAGTCCCTATGCTCTGGTGGCTTGCCATTACCGTTCTGTTCGGTCTCGGCTTCCTCGGACTCGAGATTTACGAGTTCTACGAATATGTCCACGAAGGACACGGCTTTACGACAAGCGCATTCAGTTCATCCTTCTATACGCTGGTCGGCTTCCACGGCGCTCACGTAGCGTTCGGTGTTCTCTGGATTAGCATTCTGATCGGTCAGGTATTGAAAAAAGGGCTTAACGTCGTAACGGCTCCGAAGCTTTATGTAGCCGGTATGTATTGGCACTTTATCGACGTCGTGTGGGTATTCATCTTCACGGTCGTCTATCTGATGGGAAAGGTGGGCTAAGTCAATGACAGCAAACCATTCCACGACGGAAGAGACGAAGAAACGCCATAAGCACGAAGGTCCGCGCAAGCACATCGTTGCTTATATCTTGTCGATGTTTCTGACGTTGATCGCATTCGCTTCCGTTATCGGCGGCGAGATCAACGTATCGTTCATCATTTTCATTCTTCTTATGATGGCGGGTATTCAAGTGTTCGTTCAGATGGGCTTCTGGATGCACATGAAGGACCGCGGTCATACATTCCCGATCATCGGTATTCTGACAGGGGCAGTCGTCGTATTCACGATGGTTATTATGGCGGAATTCTGGGCTTGGTGGTAAATCAGGAGCACGGTGCATAACACGAAGGAGGACCCTGCGGGTCCTCCTTTTTTGGTGCATTTGGACCGTTCCTATGACAAATTAATGAACACCATGCCGGTTCCGGGCAGCGGGAAGACTATCCGGGTAGGAGTTGGGAAACGCTTTATGCTATACTAGGCTTGATCCGGCATTTCCGGTCGAAAAAGGTTGGAGTGCTGAACCATTGAGAGGGGTTTATCATGCTCGGCTTGCAATATTTCACGTTCAGAGAAATATGGAGTCCGTTGTTTCTGTTCGGGATGGCAGCGGTTGTCATTCTCTATTTGTATGTGGACGGGCCGTATCGGCGCCGGCATGCGCCCGAGGAACAGTCGGCAAGCGGATGGCAGAAGTTCTCGTTCCTGACCGGCGCGCTGCTGTTCTACCTGGCGCAGGCAGGGCCGCTCAGCCTGGTCGGACATATGATGTTCTCGTTCCACATGCTCAATATGTCGCTGTCGTATCTTATCGTGCCGCCGATCATATTGGCAGGGTCGACCGCTTATATGTGGCGCCTGTTGTTCCGATGGAGCTTCTGGCGCAAGCTTAAATTTCTGACGAACCCGATTTTCTGTCTCGTGCTGTTCAATATGGTGTTCTCGATCTACCATATTCCGCTCGTGCACGACTATGTGATGACGCATTATACGGTTCATCGGCTGTTCTATGTCGTGCTGTGCATTACCTCTTACATGATGTGGATGCAGGTGTTCACGCCGGTGCCGGAGTGGAACCGATTGACCGATCTGCGCAAAATGGCGTACGTCTTCGCCAACGGCGCGTTGCTTACGCCCGCGTGCGCGCTCATCATATTCGCAGGCTCGCCGCTGTATGCCGTCTATAGCGACCCGGCCGTCTGGGTGAAAATGATGGGCTATTGCGTAGCCGGAGATCCGTCGTACTTGCTGGAGCAGGCGGGCGGGCCGGAGTTTTTTAATCTACTGAAGCCGCTTGAGGATCAGCAGACGGGCGGAATTGTGATGAAGCTTATTCAGGAAGTGATGTACGGCGCGATTCTGGCCTATATTTTCTTCCACTGGTACAAGCGCGAGCATGCGGATGACGATGCGCCGAAGGCGGAACCGAACCCGGCGAGCGGCGTATAAAGATCCGAATCGGATGAAGCATCGAAGAGCGCGGCTGGCGAACGGCCGCCGCCCTCTACATACTCGAGTGAGGTGGAAGCAGCATGTCTGTGTACGATATTTTCCCAACGATTAGTACGTCATTCATTGTCATTAGCGCAATTCTCGTTGCGATTGGCTGGGGGCTTGCGATTAAGCGCCGGCTGGAGTCGCATAAGAAAGTCATGTTCTGGGCGGCCGTTGCCGCAACGGCATTTTTTATCGTCTATATGAGCAGAACGATATTCGTCGGCAACACGGAGTGGGGCGGACCAGAAAGTTTGAAGCCGTACTATTTTGTTTTCTTGATTTTTCATATTACGCTGGCAACGGTTGCCGCCGTATTCGGCATTACGACGCTGACGCTCGGCTATAAGGCGAAGTACGCGAAGCATCGTAAATGGGGCCGTGTCACTTCGATCATCTGGTTCGCTACGGCGATTACCGGCGTTGCCGTGTACGTCCTGCTGTATGTTATGTATCCGGGCGGCCACACGAAGCCGGTGCTGGATGCGATCTTCGGTTAATAAGAGCAAACATAGGAGCTTTCTTCGATAAGCGCTCACAAGAGCCCCCGAAGGAAGCGCAGGCTGTCGGGAAAGTCTTGACAGCCTGCAAACGAAATAAGCGCCTCGAGGGACCCCTCGGGGCGCTTATTTCGTTTGGAACCTCGCGGGCAGTCGAATAAGTGCTTCGCAAGGCTGCTTAATTGCTCGTTGAGTGCTGGAAGGTAACGTAGATTCGGGATTAGGAGTGCATGCGGGACTCTTAATGGGGGAGCAAATGGTTAGGGAGTTTAATAAGGGCCCATGTCTGGCCCTTATTCCATATCGGGCATGGGGAGGAGAGCAGAGGAGGTCTTAATCCTTGCCGCAACCTCTGTAATGGATTCGCCAACAACGCAAAGAAGCCCGTCCTTCGAAAGCCCTCGGTTCCTCGACGCTTTGCGCTTCCGAAGGAAGCTTTTTTATGGAAGATTGGTTTGGATACCATTGACATTGGCTAGAGGTGTGATTATACTGTGTATAAAGATATATACAGTAAGCACACGATATAACACTAGCCTAATCCATATAGACACGCTGAAGTGTCGCGGGAGGAATGCGCGGTTATGACGTTACAAATCAAACATTTGCATAAAGAGTACAAAGGCGTCCGGGCGGTCGACGGCATCAGTCTGGAGCTGGCGAAGGGGCAAGTGCTCGGATTGCTCGGCCGCAACGGAGCGGGCAAGACGACGACGCTGAAGATGCTGCTCGGTCTGGTGCAGCCGACGAGCGGTGAAATATGGTGGGAAGGCAAGCCGCTCGAGCGGCGCGCGATCAACTTCGGCTATTTGCCGGAGGAACGCGGATTGTATCCGAAGATCAAGGTGCTGGATCAGCTTCGCTACTTCGGTCGGCTGGAGGGTATGAGCAAGGCGGCGATCGAATCGGCCATCGATTACTGGTTCGACCGGCTGGAGATGAACGACTACCGGAGCAAGCTGGCCGGCGAGCTGTCGAAGGGCAATTCCCAGAAAGTGCAACTGATCGGCACGCTGCTGCACAATCCGGATTTTATTATTCTCGACGAGCCGTTCAGCGGACTGGACCCGGTCAATGCGGAGATGCTGAGCGGCGTGATCGAGCAACTGGTCGGGGACGACAAGACGATCATTCTATCAAGCCACCGGATGGAACAGATCGAGCTGTTCTGCGAGAACGTCGTCATGATGAAGAAGGGCGGCATCGTTCTGTCCGGCAAGCTGAGCGAAATCAAGCGGAACTACGGCTACAAAGTCGTCAAGATTGAGAGCGAGCAAGATTTGTCGGCTTGGCTGAACGAGCTTCGTATTCCGTTCGAGCGGAAGAACGGCGCCTATACGGCACAGGTTGCAAGCGCGGAACGGGCGATTGCCGTCATCAGCCATCTGGAGCGGCAGAGCGCGGCGATGAGAGGCTTCTCCGTGCACGAGCCTTCTTTGCATCAAATTTTTATCGAGAGGGTGGGGTGATTCTGCGATGCGTCCATTTTTAACCGTACTGAAGTTTCACCTTATGGAAAGCTACCGCTCCAAAGCGTTTAAAATTATGGCGGTCGTTATGTTCGCGCTTATTGTCGGTTTTTTTGCCGCCGCGCATTATATTACGGGCGATTCCAAGAGCAGCTTGAGGGTGCTGACCGAGTCGAGTGCGTATAAGCTGGATATCGACCGGCTCAATCGACAGTCGGAGACGATGAGACTGGAGCCGATCGGCCGAAGCGAGCTGGAGGCAAGCAAGGAGGCGGTGAAGAACGGCGACGCGGACGGCGTCGTCGTGATCGGCGAAGCAAGCGGCGTGCCGACCGTTGCTTATACGTACAGCCAGTTCCCCGATCTGGATGCAATCGCCGTCATTCAGAACGAGCTGAAGTCGCAATATATCGTTCATGTGACGGAAGCGAAGAACATTGCTCCGGACGCCGCCGAAGCGCTGCTTGCGCAGATCGAGGTTCAGGAGGAAAGCCTTAACCGGACCAATGCGATAGGACTCGTCTACTTCTTCGCTTTCCTGATGTATCTGTTCATTACGATGTATGGCCAGATGGTTGCGCTGAGCATCGCGGGAGAGAAGGTGTCTCGCGTAATGGAAATTATGATTACGAAAGTGAAGCCGACGACGATGATGTATGCGAAGGTAATCTCCTCGATGATGGCCGGACTTACGCAGATTGCGATCGTAGCGGCCGGTTATCTGACCGCGCGTGCGATGGGCTGGGTCGGTGAAGATTTGTCGCTGCTAGGCATGTCAATCGATGTGTCGATCATTACGGTGAAGCTGTTCGCGTTCCTCGTCGTTTACTTTATTCTCGGCTATTCGTTGTATGCGATCATGTACGCGGCGCTGTCCTCCATCGTTAGTCGAATCGAAGATATGAACGCCGTGACGGCGCCGTTGTCGGTTCTGCTTATTGCCGCCTTCGTCGTAGCGCTGCAATGCATGGGCGACCCGAACTCGACGACCGTTGCCGTCTCGTCCTACATTCCGTTCTTCTCGCCGATGGTGACGTTCTCCCGATTGGTTATGGGCGAGGCCGGGACGGTAGAGCTTCTCGTTACGATTGCAGAGCTTGTCGCATCGATCGGACTGCTCAGCGTCATGATGAACCGGCTGTATACGAGCGGCGTTATGCGCTATGCGGAGAAAACGAAATGGACGGACGTTATCAAGTTGACAAGAGAGGCGTAATCCGATTCTAATGGAATATATAACCTTTGCGAGAAATGAGGAGTCGGTCTTATGAACGGTTGGCGGGGCGCATGGAATCTTGCAAAATTCGAATGGCGGAGGGACCGCGTCGGCATGCTCATCACCGTCCCTTTTATTCTTTACATGCTTATGCTCTTATATCAGTTCTATAAGGATGTGAACGAGGCCTCCACGTCGTCGATGGGCTGGCTGGTCGATATATTGCAGCTTGCCTGGCTGCCGATACTGGGGTTCCCGGCCAATCGGATGTTGATGAAAGCTTGGCGCGAAGACGCGTTCACGAATAAAATCGTAGGCTGGCGCATCATGCCGATCTCCGTCCGGCAGATCGTCGCGGGCCGCATCATTCAGTTGCTGGGGCTGCTGCTGGGCGCACTGCTGATTTATTTCATCGCGTTGTATGCGATATCCGAGCCGCTTCGCGAGCAGCTCGATATCGTCTCGTATGCCGGCTACGTATTGTTCTGGATCGGTTACGCCGTCGGCATCGCCGCCTCCTATACGTTCTGGGAGCAAGGCTTCTCCGGCAAAACGTATACGATCGGCTCCTTCTTCTACGTGTTCTTGTATATGGGGGCGGCCGTCTTGATGGGAAGGAGCGGTCACTCGGTTACGGTCGGCGTCATGCGCGAGCTGCAGGGAGGCAATTGGTGGTATACGGCAGGCTCGCTTGTGTTCGGGGCGCTTATGCTGCTTCTCGTATATCGGCTCACTTGCATGCGTCTGCAAGTTAGAAGCTACACTCGCTAATGGGCCGGTCCATAGATGATAACGAAGAAGGTGTAAGTGTGTGGCTGCCGATTAACATCAACGAGAATAGTCCGGAACCGTTGTATCATCAGATCGAGGTGCAGTTGCGCGCGCTTATCGTAAGCGGTCAGTTGGCGGAAGGGACGCTGCTGCCTTCGATTCGGGAGCTGGCGCAGATGCTTAAGTGCAGCGTCATTACCGTAAGGCGGGTGTATCAGGATCTGGAGTCGGAAGGGCTGCTTCGGACCCGCCAAGGAACGGGGACGTTCGTGGCCAGCGTGCAGGAGGAGGATCGCGACCGGCAGCGTACCGCCTCGGTGATCGAGGCGGTCGAGGCGGCCGTGGATGCCGCCAAGCGGGTACAGCTTACGCGCGAGGAGATGCTGCAAATTATGCTGCGGATATTGGATGAACGCTGGAAGGAGAGCTGACAATGGAAGCGAATGCGATTACGATAAGCGGCGTGGAGCAGCGCCATCCGCATTTTCGACTGGGGCCGGTCGATCTTGAAGTTGCGGAAGGGTTCGTGACGGCGATTGTCGGTCCGAACGGCTCGGGCAAAAGCTCTACGTTCCGTCTGCTGCTCGATCTGGCCAAGCCGGCCGTCGGTCGCATGACCGTGCTCGGCTATCCGGTCGGCGAGGGCGACGACCGGGTGTGGAAGCGGCAAATCGGTTATTTGCCCGAGGATTCAAGCCAAGAGGAACATTATTTGCGCGGATCGGAGAAGGCGGCGTTCGTGCGGCAATGGTATCCGGACTGGGACGTCAATTTGTATCAGGACCTGCTCCGACGATTCGAAATCGACGATTCGCTGAAGCTGGGCAAAATGTCCAAGGGCATGCGGCGCAAATTCGAGCTGGCGCTCGTTCTGTCGCATAAGCCCAAGCTGCTGCTGCTTGACGAGCCGTCGTCCGGACTCGATCCGATCGCGTGGAAGGCAATGATTGAGCTGCTGCACCGCTATATGGAGCCGGGAGATCGTACGATTCTGATGGCCTCGCACATTGTCGACGAAGTAAGAAGGCTTGCCGACTACATCGTCTTCATGGTTCGCGGTCAAGTGCTCGGCAAGTACGAGAAGGACGAGCTGTTCCAGCGCTGGCAAGTGCTGTTCGCCATACCGGGAGAAGCCGGCGCATCGTCTGCTTCGCTGCCCGCATTGCCGGGCGTCGTCGAGACGGAGCCTGCGAGCGGCGGAATGGTGCGAATCGTAACCGAGCATGCCGAGGAGACGGAAAGAGCGCTGCACGGCATGGGCTACCGAATTAGCAGCAGACAGATACTGACGCTGGACGAAATATTGCATGCATTAATGCGGAGAGGAGCGTACGTATGATACCTTTGGCAATTGATCGCATTTATAAAAATTACGGCGATAAGACGGCGGTAAACGGACTTTCCTTTGAGGTGGAGCAAGGGGAAATTTACGGGCTGCTCGGCGCGAACGGCGCCGGCAAAACGACTACGATGCGGATGGTGCTCGGCTTGATCTATCCCGACGAAGGCAGCATTCGCTATAACGGTCAGCCGTACGGCAAGGAGCAGTTGCACAATCTCGGTTATTTGCCGGAGGAGCGCGGGCTGTATCCGAAAGTGAAAGTGAGCGAGCAGCTTATCTATCTGGCGCAGTTGAAAGGCATGACGAAGAAAGCGGCGGAGCAAAGCTTGAGACGATGGCTGGAGCAGTTCGAGGTGCCGGAATATTACGATAAGAAGGTCGAGGAGCTGTCGAAGGGCAATCAGCAGAAAATCCAGTTCGTCGCTGCCGTCATTCACGACCCGCAAATTGTTATTCTCGACGAAGCGTTCAGCGGCTTGGACCCTGTCAACGTGGAGCTGCTGAAGGCGGCGGTCAAAGGGCTGCGCGATTCCGGCAAGACGATTCTGTTCTCGACGCATCGGATGGAGCATGTCGAGGAGCTATGCCGCAACATTACGATCATGCATCGGTCGAATCCGGTGGTACAGGGCGACATCAAGACGATTAAGAGCCGGTATCCGCGCGAGCGGGTCATGCTTGCGGCATCGCGGGATATAACGGGACTGGAGCAATTGGAAGGGGTCCGATACGTGACGAAGCACGAGAATGTAACCGAGATCGGCATCGCCTCGGAGCAGGCGGCGCAGCATATATTGACACATGCGTTGGGGCAGGCGGAGATTGAGCGGTTCGAGCTGATGCGGCCGACGCTGAACGAAATATTTATTAAATCGGTGGGTGATCGTCATGAGTAATTTCTGGACGGTAGTCGCGTTCACGTTCCGGAACAAAGTGAGAAAAAAATCATTCGTCATTACGACCCTCATTATTGCGGTGCTGCTCAGCGTTATCGTTAATCTGCCTTATATTATAAGCCAATTCAGCTCGAATACGCCGGACCGGATCGGTTACGCGGGAGCTGCAACTACGATTGCCGGATCGGACGTGCTGCCGGGCGATATCGGAAGCGGTCTGGAGGCGTACTTCAAGAAACAGGAGAAGCCGGGCTACGAGTTCGTTCGGGTTGCGGGCGCGGACTCGGCGGATGAAGGGGCGAATGCGAGAGCGCTGAACGAAGCGCTGGAGAACGGCGACATCGATGCGTATGTCGTGTTCGCGAGCGCCGGGGAGACGGAATTTTTCCCGAAGATGGAGCTTCGCGCCAAGAAACAGTATGGCGACTCGGCGGTAGCGGAGCTGCAGGCGGCGCTGCAATCGGTGAAGCTGGAGCGGGCGTTGCAAAGCCTCGGGCTGACGGATGAGCAGCAGCAGATGCTGTTCGCGCCTGCGCAGGTGAGCAGCGTGCAGATCGACTTGAACGACGGACAGGCGCAGCAGGAGGACGAGAAGCAGTCGAAGGGTGCGATGTACGGCGTCGTCTACGCGATTCTGTTCCTGCTGTTCATGACGATTATGACGACCGGCCAGCTTATTGCCACGGAAATAACGGCGGAGAAAAGCTCGCGCGTTATGGAGGTGCTCGTCACGAGCGTCTCGCCGCTGACGCAGATGTTCGGCAAAATAATCGGCATGCTGCTGGTCGGGCTGCTGCAGATTGCGGTTTACGTCGTTGTCGTCGCGATCAATATATCGATGCCGAACAGCGACAACGCTTTGAAGGATCTCGGCATCAATATGGCCGATGTGCCGCTGTCGCTGTACATCTACGCGTTGTTGTTCTATCTGATCGGCTACTTCCTGTACGCGACGCTGTACGCGGGCGTCGGCTCGCTCGTCAGCCGAACGGAGGAGCTTGGCCAGGCGGTCATGCCGCTTATGTTCATCTCGTTGGGCGGCTTCTATATCGGCATCTTCGGCTTGAACGCGCCGGACAGCTCCTTCGTCACCGTGACGTCGTTCATTCCGTTCTTCACGCCTTATATTATGTTCCTGCGGATCGGAATGGTCGAGCCTCCGTTCTGGCAGATCGTCGTATCGCTCGTCGCGCTGCTGGCGACGACGCTCGCCGCGGGCTGGCTGTCGGCAAAAATTTACCGCACCGGCGTGCTCATGTACGGCAAGCGCCCGTCGCTTAAAGAGCTTCGCAAGGCGATGAAGGCTTTTAAGTTGTAGGGTTGTCGTTGCTATCGGTATAGACTTTATTTAATATTGGCGGTAATTTGAAGGTCTCTTGTCGGTTGCTTCAAGATGTGAAATATATTCATAAACACTATGCCTGTTTTTCTACTCAGTGCTGAGACAATCCTAATGCACAATGAATGGCGTAATACATTTACACTGCCGATAGATTGTTCTGTTTTGAACCTCTTTGTTAGTCCTGATATTCAAGTAGCCCTTGATATATCAGGATTTTTTATTTTCAAGGTCATGGAGGCGTTCTTAATGCACAATATCGGGGAGAGTATTAAACGATTGAGAAAGCTGAAGATGCTGGAATCGGATTGAGTTTTCTAAGAGAATAGGGATCACACGAGGGAGCTTGAGTGAAATTGCATAGGCAAGTGTAGCCCTTCAATTGAGACTGTGATCTCAATATATCAAGCTTTTAATTGTTCGTTGGAAGCACTTCAGAATGTGTGGATAGCGATAGGACTCCGAGATACTAAATCCATTACCGAGAGAGGTAGTGGATTTTTGCTATGCCCTAGGGATGTAAATAGATGTTCGTAAACAGCTAACACCGATCAGCAAAGGACATTAACTTATGGTTATAGCTTAAAACTATATCCAGGTATAAATTATATGTATCATGCTGTATTCATCTAAATATGCTATCTTACTTATATACTAAATTTGGACTGCATCTGTTTCGCTTCACCGCGCAGCATGGTCGAGGCTGCGTAGATTGCACGAGATAGATATCCATCGATCTGAGTATTGGACATAGGTTGCAGGAGTTGTCCCGATAATTATCGGGACACCATTTAACAATAAAGTGCTGTTACTCACGAACAGGGAGAACGGTCCAACTGGTACAGCGACACTATTAAACATGAATGCCCGGTAAACCTATGGTTGTCCGAGGATGAGGTCATATGCTTAGAAAATCTATTTTGAATAAGAAGACCGGAATTATTACGTACGGAATGACTCCGCCAAAAAAGTCGAATTCAGTGGAGAAGATTTCAGCAATATCACTGAAACAGGTCGAACGTCTAAAAAATTTAGACTTGGATGCACTCATTTTGTATGATGTGCAGGAAGAGCTGGAGCGTAACGATACAGAGCGCCCGTTTCCGTACAAGGCGATGCTGGATCCCGCTATATATTGCGAGCAGTATCTTCAAGAACTCGACATTCCGAAGATTATTTATCGGTGTGTCGGTAAATACTCCGAAGCTGAGTTGAAGGATTGGCTGCAAAAGAATAGCGACGAGGACTGCTTCAGCGTGTTTGTCGGTGCGTCCTCCAGCCAACAGAAGCTGTCGCTGGAACTGGCGGATGCCTATAAGCTCAGCCGTACATATAACAGTTCCCTGACATACGGCGGTGTTATCATTCCGGAACGTCATATGATAAAGAATGATGAGCATGTGCGTGTCGTAAACAAAATGAAGCAAGGCTGCAGCTTCTTCGTCTCGCAAGCGACCTATAATATCGATGCCTCGAAGAATTTTCTGTCTGATTATTTTCACCACTGCAACGAGCAGGAGATTGAAATGGTGCCGATTCTGTTTAATTTGGCGCCATGCGGGTCAACGAAGACGCTCGAGTTCATGAAGTGGCTTGGCATCAGTATTCCGCGATGGTTGGAGAATGAGCTGAAATATTCGGCTGACGTTCTGGACAAATCGATACTGTTAACAAACAAGATTTTCGAGGAGCTGTTCGAATTCGGCCTGGAAAAGGGGATACCCGTTGGCTGTAGTGTGGAAAGCGTATCCACTCGGAAAGTTGAAATTGAAGCGTCAATTCAGTTGTTGCACGATATCAAAGCAATGATGAACAAGAGTTGCCTTGCTGGAATTTCATAATTAGAACGGTGGAGAGATCATGCCTACCGATGAAATAATCATCTATTTAAATGTGCAATGATCGAGACGTGGCCAACTATTAGAGAGCACATGCTCATAGCGATGTTCGCCTGGGGAAAGTATTTGATCTTAGGATTAAATACTTTTTTATTTACTATGGGGAATATTGAAGTACAAGCATTGGAGGGATAGGATGTGGAACGCGAACCAACCATTATTATCGATTTTAATGGCCTACTGCGAGGACGTATGATGAGATGAGAACGAAGCCTAACGTGTTAACTTATCGGTAGGACGAATGGTATTGCGAATGGGAGACAAATGATGAGTAGTCGTCTTAACTTAAAAGTAAGTTGGTGTTAAGTGTGAATTATGAGTTTACTGGCGCCTTGCCCAATCAATATATAATATTAACGAAGACGTGTCTAATTGAAGAAGCTAACTGTGCGCTGATTGTCGCCTTTTATAAAGGGAAATTGGTTCTTGTTAGACATCATTGTCGAGGATGGGAATTACCTGGGGGAAATAGAGAAGAAGGTGAAACCATTATACAAACGGTTATCAGGGAGATGTATGAAGAGGCCGGCGGGGAGCTCGGGTCGATTGAAAGGATAGGACAATATTTAATTTATGAGCAGGGTCATCTTGTATTTGTGAAAAATATCTATATCTCCAAGGTGAACGTTCTTAGAGAGTTGCCGAAGGGGTTCGAAACCGATGAGGTAATGCTGCTTGATATCATTCCGAAACAGATTGAAATTATGGAAGATCCCTCGTTCAGTCCATATATGAAAGATAACGTATACTTAATTGTTTCGGAATGGATTAAGGAGCATCCTTTTAGGCTCTGCCAATGATTCGCTTTTAATTATATGCGGATAAGTTTACGAGTTTCCGGTTGGCAGTGACTTTCTTCACATCCCCGTAGGATACGCAGTGAGGAGTTGCAGATTGGACCGTTGCTCGAACAAGTCAATCTGAGCATAATATTCTGAAGTGAAGGGGTATTCCAATGACCTTGCAGCAATTGAAATATATTTTGACCATCGTTAGCTGCGGCTCCATAAGCGAAGCGGCAAAGAGGCTGTTTATTTCGCAGCCGAGCTTGTCCAACGCGGTGAAAGAAATCGAGACGGAAGCCGGTATTGAGATTTTCCTTCGATCGCCCAAGGGAATTGTGTTATCGAGTGACGGAGCGGAGTTTTTATCCTACGCCAGACAAGTTGTGGAGCAGGCCGAGCTTCTCGAGCAGCGATACATGAATCGTAAGCCTTCGAAGAAGCTGTTCTCGATCTCAACACAGCATTACGCTTTCTCTGTGCAGGCTTTCGTCGGATTACTGAAGGAACTTAATGTGGACGAGTACGAGTGCACGCTACGGGAAATACGTACCCACGAGATTATCGAAGACGTACGGAATATGAAAAGTGAGCTCGGAATCATCTATATGAGCGAATTCAACCGCAAGGTGATTCAGAAGTTATTAAAGGACAACGAGCTGCGATTTCATCCGCTGTTCCAAGCGGAAGCGCATGTGTTCATCAGCGAGGAGCATCCACTTGCCTCCAAGTCGATTCTGGATATCGAGGATTTAGACGACTTCCCGTGTTTGGCCTTCGAGCAAGGTGAACACAACTCCTTCTACTTCTCGGAGGAAATCCTAAGCACGAGGACGCACAAGAAGAAAATACTGGTCAGCGACCGAGCCACGCTATTCAACCTGCTAATCGGGCTCAACGGATACACCATTAGCTCGGGCGTATTAAATAAGGATTTGAACGGCGAGCAAATCAAATCGGTACGGCTTCGTACCGACGAGAACATACGGGTAGGTTACATTGTGAATCAGAAGGCGAGCATGAGCCAATTAGCCGCTGCCTATGTCATGAAGCTCAAAACCATCATTACAGATTTCGGTTATCCGATTATAAAAGAGGATAAGCTCGACTGAGCCCATCCTCTTGGACGTTATTACAATGTTGCTCTTACTTCTTTGGCCGCTTGGACAAGGTTCTTCAAGCTGGCCCACGTTTCAGTGACACCGCGAGTTTTAAGTCCGCAGTCCGGGTTAACCCATAGCTTGGAGACTTCGATCTTGTCCAGCATGCGATCGAGTCCTTCTTTAAGCTCTTCGACGCTTGGAATCCGAGGCGAATGGATGTCGTATACGCCTGGTCCGACTTCAGTACGGAAACCGCACTCATTGATTGCATCGATGATAGCCAAATCAGAGCGCGACGCTTCGAATGTAATGACGTCGGCGTCCATTGCATCGATATCGCGAATGATATCGTTGAACTGGCTGTAGCACATATGGGTATGAATTTGCGTTTCGGCTTTGACGCCGCTATGCACGAGTCTGAAGGCAGGAATAGCCCAGCTCAAGTACTCGCTCTGCCAATCGGAATGACGTAACGGGAGCTTCTCTCTTAATGCGGCTTCGTCGATCTGGATAATCTCAATGCCGTTGGCCTCGAGATCGAGTACTTCGTCGCGAATCGCAAGACCGATCTGAAGTGCGCTTTCCTTCAGGCTGATATCTTCGCGAGGGAACGACCAGTTCAGGATCGTTACCGGACCCGTCAGCATGCCTTTGACCAGCTTGTTGGTACAGCTCTTCGCGAACGCCGAGTATTCTACAGTGATCGGCTTGCTGCGGCTAATGTCGCCCCATACGACCGGCGGTTTTACGCAGCGTGTTCCGTAAGACTGCACCCAAGCGTTCTCCGTAAAGATAAAGCCATCCAAGCATTCGCCAAAGTATTCAACCATGTCGTTGCGCTCAAATTCGCCATGAACAATGACATCAATACCAATTTCCTCTTGATGTGCGATGCACTCCGCGATTCGGTCAAAGTTGAATTGTTTATACTGTTGCTCGGTGATGGTGCCTTTCTTGAAGGCTGCGCGGTTCGCGCGGACGTCGACTGTCTGAGGGAACGAACCAATCGTCGTCGTAGGTAACGGCGGCAGATTGAATTTCGCTTTCTGAATCGTTTCCCGCTCGGCGAAGGCAGGCAGCCTCGTAAAGTCGGCGTCCGTCAACTCCGCGACTCTCTTCTGTACCGAGTTGTCGTTCGAGAGACGTGACGCGTTGAACAGCTTCACATTCTCCGTATAAAAGGCGGAGGCTTCAGGGCTCGCCTGCTCCAGGATCGACTTAAGTTCTGCAAGCTCGCGCAGCTTTTCTTCCGCGAACGCGAAATATTGCTTATTCGCCGCCGTCAGCTTCGTTTCGTGCTTTATCGTGTATGGGACATGGAGCAGCGAGCATGAAGTGCCGAGCACGATTGGGCTTGCATGCTTGCCAATCTCGCGAACAAGGGCAATCGTCTGCTCATACTGGTTTTTCCAAATGTTCTTGCCGTTGACTACGCCGGCGAACAGCACCTTGTCGCTTGCGAAGCCATGCTTGCGCACGAGGTCCAAAGATTGCTTGCCCTCGACGAAGTCGATGCCGAGCCCGTCGAATGGCAGCGCTTGAAGCGCCTGATAGCAGTCGCGAACGTCACCAAAATACGTTTGCGCGATAACTTTTACGCTGCCTTTGGCGGACAGGATACCGTTATAAAGCTCCTCGAACAGCGCGATATCTTCCGCAGTCAAATCCGTTACCAGTGCAGGCTCATCCAGTTGCAGCCATGTTGCGCCAAGAGCGTTCAATTGGCTTAGAACAGCCGTGTAAGCTTCGACAATCGCAGGCACGAAATCTTTAGATGTCTTCGAGCCGGTGAATCTCGCGAGCTTGAGCAGGGTAAATGCTCCAATCAGCACAGGCTTGGTTGCGATGCCGAGCAGTTGTGCTTCCGTAAATTCGTCGAACAGTTTCGATCCTGCCAGACGGATGCTTGTCGTATCGTCGATTTCGGGTACCATATAATGATAGTTTGTGTTGAACCATTTTTTCATGGCCAGCGCTTTAACGTCGCCTTTGTCGCCTTGATAGCCTCTCGCCATTGCGAAATACGTCTCCAGCGGGCTTAGGCCGAGGGCTTGATATCTTTGCGGAACGATCCCAATCAAACAAGCCGTGTCGAGCAGTCCGTCGTAGAAGGAAAAATCGTTGGACGGAATGAAGTCGACGCCGTTCTCCTGCTGAAGCTTCCAGTTTGCCGATCTAAGCTGAGCCGCCGTTTGTTGCAATTCTTCGACGGGAAGTACGCCTTTGAAATATTTTTCGGATGCGAATTTAAGCTCTCTGAGCGCACCGACTCGTGGATAACCGATAACGGATGTTTTCAATTGAAACAACTCCTTGCGTGATGTTGGCTTCAGTATAGAGTACGGAGGCTAATATCGGGAAACACCTAATAACTATGCCAAGACATAGTTTTTTTCTATGGTCCAAACGAACTTAAGGTCAACCACAAACGTGTACAACGGGTGATGCAACAAGAACGGCTACAGTGCCGTGTCAAAGTCAAAGAAACGGAACGCTCTTCTGTCAATAAAATGAACACAACGTATGGTCATCAAGCCATCAATTTGTAAACCTTTCTTTAAAGCGGTCTGGCGACAAACAGCCTAGCGAACCGGTCAGAGTGGCGAAGGAGACCGGAAGCCGACTTCTGCGACTCAAACGCCTGCCTCAAGGATGTTCGGGTGCTTGAGCCTGCTTTTGTAGCGGATAAGATTAAACACCTAGGAGAGCAGATCGCTAATCGGTATAAGGAAAGCTAGGTTGTTGTTGTTGCGTTATCGGGAATTGCGGCTTACTAAGAACAAGAGCAATCGTATCGTACATACCCGCAGCGCCGAAGAGGATGCTCTACAAGTCGACTGACGACTCTCGGAGCATCCTCTTCGCATGGAAGTCGGCAAAGCGCGAATACCAATCGGTAACGTCACGTCCGCAGATTCGACAATCTTATGCTCGGCGCGCAGAATCCACTGTAAGAATCGGATGCAACAACGCGGGTTCGTTTCGGCAAATATTTCGTTTTGAAAGCCGGCGGTCTCCGGCCAATCGAGCCATTCATGGTCATGTATGGGGCGCGATTAACAAGCTTTGATCGTTCTGCGGGATCGGATGACGTCAACAACGGTCACGGTCGTTCCATAGTTGTCTCCGCCGCCGCCGTTTCATTCACCGCCGTTCTCTGTATTGTTTTCCGCGCTGTTATCTATGCTGTTATCCTTGCCTGTGTCGGCCTTGTTTCTGCCGATGGCCTCATGCTCCTCATCGAGCCTGAACATTTGGATGTATTGCGTTAGGATGGCGTCAACAGCTTTCAATTCGCCGCCGATAACCTGCTTAACCGTCTCATATTCCGGCTGAGCGAGCTGCCGGATTAGAGTTGCTCGCGTATTGTTCAAATAATCGAGAAAGGCGGCCGATCTTCCTTGGCGCAACCGTTCAACGCCTCTGTAATGCGTATTGCGGCGGTTGGCTTGGGGCTGCCCTTCGCGATAGGCCCGACGGCCATGAATGCGAGGCTCCAGATAACCCCGGCGCACTCGATGAGCTCCATACACTTGCTGCTCCCGATGCTCCCCGTGTCCCCGATGCTCTTGCCGATCTCGATGCTCCCCATGTCCTCGAAGCTCTACATGCTCTCCGTAGCCTCGATGCATTCGTTGCGCCCGATGCTCCCCGTGTCCCCGATGCTCTTGCCGATCTCGCTGCTGCCCATGTCCTCGAAGCTCTACATGCTCTCCGCAGCCTCGATGCATTCGTTGCGCCCGGTGTTCCCCGTGTCCCCGATGCTCTTGCCGATCTCGCTGCTGACCATGTCCTCGAAGCTCTACATGTTCTCCGTAGCCTCGTTGCGCCCGATGCTCCCCGTATCCACGCCGTCCTCCATGAATCCTATAGCCCCGAATGTGCTGGTGTCCGTGTCTGCCCGCTTGCGGCATAGTAACTCCTCCTTATATCGTATACATTTGTATACAATGTTGTTTTGTATACAAATGTATACGTCTGGTTCCGCGTTGTCAAGTATGATTAATTCCTGCATGAAATACAGCCATTGCTCAGGCCGGCGCCAACTGAGCGAGCAAGCCTGCATCAATTGCAGGCTTGCTCGTACGCAGATCGTCTGTGTATGCGACACGAACGCAAACGCCGCCCGTTTTGCCGAGCGTTGTTCGTCCTGCCGCCATTCCGCCAATGGGGTGATTGGTTACCGGCCTGCATCGTTAGCGTCCACGCCGAGGCCAAGGAGCATAACATCGCCTACATCTTGCGTAAGATCACCTCTTATTGGTTGGGCGCCCGCTCACTATAATAAGTGTAATCGCAAGGAAAGGAGGCTCGGCTGTTTACTTTAACGATGAAGGAGGGGATCAAGCCCGGGATAATTCGGAAAACGCTTACATCTCGATGCGAAGGCATGCACGCTGACCGCGGCTTTGGCTGAGGCAGCCGGTGCGCGATTGCAGATCGGCCGTTTTCTATCGATACTTTGTGCGTCAGTGCTTCTCCATTGGGGAGAGGCTGTCACTTATATGAGGAGGTTAATGATGCGTAATAAATTTATAGCATGGCTGCTTGCATGTGCGTTAATTATCCCAAGCTTCTTTTTTGGCATCGATCCGTCCCGGACGGTTGAGGCGGCAGGCGGACCGAATCTGGCGGCAGGCAAGACGGCAACGGCGAGCGGCCAGTCCCAGACGTATGCGCCGGGCAACGTAACGGACGGCAATCGGGCCACGTATTGGGAAAGCGCGAACAATGCTTTCCCGCAGTGGGTGCAGGTTGATCTGGGCTCGTCGGCCAACATCGATCAGCTTGTGTTGAAGCTGCCGACAGGCTGGGAGACGCGCACGCAGACGCTGGCCGTGCAGGGCAGCGCGGACGGACAGTCGTTCGCGAACATCGTCGGCTCCGCCAGCTATGTATTCAACCCTTCGGTTGCAAGCAATTCCGTCACGATCAATTTCACGGCCGTTGCTACGCGATATGTCCGGCTGAACGTAACGGCTAATACGGGCTGGCCGGCTGCCCAATTCTCCGAGATCGAAATATACGGAGCGGGCGGCGGCACGACGCCTCCGCAGACGCCGGCCGGCACGTACGAGGCAGAAGCCGCGGCGCTGTCCGGCGGTGCGAAGGTGAACACCGACCATACCGGATATACCGGCACGGGCTTCGTTGACGGCTACTGGGCGCAAGGGGCCTCGACAGCCTTCAACGTCAACGTAGCCGCGGCAGGCAATTACGACGCCGCGCTGAAATACGGGAACGCCTCCGGCGGCGCGAAGACGGTTAGCCTGTATGTCAATGGAGCGAAGGTTCGTCAGACGACGCTGCCGAACCTGGCGAATTGGGATACGTGGGGCACAAAGGTTGAAGTCGTCAGCCTGAACGCCGGCAATAATACGATCGCTTACAAATACGATGCGGCCGATTCCGGCAATATCAACATCGACAATGTAGCGATATCGCCTTCGACCGGCACGCCGCCTGTCGATCCTCCGGTCGATCCGCCTGTCGACCCGCCGACGGGCAGCAATATCGCCATCGGCAAAGCGATCAGCGCTTCTTCCTCCACCTTCACTTACGTCGCATCCAACGCCAATGACAACGACACGGGTACGTACTGGGAAGGCGGCGGCAATCCGAGCACGCTGACGCTCGATCTCGGTTCGAATCATAACGTGACGTCGATCGTCTTGAAGCTGAATCCGGCTTCGGCATGGAGCACGCGCACGCAGACGATTCAAGTGCTCGGCCACGATCAGAACACGACAAGCTTCAGCAGCCTCGTCGCGGCGAAGTCGTATACGTTCAATCCGGCCGCCGGCAATACGGTAACCATTCCGGTGACGGCGACGGTGAAGCGGCTGCAATTGAATATTACGACGAACTCCGGCGCGCCTGCCGGTCAGATCGCCGAGTTCCAGGTATACGGCACGCCGGGCGCCAACCCCGACCTGACGATCACAGGCCTGTCGTGGACGCCGGCATCTCCGGTCGAGACGAGCGCAATTACGCTGACGGCAACGGTAAAAAATAACGGCAGCCTCGCCTCCCCGGCATCGACGGTGAACTTCTACCTGAACAACGAGCTGGCCGGCTCCGCTCCGGTAAGCGCGCTTGCAGCCGGCGCTTCGGCGGCCGTGTCGCTGAACGCAGGGGCGAAGAACGCAGCGTCTTACACGGTCACTGCCAAAGTCGACGAGAGCAATGCGATCGTTGAGCAGAACGAGAGCAATAACAGCTTCACCAGCGCGTCCTCGCTGACGGTTGCGCCGGTGCCGAGCTCCGATCTGATCGCGTCGGTCGTCACGAACCCGAGCAACCCAAGCGGCGGCACGGCGACCGCGTTCACGGTCAATCTTAAGAACCAGGGCAATATCGCGTCGGCCAGCGGCGCTCATCCGGTTACGGTCGTGCTGAAGAATGCGGCCGGCGCAACGGTTCAGACGTTGTCCGGCACGTATAACGGCGCGCTGGCGGCGGGCAGCTCCGTCAATATCGGCGTTGGAACGTGGACGGCGGCCAACGGCAGCTATTCCATTACGACGACCGTCGCGGTAGACGGCAACGAAATCGCGGCGAAGCAGGCGAACAACACGGTCACGACGAACCTTTACGTCGGACGGGGCGCGAACATGCCGTTCACGGTGCTCGAAGCGGAGGCGGCGACGAATGCGACGAACGGAACGAGACTGGCGCCGAACTTCACGCCGGGCGACTTCGCGGGCGAGGCTTCCGGACGGTCCGCCGTCTATCTCGACGCGAACGGCGAATACGTCGAGTTCACGCTGAGCGCGCCTGCCAATGCATTCGTCCTGCGCAACGCGGTGGCGGAGAATACGAACGGCACGGTTACGATCTACGCCAACGGCGTGAACAAAGGCAAGTTCAACGTGACGTCCAAATTCTCTTACCTGTATGCGACGCCGAGCACGCTTGGCAGCCTCGGCTACGACAATTCGGGCTCGAAAGCATACTGGCTCTATGAAGATTCGCAGTTGATGCTGGATCAAGTGTATCCGGCCGGAACGAAAATCAAAATTCAGAAGGATGCAGGCGACGTGCCGTGGATTTATGTCGATTTGCTGGAGACGGAGAACGTTGCTCCGCCTGCCTCCAACCCGGATCCGAGCAAATACGTGCAAGTGTCCGCGACGAAATCGATCGAGCAGGCGCTTAACGAATTCAGGCAGGATTCGACGAAGAAAGGCATCTTTATCCCTGCCGGCGAGTGGACGATCAACTCCAAAATCTTCATCTACGGCCGCGCAACCGAAATTATCGGCGCGGGCCCGTGGCATACGAAGCTGGTCGCTCCTCAGAGCCAGACGAATACGGATGTCGGCTTCAACATCGCTTCGTCGGCCAATGGCTCGACGATCCGCGATCTGTCCGCTTGGGGCAACTATGTGTACCGGGTAGACGGACCGGGCAAATTCATCGACGGCAACGGCATGCAGAACGTGACGATTCAGAACATATGGGCGGAGCACTTCATCTGTCTGTATTGGGGCGTGAACTCCTCCTACAATACGTTCCGGGACAACCGGATCAAGAACACGTTCGCCGACGGCATCAACATGACGAACGGCTCTTCCTACAACGTCATCGACAACAACTACGCGCGCGGAACCGGCGACGACTCGTTCGCGTTGTTCAGCGCGATCGATGCTGGCGGTTCGTACAACGTAGGCAACAAGTACACGAATTTGACGGCGGTCAACGTAAGACGCGCCGCCGCGTTCGCCGCTTACGGCGGTTCGGATAACCTGTATCAGAACCTGTACGCCGCCGATACGCTGACGTATCCGGGCTTGACGATCAGCAGCTTAAGCTTCGGCTACAATACGCTGGGCTTCGGCGACAAAGACACGGTGTTCGACGGCATTACGCTGGACCGGACGGGCGGAGATTTCTGGACCAGCGTCGGAGCCGACGACAAAATTAACGATTACCAGAACTTCGGAGCCATCTGGTTCTTCGGCGGAGATCGGGCGTTCAAGAACATCGTCGTGAAGAACGTCGATATTAACGATTCCGTTTACTTCGGCCTGATGTTCCAGACGAAATCGCCGGAAAACCTCGCGATGCAGAACGTGCGTATCGAGAACGTCAACATTAACCGCCCGGGCCGCTACGGCATTAAGTTCGTCGTCAGCGCGGAGCAGGGGCAAGGACCGGCGATCGGCGCAGCGACCTTCACGAATGTAAAGGTCAATAACCCCGGCGTTCAAGCCGTCTACGGGGCGGACCGCAGCCCGAACTTTATTGTGACGAAAGGCGCGGGGAACAACTGGTAGCAGGCTATTAATTAATCCTGTATAAACGCTCGTATAAAAACCGATTCCTTGGGCGCAATCCCTTGGAATCGGTTTTGTTATTTATACCAAGACGCCGCACTTCGTGCAGTTGCATTCGGGCAGGCTGAGCGGGGAAGAGGTCGAGCGGATCGGCAGTTGGGCGAAAGCGAACGGCAAGACGGCCTCGCATCAGGTCGTCGAGATGGTGCTCGAGCAATCGTATCGAATCGTCGATTTTGTGCGCGATGCGCAGATGAACCCTTCGATTATTCATTCCAAAAGGTTCGTGGTCAGCCATGCGGACTACGAATTCCTGCTTCGGAGCAACGCGGGCGAAGCCGAATATTTGATCGAGTTCCGGCTTAAGCGGCTGGCCGACGCCGGCGCTTTTGCAAGCGAATATCAAGCGTCCGGGCTGCCGCAGAAAGGACCCGCCGTCGATTATACGCTGTTCAAAACGTTGAACGCTCTAACGGACGGCGTAGTAGCGGCGGTCGTCATTCTCGTCAGTCTCATTCTGAATGTGATCGCGATTCTATGCATCCGCTTTACGATGCTGGCGACGATTGAAGAGGATTACCGGGAGATTGGCGTCCTGAAGGCGATCGGCATTAGCCACAAGCATATCAAGCGATTGTATTTGTCCAAATATGTGCTGCTGGCCGCGCTGGCGTCCGCCGCCGGGTATTTCGCCGCTTTCCCGGTCAATCGCTTCTTTACGGCCAACATTATGCTTTATATCGGCGAGGCGCCTAGGTCGCCCATTCATTATGCGCTGCCGCTGGCGTCCGTTGCCGTTATTTTCGTCATGGTCGTCTTCTTCTGCCGTCTCGTGCTCCGCAGATTCAAGCGGATATCGGCGGTGGAAGCAATGCGCTCGGGCAGCATGGGCGACACGAAGGTGCGCGCGAATCGGCTGTCGCTTGCCCGCAGCCGTTTGTTTTCCGTACCGGTATTCCTCGGCTTGAAGGACGTCTTCCAGCGGCTTGCCATGTTCCGGCTGCTGCTGTTCGTCTTCGTCGTCTGCTCCTTCATCATTATCGTGCCGGTCAACTTCCTGAACACGATTCAGTCGCCAAGCTTTGTCTCCTACATGGGCGTAGGCCAGAGCGATATTCGCATCGATCTGAGACATTCGGACGATCTCGAGAGCCGGTATCGGGAGCTGATCGAGCATGTAAGCCGCGATCCGGACGTGGCCCGATATTCGCCGCTCGTCACAAGCCGGTTCAAGGTGCTGAACGACGAAGGGGCCTACGACAATCTAAGCGTGGAGACGGGCGATTTGACGATTTTTCCGCTTGATTATTTGAACGGCTCCGCGCCGGCGCGCGATAACGAGATCGCATTGTCCTACGTCAACAGCAAAGAGATGGGCAAGCGGACCGGGGATACGATTGTCATAACGGTGGACGGCCGCGACAGGACGATTCGCGTGAGCGGCGTCTATCAGGATGTGACGAACGGAGGAAGAACGGCGAAGGCGATCGTTCCGCACAACAAGGACGAAGTGTTATGGTATGTCCTTAGCCTCAATGTGAAGAATGGAAGTGCGATTCCGGCCAAAATTTTGGAGTACGAGCACAAGTTCCAACCGGCTAAAGTGACCGACCTGCAAGGCTACTTGAACCAGACGCTCGGTGGAACGATCAGTCAGTTGAAGCTGGTCACCGTGCTGGCGCTTGGCGTTGCGGTCTGCGTCTCCATCTGCATTACGTCGCTGTTCTTGCGGATGCTTGTCGTCAAGGACAGCGCGCAGATTGCGATTCTGCGCAGTCTCGGATTCGCTTTGTCGCGAATCAAAATCATGTACGTGACGATGGCGCTGCTCGTGCTCGGCGTCGGCGTCGCTGTCGGAACGATATTGTCCAATACGGCGGGCCAGCTTCTGATCGGCGGCATTATGTCGTTCTTCGGCGCATCGCGAATCGTATTCATCGTGAATCCGATTTACGCTTACATGCTCTGTCCGGTTCTGCTCGCGGCAGCGGTTGCCGCGACGACGCTGGCAAGCATCGGCTCGATCAAGCAGGCCGGCATTTCGAAGACGATTGTGGAATAAGGAGGCTGCGGCTATGGTTGCGATTCTGGAAGCAAAAAACGTCAATAAGCATTACACGGTCCATCAGAACGAGCGGCAGAGCATACTGAAAGATATTAATCTAATGCTGGACAAGGGAGAGTTCGTCTCCGCTATGGGGCCTTCCGGTTCCGGCAAGTCGACGCTGCTTTACAACATTAGCGGCATGGATCAGGCAAGCTCCGGTAGCGTCTTGTTTAAAGGCGAAGACATTACCGCTTTCCCCGAGAAGGAGCTGGCTTCGCTGCGGCTGAACAAGATGGGCTTTATTTTTCAACACATTCATCTGCTCAAAAATATGAACATGCTCGACAACATCGTGCTGTCCGCTTATCTGGCGAAAAGAAGCAGCCCCGATTCGATTAACGAGCGGGCCGGCGAGCTGATGAAGCGAACGGGCATCGATCATTTGGCCGCTCACGATATTACGCAGGCGTCCGGAGGCCAACTCCAGCGGGTGGCGATATGCAGAGCGCTTATCAACGAGCCGGAAATTTTGTTCGGGGACGAGCCGACCGGCGCTTTGAACTCGCGTGCGACCGACGAAATAATGGACATTCTGGGCGATATCCATGCGGCCGGCACGACGATTCTGCTCGTGACGCATGACGTGAAGGTGGCGGCAAGATCGGAGCGTGTGCTGTTCATGCTGGACGGACGACTGGTCGGCGACCGCCGCATTGGCAAGTATACGAAGGAGAAGGACGATTTGAAGGCGAGGGAAAGCGAGCTGGGCGGCTGGCTGGCGCAGCTTGGCTTCTAAGGCGAGACCATGCTTTTTAATAGACCGATAGAAGACTGACCCGAAAGGCGGGGGCGGTCTTCTTGTCGTTGCCGCAAGCGGGGAAGCGGCCGATTCGGGCAAGGGAGCGGGCTAGCCCCTCGGCGCCCACAGCATGACGGATACGCCGACGAGGCATATAGCGGCGCCTATCCAATCGTATAGATCGGGCGATTTCTTGTCGACCAGCCAGCCCCAGAGGACGGCAAGCACGACGAATACGCCGCCGTAAGCGGCGTAGACGCGGCCGAACGACGGGAAGTTCTGCCAGGTCGGAATCACGCCGTAGGCGATCAGAATAACGCTTCCGGCGATGCCGTACCAGACGGGCCGCGCCTCCCGCAGCCATAGCCATACCATATAGCCCCCGCCAATCTCTGCGACCCCGGCGAGGAGGAATAGCAATATCGCAAGCAGCACGTTGATAACTCCTTCGTGTAAGAATGTCGGACGTACGATCTATAGCATTATACCGCGCCGGTCAACGGGGGCACAATGTGCGGGCAACCGGCGGCGCGGGCGACAATGCTCGAAGCGGAACGGGGGAGGATAAGCGCTCATGCAGCGTTCCGTTGGATGCGTCTCGGCCATGCGCCTGAGCCGGCTGCCGACGAAGCTGTGCCTATACGGGCGATGAATCAGAATCAGTCCGGAGAAAGAGATTGAGGGAAGGATTAGGCGGCCCTCGCCCTCCCGTTCAGATGGAGGGCGATCTTTTGTGCGGCTGCGATGATGAGCGCTTGCTCGTCACATTCCGCTGCCTCCGTAACCGGCCATAGCGAACCTGCGGAGCTGTTGGGCATTCGCGAAGCCTTTGCGGAGGTGTCGTGAGCGACTGCTGGGTCGCATTCCGCAGCGGTCGACTGCGGAATGCTTTACGTACCGCGCACAGCGTTTCGGCGCATGATGCTGATCGGTCGACCACACGCCTCATACGAAATAAGTGCCCGGTACATACTGTTATTTTACTCGGTAACGATTCTATTCCTGATTAAGAGTCTCGCAGGGGCTTCTACTCTCTAAGCCAACGTTACTTTTCAGCATCTAGCGAGCGATTAAGCAACCTTGCGGAGCGCTTATTCGACCTCGTCCGAGGTCGCGGGGCGACATAGGCATCCATTGGGGCGCTTATTTCGTTATCATAGGCTAGCGAGATTGTCTGGACAGTCCGAGACCGGGAAGCCTGCGCAGCGTGCATGCTTTCCGGTTCTTTGTACAGCCGCACACCTGTATGGTTACAACCGTGTTGCGGAAGTGTTCAGACGCATCCGGAGATGCGTCTTTTTTCTTCGAAACGCGCAAATGGGTTACGGGTTTCTGGGAATTCCATGAAGAAAATGTTATCATGTAGGCCAGTCGTTATGACACGATTGCATTCTAGCCAGGAGGGAAGGAGAGGGGAGAGGACAGATGCCATCAACTTTAATCTTTGATATGGACGGCACGTTGTTTCAGACCAATACGGTGCTGGAGATTTCGCTGGCGGATACGTTCGGGCATTTGACGGAGATCGGCGAATGGCCGACGGGCGAAGGAGCGCCGATTGAGCAATACCGCACAATTATGGGCGTGCCGCTGCCCGTCGTATGGGAGACGCTGCTGCCGAATCATACCGGTGCGACAAGAGAGCGCGCGAACGAATATTTTCAAGAGCAGCTCATTCTAAATATTCGAAGAGGGCAAGGCGCGCTGTATCCGCATGTGGAGGAAGTGCTTCAGCACTTCAAGACGGCGGGGTACCGCATCTATATCGCCAGCAACGGCTTGCCGGAATATTTGCAGGCAATCGTCGAGCAGTATCGGCTTGATGAGTGGGTTAACGGCACGTTCAGCATTCAGCAGATTCAGTCGATGAACAAGACGGATCTGGTCGCGTTCATTAAGGAGCGCAACCGGATCGAGCAGGCTGCCGTCGTAGGAGATCGTTTATCCGATATTCAAGCTGCGCAAGGCAACGGCTTCCTGTCGGTCGGATGCCGCTTCGACTTCGCTCAGGAAGAAGAGTTGGCGCAGGCGGACGTCGTCGTGGACGATTTGCTTGAGCTGATTACGGTCATGAAGGATGACAGGCCGGCCTCCACAGGCTGAACGCCTCCCCTCCCCAATCCGGAACACATAAATAGGCGGCGATCGAAAGGGACGTCGAATGGTCGAGCCCTCATCCGAACGGCGGATGAGGGCTCGGCTTTGTCGACCACACGCCCCGCATTGAAATAAGGGCCCGGCACAGCCTGCTATTTGACGCGCGAACGATTGCACTCCCGATTAAGCGTCCCGCAAGGACTCGTAATCCCAAGGCCAACGTTACTTTCCGCCATACAGCGAGCGATTAAGCGGCTTTGCGGAGCATTTATTCAACTGAGCGAGGGGTTGCCAACAAAATAAGCGTCTCTAAAGGGCCTCATTTCGCTCATAGGCTGGACTGTCGAGGCTCTCTCGACGACCTGAGCCCTCATCCGAACGACGGAAATTCTCGACAGACTGAGCCCTCATCCGAACGGCGGATGAGGGCTTTGTGCCGTGGGAATGGTCAAATGCAAAATGTTTACTTTATTTTTCTTTAATTTACTGAAAGCGTTAAAATCGATTTTTGAAATCCCAACTAAAAAAATCGATAAAATTTAGTTTTAAATTTCAACAAAAATAAACATTACTCCAACGATCTAGAGAGGAAAACAAAGAAATCGGCTTTTTCTCAACCATTCCAACAAAAATTCAGGATTAAAACGAGGGAATCAGTTAGCTGCAAGTTATCGAACCTATCTTAAGTTGAAATTTAATTAAACAAAATATAATAAACAGTTTACAAAAGTTGAATACATGATATATACTCATTTTGGAATTGTAAGCGCATACGTAACGGCAGACGCAAAGCGGCGCTTACCTTTACTTTCCTAATTGGGGGATTACGGAATGAAGAAAAACGTACGCCAGACCTTGCTTGTTGCGTCGCTGGCCGCCGCGATGGCGGTCACCGCTTGCTCGAACGGAGAGAAGAAGGACACGGGGTCGGACAAGGGTCAGACGGCACCGACGGCCTCGAACGACACGAAGGACAACGCGGGAACGGAAGAGGCGGCGAAGGAACCGCTCACGATCAGCATGACGCTGATGGCGGGCTCCAAGACGCCGGATTCGTGGACCGAGCACGTGCTCGAAGAAGAGCTGACGAAGCAGATGGGCCGGAAGGTGGACGTGAAGCCGATCTTCCTGCCGGACTGGTCGGAGATGAACACGAAGATCAATCTGATGATGAGCGCGAAGGACACGCGTCCGAACATTCTATGGACGGGCGAGACGAAGGAATATTCCAAGTGGGTCGAAGCGGGCATCGCGCAAGATTTGACGGCGTCGCTGCAAAAGTACGGCAAAGATATTTTGGACTACTATACGAAGGATACGCTGTTCTACCACTGGGATAAGAGCGGCAAAATCTATCGTCTCCCGGGCGACGTGCCGGAAGCGAGCTACATGACGACGATCGTGCGCAAGGATTGGCTCGACAATCTCGAGCTGCCCGTGCCGAAGACGCTGGACGAATACGTGAACGTGCTGCGCGCCTTCACGAAGGACGATCCGGACCGGAACGGCAAGAACGATACGTACGGCCTGTCCGGCGACAACTACTATCGGAGCCTCTCGCCGTTCTTCTACGCGTACGGCGTGGACGTCGACAATTTTGTGAAGCAGCCGGACGGCTCGATCAAGTTCGGCGCCCTGATGCCGCAGGCGAAGCAGGTGCTGGCGCTGCTGCAAGGGCTGTACAAGGAGGGCGTCATCGATCCGCGCATGACGACGAGCGCCAACAACGACGACAACAAGGTGAACGACGTGTACGCTTCGGGCAAAGTCGGCTCGTTCTACCGTTGGGTCGACTATTTCAACCCGGGCAATCCGGTCAACATTTCGTTCAAAAAGCTCAATCCGACGGGCGAATACCTGTCGATCGATCCGATTCAAGGGCCGGACGGCTTCAGCTCGGATATGCCGGACCCGCAGATCGGCTGGTGCTACCTCGTCGTGACTGATACGACCGACGTCGACAGCGCGGTGCAGGTGCTCGATACGATCGCGAAGCCCGACGTATTCAAGCTGATCTCGTTCGGCAAGGAAGGCGAGCATTACAAGATGGAGGGCGGCAATTTCGTGCCGACGATTGCGCCTGAGGAGGGCAGCAAGCTCGGACTCGGCAACTTCGGCTGGATTATGCAGCGCAAGGACGCGGCCAACATTAAGAATACGCCGGAAGTAACCGCCATGTTCGAGCAGAAGATTGCGACCTCGCAGCCGATGCGCGACAAGATCGTCGTCTTCAAGGCGATCGACCGTCCGCAATGGGACAAATATTCTGCCGACATCAAGAAAGTTCGCGATGAGCTGTTCTGGGGCATCATTACGGGCAAAACGGCGGTATCCGCGTTCGACAACTTCGAGAAGCAATACGAGAAGCTCGGCGGCAAGCAGATCGACGAGGAAGCGGTCGGCCTGTACAACACGCAGCAGCAGGAACGCGCCGATTATGACAAGTGGTATGACGAGAACATCCAGCCGTACAAATAAGGCCGTCGAGCGAAAGGAGGAGGAATATGGAGCCGCAAGTGGAGCTTCGCATCGCACGACCAACCAAATCTAACCGGCAGTCGGCGGCAGCGCTGCGCAAGGCGCTGGTCCGCGACAAGTATTTGTACCTGCTGCTGCTGCCGGGGCTGCTGCTTATTCTCCTGTTTCGCTACGTACCGATGTATGGCGTCGTGATCGCTTTTCAGGATTACAACATCTATAAGGGAATCGGCGGCAGCGAGTGGGTCGGCTTCGATCAGTTCGAGCGGCTGTTCCGCTCGCCCGACTTCGGCGAGGTATTGACGAACACGGTCGTCATCAGCCTCTATAAGCTGGCGGCGTCGTTCTCGCTGCCAATCATTCTGTCGCTGCTGCTGAACGAGCTGCGCAGCGTCTTGTTCAAGCGCTTCGCGCAGTCGATCGTTTACTTGCCGCATTTTATTTCCTGGGTTATATTCTCGGGCATTATTATTACCTTTCTGAATCCGGTGGACGGCATGGTCAACGTCGTCATTCGGCATTTCGGAGGCGCGCCGGTCGATTTCCTCGGCGACGTTCGCTACTTCCGCTCCGTGCTCGTGCTAAGCGACGTGTACAAGGAGGTTGGCTGGGGAACGATCATCTATCTGGCTGCCATCTCCGGTGTCAGCGCCGATCTGTACGAGGCCGCAAGAATCGACGGCGCCAATAAGCTTCGCCAAATGTGGCATGTGACGCTGCCCGCCATTCGTCCGGTCATTATCATTCTAGTTATTCTCAGTCTGGCTAACATTCTGGAGGCCGGCTTCCAGCAAATTTTCCTCCTCTACAACGCGCTCGTGTACGACGTAGCGGACATTATCGATACGTACGTGTACCGGGTCGGCATCCAGCAGGCGGATTACAGCTATGCGACCGCGGCGGGGCTGTTCAAGTCGGCTGTCGCGATGATTCTTATTCTGACAGTCAACAAAATCGTAAAGCTGACGGGCCAGGACGGCTTATGGTAAGGGGGGCTAAGCATGGGGTTGACTAAAGGCGAGAAAGTGTTCATGACGCTGAACGTGCTGTTCTTCCTGCTCTTGATGGCCGCCATGATCTATCCGTTCTGGTATATGATTATGGGCTCGATCAGCGATTCGTCCTTGACGGCGGACGGAGGCTTGTTCCTTCTCCCCGCCGGCTTCTCGATATCCGCCTACAAGGCGGTGTTCCAGAACGTCTCGATTCTAAGCGGGTTCAAGGTGACGATTGTGACGACCGTCGCCGGCACGTTCATCGGTACGTTCTGCTCGGCGGCGATGGCGTATCCTTTGTCCAAAAGAAGGCTGCGCGGCGGCAAGCCGCTCTCGCTGCTCGTGCTGTTCACGATGCTGTTCAGCGGAGGGATGATTCCGTCCTACCTGCTCGTCAAGCAGCTTCATCTGATCGATACGTATTGGGCGCTTATTCTGCCCGGCGCGATGAGCGCTTGGAACATTTTCGTCATGCTCGGATTTTTCCGGGGCATCCCCGACGAGATCGAGGAAGCGGCGAAAATGGACGGCGCGAACGATCTGACCGTTTTCTTCCGGGTCGTGCTGCCGTTGTCGAAGGCGGTGCTGTCGACGGTCGGGCTGTTCATCGCCGTCGGTTACTGGAACGACTTCTTCTCCTCGGTGCTGTATGCGACGGATAAGCATATGTGGCAATTGCAGATGGTGTTGAAAGATTTGATTAGCAATACGTCCGCCGCGATCTCGCAGGCCGGGGTATCGGTCGGCGTACAGCGGGAAGTGAACCCGTTCACGGTCAAGATGGCTTCGATTATCATCTCTTCGCTGCCGATTCTGATTGTCTATCCGTTTCTTCAGAAACATTTTGTGAAGGGCGCTATGATCGGATCGGTTAAAGGCTAAAAATTAAAGGTTAGCAGCAGAATCGTATGAAGGGCGGCAGGCCGCGCGATACGCGGCTGCCGCTTCCATTCGGAGGTCGGAGGAGGCGGGGATATGGATAAGGTCGCTTGCGTAACGGGTGCGGACCGCGGCTTGGGGCTAGCGCTCGCGCTGCAATTGGCCCGCTCCGGCTATTACGTATTCGCGGGACGCTACATGCCCGATTGGCATTCGCTCGACGGGCTGCCGCCCGAGCTTGCGGGGAATATCGCCGTTATCGAGCTGGACGTAACGAGCGGCGAGAGCGTGGAGCAAGCCGCGCAACGGATAAAAGAACGAGCCGGAAAGCTGGATCTGCTCCTTAACAATGCGGGCATCTCGGGCGGTCACGAAGCTTCCGCATTCGGCTCGGTGGACATCGACTACGAGCTCATTCGCCGTATATATGAAGTCAATGCATTAGGACCGCTTCGCATGACGAGAGCTTTGGGCGCACTCATCCGGAATGGCGGCGATAAGCTCGTAGTGAACATTTCGTCGGAAGCGGGGCAGATCAATCAAACGTGGCGGGAGGGGTGGTACGGATATTGTATGTCCAAGGCGGCGCTGAACGTGCAGACAAACATCGTGCATAACGAGCTGCGCAGGCTCGGCGGCAAGGCGCTGGCGGTTCATCCGGGATGGATGAAGACGTACATGGGCGGCAAACGCAACGAGCAAGCGGCAATCGAACCGGAGGAAGCGGCCGTCGCGATCGTCGAGTATATCAAAAGCTATGCAGGGGAGACGAAGGAACGCGCGCATCCGTCGTTCGTCGATTACAACGGCAGCGACATGCGCTGGTAAGCAAGTCGAGCGGCTCGTCGCTCGCAAGCGATTCGGTTACATTCGACGGGCAGGCAGCAGGGAGTCGCGAGAGCGAAGAACCGACTATTCCTGATCGGGGGAAAACAGTATGGTTAGCGCAACACAAGCGCTTGCGGCATCCCGCAAGACGCTACTCGCAATAATGCTCATCAGTTTATTGGCGGTCTACATGCCTTATGGGGCAGCGCGCCAAGCGGCGGAGGCGGCTGTCGTCAATCTGGCGCTGAATAAGCCGGTGACGGTGTCGTCGGCGGAGAGCGCCAGCTACGCCGGCGCGAACGCCGTAGATGGAAATATCGGCACGAGATGGTCGTCCGCGTATGCCGACCAGCAGTATATTATCGTCGATCTGGGCGCGCAGAAGGCGATTTCGAGCGTCGTGCTCCGATGGGAGGCGGCATACGCCAAGCAGTTCCAGATTCAGACGTCGAACGACAACAATACGTGGACGACGGTCTACTCGAACTACAACGGGACCGGCGGGACGAACACGATTACGTTCAGCGCGACGGCCCGTTACGTCAAAGTATACGCGTTCCAACGTGCAACCGCTTACGGCTATTCGCTCTACGAATTGGAGGTAATGGGCGACGACGGCGGCTCGTCGGCGGGCTCGGGCAACCTGGCGCTCGGCAAATCGGCGACGGCATCCTCGACGGACAGCAGCGCGAACGCGGCAGCCTATGCGCTGGACGGGAACAATGCGACGCGCTGGTCGTCCGCTTACGCGGAGCCGCAGCATTTTATCGTCGACCTCGGCTCTTCGCAGACGGTATCGAGCGTTGTGATTCGATGGGAGACGGCGTACGCCAAGCAGTTCCAGATCCAGACGTCGAACGACAACAATACGTGGACGACGGTCTATTCCAACTACAGCGGCACGGGCGGCATCAGCACGATTACGTTCCCGGCGACGAGCGCCAGATACGTGAAGGCCTATTTGATCCAGCGGGCGACGACGTACGGCTTCTCGTTCTACGAGTTCGAGATTTACGCCGGATCGCCGCCGGCGGGGACGCCGACCTCGGTCAAGAAGCAGCAGCTTCTTAATTACTTGAACGGCATATCGGGCAACCATACGTTGGTCGGCATCGAGAATAAGGATGCGGGCAAGCCGACGAGCGATACGGATCGCATTACGGCGATTACGGGGCGGGTATCCTCGTTCTGGGGCAACGATTTCGGCTTCGGCAGCTACGCGGTGAACAACCGTTCGACGATGATTGCGGAGGCGAAGCGCCAGTACAACAAAGGGGCAGTCGTCAGCTTGATGTACCATGCCTGCGCTCCGACGCGGGACGAGTATTGCAGTTGGGACGATGTCGGCGGCAGCCATCCGGACAAGCTGACCGATGCGCAGTTCACGCAGTTGACGACGCCGGGCACAAGCTTGTACAACGCATGGACTTCGCGGCTCGATACGCTGGCGGGCTACTTGCAGGATTTAAAAAATTCCGGCGTCGTCGTGCTGTTCCGTCCGCTGCACGAAATGAACCAGTGCGTGTTCTGGTGGTCGTGCCACAAAGGGGCGAACGGCAGCGCGAAGCTGTACCAGATTACGCATGACTATTTGGCGAATACCAAAGGTCTCGACAATATCGTCTGGGTGTGGAACGTGCAGGACTTCTCGAATTTAAGCACGGAAGTGGACGCTTACAATCCGGGCTCGGCCTATTTCGATATCGCTTCGCTGGACGTGTACAACACCGGCTATACGCAAAATAACTACAACACGATGCTGAGGGTGTCCGGCGGCAAGCCGATCGCGATCGCAGAATGCCAATTCATGCCTACGGCCTCTCTGTTGGCATCGCAGAACAAATGGATTTATGCGATGTTGTGGCCGGATTTTATTGGAGAAAACCAGAGCTCCATCGCGTCGTTGTACGGCGCTTCGAACGTGCTGACGCTGGACGAAATGCCGGGCTGGCAATAGCTTCCGAATTTAAACCAAAAGGGTAGGGCTGCTTATGGCTTTCTTGCAAGTTCAGTTCATGTCCGAGACGCTCGGTCAAGGCTGCTCGATGAACGTCATTCTGCCGGAGCCGCATCACCGCGCTCCCGGCTCCTCGGAGCGGTTCAAGCCGCCGTATCCGGTGCTGTATCTGCTGCACGGAGCGTCCGACGATCATTCCGCCTGGCAGCGATACACCTCCATCGAGCGATACGCGTCCGAGCTGGGGCTGGCGGTCGTCATGCCGGCGGTGCAATACAGCTTCTACAGCAACATGAAGGCGGGCTACAACTATTTCGCGTTCGTGTCGGAGGAGCTGCCGCGCATCGTCCAGTCCTTCTTCCCCGTCTCGAGCCGCCGCGAGGATACGTTCGCGATCGGACTGTCGATGGGCGGATACGGCGCTTTCAAGCTGGGCATTACCTGTCCGGATAAGTTCGCGGCCGTTGCGAGCTTGTCCGGCAGTCTCGATCAGCGCTGGCGGCTGTCGGACGACGAAGCGCATTTCACCCCGTTCCTCCGCCGTATGGCCAAGCTGACGTTCGGCTCGTATGAGGAATATATGGAGGGGGACGATAATCTGATCCGGCTGCTGGAGAGCCGTATCGCTTCGGGCGTGAAGCTGCCTAAGTTCTATCACGCATGCGGCACGGCGGATTTCAATTACGAGCTGGGCCGCGAGTTCAGAGACGCTTTCATGGAACGGATCGATCTCGCTTACGAAGAAGAGGAAGGCGCGGAGCATGTGTGGTCGTTCTGGGACAAGTATGTCCAGCGCGCCATGCATTGGCTCCCTCTGCGGCAGCAAGGGGGAGAAGGGTGAGAATCGGCGTATTATGCGATGACGAATGGCACCCGGCGGAGACGGTTATGCAAGGCCTGGCTCCGCTCGCGGGAGACGGGCTGCGGTTCGAATACGCGCTGCATGCCCGCGAATGGTCGGAGGCGTGGATGGAGCGGTTCGAGGCGGTCATACTGGCGAAGTCGAACCGGACTTCCGCGGCCGATCCCACGCCTTGGCTGACGAAGGAAGTTCAAGCCGCATTCCGCGATTATGCGGAGCGGGGGAACGGCTTGCTCGTCCTTCATGCCGGGACGGTCGGGTACGAGGAGGAGACGTTGTTCCGGACGCTTGTCGGCGGCGTCTTTCGTTCTCATCCGGCTCCGGGCCCCGTTGCGCTTATTCCGTCGGGGAACGAAGGCGAGGAGCCGAAGGAATCGGTGGGTTCAACCGACTCGCTGACGGACGGGCTTGCCCGTTTCGTCGTGCACGACGAGCACTACGAGATGGTTGCCGACACGGATGCCGTCGATACTTTTTTGCGCAGCGAGTCCGAGCATGGCGCGCATCCGGCCGGCTGGCGGCGCTTGCAGGGCGCGGGAAGGGTAGCCGTGCTGACGCCGGGTCATTATATTGACGTGTGGAGGCATCCCTCGTATTTGACGTTGCTGCAACGAGCGCTGTATTGGTGTGCGGGTGAGAAAGCAGTGGAGTCGCATTAAAGATTTTGATTAAACAAAATTCAACTTTTCGATTTGAATGGCTTACAGGGTGAAGCGGGGCGTTGGTCTCCGTTTTACCCTTTTGCCGCTTGCCACATTATAAAAACGGTGACGAAAGCTGCGATTTATGCCACGTAATCTCAATTTATTAGTACCTACTCCTGAAATGAAATTGTCGATGACCAAGAAAGAAACACTATGATACAAGAAAATGTTGAAGAAAATATTGACTAAATTTTAATAAATATTATAATTAATTTTGAAATAAATTAAAATTGTTAAAGGAGGAGCCGGATTTCGAATCCGTCGCGCAAGCGCCTTTTGTGTAAGCGTTATCACAGGATCGCGGGAATGTCATTATTTATTTCTTAATTGGGGGTTGAACGAAGTGAAAGAACGTACAGCCAGATCGAAACGCCGCATGCCGCTGCTGCTTGCTTCGGCTATGCTGCTGGGCTTGCTGTCTCCCGCAGTCGGCGGGAAGAGCGCGCAAGCCGCCGCCGCCGGAGCAGCGGGACAGTCCGTCTTTACGAACTATATTACGGCAGATGGCGATCAATTGAAGGACGGCGGCGAATCGTTCCGGTTCGCGTCGCTGAATTATCCGGGCGGCATGGCCGATCCGGCTTTCTCGCAGGAGGACGCGATTCGCACGATCGCCGCAATGGGCGGCAAGGTGACCCGGACTTATGTGCCGGCGGTCAAACGTTACGATAATGCGAATGCCGGCAGCGCTTTCGTGCTCGGACCGGACGCAAGCGGCGCGATGCAATTCAGCGAAGAGGGCTTCGTCAAGCTGGATCGGCTGCTGGAGCTGGCGAACCGGTACGGCGTGCGGCTCATTATTCCGTTCGTCGATCAATGGCAGTGGGTCGGCGGCATCGAGAGCTACGTCAATTTCCGCTATCCGGGCACGATATCCGGCGATGCGGCCAGCGACGAGGACGCATGGAAATTTTATACCGATCCGCAGGTCATCTCGGACTTCAAGCAAGTGATTCACTACATGATGAACCGCGTGAACACGATTACGGGCGTGAAGTACAAGGACGACAAGGCGATTCTGGCGTGGGAAACCGGCAACGAGCTGGGCGGCTACAATCAGGACAAGTTCCCGCAATCGTGGACGGCGGAAATCGCCCGTTACATCAAGGAGGAGGAGCAGCCGAAGCAATTGCTGCTGGACGGACGCTTCGCCATTAACGCGCAGTCGCTGACCGATCCGAACATCGACATCGTCGGCGACCATTTCTACACCGGCAATTTTGTCGATCGGATCAACGAGGACAGCGCGATGGCGGCCGGCAAGAAGCCTTACATCCTGGGCGAGTTCGGATTGTATACGTCGGGCGCGCCGGTCGACGCCTTGCATAACGAGGCGCTCAAGAACGGCACGGACGGCATTATGATCTGGTCGCTTCGTCCGCACAAGGAGAACGGCGGCTTCTATTGGCACGACGAGAATCCGGGCAACTGGGCCTCGTATCATTGGCCGGGCTTCTCCTCCGGCGATTATTACGGCGAGAAAGATATTATTCGCACAGTATACAAATATGCGCATTATATGAACGCGAACGACGTGAACAAGACGACCGCCGTTCCGCCGATTCCGGCGCCGGTGAACGCTCCGAAGCTGTTCCCTATCACGTCGGTCGCGGATATCCAATGGCAAGGCTCGGTCGGCGCGTCGGGCTACGAGGTGCAGCGCTCCGAGAACGGCATCGACTGGACGACCGTCGTCTCCGATTTCTCCGACGGCGGACGCGCGGGCACGCCCGCGTTCCACGACGAGCAGGCTTTGAGCGGCCATACGTATTCTTATCGCGTGCGCGGTGTGAACGAGTCGGGCGTATCCGACTGGTCCAATGTCGTTGTTGCGACGGCCGCGCATGTCATAACGGACGAAATGAGCTTGCTTCAGAACGACAAGGAGAAGCGACTCACTTACGTTTACGATCAATCGTCGAACGTGCAGAACAGCTCGTCTACGGGCAGCGAGGAAGGCTACGACTTCAAGGCATATGTGCCGACCGCCAATTCCGGCTATTTGACGTATGCGTCGCCGGTGCCGCTTGGCAAGGCGAGCGTTACGTTCGCGGGATCCGGCTCGATACGCTGGTATGCGTCGGCGACGAACGGCGGGTTCCGGGAGGTGCAGCCGACCGTCAACGGGTCGGTGGCGACGGTGGACAGCCTTCCGGCAGGAACCCGTTATATCAGGTTCGTGCTTGAAGGCAACAACAAGGTGCAGGTCGATCGCATCCGGCTCGAATACGCTTATGACGGAACGGGCTTCCAAGCGGTGCCGCCATTGGTGCGCAACGGCTTCCTGCTTGACAGCGCGTTCGCAGGGGCCGAGTACGGCAAGTCTTCGAACTTGACGATGAACGCCGCGCAAAGCTACACCGACAACGCGCCGACGCTCGGGCGAGCGAACGGCAGCGAGGGCGAGCTGATCTATAAAACGGACGGCGATATGACGTCGTACCGGTTCACGACTTATTCGAACGCGGACAGCCCGCTGGCGTTCTACGCGTCGCTTGATAACGAAACGTATGTGCCGGTTCAGCCGACGGCAAGCGCGACGCCGACGAGCGGCGGCTGGAGCAAGGTCATCTACACCGATTTCGCGCTTCCGGCGTCGACCCGCTATTTGAAAGCGGTGTACCCGGCTTCCGCGGACGGAAGTGCGCCAGTCGTCGGCCGGGTGGAGATCGGCTTCGGCGCGAATCTGATTCCGCTCACCGATAAGCCGCCGGTCAACGTATTCGAGGACGGCGAGTACGATTACGGCGCGAACGATAAGATTCAGGCGCGCTATACGCGCAACGCGAACGGCGACAGCATCGGCATCTCGCTCGATACGGCCAACAAAAATCGCGGCAATTACGGCATCAAGCTCGACTATTCGTTCGCTTCCGCCTACTATGCCGGATTGACCCGCTCGCTCGGCAATGCCGACCTGACGGGCTTCGATTCGCTCCATGCGTGGATCAAGCCGGACGGCTCGTCCAATTCCCTGTCGTTCCAGTTAAAAACGGCGAACAATCGCATCTATGAAGCGAAGACGGCGCTTGCGGGCGCCGAGGCGCGGACGATCGAGCTGAAGCTGGCCGAGTTCGCTCAGCCGCAGTGGAATATCGACGCTTACGGAAGCGGGGCGGTCGACCTTGGCCATGTGACGGAGTTCTCGGTCTATGTCAGCAGCGGAGCAAGCTCGACGGCGAACGCGGGCGTCGTCTATCTGGACGACGTGCAGATGGCGAACGCCTCCAAGCTAGACAATTTCGAAGGCTACGGCGGCTATAACGCTTTGTTGAACAAAGCGTTCTCGCGCAACTTGGGCGGCGGCGCATTCGACGTCTCGCTCGACAAGACGCATAGGTCGGAAGGCAGCTACGGGATGCGCGTCGATTACAACTTCGGCGGACCCGGCTATGCGGGCGGCAGCTTCAGTCCGGACTTCCTGAACCTGAAGGGCTACGACGGCTTCACGTTCTGGTTCCGGCCGGACGGCTCCGGCAACGAGCTGGCGATCCAATTCACGGATGCGTCCGGCAAGTATTGGGAGACGAAGACGGTGTTCCACGGAATGGACCCGCGCATGATGTACGTTCCGTTCGACGCGTTCCGCTATCCGGGCTGGTACAGCGGCGATACGACGGCAAGGCCGGACCCGAGCGTCAACATTACGGCGGTTTCCTTCTATATCGGAGGCAGCAACGACTCGATCTCGACTGCCGGAACGTTCTATATCGACGATATTAACGGAGCCAAGTTTACCGACAAGCTCGGCGCTTCGTCCGTCGCGATCGATCAACCGGCAGCCGCCGTTACGACACTGCCGTATACAATCGGCGGCACGGCGGCGAATACGGATTATGTGGCGATCCGCGCCGGCAAGCAAACGTTCCATGCCCCCGTCGGTCCGGACGGACGATGGTCGTACTCGACGTCCAGGCTGGCGAACGGCACGGTCGGCCTGAAAGCGGCCGTAGAGTTGTATGACGGCACGGTTATGAGCTCCGATACGGCTTCGCTCGAAGTGAACGTGGCGAACAATCCGTACGAGGACGGCGCCGGCACGCCGCAGACGAACTATGCGCTCAATCCGGGCTTCGAGGAGGCGGTCGATCCGGCCGCTTGGCCGATTCTGCCGACGAATTGGGTGCACAAGGACGCCGACGGCAACGATGTGGCCGACGGCATCGCGAAGCTGGAGGGCAGCGCGCGCACGGGCGATTATAAGCTGGTGCATTGGAACAATGCGCCATATGAAGTAACATCTTCGCAGCAAATAACGGGATTGCCTGACGGCATCTATGAGGCGCGGGCATGGACGAAGTCCAAGGGCGGCCAGCAAGCGGCCGAGATGATCGTGACGGTGTCCGGACGCGAACCGAAGCGAACGAGCATTCCGACGGGCGAAGGCACATGGGCTTACGTCAAAATATCCGATGTGGAAGTTCGCGGCGGCGAGCTGACGATCGGCTTCCATTCGAAGGATTTGGGCGACCACTGGATCGGAGTCGATGATGTGGAGCTGGTCAAAACGGCCGCTTTGCCGACCGATCCGACCGATCCGACAACGCCAACCCATCCGACTGACCCGACATCGCCTTCGACGCCGGGCGCAACGGATACACCGGCTGAAAGCACGGTGAAGGACGGCGTCGTAACGGTTCGACCGAAGGCGGACGATAAGGGCGCGGTGTCCGTAATCGTGGACGCGAAGGATATTCAGGCCGCGCTGGAGCACAACGCGTCCGGCGGCATCCGCATTGCGGTGCAAGCGCCGGAAGGCGCGAAGTCGGTTGCGGTCGACGTGCCGGTCGGTCCGCTTGCGGGCGGCGACGACGTGCGGCGGCTCCGCATCGATACCGGTCTCGCGTCGGTGACGATCAGTCGCGAGCTGCTGGACGCGCAGGGTACAGGCGTTTCCGAATTGCAATTGTCCATTGCGCTTGTCGATCCGGCTGCGCTTTCGGCCGATACCCGGCAGCGGCTTGACGGACGGACCGTATACGATTTCACGTTAAGCGTGGACGGCAAGCGGATCGACAGCTTTGCGAACGATGCGGTTCGCGTTGCGATTCCGTATGCGCTCGGCGCTTCCGACAAACCTTATCAGGTTGTCGTCTACTATGTCAGCGGAAGCGGCAGCCTTGAGGCCGTGAAGAACGGACGCTACAATACCTCGACGGGCATGGTCGAATTCGCGGCGAAGCATTTCAGCCGTTATGCGGCGGCTTATGCCGAAGTCGAGCTGAACGATCTCGGCAAGGCGGCATGGGCGGCGGACAGCGTGAAGGCGCTGGCTGCGCGCGGCATTGTTCAAGGCGTGGGCGACGGCGCGTTCCAGCCGGAGGGCGTTGTAACGCGCGCGGCGTTCGTGAAGATGCTCGTGAGCGCGCTCGATTTGAACGATCCGAACGCGCAAGGAGCTTTCAGCGACGTGAAAGCCGACGCATGGTATGCCGAAGCGGTGTTCAGCGCGCAGAAGCTGGGCATCGTCAGCGGCAGGACGGACGGCTCGTTCGGCATTAACGACGCGATTACCCGCGAGGAGATGGCGGCCATGCTGTACCGCGCTGCCAAAGCGTTGAAGCTGGAGCTGACCGGCTCGGCTTCGCAGCCGGTCGAATTCAAGGACCGGGACGCGATCGGCGCCTATGCGGCCGAAGCGGTCGCGGCGATGCAGAAGGCCGGCTTGATTCAAGGCATGGCGGACGGCACCTTCGCGCCGAAGGGCAAGGCGACGAGAGCGCAAGCCGCACAGTTGATTTGCAACCTGTTATTTAGCGTTTAACGCAGCATTCAAGAAAGCGGAGTATGGCTGGAAAGTCATATTCCGCTTTATTTTTTAACAAATAAGTTGAAATAAGTTGAAATATCATATATGGTATAGATATGAGTATATAAAGGGAGCGATAAACATTAAGAAAGTAACTTTGCAGATGATAGCCGATAAGCTTGGCGTATCGAAAGCGTTGATCTCCAAAGCGCTCTCCAACGACCCGGCCGTCAACGACATGACGCGCGAGCTGATATGGAAAACGTCGGAGGAACTCGGATATAGAATCAAGTCATCGAAGAAGAAAGTGATGTCCGCCGTGACCGGCAATCTCGCGGTGCTTATGCCGAGAGCGTATCTGGACGACCCGGAGTATTGGGGCAAAATCATTAAAGGGATCGACCGGGAAATGGCCGATCACAATTACAGCATGCTGCTTTCCTCGATCGACGTCTCGATGCGGGTAAGCGAAGGGATGCCGACGAGCATTACGGAGAGCAAGGTCGACGGCGCCATCGTGCTCGGGCAACTGCCCAAGGAGTATACCGACCAGTTGAAAAAACGGAAAATTCCGTTCGTGCTCGTCGACCCGAGCGAGCAAGACCCCGACGCCGATCTGGTGCTTGCGAACAACTTCCAAGGCGCCTACCAGGCTGCGCAGTTGCTGCTGAAGCAGGGGCATCGCAAGCTGGCGTTCGTCGGCGACGCGGACACGACGTGGAGCTTCTCGGAGCGCTACAGAGGGTTCAAGGCGGCCGTGCAAAGCTTTGCCGCCAGCAGCAAGGAGGAGGCCGGCTTCGTCGTCGTGGAAGGAATGGGCGTCAGCGGCAACGGGATGTACACGAAGCCGGAGTATAAGGCGGATTTGAAGCGCCAGCTCGTAGCGGATCAGCCGGTGACGGCGATCTTCTGCGCGAACGACTTGATCGCGATCGATTCAATGGCGTTCTTCCCGGAGTGGAACCTGCCGTGCCCCGGCAAAATATCGGTCGTCGGCTTCGACGACCTGACGCTGGCGGAATTGAAGGAGCCGCAGTTGACGACGATCAGCGTGCCGAAGGAAGAGATCGGCGCGAAGGCGACCCAGCTTATACTGGAGCGCCTCAACGCGCCGGATAAGCTGCCGGAGCTGGTTATGATTTCGACGACGCTCGTTCAGCGCAGCTCGACGGCGCCGCTGAAGGATTATGTGGAAGCATCTGGTTAAAAAAGTGTAAAAAGTTAAAAAAGCAGCACTTCAATTTGAAGTGCTGCTTTTTTAACTTTTTATAGCCGCATACCTTGGAATTGTGTCGAATTCGTATAGAAACGGGAGTTATATTGTCGGACGTAATATTTTTATGAAACAAATTTATTTTGTTTAAGAGATAGTTGAAATTTATTAAATTAGGTGATATGATTTCCTTGTAAACGTTAACACAACACAACGGTGCAGGGGGTAAAGAAGTTGAAAAAAAGATGGGCTTTATTGCTTGTAGCGGCAATGTCGGTCTTCGCGTTGTCCGCTTGCGGAAAAAGCGACGATGCGGGCAAAGGCGGCGCCAAGGCTTCGGAGACGAACGCAACGGACAACGGCAGCGCGCAGACGGCTGATCCCGCCGCGGATATTAGCGGGACGATCACGTTTCTGACGAACCGGACGGACATGATCGACAAGGAGTACGTGGACTACGCGAAGCGGTTCAAAGAGAAGTATCCGAACGCGGACGTCAAGTTCGAAGCGGTCAAGGATTTGGACAAGGATACGAAAATCCGAATCTCGACCGGCGACTTCCCGGACGTGGTCCTGGTGCCGACGCTGCCGGCTTCCGATCTCCCGAAATATTTTGCTCCGCTCGACGATCTGGGGCTGAACGACCAAATCTATTTCCAAGACTACAAAAGCTATGAGGGCAAGGTGTACGGCATTTCGGCCGGCGCGACGACGACGGGGATCGTGTACAACAAGAAAGCGTTCGCGGATGCGGGCATTGCGAGCGTGCCGAAGACGCTCGACGAATTTTACGCGGCGGCGGAGAAGCTGAAGGCGAAGGGCATCGTTCCGCTGGCGTCCAACTTCAAGGATCAATGGCCGCTGTACCCGTGGGCTTCCGAGCTGCCGACCTCGATTGCCGGCAACGCGAATCTGAACAACGAGCGCGTCAATACGGATACGCCTTACACGATGGACGGTCCGTACGGTCAAGCGTTAAGCATCGTACGCACGATGTTCGAGAAGGGCTATCTGGAGCCGGACGTCAACTCGACGAACTGGGAGCAGTCGAAGAAGGACGTCGCCAGCGGCAAGTTCGCGATGTACTTCCTGGGCAACTGGGTCATCCCGCAAGTTATTAGCAGCGGCACGACGTCGGATAACATCGGCTTCTTCCCGATGCCGTACGACAACTCGGGCAAGTCGAACGTCGTGCTGGCTCCGGACTGGGGCTACGGCGTCAACAAGGACAGCAAGCATCTGGCAACGGCGAAGGCGTTCGTGAAATGGATGCTGGAGGATTCGGGCTTCGACAAGTTCGCCGGCTTTATCCCGGTCTTGAAGGACAGATCGTCCGATATGCCGCAGCTTAGCGAATTCGAAAGCTTCAGCCCGACGAAGATCGAAGCGGTAGCCGATACGCCGGAAGCGACGGACATTACGAACAAGGCGCAAATTACGAAAGAAGCGGTCGTGCAGGAGTTCGTACTTATTAAAGATCCGCAATCCATTCTTGATAAATATAACGGCAAATGGGCAAAAGCGAAAAAAGCGGTCATCAAATAACATAAGCTTCAGCGCAAAGTGGATTATCACTTCCTGACGATAATCCACTTTGTTTATCAAGAAAGAGTGGTGAGAGAGCGGCATGTCCTACAAAATGCAAAGAAAGCTTGTGCTGGTCAGCTTCCTGACGGTTCCCGTCCTTCTATTGTTGTTGTTCACCTATTATCCGGCAGTCAGGCTTCTCTACTACAGCTTCACCGATTGGGACGGCATGAACCATAGCCCCTCCTGGCTCGGCTTCGACAACTATGCCGAAATTTTTTCGAATCCCGATCTGTTCGGCGTGTTCGTTCACCAGATTCCTTACGTGATTGTGGGCATCGCGCAAAACATCGTTGCGCTGTTGTTCGCCGTCATCCTCAATTCGAAAATGCGGGGAAGAAACGTGTTCCGGGTCATTCTGTTTCTTCCGTTTATTATGAACGCCGTGGCCGTCGCGTTTATGTTCCAGTACGTGTTCGACACGACGACGGGTTCCCTGAACGCCTTGCTGGGGTTGCTCGGACTGGACGCTTGGCAGCAGAGCTGGCTCGGCAACACGAGCATCGTCAACTACTCGCTCGCTTCGATCGGCTTCTGGCGGTTTATGGGCTATAACATGGTCATCTATTTGGGCGCGCTGCAATCGATTCCGGCCGACATCTACGAAGCGGCCAAGCTGGACGGCGCAGGCCGGATGCGGACGCTATGGCATATGACGCTGCCGAATATGACGAAGATCATTCAACTGAACATGTTCCTGACGCTGAGCGGGGCGATTGCGGTATTCGATCTGCCGTTCGTGCTGACGCATGGCGGACCGGCCGGAGCGAGCGAGACGTTCGTGCTGAAGACGGTCGAGACGGCGTTCCAGTTCAACAACTTCGGACTCGCTTCCGCGATGAGCGTCGTGCTGCTCGTGCTGACGATTGTCGTCCTCGGGCTGCAGAACGTCGTATTGAAGAGGAAGGAGGGGTAAGCGGTGAAAAAATTCGATCCTGTTCAATGGCTGAAATACGTATTCCTGCTGCTCGGCGCGTTCGCCGTGTTCTTTCCTCCGTACGTCGTGTTTATTAACGCGTTCAAGCGGGAGGACGAGGGCGGCAGCCCTTTTGCGCTGCCCCGGAGCTTCTTCAACTTCGAGAACTTTCAGGTCGCGATGGAACGGGCCCATATCTGGCATGCCTTCGGCAACACGCTCATTATCGTCGCGGTATCGCTGCTCGGCAACATTTTACTCGGGACGATGGTGGCGTACGCGGTCGGGCGCATCGACTTCAAGGGCAAGAACGTGCTGCTTGGCGCCTTCCTGTTCGCAACGCTTATCCCGGCCATTACGACGCAGGTCGTCGTCTTCTCGATCATTCATGGGCTCGGGTTGTACAACTCGCTGTATGGTCCGATTCTGTTGTTCATCGGAGCGGATGTCGTGCAAATCTATCTGTACCTGCAATTTATTAAAAACATTCCATACGAGCTCGACGAAAGCGCCATGATGGACGGAGCGAATTTGTTCCGCATTTATTGGACGATTATTGTGCCGCTGCTCGGTCCGGCGACGGCGACGCTGGTCATTCTGAAGACGATCAATATTTACAACGAGCTGTATATCCCGTTCCTGTACATGCCGAAGCCCGAGCTTGTCGTCGTCTCGACGTCGATTCAGCGCTTCGCGGGCAACAATCAGGCGCAGTGGGGCTACATATGCGCTATTATTCTGGTCATTATGATTCCGACGATCGCGCTGTACTTGTTCTTGCAGCGTTATATTTTCTCCAGCGTCACGAGCGGCGCGGTCAAAGGCTAAGGGGGAGCACAATGGACGCAAGCAAGCTAAGGTATGAAATGCGGTGCGAGCTGGACCGGATTCTGACATATTGGACGGATCGGACGGTCGATCGGGAGCATGGCGGGTTTTACGGCTCGCTGAACGGCGAATCGATCGTTATCTCCGGCGCGCCGAAAGGGCTGGTGCTGAACGCGCGGCTGCTCTGGACGTTCTCGCGCGCTTATCGGACGGACCGGAAGACCGTCTATCTGCAAATGGCCGAGCGGGCGCTCGGCGAGCTGGAGCGATCGTTCAAGGACCCGGTCTACGGAGGCTACTACTGGATGGCGGCGCCGAGCGGAGAGCCGGTGCAGACGAGAAAGCAAATTTACGGTCAGGCGTTCGTGCTGTATGCGCTATCGGAATACGTGCTGGCCACGGGCAGCCGGCAGCTTCTGCCCGACATTCAAGCGCTCGTCGATATCGTCGAGCGCAGCTACGACCCCGTTCACGGCGGCTATTTCGAAGCGTATACGAGAGAGTGGGAGCTGGAGAGCGATCTTCGCCTTAGCGAGCACGACATGAACGAGAAAAAATCGATGAACACGCATCTGCATATTCTCGAAGCGTATACGAACGTCTATCGCGTATGGCCGTCTTCGATTATGGCGCTGCGGCTGCGCAGCCTGATCGGGCTGACGCTGGATCGAATCGTGGGTGGAGACGGACATTTTCGGCTGTTCTTCGACGAGGATTGGAGGGTGAAGTCGGACCGTATCTCCTACGGTCACGATATCGAAGGCAGTTGGCTGCTGTACGAAGCGGCCGAAGCGCTCGGCGACACCGAGCTTATTGCCCTGGCGAAGAAGGCGGCGCTCGCGATGGCGGACGCTACGCTCGCCGAAGGCGTCGACCGGGATGGCGCGCTGTGGAACGAAGCGGGTCCGGAAGGGCTGATCGACACCGACAAAGACTGGTGGCCGCAGGCCGAGGCGGTCGTCGGGTTCGTCAATGCGTGGCAAATGACGGGCGACGACCGATATTGGGAGGCGGCATGGAAGACGTGGTCGTTTATTCGGACGTCGGTTGTCGATCGGGAGCATGGCGAATGGTTCTGGAAGGTCGACGCGTCGGGCGTTCCGTACAAGGAGGAACCGAAGGTAAGCGAGTGGAAATGTCCTTATCATAACGGAAGAGCATGTATGGAAATCATCGAGCGGCTCGGCCCGCTCATACAGGAGGCTTAATATAATTATGAAGGAAAATTTGTTTAATGAGCGGCTGGCGGTCATTCAAGAGCGTTACGAGCAAATTGTCGGGCGGAAAAACGAGGCTTTGTTCTCGGAGAACGGTATCTATGAGCGGTATGCGCATCCCGTCGTAACGAATCGGCATGCGCCGCTGCATTGGCGGTACGATCTGAATCCGGAGACGAATCCGTATCTGATGGAGCGCCTCGGCGTTCACTGTGCGTTCAATCCCGGCGCGATCGAGTTGAACGGCGTTTATTACCTCGTCGTTCGCGTCGAGGGCTGGGACCGCAAGTCGTTCTTCGCCATCGCGGAGAGCCGCACGGGCGTAGACGGATTCCGGTTCCGGGACCGGCCGATTCTGCTGCCGGAGACGGAGGAGCCGGACGTGAACGTCTACGATATGCGGCTGGTGAAGCATGAGGACGGCTATATTTACGGCCTGTTCTGCACGGAGCGCAAAGACCCGAACGCGCCGGCCGGCGACTTGTCCAGCGCCGTCGCGCAATGCGGAATCGTCCGGACGAAGGATTTGAAGCAGTGGGACCGTCTGCCCGATCTGAAGACGAAGTCGGCGCAGCAGCGCAACGTCGTGCTGCACCCGGAATTCGTCGACGGGAAATATGCGTTCTACACGCGGCCGCAGGACGGCTTCATCGATACGGGCTCCGGCGGCGGCATCGGCTGGGGCTTGGCGGACGATATGACGAACGCGGTCATTCATGAGGAAATCATCGTCGACGAGCGTCTGTATCATACGATCAAGGAAGTGAAGAACGGGCAAGGGCCGGCGCCGATCAAGACGGCGGACGGCTGGCTGCATATCGCGCACGGCGTACGAAATACGGCGGCGGGACTTCGGTATGTGCTGTATGCGTTTATGACGGATTTGGAGAAGCCGTGGGTCAAAACGTACAGCCCGGGCGGTTACCTGCTTGCGCCCGAAGGCGAAGAGCGGGTCGGCGACGTGTCTAACGTCGTATTCAGCAACGGCGTCATCGTCCGCGAATCGGGCGAAGTGTACTTGTACTACGCCTCTTCCGACACGAGATGCCATGTCGCGACGACGACGGTGGATCGGCTTGTCGATTATGTGAAGAACACGCCGGCGGACGCGCTCCGCTCTCATGCTTCCGTGGCGCAGCGGCTTGAGCTGATCGAACGGAATAAGGCGTTCTTCGGTTAACGGCGGGCGCTATGGATATTCGGCTGCATCATTTGACATGGAAAGTGAAAGGGTTCTGGCCTTGGGTGCCGCTGAAGGGGACGAGCATGGAAATCGGCAACGAGCTGATGGGGGTAACCGACTGGCTGCCCGCCTCCGTCCCCGGAGGCGTCCATCACGATCTGTACCGGGCCGGGCTGATCGCGCATCCTTATCGGGATACGAACAGCCTGAACTGCGAATGGGTCGAGAAGCGGTGGTGGGCGTATCGGACGTCGCTCGTTCTTCCCGCTGGGGAGGGCGAGCGGATCGAGCTTGTGTTCCAAGGCTTGGACTACGAGGCGATTGTATATCTCGGCGGCGTCCGACTGGGGGAGCATCGCGGGATGTACCATCCGGCGGCGTTCGACGTCACGGCTTTTCGGGGAACGGCCGGACCGCTGGAGCTGCTGGTCGTGCTGAAGCATGCGCCGGACGAAATGGGGCAGATCGGCAAGACGTCCGAGACGTTCACGCAGAAAAGCCGATTCAATTACAAATGGGATTTCTCAACCCGGCTCGTGAACGTCGGCATATGGGACGAGGTGCTGCTTCGCGTCCATCAAGCGTATTCGTTTAACAACGTTTTCGTCTCGACGGACGTCGAGAACGGCAAGGGTATCGTGACCGTATCGGGCACGGTTGAGCGAATGGCCGCCGTTCCGGCGGATGACGAAGAAGCGGTACGGCTGGAGCTGACGGCGTATGATCCGAACGGAGAGCCGGTATGGACCGGCTCTGCGGAAGCGGATGCCGGCAAGGAAGGCGGGGCGTTCCGGCAGCAAGCGACGCTGGACGATGCCATGCTGTGGTATCCGAACGGGTACGGAGGCCAGCCGCTGTACACGATGGTTTTGCGTTTGGCGTCGGCGGTGAGGCTGCTGGACGAGCGGACGGTGACGTTCGGCATCCGCAGCCTGCGCTATGCGCGCAATGAAGGAAGCCCGGAGGATTCGCTTCCGTATACCTTCATCGTGAACGGTATTCCGATCTACATCAAAGGCGCGAACTTAACGCCGCTCGATCATCTTTACGGCAATGTCTCGCAGGAACGGTACGAGTGGATCGTCCGTCTGGCGAAGCAAGGCAATCTGAATCTGCTCCGCATATGGGGCGGCGGGCTGATCGAGAAGCCGGCGCTGTACGAGCTGTGCGATCGGCACGGCATTATGATCTGGCAGGAGTTTATTCAATCCAGCTCCGGGATCGATAACGAACCGTCGAAGAAGCCGGAATTTCTGGCGCTGCTGGAGCGGACGGCGGTTGCGGCGCTGCGCGGCAGGCGCAATCATGTGTCGCTGACCGTCTGGAGCGGGGGCAACGAGCTGATGAGCGAGCCGAATCGGCCGTCGACTTGCGAGGATGCGAACTTGAGCATGCTCAAGGAGCTGGTGAAGCGGCACGATCCGCAGCGGCTGTTTCTTCCGACCTCGGCGTCCGGGCCGGTGCAATATATAACGAGCGAGCGAGGCGTCAGCCATGACGTGCACGGTCATTGGGTTTATCAAGGCAACCCGGGCCATTACGAGCTGTATGGCGAAGCGGACCATCTGTTCCATAGCGAATTCGGCGTCGACGGCGTCAGCTCCGTTCGGAGCTTACGGAAGTTTTTGTCGCCGCCGCATTTGAAGCCGACGTCGATGAAGGACGATTTTGTATGGCGGCATCATGGCGAATGGTGGGATACGTACGACCGCGACCTGCGAATGTTCGGCAGTCTGGACAGCCTGTCCGTCTTCTCGGCTTGCAGTCAGTGGATTCAAGCGGAAGGGCTGCGGTTCATTCTGGAGGCGAACCGGCGCCGCCAGTTCAACAACAGCGGCAGCATTATATGGCAGTTGAACGAGCCTTGGCCGAATGCGAGCTGCACGAATCTCGTCGATTACTACTGCGAGCCGAAGATGGCCTATTATTGGGCGAAGCGGGCGTTCGCGCCGCTGCATGCGTCGCTCGACTACCGCAGCCTGTACTGGGAAGCGGGCCAGTCGTTCGATGGCGCTCTGTATGTGCATGGGGAAGCTGGATTGCCGGTTGAGGGCGTGCTGCATGTCGAGGTGTCGGATACGGCGGGCTCGCCGCTTCACCGGAGGAGCGAGCCTTATCGAATCGTCCGGCCGGGGGCATTGTCGCTCGGACGGCTTAGCTTCCCTGTGCCGACGACGAGAGACGGCTTGTTCATCGTGCGGCTGGCGCTGGAGACGGACGGGGCTTGCACGGTAAGCAACGAGTACATCTTTTCGCTGCATAAGGATGCCGTCTATCGCTCCGCTCTCCGACTTGCGGAATCGAGCTTGTCGGTTAAGGCCCTCGAGGAGCCGGAGCGGGGCGGATATGAACGCGATTATGCGCAGGGATATGGACATGGATACGTGCATGGACATACGAATGAGCAGGGATATGGACATGGATACGTGCATGGACATACGAATGAGCAGGGATATGGACATGGATACGTGCATGGACATACGAATGAGCAGGGATGTGGGCATGGACACATGTATGAACATACGAATGCGCAGGGATGTGGACACGTGCACGGACAGGACTCTGAAGTGAGGTCATTCGTCTATGAAGTCGCGAATATAGGGGAGGAGACGGCGTTGTTCGTCTATCCGCTTGAGTTCAGCGATGCGTATTGGCTGGAAGCCGAGGATGCTTATTTTAATCTGCGTCCCGGAGAAGCCCGGCGCGTTCGCATTGCGTGCAGAGCAAGAGCCGGTGCCGGGGAACTGTTCCCGGAGTCGGGGACTTCAAACGCGCCGGACGGCGGCTGCGGCCTTGAGCCGGATATTCGCTTTTATAGCTTTACGTCCCGACCATTCGAATAAGAAAGCAGGAGAGTTTATGGAATCTAATCGTCATTTTATAACGAGAATCGGCTCGTCGCTGTACGAGGGCGATCAACCGTTCCGCTTCGCGGGCCCGAACATTTATTGGCTTGGCCTCGACGAGAACGTGGGCGGCATCGACTGGCCGACGCCCCTGCGCGTAACGAATGCGCTGGATACGGCGGTCGAGATGGGGGCGACGGTCGTTCGTTCCCACACGCTCGGCGCGTCCGTCGGCGATCCGAAATCGTTGTCGCCCCGGCTGGGCGAATATAACGAGGAAGCGTTCAAACGGGTCGATTACGCGATTAAGGAAGCGGGCGAACGGGGGCTTCGTCTTATTATTCCGTTCGTCTGCAACTGGGCCTATTATCATGGCGGGAGAGAGACGTTCACGTCTTGGCGCGGTCTCGACGACCGCAACCTGTTCTATACGGACCGCGAGGTGATCGACGATTTCAAGGCGTACGTCTCGGTTATCGTCAACCGGGTGAACAGCTATACGGGAATCTCCTATAAAGATGACCCGACGATCATGGCATGGGAGCTTGGCAACGAGTTGAACGATGCGCCCGCCGCATGGGTCGCGGAGCTGACCGATTATATCAAATCGATCGACCGCCGTCATCTCGTCGCGCACGGGAAACAGTTTCAGTTGGATGAGGACAAGCTGTCTATCGAAAGTCTCGATATTCTAGACGTTCACTATTATCCGGCGAAAGCGGCTGAGCTGCTGAAGGATGCGGAGAGCGTAACGGCTGCCGGCAAAGTGTACATTTGCGGCGAATACGGCTGGCCGGATTGCGACCTGGAGCAATTCCTTGCGACGGCCGAGCGGCATCGCGCCGTGTCGGGGACGCTGTTCTGGTCGCTCTTCCCGCATCATGACGAATGCGGCTATGTCGAGCATTACGACGGCTTTACGGTTCATTATCCGGGCGCCGGGATTAATGAGGACGTTGCCTCGCGTATCGCGCGGATGAGAGCGCACGCTTATACGATGAACGAGCGAGACGTGCCGCCGCCGTCGATTCCGTCGATTCCGGCTATTACGCGATGCGACGGCGCTATCGTATTTCGCGGCGTCGTCGGCGCCGCTTATTATACGGTAGAGAGATCGACCTCCGGTCCTGATGGCCCTTGGCAGACGTTGTACGACAAGCGGCCCGCCGATCATTCGATGCCGTGGATCGATCCGACTCGCGCGCATACGGTGAAGACATGGTATCGAATTCAGGCGCACAACACCTCCGGCGAGGGAAGCGGCTTCTCGGCGGCGGTGCTGTCGGAGGCGTTCACGCCGAGCATGGCGTAGCGGACAGGCGGCGGCAACGGCGGACATCTTTGGAGTTGCTTGATTATTGGAGTGCTGGCTGAGCGTACGAATAAGCGACTTGGCAGGGCTCTTATGTTACCGGACAGGCCAGCGTGTGCGGAATAAGAGCCCCGACAAGGCTCTTGCAAGCCGGAAACATTTCGCTGTGG
>Ga0160452_100161_pt1 | contig 77922 bp, 52 predicted proteins | sample HID1971I_E6MG_FD_108230 | JGI IMG/M metagenome (GOLD analysis project Ga0160452, IMG submission 108230) | Enriched millipede-associated microbial communities from UW Madison campus, WI, USA - HID1971I_E6 MG | ecosystem: Host-associated > Arthropoda: Insects > Digestive system > Unclassified ...
ACGCTCCGAATCGTCAAATTGCTCCTGTAGCGGACGCCATAGCAACTCCTGGTAGATCAGGAACACGAGACGCATCGAGATTCCCTGCTCCGTCAGTCGCGCATCCAGCTCATTGAGCAACAGCACATACCAGTCCGAAGGCGTCATCGCCTGGCAGGCCGAGCATTCGCATTGATTATTCATCCCGTCGGAGAGCCACACATGCAGATAATCGACCTCGGGATGAGCTACAGCATAAGTAACCACCTCCTCGACAAACCGCACCCGCGCCCGGGCATTGGCATAGCATAGCTCGGTATCGAGCGGCACACCCTTCCACAGCTTGCGCTCGCCGTCGACCTCGGCAATCAGCGCCGTCAGCTCGGGATCGGTCTCGCCTTGCCACTCGACCTGCTCCCAGCCCAGTCCCGGCAGCCCCAAGGTATTGCAGGTCCAGCCATGGCCGACGGCATGATAGAGCAGGCCGCGTCTACGGATTGCAGCGATCGCCTGGTCCATATAGGCCAGCGTATCTGTCACCTCGATCGCCTTGTACCAACGCTCGAAAAAAGTAAACGCTTCCTTGAATTGGATGAAGTAGCTGTTGAAGCCCAGCTTGGGCATCCAGTCGATCAGATCGAGCACATGCTCGATGCTGACCGCGCCCTCGAGACAGATGCCGCGATGACGGTATGAGGCCTGCTCCTCGATGGCTACCGCGGCTGCGGGCCATGCGATATGGGGCAGCTGCTCGCTCGCGCTGCCCGGCCGAACCCAGCGACAGCCCAGCTCGTGCAGATAACGATAGACGGCGATCAATACGCTGCGCGGATTCGTCCCCGCGATGACCCCGAACCCGCGATCGTCCACCTCGATCCGTATGCCATCCGGCGGCTCTTCCGCCCCCTCGCTCCTCTCCTCCACGCGGAGCGTGAGAGCGGACAGCATCCCTGCCGCTTGCTCGGATGCGCCTGTCTGTACGATCTCGCGCCCTGTCATCGCTGACAGGCATCTGCTCAGCTCGGCAGCGGCGAAGCCGATCGTCTCATCGCTTTGTTGAGGGATATGCAACACAATCGTGTCGTCTCCCTCTCTATTGGTACGGATTTCCATATTCGCCTCCTGGTCGCGCATCGCTCGCTACGACGTACCCCATTGATCGCGGTACTCCTGCGGCGTGATGCGATTTTGTTTTTTGAAAAAACGGATGAACGCATGCGAGGAATTGTAGCCTAGCTCCGCCGCGATCGCGTACACCTTCAGATTGCTTTTCTTCAGCAGCTCCTTGGCCTTGCGATCGCGGAATTCGATGATATAGTCGGATAGCACGTTGCCTGTGATCTGCTTATATAACCGCGACAGATAGGAAGGGTTGAGGTCGAGATAGTCCGCGATCTGGATGAGCGACAGGTTGGTGGCGACATGCCGTTCGATGAAGGCATGAATCTTGCCCACGATGTCGCGCGTCGACTGCTCCTGCTCGCGGCGCGTCCACGTCATGATGCGATCTGCCGCCTGCACGAAAAATTCATTCCACTCGCTCCAGGAGACACTCTCATCGAAATGAGCCAACCGGCCCCAATCGATCTCCCCTGCCAGCTCCCGCTCCAGATCGTACTTGTTCACGAAGGACAGGAACAGAAAGGCTAACGCATGATACAGCTCCAGCTTGCGCAGCGACGACAGTCGCTCATCGGCAAACATCGCCGCCAGCTCGGCGTAAAGGGGATAATATTCGGCCTCGTGGCCGTTCTCCAGACTGTTCATCAGCATCGGTAGCTTGGCTTGCAGCTGATAATTGGCCGGACCCGGACCAGGTCCCTCTCCGTCTGCCTTGCTCGCCGCTCCTGACTCGGCGGACTCCGGCCGGTGATCCGTCAGCAGCGTGCCGCGTTGGCCGCCGATCCCGCGCACCAGCAGGAACTTGAGCGCATGGAAGCGATCGGCCAGCTCCTGCCAGTGAACCGGCTGACTGCCCAGCACAAAGGAGATTGTCAGCTTCAGCAGCTGCTCGCAGCGTGACTGGATCATCTCCATCAGCCCGTTGACATAGTGGGCCGAGCGCTCCCAATTGTCCATCTCCCCCTCCGGCGGCTGCAGGATCCACACCATCCGGGATTGCTCGTAAACGATGGAGATTAGCCGCATAGCTTCGTTGAGGAATTCCTCGGCAATATTTTGCACGGCGTAGACGAGCAAGGCCTTGTCCGGCGCTGTCGTCACCTCGTTCCAATCGTCCACGCGGCAGATGAGCAGCAGCACGGGCCGCTCCGCGTTGAAGGGGAGCTGGATATGGGCGAAGTGCTCGCGCAAGACCTCCGGCCCAACCTTCTTGCCTTGCATCAGGAACCAGAGATACTCCTGCTGCAAGGCGGGCAAGGCCATCCGCATATGCGCCTCGGCCTTGTCGATCAGTTGCCGTGCGCCATGCTCCTTGTCCAGCGCCTCGCAGGCTTGGCGGACGGCCCGGATGATTGTCTCGTCATCCTCTGTCTTCAGGATATATTGCAGCCCGCCCAGCGACATCGCGTCCTGGACGTATTTGAAGTCGCTGTGGCTCGTGAGCAGGATGACCTTGCAGCCCGGCCACCGGGCGCGGATCTGCCGCAGCAGCTCGATGCCGTCCATGCCCGGCATCAGGATATCCGTCATGACGATATCGATGCGATGCCTTCCCAGCGTCTCCATCGCTTCGATGCCCGAGTAGGCGTTGTAGACCTCCAGCGCCATGTCCGCCTGCTTCTCGAACAGCTCGACCAGACCATCGGTAATAATCGGCAGATCATCGACAATCAGCAAGCGATACATCAGTCTTCACCCCCCATGTCCAGTGCCAGCCGCATCGTGACCTCAAGGCCGCCCAGCTCCGAGCGGGACAGACCTAATCCATATTGCGGACCGCACATCAACTGAATGCGCCGATGGACATTAATCATCCCGGTCGTATCCTCGATGCCTTGCCCGGAGGCGGCGAACCGCTGCTGCAGCCGCAGTAGCTCCCCGTCCGTCAAGATCGTGCCGCTGTCTTCCACGACGATATCCAGATGCTGCTCGCCGTAGCCGAAGCGGACCGTCAGCTCCCCGCCATCGATCATCGTCGTCGCGGCATGCTTGTAGACGTTCTCGACGATAGGCTGCAGGATCAGGCGCGGCACCAACTGCTTGGCGTAGGCGGGGTCCAGCTCGTCGAAGCGGATCTGGATGCGCTCTCCGTAGCATACCTTCTGCAGCTCCACATAGGTCCGGGCATGCTTGATCTCCACCTCCAGCGGCACCTGGTCGGAATCGTCGCGGGTGATGAACTGGAAGTAATCGCCCAAGTAGCGACAAAAACGGTACGACAGCTCCAGATCCTCGGATTTGATCAGACGGCACAGCACGAAGAAGCAATTGTATAGAAAATGCGGATTGATCTGCGACTGCAATCGCTTCAGCTCCGAGCGCTGGCTATGGATTTTTTGCTCGTAGTTTTCCTGGATCAATTGCTTGAGATGAATCGCGGTCTCGTTGTAGGATTGATACAAATAACCGAATTCGTCCTGGCGCGGCGCCTGCGGCAACGGCTGCAGCTCGCCTGCTCTCATCCGCTTGAAGCCCATAATAAGTCCCTTCATCGGACGATGAATCATCCGATAGATCGAGAGAGAGAAGAACAGGATGATACATCCCGAAAGCACGGATGCGCCGATCATCCAGTATTGATACGTATCCACCGGCCCGGACACATAGCTCGCCGCGACATAGCTGGCTAGATAGATGTGCAGGTCAGACGAGTAATGATAGAATACGAGTTGGTCTTCCGTACCGACCGAAAGCGTCGTCTGTCCCGAGGTGTCGCCGGTCTCCTCCTGAGCCGCCAGATAGTCGCGCAGCGCAGGCAGGAACGGGGCCGCCTCGCGATCGGCCAGGCCCCAGTCCTTCTCCAGGCTGAGCAGCACCGCTCCGCCCTCCGGGATGCTGATCCGCTCGCTGAGTGCCTGCATCAGTCGCTGGACCGATATCTCTATCCCGATCACAAACAAGGGCTCGCGCTGGGCCGTCGCCGGATACTGCATGCTCATGAACATCCGATCGTCCCAATAGATAAGCGGACGGTTGACGGTGTCGGCACGCAGCTTCAACGCTTCCAGCTCCGCGGCATTGACCTTCGTGTCATACCTGCTGCTGAGGATCGTCCGCTCCAGCAGCGGGATATAGACGCGCACCTCGTCAATATAGATGCTGTTATACTTGATCAGGCTGATGCGGCGCTGCACGGCCTGGATGGCTTCGACCTTCTCGTAATCGTTGATCAGGTTGCCGTTGGTGCTGAGCGCCATCAGCTCCTTATCCATCGCATATTCGGGGAGGATATGCTGGATGCGCTCCATCTCATCCTCGAGCATGCCGAGATAGTAGGCGTTGCGCCCGGAGATCGATTGCGAGACTTCCTCGCGCAGACTCTCTGCCCCCCTGTGATGGATGATCAGCGTGATCGCATAGAGCGGCATCAGCACGGCGACGAAGGTCAATAATAGCTTGACAAAAATCGATGATCGGTTGGCAAATAAGTGTGCGAGCGTCTTCATGGCGTTCCCCCTGCATCCAGACAACCTTGGTCTGCTTCTTCTGACAGCATAGCCTATTGTTCGTCGGAAGAGTACAGATCATCGCCACTTTGCTGCATTGAATCGACTGAGCCTTGCTTACGCCTGGCCTGGTTCTCGGTGACGCCTTGCTGACGGCTGGTCTACTCCTGACGACACCTACCTACTCCTTGACGCTGCCGAGCACGATGCCCTTGATGAAAAACCGCTGCAGGAACGGATACACGAGCAGTATCGGCAAGGAGGCGACAAAGATCTGGGCAGCGGCGCTCGTACGGTCGGAGATCAGGCGCAGCAGCTCGGCATCCTCCGAGCTCATGAAGCGCATATCGCGCTTGATCACGATGGTCTGAAGGAAGGTCTGCAGCGGATAATTCTCCGGTCGGTTCATCAGGATCAGCCCGTCGAACCAGTTGTTCCAATGGCTGACCATCGTAAACAGGCCAACCGTCGCAAGCGCCGGCTTGGATAGCGGCACTATAATGCTCCATAGCACCCGGAAGTGCCCGGCGCCATCCATACGAGCCGACTCATCGAGCTCCTTGGGCAAGCCGCGATAGAAGTTGAGCAGCAGGATGACGTTGAAGACCACCAGCGCGCCCGGCAGGACAAGCGCCCAGATCGTATCCATCAGGCCGAGCTGACGAATTGTCATATACCACGGCACCAGCCCGCCGCCGAACAAGATTGTGAACACGAAAAACCAGGCGTAGAAGGTGCGGAACTGAAAGGCATAGGTCTCCTTGGCGAGCGGATAGGCGGTGATGATTGTAAGGAACAGACTGATTGCCGTACCGAGCAGCAGCCGTTCCACCGAGATCAGGAAGGCTGCGCCGTATTCGGGCTTGGCGAGGATGTTCTGGTAAGAAGCTACGTTAAATTCCACCGGCCATAGTCCGACCTGGCCCGCCGAGGCCGCCGAGCCGGAGCTGAGCGACAAGGCGAACATATGGATAAGCGGCAGCAAACATAACAAGGAAAGCAAAGCCAAAAACGTATAATTGGCTGCTACAAACAATTTTCTGCTCATCGTTATTTGGCCTAGCACATTGCTGTCCTCCCTTAACTCTAAAAAATACGGTAGCCGGCATAGCGATAGGCCAGCGTATAGGAGATACTGATCAAGATCAAGGCTACGACCGACTTCAACAAGCCCACTGCGGTCGCCAAGCCGTATTGCACCTGCTCAAAGCTGAGGCGATAGACAAACGTGTCGATAATGTCGCCGCTCTCGTATACAATCGGACTGTACAGGTTAAAGATCTGCTCGAACCCGGCATTCAGGATATTGCCGATGCTCAGCGTGGCGAGCAGCACGATAATCGGCAGCATGCCCGGCAAGGTAATATGCCACGTCTGCCGCAAGCGCGTCGCTCCGTCGATCTGCGCGGCTTCGTACAAGGCCGGATTGATGCCCGTCAGCGCGGCCAAGTAAACGATTGTGCTGAATCCGAATTCCTTCCACACATCGGAGATGACCAGCGTATAAGGAAACCATTCGTTGCTGCCGAGGAAGAAGACAGGCTTCAATCCGAAGTAGCCCAGCAACTGATTGACCAGCCCCGAGGACGGCGAGAGCAGATCGATCAAGATGCCGCCGAGCAGGACCCAGGACAGAAAATGCGGCAGGTAGATCATCGTCTGCACTGTGCGCTTGAAGCCTTCCTTGCGAACCTCGTTAAGCAGAATCGAAATGGTGATGGGCACGATTAAGCCCGCAATCACTTTCATCACGGCAATAAACAGCGTGTTGTACATAATGCGCTGAATATCCGGGTATTGGAACATATAGATGAAATTATCCCACCCGACCCACGGGGAATTAAAAATCCCCTTGGTCGGGATAAACCGCTGGAAGGCGATCGTAATGCCGGCCATCGGTATATAGCTGAAGATGAAGGCTACGATGACACCAGGTAATACCAGGACGTGCAGCGGCCACTCCTTGCGAAACCGTCTAAACATTTCCATCGTCCAAGCTCCTTTAGCCGGAGCAAGGGCGGAGTATACGGGTGATCTACGCCCTGCACCCTCCGCCCTCGCCAGCTTCCATTGCTACTTGCCCATGTTCTTCTACTGTGTAGCTCCTTCGATTATTACTTGCTCAAGCCTGCATACCATTCATTTACTTCATCTGTCATTGCCGAACCGCCCAGCCTCAGCCATTCGTCGACGTATGCATCGAATTCGTCGATTGCGAGCTGATTCATGACAATCTTCGTGAACACTTCATTCATCTTCGAATCGAGCACCGGCTGCTTCTCGGTCATGACCTGACCCGGCGTCCCGTAGAAGGCGTTGTAGTGGTATCTGTCGGTTTGCAGATAATCATACATGATCGAGAAGGCGCCCTTCGGCCCGGACATCGGATACTCCGCCCACTCCGCCATATCGCCATCGAGGTATTTCATGATCTTGCCGAACCGGTTCGGCGCTTCCAGACCGGTCAAGGCCGAGCCGTCCTTGGCCTCCACCGCTTTGGGCACCGACTCTCCGAGCATGACGTTCTCGATCTGCGAGAAGGCGCGCACCGGACTCAGCTTCCAGTAGCTGGCCGCCTCCTCATTTTGCAGGAAATACACCTCGTCGCCTTCCTTCGGCGCCGTATACGCCTGCACCCATTTGTTCAGCAGCTCGATCGCCGCCTCGGGATGCTTCGCCTTCTTGGAGACGACATAGTAGCCGGATACGCCCAGCTCGATCTGGGACTTCGCTGGCTCGCTATCGATGGAGGTGATCGGATACGGCCACCAATCCTGCACCAGCTTGTCATCCTTGACGGCATTGCCGAATAACGGATACGCGCTCAGCCAGAATGGGCCGTAGACGACGCCTACCTTGTTCGAAGCGAGCAATTCATTGACCTTCGCCAGATCCTTCACCGCGAATTCGGTATCGAGATATCCGGCGATATACATATCCTGCAATTGCTTGAGCGCTTGCTTCATCTGCGGCTGGATGCTGCCGAATACCAGCTTGCCCTCTTCATTCTCCACCCATTGATTCGGATACGCATGATAGCTGTTGAAGAAGCCCTTCATGTCAAAGGTCCCATCATTCAAAAAGTCCTTCGTCAACGGAAGCGCATACGACTTGCCCGTGCCTCCTGGATCTTGCTTCGCGAAGGCTTCCGCGATCGCCAGCACATCCTGCATCGTCTTTGGCTCTGGCAAATTTAACTGCTTCAGCCAATCCCGGCGAATCCAGATTTGCGTCGAAGCGCCGTATGGTCCATTCGTCGCGGGGATCGCCATCAGCTTGCCGTCGATGTTGGCCGAATCGAGCTGCTTGCCGCCATCGCCCGAGATATAGGCCTTGGTCTCAGGCGTTGCATATTTCTCGTACAGCTCGGTCAGATCCATGATCTGATCGGCTTCGATAAGCTGCTGCAATTGCGGCATCGTCACCTGCATCAGATCGGCGATATCGTTGGAAGAAATACTCATTTGCAGCTTTTGCTGGTATTGGGTGGTGTCCGCAACCCAGATGTTTTTGAGGCGGATGCCCAGGTCCCGTTCGATCGCATCGTAGACCGAGTTTTTATCCATGCTCTCGCCAGGCAGGAACTTGATGTCCGCTGCGCTCTCCCGGAACATCGTCAGCTCGATCGGCGTTGTCCGCTCACCCGCTTCTCCCGAAGCCGCCGGCTCCTTGCCGTTATTGCTCCCCTTCTCTGCTGGCTCGTTCGTGTTCCCGCCATTGCTGCATGCAGCCAGTACGACCAGTACCACAATCATCAGCCATGGCAATATACGCTTGTTGCCCATTGATTAGCCCCCACTTCGTTGATAGATTGTGCACAGTCCTATTATATATCCGGTATTTGGGCGGGCTCTATACACTTCATTTTACATTCATGGATCATTGATGACCTGGAAAGGCCTGGTCGGGAGCCGCTGCGGACGACCGAAACACAACCGTAGACATAAAAGGAATATTGTGTATTAAGAGTTGTCTTCCCTCCTGCTGCCTGACCTCAAGCGCACGACCCTCCGGGCAATCGCTGCTGTACCGATGCCAATCGCCGCCTGCCGGCAAGCCCGACAATACAAGCTCTGGCGCATCGTCGAGCGAATGATTGGCGATGACGACGATCCGCTCGTCCGGCGTGCGATAGTCGTAGACCGCAACATGCGGCGACTCGCTGACGATCATCAACGGCGGAGCAACCGAGCGCCTGGTGAGAAACTGCTGGATCATCGCCCGCCGCTGCGGATTGAGCAGACCATGAGGATGCTCCTGACGGTAAGGCAGGATCAGCACGTTCTCGCGGGCAATCGTCATCCCCGGGAACAAGGCCTCTCCGTCCGGCTTGCATACGGTCGTCAGTACATCAACCGCCCCCGACACATACTCGACCTCGAGGCATCTCCCCATACTCAGGTAAGGGCGCAGGATGCCGTGGTTCATCCCGGCGCAATGCTCGTGGTCGCCAATCTGCTCATAGGATTGCAGCTCGTGCCAACGCGCGCCCTGGACGCCGCAGAGATGGCCGAGCCCCCGCTCTACCAACACCTCGACGGCGAGGCCGTCGAGCAGCATGCAGTGCTCTGCGAACAGGCTGACGATCTGCTCGTCGGCATAATTGCGCAGCACCTGGCCCGAGATCGCCACCGGCCCGCTCTGCTCCGGCGGCCCGGTCGCATAACGATTGGCGATGCCGTACGCCGATAACAGACAGCTCCAGAAGGTCTCCTGCGGATACAGCCCCTCCATCGATGTCCCCTCGCCCACATGCAGCGTATAGGCGGATCGCTCGTGGACGAGCACCTGGACGCCCTGCATCTGACGCTGTCGCAGCCCCATCCTCGCTACCGTCTGCAGGTAAGGCTTGAGCGGCCTCAGCCACTGCTCTGCTCGCTCGGAGCGGTAGATGCCGTTGCCGGCCATGTCGACGATATTGAGCGTGATGCCGCTGCTGCCGAGCAGCAGCGCCGTCTCCACCTGATACTGTTGGAAGCGGGCCGACTTGGCATAGCGGGTGTACGGCACATTCTCCAGCTCGGGGTACAGCCTGCTCTCCTCCGGCAGCAGAGCAGCCGTCAACATCGGTACGGTATGGAACTGGCAGGCGTAATACATGACGCCGGTCTCGATATAGGCGGGCAGATGCGGGCGCACGATGCCGGCGGGCTCGCCTCCAGGCCCGCCGAGCGCGCGCATCACCCCATGCCAGTCGCGCGCCTCCGCCGCGTGCATGACAGGGTCGCTGGACATCAGGCCGACCACGGTCTGCGGGGACGCCTCATGCACGGCCTGTGCGAGCAGTTCGGCCAGCTCCGTCATCGTGCTGCGGCAGACATCGAGCCAGATGCGGCGGTACGGATGAGGCTCGCCGGGCGCCAGCACTCCTGCCAGGAAGGCCTCGCGCGTCAAGCGCTCTACCCCCGCCCGCTCGGCGTAGAGCTGCATATGCGCCTCGCAAAAGCAGCCGCCCCACTCCAGCGGTCCATGATTGTGGAAGCGCAGATCATCCTCCAGCCATACCGTGCGCGGCTGCATGGCGGCGTACTGGCGATAGCGAGCGGCGATATACGTCCGCCAGCTCGGACAGAGCGGACAGACGGTGACCTCCGATACCGTCCCGTTCACATCGACCATCTGCCGGAACGGCTGATCTGCCAGCAGCTTGTTGCCTGCCGCGTCATGGGTCAGCGTGTTCAGCGGATTGATCGAGACCGCTACGCCGAGCGCCTCGACCACGGGCTTGGCCCGCAGGATGGCATCGAGCCACAGCGCCGCCTCCGCTTCCGTCACGTGGCGCAGATTCATCGGATCGATGAAGAACATCACCTCGTCGATCTTCGCCTCCCGGCAGAATTCGAGCAAATCCTGCAGCCGCTGCTCCTCCAGATGTCCCGGCTTTAACACAAAACGCAATTTATAAGCAAAATGCCCCATAGTGTTCCCCTTTCTGTCGGTCGGCCTGCCTGCTGGCATGACCTTGGTCCGCGCATGGCAGGCCCTGGTCCGCCTAATGGCGGTCCTTGGTGACAGTATAAGGAACCTATGAGGCATTTTTCGATAACCTTCTCTTTACTTTTATCAACTATTGTTGACTGCGCTCGGTATCGTGCGCACTTCAATCGAGCGTCAATCCAGCGTCAGTCGGCGCGTCTGAAGGGCGCGTAGGCTACCGCATCGATCTCGACCAGGTAGTCGCCGATCAGGCAGCCAACGACGATGCCACAGCGAAGTACGCTGCTCATCGCTGCTCCCCCTCCACATAAGATATCGCTAGCGCGGACTCATACGCCTCGACCGCGAGCAGGATGTCCTCGCCGGTCAGTATGGAGGACTGGCCGGCGAGGCGACGCAGGAAGTCCTCGGTAATGGTCGGCGGGGGGATGCCAGTCCGCATAGAGCTGGGCGCTTACCCGTCTGCCATCATCCCTGCAGGGAGGCGGAATCGTAGAAATCCGGGTACTCTGGCAGCATATGCTTGACCATCACGCCATCCATCGTCGCAATCTCGCTGCCCGCCAGCTCCGACGAAGCACGGACAACAGCCTTCACGACTTGCGCTCTGCCGCCAGCCTCCTCGCCGTCGCATCCGCACGATAGCGGGCAGGCGAAGACCCGGTCTTCTTCTTGAACAACTTATGGAAAAACTTCAAATCCCGATAGCCGACGCGAGCGGCAATCTCTTTCACGGAGGCCGTCGACTGCTGCAGCAGGGCGACGCTTTTTTTGATCCGCACGTTTTGCACATACTCGGTAAATGTCTGCCCGGTCACCCGCTTGATATGCCGGTGCAACGCGCTGGCGCTGGTCGAGCTGAGCCGCGCCGCTTGCGCCAAGGTGAGCGGCTGATCGTAATGCGCGTCGATATAGGCAAGGACCGCCTCGATGCCGGATATGGCGGGACGACTTGGGGACGAGCCGGTCTCCAGACGATACAACAGCACGAGCAATTGCATGAGCAATGCATAGAGCACGGCCTCGAAGCCCGGCTGCCTCGCGCCAAACTCCCGGTGCATCTCCTCGAACAGCTGCCGGGCGCTCGCATGCTTGTCCTGATACTGGTAATAGCGACTGCGCTCCCCGGTCAATAGAGCAAACAGATCGCCAGGCAGCGGATACGTATACGCCAGTTGGGCAGGGAGGCGGGCGTCGAACAAGCAGTTGTAGACGATCAGTTCATCCCTGGCCGCCGGCGAGGAAGGTCGGTACACATGCTCGGTGCCGATCGGAATAATGAACAGGTCGCCTTTCTGCGCCACGATCCGCTCGTCTCCGATATAGTGATAGCCTCTACCCTCGGCCACATATTGCAGCTCGATAAAATCATGATGATGGAGTGGCAGCGTGAACGCCTCCCGCTCTCTCGTAATATGAATCGGGAAATGATCCTCCCAAAACTCGGCTCCGACCAGGATACGCGTGTCGTCCGTCATCCCGCTTCTTCCTCCCCGCCCCACAAAGATAAGATTGCCCTATTCATAGCATAGATCGCCCCCTATATTCAAGTGAAATCGCCATGCTATGCTGATGAAAACAGGCAGACCTAAGGAGAGGTTACGAATGAAATGGGAAGCACAATGGATCTGGCGGAGCAGCGAAGTGCAAATCAATGATTTTGCTTATTTCCGCAAGGCGTTCCATCTGGCGGAGCAGCCTGCGTCGGCGCAGCTCCGGATGTCCTGTCACCATTATGCGCATGTATATGTGAATGGTCACAAGCTCGGGGGCTACGGCACGCCGGCGCCAACCGCTCCCCATCGGCGCAAGCTGTACACGACTTACGACGTGGCACACTTGCTGCACGAAGGCGACAATTGCATCACGGCCGATGCGCATTATCTGGGTGGCGACTGTCAAAACTCGGTGAACGGTCTGCCGGGCTTCCGTCTCGAGCTCCGTGGAGAGGATGCGGGCGGTGGCACGTTCGAGCTGCTGACCGATACGAGCTGGCAGGTGCTCGTCGATATGCCGCATCAGATCGGGACGGACTACCAGCAATCGCGGCGGATCTCGGCGATCGAGGCCTACGATGCCCGCAAGCTGGACCCGCGCTGGCGGCATGCGGGTGGCGAGCTGGACGCTGCCACAACCAGCGCGCAGCTGGCGGCTGTCGCTTGCGAGGCATGGCCGATGCAGCTGCAGACGATCCCGGAGGGCCACATCGACGAGGAGCTTGCAGTGACGCGTGTTGTGGTGCTGCCGGATACGGCGACGCAGACGAGTATCTCGATCTTTGACGCAGGCAGAGTGGTGACAGGCTGGCCCCGCTTCAGTCTGAAGGGCTATGCAGGCGTCACGATCCGCATGCGCTATTCGGAGAATCTGGACGAAGAGGGCCGGGTCGGACATAACGTGACCAACGAACCGTCCGAAACGCATTATGATGAGTATACGATGCGCGGCGATGAGACGGAGCGCTGGCAGCCCGACTTTTCGTACAAGTCGTTCCGGTATGTCGAGGTGACCGGCTATCCCGTTCCGATCGATGCGGGCGAGCTCGTCGTCTGTTCGGCGCATACAGCGCTCCCCTACGCAGGGCATTTTGCTTGCTCGGACGACATGTTGAACCGATTATACGACGCTTCCATCCGTACGCAAAAAAACAATATGCTCGGTCAATTCGTCGATTGTCCGCATCGGGAGCAAGCGCAATATCTGGCCGACACCGATCTGCAAGCCGAATTGCTGCTGTACAACTTCGATGCGATCGCGATGCTCGACAAAACGCTCTCCGACTTCGCCGATGCCCAGCTCGCGGACGGGACCTTCCCTTTCGTCGCGCCGACGACGTACGAGCATCCGTCGTTCCATATTCAGATTCCCGAATGGGACCTGCATTTCGCGACGCTGCTCTGGAAGCTGTACGAAGCAAGCGGCGAGACCAATTATCTGGCCGCCCATTACGATACGATGACCGCCATGCTCCGCTATTATGTCGGCATCATCGATCCGGAGACAGGACTGGTGCCCGTGGACAAGGGCTGGCATATTAGCGACTGGCCTTATCCGACCGTCGAGGAGGAGGGACCGTATCTCACCGTTCAGCAGGTGAAGCTGGCGCAGGCGCTGGACATCGCGGGCAAGGCAGCCGCATTGCTGGGCAAAGATGAGGATCAGCAGTCATGGGAGCATCAAGCCGCAGCGCTGCGAGACCATCTGCACAAGCAATTGTATGTGCCGGAGCTTGGGGCCTACAAGGACAGTATCGGGTCCTCCCGCGCGCATCAGGGCGTCAGCGCTATCGCCCTGTGGGCCGATGTCGTCCCGCAGGAGGAGCGCGCGCGCGTGCTCTCGTATGTCCGACAGCGGGAATGGGAATGCAACACCGTCCTGTCGCTGCCGCTGCTCCGCATGCTGTTCGCGAACGGCTGCGAGGCCGAAGCGCTGGCCATCATCGATCGGCGCGAGTATCCCGGCTGGCTCCATATGATCGAGCAGGGCTCGATGACACTCTGGGAAGGCTGGCAGGATATCGAGAGTCACTCGCACGCCTGGAACGGCTATCCTGTCCGACTGCTGCAAGAGCATGTCGTGGGTATCCAGTCGGCTGCGCCGGGCTTCGCGCAAGCGGTGATCCGGCCGTATCTCGCAGCCGGGCTGAGCTTGGCCGAAGCGACCGTATGGACCGTCCAGGGCAATATCCATGCGCGCTGGGAGAGGGCGGCGGACGGCGAGCTCCGGGTGAGCGTGCGCATCCCTGCAGGCATCTCCGCACGGCTGGAGCTTACGGTCGGCGACCGGATGATTGTGCAGGAGCTGGCGACGGGCGCGAGCGAGCTTACATTTGCCGGGGAGGGGTCATAGGAAAAGAAAAAGTTGGACAGGAAAACATGATGTTTTCCGTCCAACCTTTTTTGAGCAACGCTCCAGTACTAATTTCTAGCACTATAGCCGCATCTGAGCTGAGTTTCTGCGCTCTCGCTACAGCCTCACCCGGGTTTATCCCAAGCAATGCCCTCGTCTGCATCGTTCATCAAAAATTGCATTGTGCGCGAGGCTGCGCCGGGCAGATTCTCATGGCCGTAATCCGGGTAAAGGACGACCTGCTTGGGCGCTGTAATCTTGTTGTAGGCCGCAAACTGCGTCGACGGCGGGCAAGTCCTGTCCATCAGCCCGACGAACATCAGCACCTCGCCGCGTATCCGGCCCACCAGATGCTGCAGATCGATATACCCGAGCCGCTCGAAAATCTCGTCCTCGCGCTCATGCAGCGGATCGAAATGCCGGAAGAAGGTGCGCAGCTCCTCGTAGGCGCCCTGCGCCAAATCCATCTCCCATACCCGCTTGTAATCGCAGAGGAACGGATAGATCGGCGCCAGCTTGCGCACGCGCGGCTGCAGCGCGGCGCAGGCAAGCGCGAGTCCGCCTCCCTGCGAGCCGCCGATGGCGTAGATCCGCTCCCCGTCCACCTCTGGCAAGTCCATGGCGATCCCCGCCAGCTGCGCCGCATCAAGGAAGATATGACGGAACAGCAGCTGGTCCGGCTCGTCGTCGAGACCGCGAATAATATGTCCGCGATGCGTCGTTCCCTTCACGCCGCCGGTATCCTCGGACGAGCCGCCCTGCCCGCGGCAATCCATCGACAGCACGGAGTAGCCCAGCGAAGCATAAGCCAGCTTGTCGAGCCAGTCCCCCGACCGGCTCGAGTATCCGTGGAACTGTACAACCGCCGGATGAGGCTCCGGCACGTTTTTGGGACGGACGTACTTGGCATGTATCCTCGCTCCCCGCACCCCCGTATAATAGAGCTCAAAACAATCGGCCTGCGGCGTCTGGAACGAGCTCCTCACCCACTCCACCTGCGCATCGACCGCTCTCATCTCCGTGAGGGCCCGCTCCCAATACGCCTCAAAGTCTGCTGGACGCGGATTCCTGCCCTGATACGCTTGCAGCTTCGCAAGCGGCATATCCACTAGCGGCATTCCTGATCGATCCCTTCTGATAGCCTGCGGCCACGAATCGATCTACCGATCGCTGTCGATCTCGCGCCGCGTCGGCTGTTTTGTCAACCGTCTGTTCACATCTAATCGTCTATGCGTTGCAAGCAGTCCCCATGCCCGCAAACCGTCTGCGTGCCTCAACCGTCTACGCGTCGCCGCCCTTTCACGGCTCGCCTCCGCTAGCTTGCCGCCGCCAATGCGGCCAGCTCGCTATCGCTAAGCGGACGGTTATACACTCTGACATCGTCGATCAGACCATCAAAGCCGCGGGCCTTATTGCCATTGACTCGGCCGATATTCAAGTTGCCGAGGACGCGGAAGGTCGATTCGAAATCATCGGTCTTTATTTTTTTGACCTCCCCGTTGATGAACAGCTTGGTCGTGCCGCCCTGCCTGGTCACCGCGACATGCGTCCATTCTCCCAGCGGTACGGCATCCGCCGCATCGACCTCGATACGCGATACGCTGTCGCCTTCCATACCATATAAGGCAAGATTGTTGACCTCTGCTCCGGTTAAGCCGCGGTCGTACACCCGTACATCATCCATCAGTCCGTCAAAGTTACGGTTCGCCTTGGCCCCGCCGAGACTAATGTCGCCCAGCAAGACGAAATCCCGCGACCAAGCCGCACTCGCCACCGACTGTCCGTTCACGTACAGTGTGGCCCGCGTGCCGTCCATAGCAGCCGCAACATGCGACCACTCATCGAGCGGTACGGCTGTCTGGCTCTGGAACGTCTTGTAGCTGCTGCCGTTGTTGAGCAACAGGGTCAGCTTGCCCGAGTCCTGCAGCGTGAAGATGATGCTGTTGTTGCTATCGATGAAGATCACATTGCGGCTGTTAGCGCCTGTGCCCGCGCGGAATGACTCCGGCTTGATCCAGGCCGCAATCGTCGTCGTGCTGCCGCTGATCGGCAAGCCTGACCCGCAATTGAGATAGGTCTTGGCGCTCTCTTCAAAGTCGTAGCCGCGAAGGCTGACGCCCGCTTGACCGACGGTTGCCCCGTGATTCGTACAATGATGGTTGCCGATGACATCCCCGGCCGTCGTACCGGTTGTCTCATCCAGCGGCCAGTAGGCCAGCGGCGTCTGTCCGGCCTGCTGTCTGGCGTACTCCCACGAGAACGAGAGCCGGCCTTCATTTTGCAGCGCAAACGTCAGGATGCCGTCCGTATCGCCCACGATGCCATTGCGGCTCATCGCCTCGTAGCTGCCCCGGAACGTATCGGGACGAATCCAGGCCGCGATCGTCAGATCGTCGCCAAGTCCGGGCTGAATGGCCGAGCCCAGATCGATATAGTCGCCTTCGCTTCCGTCGAAGGCATAGGCGGTATGGATAGTGCCAGGGACACCACCGCTCGCTCCATGGCTCGTGCCATCGGCAAAGCCGCTGACATCGATCAGCGTATTGCCGCTGTCGTCCATCCGCCATAACGAGCTCCACTGGCTACCTCGATGGTTGACATAACACACGAATGGAACTTGTACCGAGCTGCCGCCATGACTAATCGTGGCCGTCAAGGTTACCAGGCCGCTCTGCGACGGGCTTACGACGCCGGCATCGCTGATCAGCGCCGGGTTGGAGGAGCTCCAGCTGATCGTTGCGCCGCGCACGCCGCTTGTCGGCAATTGCAGATCGGAGGTCACCTCATACATCGACGGGTGGATGCCGCCGGATATCTGATCATACAGCGACGGGTTCGCTCCCCGGATCAGCTCCCAGCGCAAGGTCAGCTCGTTATCGAACAAGATTTGTTGCGTACCTGGGGCTAACGGCTCGAGGTCAAGCTCGCTGTGGGCATACAGCTTGAACGAACCCGTCTCCTCCGCCATCAGCAGATCCAGCTCGCCATCGCCGTCGATATCGCCCACCGTCGTCGCTGCGGTATGGTTGCCGGTCGGATGCAGCAGTTCGCCGTTATGCATGACCGCATACAGCGTGCTGGAGAACTTGGGGTTCGCATTCGTTCCGGTATTGAGGAAGAGCGTGAGATGCGCATTTTTGTTATAGCCCTCCTGGTACCAGCTCAAGGGAAACTTGCCTGTGCCGGTTGCCAGCAGATCATACGCGCCATCCTGATTCCAGTCGACCAGCTCCAGCTTCACCCGCCCCTGGTTGCCAGCGTTGCCATCCATACGGATCGGCAGCTCCAGGCCGTCATCGTACCGCAGCCAGGTTTTGTTCTTGAGGACATGGATGCCCGAAGCGGTGTCTTGCTCGTAGCGCGCCAGATAACCATACTCATCGAGCGCGAGATAATAATGGACGCCAGCCTCGAGCAGGGCCGCCGGCTTGGAGCGCGTATGGGTGCGCAGATCGCCGCCCTCGTATTGCAAGCGTACGCCTGCCGCGAAGGACGGCTGCGTTGGGGTGCCGATATTCTCATAGAGCGTATGATAGCCGCTAATATCTGAGACGAGGATATCCAGATCGCCATCCTGATCCCAATCGAACAGCATCGGCTGGGTATACCCCCAGCGCCATTCCTTGTACCCTTGGATGGAGCCGCTCGGTCCGGCGATATGCTGGATGCGTTGTCCGCCCGCCTCGAGCAACGCTTTGGCCCCGAAGGCTGGCTGCTGCGCCGTGCCGATGTTTTCGAAATAATTGATGTAGCCGCTGGAGTCGCCGCTAATAAAATCCATCTTGCCATCCCCGTTCAGATCGCCGAAATCCGGGACGGGCAGCGAATCTGTGGTCAATCTGGCATTGCGGGTCAGCACGGAATATTCGTTATCGATACGCTGATTGCCGTTCAGCTTGCTGGCTACCAGTCTGCCGCTGCCCGTAGAGGAGAGCATCAACTCCAGCTCGCCGTCATCATCGATATCCGCCCAGCGCAGATGTGTGCTGCGATGGGCATGCTCCAGATGGCCATTGTAATGGCTCGCCTCGATCAGGTTGGTCCCTGGCTCGAAGGAAGGGACGCCGGAGCTCAGGCCCGCCTGCGCATACACATGCAGCCGGTCGTTGTCGTGCGCGACGACCAGGTCGGGCTTGCCGTCGCCGTCCACGTCGCTGACCGCGACCGAGGTCGTCGTCTGATGCGTAATCGGCGAGCCATCGGTCAGTAGCAGACGGTTGCCGCCGCCAAACACCGGGTTCGTATCCGTGCCGCTGTTCACAAATACATACAGATGCGTGGACACCTCCCGTCCGAGCCACTTCCCCTGATTGTCATACCCCATGCCAAGTCCCATGTTTTCTTGATAAGGAGGGATCAGATTCTCGCCTTCTCCGGGCAGTCCGCTGCCGCCGAATCCGGTGACGACCACCGCATCCCTGACGCCATCCCCGTCCAGATCGCTGTAGGCAACATAATTGATTTCTTCTCCCGCCGGTACGCTTAATGCGCCCGCCACATCGTAATTGGCGAAGACCGGGCCTCCCGCCGTTCCGGTATTGCGGTAGAGCCGCAGCTCGTTTTTCGATCTGGCGATGATGTCGAACAAGCCGTCCGGTCTATCGATCGCATCGATGTCACTCAAGCCTTTGAGGAAGGACAGATCATCGTCCTGGATTTCGTAATAAGGATAGCCATTGGGATCGGTCCCGGTATTTTTGTACCACGAGAACGTACTGTGATAGAAGTGCATCGATACCATATCGAGCGCGCCGTCGCCATCCCAATCCACAAACACGTTGCCAAACATATCCTCCAGATTGTCGGCAATCGCAGGCGTCGCATACTTCAGCTCCGTTTCTGCCGATACCGGTGCGCTCAGCAGCAATCCCATCATACTCAAGCCCGTTACAAGACAAGTGAGTTTCCCCATAAATCACGCCTCCTGTTTTACACGCTTTGATTGAGGTAGTTCCTGAAATCCTTAATCCGGTGAAAGGTCGTATAGTTGGAGTCATGCCTGTTCTTGGCCTGATTGATAGCGGTGCGGCACAGATACAGGATATCGTCGCCATCGAACAGGAAGCTGACGTACTGGAACCCGACATCCGCCGGGTCTTCGTGACGGAAGTCCTGCAGCCGCTCGGCGATTCGGAAGCTATGCATATCCTGTGACACGGCGAGCGACAAGACGTTGCGCTGGTTCGGCGTCGCCTCGTCGACCACCTCGCTGGCGATCGCCCAGTACGCCTGCGAGTCCTCGTCGTACAGCAGATCGAATTTGGAGTTGCTGCCGCCGTTGAAGTCGGCAAAGCTGTGGAAGGCGAGCGGCGCCTCCGGGCGGTGTTTGTCTCCTCTAAGCACGAGCGCCTTGCCGTACCCCGACGTCTCGTAGCGCAGGACATTATAGATCTCTCCGTCCGGGCCGACGACAGCGTTGCCCTCCAACGCCCCCTTGGCTTGCCCCTCCGGCTCCGCTCCGGGCCAGGCGTGATCGTAAGGCAGGAAGCCCGTGCAGGCCCAATTCTCGGCAACCAGCAGATCCGCATCCGCATCGATGGAGAATAGTCCGTTGCTGTGACCGCCGGTCGACCAGGAGCCGTAATCAATCGCCGTATACAGCCGCCCCTCCCAGGCGATCACCGGCATCGGCGCCTTATGCGGTCCGCGTCCCTCCCGATGTCCTGCGCCCGCCATGATCGTCACGGGCGGCTCCCAGGTCTGGCCCTCGTCCCGCGAGACGCCGATCATCAGATCGCCGTATTCCGTCGCGTTGGCCAGCATATACAGCTCGCCGCGATGGCAGAACAGCTTGCCCCAGAAGCAAGGGAACAGCTCGCAAACATAGCGCCAATGCGCGCCATTGTCGTCCGAGCGGAAGAGCAGCGTCAGATTCTGAGGGGCCCGGCTCGCAAATACGTCCATCGAGGCCAGGAGCGCGCCCGATGGCAGCTTGACGATCGAAGGGCTGCACAAGCTCCTGCCGGAGAAGGCGTAGCACGTATCCTCGGGATGCAAATAGTTGACGACGATGCCGACCGGCGGCCCCGTCCGCGCCAGGCGAATGTCGCTCAGGCCCGATCCGTTGCCCCGCACCACATACATCTCATAGTCACACTCCGGCTCCAGTCCTTCGATGCGGACGACCGCCGAGTGCAGTGCGATCACCGTATGCGGCTCATCGATTCGATAGCGGCGATAATAGAGCAGATGCGCGCCATCGTCTCCCGCATCCATCCACTCCAGCTCGATCGCATCCGCATCCGGCGCCAGCCGGCAAATATAAGGCAAGCTGCGTTTGTCATATTGATCGTAAGGACTGTACGGCCGATAGCTCCAGCCCGCGTATCCTAACATGGGATCACTCCTGCACTCGTAATAGGGATATAAGGATGGGACGACTCAGACATGGATGCCCATCGCTTCGCCGATCCGGGCTGCCAGTCCCGTCAGCTGCGCGATCTCCTTGCGCTGTGATTCCGTGAATCGCGCGGCATCCTTCACTCGGCTGCCGCTCTCCATCGGTACGCCCTGCAAGCTCATGCTGTACTTCGCATTGACCGGATAATATTGATACTCCGCCATGGAGGCAGAGCCTAACAACTGCTGCAGCCGCTCCGCCTGCTCCGGCTCGGCCGCATAATGCTTGCACAGCCACACATACAGCTCCGGATGAAAGTTAGCCATTACCCCGCTATAGCCGTCTGCTCCCAATTGCAGGCTTTCCAGCAAGGTGGCGCTGTTAGCGTTGAACAGCTTGATGCCCGAGTCTCGGATAATCTGCAGCCGCTCGGCGATTTGCGCGATGCTGCAGCAGGTGTCCTTGATGAACCAGAAGCGGCGGCTATCCACGCAGGCGCGCAGCACCTTGGGGGTGAGCAATCTTTTGTAAGGATAAGGGCATTCATAGATCCCGAGCGGCACACCCGGCAACCGATCGGTGAACTCGCTCATGCGCTCGATCAATACCTCGTCGCTCTCGTCCTCCGCCGCCAGGCGATTGGGCAAGAGGACATACGCTTGGGAGCCTGCCCCCATGATCGCCTCCGCTTCGCGGACCTGATCGTCTACGCGCTCTGCCGTATGGCCGGATGCGATAACTTGCAGTCCGTCAGGACAGTTGTCCGCGATAAATCGGGTCAGCTCCGTCTTCTCCGCCAGCGTCAAATGAAACATCTCGCTCGATTGACACACAGCGAACAGGCCAGCCACCCCGCGCCGGTGATAGTAGTCGATCATCCGCTCGACGGCCGCATAGTCGATAGTCTGGTCTGGCGTAAACGGCGTAATCATCGTCGGCCACACGCCGCTCTTGATGCTCTGCATATGTTCCACCTCTCGAATAGTCGATTTCTATATCTATTGGGCTAGCTCCCAGCCATCAACGATGACTTTCGCTGCGCTGCCGCGGGATAAGTATAAGGACAGCGGAGCTTGTACGACATCTGCGATATGCCCGTTGGACAGGCACACATACCCGTCATTGATGAACAGCTCGATCGAAGTCACATCCCGTAACACCTGGATACGGATATCCGCGCTCGGCAGCTCGACAGCAAGCGATGTCTCCATGAACGCGATGCGATGCGCCGAGGCATCATAGACCAGCTCCGCACCATGGAGCGTCAGATGGATCAGCCCCTCCGTTACCCCCTGCAACCGGATATCCCATTCGAAGGTCGATGCCGCGAGCTCTATCAGCTCTCCGGTCAGCAGCTCGCCCGACGCCGCATCGACATCCGCCCGAATCAGCTGCGCATGTCGTCCTCGCAGCGCCCGAAGCTCGCTGGCAGGCTGCTTGGCCAGGCGCAGGCCCTCGTCCGTCTGTCGGAGCGTCAGCTCGCAAGGCACCGTCATCTGCTGGCTGAAAGGCATATCCGGGAACGGCGAGCGTCGCATCCATGCCATCTGGATGAAGCGCCCATCCTGCTCCGGGAGCTCGTTGAACGTCTGCGTCGCATAGAAATGACGGCCATAGTCGAGCAGATAGGTTTCGGTCTCGGGCATAAACGTCTGCCCGTCGAAATCCCCGATACAGTAAGCGCCATTCCCGCCAAGCAGCACCCATCTCCGCTCCGTCATCTCTCCTTCCACGGGCATGCAGAGCAAGTCCGGACACTCGTAGTAGCCCGAAATCTGACTGCGGTATGTCCAATGGATCAGATCATCGGAGGTGTAGAAGGCAATCGTCTTCTGCTCGTCTGCCATCATCTCGTAGATGGCCATCACCCATTGGCGCGTCTCTTCATGCCACAGCAGCTTCGGATCGCGGAAATGGCTATTGGCGCGCCCGGACCGCGAATAGAGCAGATGCTCCTTGTGCTTGGTCCATGAACGGCCGCGATCCCGGCTGATCGCGAAGGCCTGGAATTGCTCGTCCAGCTCGGTGCGATACGTGTAATAGGCCACGATGCCGTCGCTCTGATCCGGGAACAGGCCGCTCGTATTGTGTCTGTCGACTACCGCGCTGCCGGAGAAGATCATGCCGATCTCATCAGGATAGAGCGCAATCGGCAGCTCCTCCCAATGCACCAGATCGCGACTGACCGCATGCCCCCAATGCATGTTGCCCCACTTGATGCCGTATGGATTATGCTGATAGAACAGGTGGTATTCGCCATCGAGATACAGCATGCCGTTGGGGTCATTGAGCCAGCCCCGCTGCGCGGTATAATGAAACCTGGGCCGATAGCGCTCCTGATACAGCTCGGGATCGTCGACGCGCCGGGCGCTCGCGGCGATCATGTCGAGCCTCGCGTCGCCGCCATCCTCCACAGCTATCGTCAACGACTGACCGATGTAGTCCGATACATCGCAAAACACCCAAAAATCGATGTGATCGCGCTCGCCGCAAGGCAACTCCATCGTAAATCGCCGGATCGTCTCCCCCTCGACCGAGAGTGCCAAGGTTTGAACCTCGGCACCCAGTTGTACGGGCAGATGCAAATAAGGCTGGTCTATTGTTAATCTGCGTGCACACATATCGTGTCTCCTTATCCTTTGATCGCCCCGATCATGACGCCTTGCATAAAGTACCGTTGCAGGAAGGGGTACAGGACCAGGATCGGCAGCGTGGCCACGACGACAACGCCGTATTTCATCGATTCGGCCAACTGCAGCGCATTGCCCGCCCGGGCGCTATCCTCGATCATCTCCTGCATGAATTGAGCCGTGATCAATATATCGCGCAGCACGAGCTGCAGCGGGAACAGATCATCGTTGCGAATGAAGATCAACGCATGAAAATAGGCATTCCAATGATACACGGCATAGAACAAGGTCAGAACGGCAATGATCGCCTTGGACAACGGCAACGCAATCGAGATAAAAAACCTGAAGTTGGAGCAGCCGTCGATCGCTGCCGCCTCCGACAGCTCGTCGGGCAACGTCGATTGGAAAAAGGTCCTGGCAATGATCAGGTTCCAGACCGACACCGCATTGGGCAACAGCAGCGCCCACACCGTATCGAGGATCGACAGCTCCCGCACCACGAAGTACAAGGGGATCAGCCCCCCGCTAAAAAACATCGTAAAGGTAATGAGTAAGGTGATAGTGTTGCGCCCGGTCAGATCCTTCCGCGATAAGGCAAAGGCTGCCGGCAAGGTAATAAGCAGGTTGATCAGGGTGCCTACTACGGTGTAAAAGATGGTGTTGCGGTAGCCGCTCCAGATCGCATCGTTTTTGAGAATCGTCAGATAGCCATCCAGATTGAAATCCTTCACCCAAAAGATCACCTTGCCCAAATTGACCTTATTGGCATCGCTGACTGAAGCGATCAGAATAAAATAGAGCGGGTATAACACCACGATCATCACCAGGATGAGAACGACGTACGTCAAGCCGTACAGCAGCAGCTCATCCTTGCTTTTTCGTATTTGCATCACGCGTGTACATCCCCATTCCTACCATAGACTGGTGTCGCCAATCCTGCGGGCAACCTTGTTGACCGCAATCAGCATAATAAAGTTGATCACCGAATTAAACAGCCCCACTGCCGTCGAGAAGCTAAACTGCCCGCCGAGAATGCCCGCCTTATAGACATAGGTGGAGATGATCTCGGAGGAGGTGAGATTCAAGGCATTTTGCATCAGGAATACCTTCTCGAAACCGACCGTCATAACATTGCCCATGTCCAGGATCAACAAAATGATAATGGTTGGCGCAATCCCTTTGATATCGATATGCCAGATCCGCGTCCAAATCCCGGCGCCATCGATTTTGGCCGATTCATGCAGGGAGGTATCGACGGTACTTAATGCCGCCAAATAAATAATCGAGCTCCAGCCAACATTTTGCCATATCCCCGACCACACATAGATCGAAGAAAAGTAACTCGGACTCGTCATGAAGGAGATCGGGTCCTGATCCAGCATACCCAATAGGTGGTTGACGATGCCTGTCGTTGGCGACAGGAACATCGTGACCATCCCGACAATGACAACGACCGAAATAAAATGCGGCGCATAGGTTACGGTCTGGATCACCTTTTTGAATGCCCGATTGGGCACATAATGCAAGGCAATCGCCAGCACAATCGGCAAGGGGAAACCGGCCACCAGACTATAAACGCTCAAGATCAATGTGTTGCCGAGCAGCTTCAGAAACTGCGGCGAACTGAAAAATCGCTCGAAGTGATCGAAGCCGATCCAGGGGCTTCCGTTAAAGCCGAGAACAGGCGAGAAGTTCTTGAAGGCAATGATGACCCCGTACATCGGAAGATAGTGAAACACCAGAAAATAGAGCGCCACCGGCAATAGAAATAAATACAGCTGATAGTTACGTTTGGCTTTATACCATCCAAGCGAATTCAAAGCCCATTCGCCTCCTGTCGAAGAATACGTTCAACTATTTCAAGTAAGCTTCGTACGCCTCTTGGTAGACGGCAAGCACCTGATCGACATTCAACTCGGATACCTTCTTGACGTAAGCGTCCCAGCCTTCGTCGATGCCGCCCTCGACAATCCATTTCGCCTGCTGATTCAAGACATACTCATTCAGATCCGTTTCGTAGCGCGTTAACTGATCCAGTTGATTGGCATTCATCATGAGCGACGGGTAGAGCTGCTCGGCCGGAACGACATACGGCTTGTATTGCTCGTAGAAGTCTCTGCGAATTGCTTCCAAACCAGATACATTTACTCTGGCCATGATATCCTTGGTCATGACGAACGGACCGAAGTTCTGAATCATCTCCGAGGCTACCGTCTCGGCGGCGCTTGGCGGAATGGTAATCGAACCGTCCGCTTCCTCATTCCAATGCGTCCCCTTCACGCCATAGTGGGCGCTGATACTAAAATCCGCCTTGGCCAGCTCGTCAGCCAGGCGCATACTGATCTCGGGGTACTTATTGTTCTTGAAGATCGTATAGTAGCCGCGGCTGACCGAGTTGGTCTGCGAGCGCCACAACGGCTTGGATACGCCGGGACTCGTCACAGGGTTCATCGCGATATACTTGCCATCGAGCATCGCTTCCGCGCCGAATTCGACATCGCCCTGGAAGACCGGAGCCGACCCGACGACACCCGCTGCCGCTTTGGCGCGGAATTGACTCACATTCTGCGTGAACACCTCCGGATCGATGACGCCATCCTGATAGAGCGTGTGCAGGAATTTGATTGTTTCCTTGAAACGTTCGTCGGTCGCGGTGTAAAACACTTTGTTATCCTCAACCCCGATGTGGTTGACAAAATCCAGGATGCCGAAGGAACCGAACATATCGAAATGTCCATTGGAATAGCGGTTGAACATAAAGGTCCACGGAATCTCGTCGGCGATGCCATTGCCGTTCGGGTCCTGCTCCTTGAAGGCCTTCAGCACCGTGCGCAACTCCTCTGTCGTCGTCGGCATCTCCAGCTTCAAGTTATCCAGCCATTCTTTGTTGATCACCCAGGCATCTCTAATCCCTTTGGCAGCTTCACCGGTATACACGTAGGGCAGCGAATACAGCTTGCCCCCCTGCGTGGAGGCAATCTTCTTGATCGACGGCTCCTGCTCGAATAGCGCTTTCCAGGTTGGCGCATACTGCTCCACCAGATCGTTCAGCTCATAGATCGCCCCGGATTCGCCGAGATCGGAGATCTGCTTGTCGGTCATATCGATGCGCCAGGCGATATCCGGATAGTCGCCGCTGGCCAGCATGACGCCCACCTGCTCCTTGATCGAGTCGGTCGGATATTCGACCCATTCGATCTTGATATTCGTCTTCTCTTCCAGATCCTTTAATATTTGCTGCTCGCCATAAGGGACATTGTAGGACGGGCGATGTACGGCAACCTTCAACGTAATCTTATCCTTTACAATGGGAAGGCCTGTCGTATACATATTGCCGATCAGTTCTCTTCCGTCTCCTGCATCTGTGGTAGTCGTACTGCCATTCGAAGGATGGGTCGCTTCGTTATTCCCTTGATTCGACTTTGGATCGCTGCTGCAGCCGGCCAGCGCGGTTGCAAGGATGAAGATCGATGCAAGTGCGATGACGCCGCTCTTCCTCTGGATCTTGCTCATGTTTTTGCCTCCCTGAGTTGTTTGGTATGGAATGCGTATACTCGAGACGGCTACACGCACTCTGGAATCGTTTTCAATATAGAACAGCGCCGTCGTGGCTGTAAATATGTGATAAAATGCCGATATGCAAATCGAGGGGAATGGACTTTTTAGGCCGATATGTCGTTTGAAACGGCATATGTATTTTGCGAAATCGCGGTGACAACGCTTCCAATCGGTGCTATTATAGGCTTTCAGCATAACCGAAGGAGAATTGCGATGCACGCATTGACATCGATTAGAACGTACCTAAGCAACCGGGTATCATCCGTTAAAATGCCTGTTTACCTGATCTATATCCTTTCTTTTTTCGTTGTCCTGCTCATCCCCGTTTTAATCTTAAGCGTCATCGTTTTTCATTTTATATTCGATGCCTTCGAACAGGAATTAATCGAGCATAACAGCATCTCGCTAGAGCAGGTCAAGTCCAACGTCGACGTGAAGTTCGACGACCTGAAACGCATCGTGTACCAGGTGTTCTACGAGCCCGAGGTCGCCTACTATGCCAAGTGGCCCAATCCCTTAAAGGGGCGGGAGGTCATCCAAACCTTAAAAGACGCGATCTTCGCCAACTCGTTCATCCGCGACGTCATCTTGTTTACCGACGAATCCAACTATTTGCTCGCCTCCACAGGCTCGTATTCGATCACGCATTTTATCAATCAGATCTATCATTACCAGGACTGGAGCGAGGAGCAATTCATACAAGACCTCCAGACGAGCAAGCTGATGTATCATCGCCCCGCCGAGAACGTAGAGATCATCGGTCTGCCGCAGCGTCTCATTACGGCCGTCTACCCGGACCGCACAGAAAATAAGACGTTGCTCTTCTTAATTAATGAACAGACGGTATTGTCCAGCTTGGGAAACCCCAAGGGGAGCATCGCCATTTTTGACTCCGAGGGTCAACTCATTACGGCAACCCCGGAAGCCAAAAACTTGAATATCGAACCCCTGTTTCCCTCTCAGCCATCCGGGCAAGCCTTTGGCCATACTACTGTAATTATAGATGAAGTTGAATATTTACTCTCTTACACGACATCCGAGTCGACGATGTGGACCTATGTTTCTCTGCTGCCGATTAATGAAGCCTTAAGCAAGCTTGCCAGCATCAAGCAATTTTTTATGCTTGCCTTGCTCGCCACCTTTTTGATCAGTACAACCATCATCGCAGGTTTCACCAGATATAACTACAAGCCGATACAGCAGTTGAAGAGGTTTGCCGAGACTCGTTATGGCAACCGATTGCCTTTCACAAACGAACTCGATGCCGTTAAGTTTACCATCGACCACATCGCCCAGACGAACTCGGATTTAGAGGAACGTATCAAAACCAATCATCCGGCCCTTAAGGATTTTGTGCTGACCAGCTTTCTCAAAGGGAATTATATGGATATTCAGGCTTTTAACCGCGCGGCCGAAGCGATCGGGATCCGGTTTACGAAGCCGCATTACTTTATTGTGCTGATTCACCTCCATGCCTTCGACGAATATCGTCCTAACATGGATGATCTCTGCCATGAACTGGAGCATTCGCTGCCCCCCGAGGTCGAAGGCTACTGCAAAATCAATATGGAGCACAGCAAGCTCGTCATGATCCTGTCCATCGATCAAAGCGATCATAAGATCGAGTCGTATCTGGAGCTCTTGATGAACTATCTCACCTTGCAATGGGATATCCGCAGTACCTTCGGCGTCAGCAATCGTTCCGACGAGGTAGCGAGCATGTGGAAATCCTATCTCGAAGCCTCTACGGCTCTCGAGCATCGGTTCGTGAAGGGCAATCAACAAATTCTCCTGTTCAACGATCTGCCGGTTAATGAGAACGAATACAAAGTCAACTTGAGCAAATCGCTGGACAGCTTGTCTTTATCGATGAAGAACGGGGATTTTACGAGAGTCAACGAGCATATCGAGGAGTTTTTCCGTTTGCTGCGCGAGAGCACCTCGCTGTTCATGGTCCGATGCGGCTGCTTTGACATTATCAACACGATCATGAGGACGATCTACGATATGAACAAGCCCTTGCTGGTCAACGATCAAGAGAACTTCGATCTGAATGCTTTGACGCAGTATGACACGGTAGAAGAGCTGGCGGTCGCGGTCAAAAGCTTCTGTCACGATGTCTGCGAGTATGTGCAATCCATGAAGCAGGATACCGAAAACGACTTGCGCAACAGCATCAAAACCTATATCGACGAGCACTGCTGCGACCTGGATTTTTCCGTGCAGACGACAGCCGAGCTGTTTGACATGTCGGCGTACACCTTGCGGCATCACTTCAAGTCGTATACCGGCATCACGATCTCGGAGTACGTCTCTGCTCGGCAAATCGAAAAAGCCAAACACCTGCTGATCACCTCTGACGAGTCCATTCAGAGCATCGTCCAGCAGGTGGGACATTACGACTCCTCCAACTTCATACGCAAGTTCAAGCAAAACGTCGGCTTGACGCCGGGAGAATATCGGAAGCAACAGAAGTAAAACTCATGCTGCTGCATTGGAATCGCTGTGCTTCATCCCAGGAGGTTTGGGCTAATGAATAGTAAAAAGAAGAGAGAGGGATTACCGATGAACAAACGTCCGTCCACCCTGCTGTGCGCCATCCTGGCGCTAATCCTTGCCATCATACCGTTCCAGGCAGCCCATGCGGATTCGCCTGTCACCTCCACCGACTTTTATGCGGCGTATACGGACGAAGCGATCGTTCAGTCCGCCCGCGAGGCCCGCGTCATGACGCCGGAGCTGGCGTCGTACCTGGCGGATGAGGATCATCCACTCGACGTGCGCGCCGCCGTGATCAATGCCATCGGCTGGGAAAGCGAACGCACGGGAAGAGCCGAGGCGTTCGCGCAGCTAACGTACGGCAAGCCGCTAGCGGAGCTAGCCAAGGCCGACCTGCGCGGCGATGAACAGTTTGTGATCGGTTATTTATTGGCAATGGACGACTATCTGGAGACCAGCGAGGCGGAGCTATGGCTGGCAGACGCCAGACAGTTGCTGCCTGACAGCTTTACCGTGGCGCTCATCCATGCCCTCGTCCAAGCGCAAGGCGAGATGAAGGACGCCGCCGGGTGGCCGCAGGTGTGGCGGACGGTTGCCGATGTGGCGTTCAATCCCGACTTGCAGATGGATATGCGGCCGGACGCTGCCGAGATCATCTTCGATTATATGGTGAGCTACAGCGACAAGCGGGTGATCAACCCGTTTGCCGAAGAGAGTCGTCTGGCGCTGCGCATCGGGGCCAGCGAATTCGCGCTGAATGGCACGACGTTCGAGATCGATCCTGGTTATGACACCGCCCCGGCCTTGGTGAACGGAGGAGCCTACTTGCCGGTTCGCTTCCTGACGGAGGCGGTCGGCGGTACGATCGGCTGGGAGGCAGCTACGCAAACCGTGACGGTCCGTACAGCTCATGTGACGATGGAAATGCAGATCGGAGCGACGACCGCCGTCGTGAACGGCAAGGAGCAGCAGCTGCTCGGCGCCCCCTACATCGCCAATGGCCGCACGATGCTGCCGTTCCGTTTCATCGGCGAGGCGCTAGGGTTCGACGTATCCTGGAATGGCACAAACGGTGAAATCGGGTTAACGCTAAAGTCGCAGTCCCGCAGCTAATCCAGCGCGGCGGCGAATGCGGTCGTCCGGTAAGCATGTTTAGCAAATGCTCCTTGTGATATAATGGGAATCATGCGCCGGGTAAGGAGATGTAAGATTATGGACTTCGACAAAATTGATCGATTAAAGGTAGAGTTAGATTCACTTCGACCACTCCCGGCTGCAGGCGTGAGAAATTTAGACGAGATTTACCGTGTAGAGTGGACTTATAACTCTAATGCTATTGAAGGCAATACATTGACCCTGCTTGAAACCAAGCTGGTTTTGGAAGAGGGTCTTACGATTGGCGGCAAAAAATTACGGGAGCATTTCGAGGTTATCAATCATGCAGAGGCCATTCACTACGTCAAGGACATCGTTAACCGAGAGATCGCGTTGTCTGAATATGTAGTAAAGTCGATTCATCAGCTCTTGCTGAGAAATATTGATGACGAGAATGCAGGCCATTATCGCACAATCAATGTAGGCATATCTGGATCGAAGCATATGCCGCCAAGCTATACAGCCGTTCCCCAGCAAATGGAGCAGTTGATACAATGGTATACTCAAAATAAAGATCATCTACACCCCATTGAACTGGCAACACGACTACATTTTCAATTTGTTTATATTCATCCGTTCACGGATGGCAATGGCCGCACGGCACGCTTACTCATGAATTTGGTACTCATGAGTTATGGGTTTCCGCCTGCGATTGTCAAAGCCGAAAGCAGCGTCCGTTTGCGATACTACGAAACGCTTGAAGAAGCCAGTGTCCATGATAACCTAAATCCGTTCCTTCACTTGATCGCGGAATGCGTAGAGGAGAGCTTGCGAAAATATATCTCCGTTGTCAAATGATCTCCAACTAAACATCCTAAACATGAAACAGCAAGCGCAGGGTTCTCCCCGGCGCTTGCTGTTTTTGCATTGAGTCGATTGGGAATCTAAAGTTTTCTTTACATTTCATAATCGAGCTCATTCGACATGATAAACTGCAACCAAAGCATAGTTCTTCAGAACTATAGGAGAGGACTGGTACATGTGAAGGCGACAAAGAAGATAAGCGTCCTGTTCATTCTTATGTTTGCAGGCACTTCCCTTCTCGGCACCGCGGAGCATCGAGCGAATGCCTTTGATGACTTAACGGCACTGCAAAAATTCGATGCTCTCAAAGAACGGGGAATCATCACGGGTTTAGACAACGGGGACGCTGCACTCGACCAGAATATGAATCGCGCCCAATTTGCCAGAGTATCTGCGTTGATCCTGGGTCTTGAAGGGATAGGAACACCGGATACAAAGGTGGTAACTGAAAAGCCCTTCGATGATGTGAATGTGGATGCCTGGTATGTAGAAGAGATTGCAGCAGTCAAAGAGGCTGGTATTATGGTGGGCAGCCCCGATGGCACGTTCAACCCGCGAACGGATATGACCATTCAAGAGATGGCGGTGGTCACTGCACGCGTGCTTGATATTCAACCTGTGGAGGATGCCCAAGTAGAAGGCGCGGCAGACTGGGCTGCGGGATATATTCAAGCCTTGAAAAATGCGGATATCGAGTTTCCAACTAACTATACAGTTGCTGCCACTCGCGCGGACCTGGTAACTGTAACCTTCCAGACAGATAGCGTCATCACATCAATGAAAAACGAGAAAAGGGCCGAAGAGCTGCGGATCGAAGAAGAACGGATACAAGAGGAAGAACTGAAAAAAGCAGAAGAAGCAAAGCTGGCGGCAGAAGAACAGGCAAAGGTCGCAATCCTTCCAGGGACTCCCACGTCATCATTTAATCCTGTCGTGACTAATCCCATTCCCGTCCCAGTCTCCACTGTCACAACGCCAATAGCGCTTCCAGCAGGCGGCGAAGTTGAATCGGGTACGCTGGTATCGCTAAGTGCAACAAGTAACGCAACGATCTACTATACAACAGATGGAAGTACGCCGACGCGTACAAATGGCTTGGTGTATAGCGCTCCGATCGTTGTGGATCGTGCGATAACGATCCGTGCATTTGCGGTACATGATGGCATGACCGACAGCTCTATCTTGTCCGCATCTTACACGATCATCGTGTACAAATCGGCTTTGGATTGGATCAACGAAGCATCGGAATCGGGCGATTGGAGCGGAATTGACGTAGCCACCTTTGATGGTGCAGGAGTTACGGGTGTCACAGCAGATAACCTGTTCGCCATCCAATATTATCTGGAAATTGATGCCGCGCCTTTTCCAAGAACGGGGATTCAAATGCAAGCGATTGTGGACCAGACCGTTTCAGAACTTATGGTAGAGGCCATATTTAGTTACTTGAATCCTTTCGGCGGCGGCTCTCGCCCTACCTTGGCAGTATTCGAAATCGCTGGAATCACTGGCGTTGATGCCTCCAATCTGGATGCCATTCTGGATGAGCTTAGTCTGGCTTACCAGGAATCCAGAAGCAACCCCTTTGGAACACCCATGTCTACCAAACAAGATATTCAAAACGTGATTGACCTTTACAACCTTTAGTAGTAAAAAGCGAACCGAGCAAGGCGGCTACCGAGAATAGCCTGCCATGAAGCGCAGCCCCCCTTTCATAACAAGGGGGGCTGCGTTATTTAATTAGGGCGTCTGCACCAGCACATCGTCGAAGGAAGCTGCGGCGTTGTACGCGCGCAAGCCAACCCCGCCCGTGGCGAGACTGCTGTCGACCAGGCTGAACTGCTTCGCCCCATCCAGATACGCCGTAATGGTCGTCCCCTCGAACCGCAGGCCAAAGGTGTGCCAGCTGCCGCTCGCTATCGTCTGATTGACGCTGCGCAGCACATAATTATTGCCGTTCACCAGCTTGACCAGTTGGAGCTGCTGGGTCGACCAATTGTACCGCAGATAGTACATATTGTTGGCATCCTGATAGCGCCCGAGCAGTCCCGCCGACGGTGTAGCTCCGCTGCCGACGCTATCGATCCGCACTGCTGCCTTGACGAAATAGTCGCTCCAGCCGCTGCCGGCATATGTCGCCAGGTGCAAGCCGTTCGCCGATGTCGAGCGGTACACTTGCTCGCTCCCTCCGGCCTGCCACGGCCCGCCCGTCGTGCTCCAGCCGCTCGCTGCCCCGTTGTCGAACGTATCGGCAAAGGCCGTGTTCCAGATCAATAGCGACTTGGTGCGCATGTTGTTGTACTCCTGGGCTTCGGCCAGCTGCGAGGTCGCATCGGCGATCGCCGCGATCGTATAGGTGCCCGCTGCCGTCGGCTGCCAGCTCTGCGAGCTGCCTGCCGATACGGTCGCCTTCTCCCCTGGCAGCAGCCTAGGCAGCGGCGAGGTGGCGACAGTCGTGCCATCGACCTGGAACTGCAGCACTGCGCCGCTCGCTGACGGGATCGCTTGCGTGCCCAGATTTTGCACCTCTGCTTGCAGTACGACAGGATTGCCCAATGCCGGATCCATCGGCGTCCAGTCGATCCGATTCACGACCAGGTCCGGCGCGGCAGCCGTGCCGGACGGACAAGTCGTCGTCCACGTTGCGAAGTTGTACGCGCATGTACCGCTGCCGGTCTGCATCGTCAACACGCCCTGGCGCGCCTGCTGCATCCACGGATTGTCGATCAGCGGCCAGTTGGCATAGTCATAGGCAACGCCGTCGACGCTACGGGCTCCGCCATAGGCGATCGTCATCACCTTGCCCTCCAGATTTGTAAAGGTCAGACTCGGATTGGTCGCCGATACGCCCGAATCGTCGATCGGCAGCAGCTTCACCGCATCGGCGAAGTCTTGCAGCGTCGCATAATCCTCGGCAGGCGCCGTCTCGATGATGATGCCGTTCTGCGGCGCGGTGTTCTTGAACCAACGATAGCGCCCGTCGTCCTCGAAGAACGTATACGAGCCCGCCGTCATCTTCGCCCCGATATAGACCGGACCGGCATCCATGAAGATCCAGCCGGCTTGCTCCTGCACGTCGTTCAGCGCCGTCTTGGAGACGAGGCCGCGGATATAAGGATAGGGGTCATTGGCTCGCATCTTGATGACCGATACCTGCGTGCCCTTATGCTGCAAGGTCTGCATATTGCCCGTCGCGCCATCCAGCCGGAGCTGCCCCTGCACGTTGGCGTTGGACGTATCCTTATACGGCTGGTTGATGAAGAAGGTGCTGTTCGGCTGATCGGATACCCATTTCACCTGGCCCTCGTGGACCTGATCCCGGTAGAGCGGGCCGCCGCCGTAGCCGTTATAAGTGCTCGTCACGCCGTAGTCCTTGTTGATGTACGTATAACGCTTGAAGCCCTCGGCATTGTCCCCGCCTACATCCGAGGTCTCGCGGTGGACATAATCGCTCGTCCGCTCGAGCGCAGCGTTCACCACCGATGCAGGGGGGCGGTAGCTGGAGATCGCCGCCGAGATCGCGAAGATGCCGTCCGGGTACCATTCATTGTTCGACTCCAGGAAGCGCATGAAGGTCGCCGGCTGCTCCCCGCCGAAGTACAGCCAGCCGACGATCAGGCTCTCGGACGGATTCTTGGGCTCGAACTCCGGCGTGACCATACGGAAGCTGGACGTCACATGATAGCCCTCCAGCCATTCCGGCGCCCACTGCGCCAGTATCCAGTCATAGGTCAGCTTCGCCTTATTACGCATCTCGTTGTCCGTCGCATGATCAATAAGCGACAGCAAGGCGCTGGTGTAGGTCGGCATATACGTGGAGGAGTCCTGCTCCATGATCCCCTCGCGCGGCACCCGATCAAAAAACGCCAGCAGCCAATCGCGTCCTCTGTCGGCGCCGACATGCTCGGCCACCTCCGGCCACTCCTGGCCCGCCAGATAGCGAGCTACCGAATGCATCAGATGGTGATTTTCCGTCGATCCGCCATTGTACGCGCCGGACGGATGGCCTCCGATGACCGTCTTCGCCAGCGCTCGCATCTCGGGCGTGTACAGGTCTTTGTATCGCAGATAGCTGTCCATCGCCGCATAGAAATCAAAAATATCGCCTGTACGCTCCAGCGCCTCCAGCGCCATCTCGCGCCCGCGGTTCAGGTTGCCGAGCTCGAAGCTGGCCTCAGCGATCCAGGAATGGTATTTCGCATAGTTGGTGTAGCGGTTGTCGACGCCGTTCTGGATCGGCGCCTCCTCGGGCGAATGCGTGTCGAAGTACTCCAGCAGAGCAGCAGCCCTCGACTCGAAGGTGGAGAGCGCCGGATTGGCTGACGCGGTACCTGCGAATGGTTGGCCGCTCCAGGCTCCGGCCGGGGTGACGATGGCGGTAATCGCCATCAAGCAGACGATCCATCGCGACAGCGATCTCCGCCATGCATAAGCTTTCGTCATTATGATGCCTCCTTTGTTTGTGCAAGCGCTTACCATCTTACACTACCAAAAAGCGCTGCTTCGAGGAAGCAACGCTTTTGTGTAGAAAAGGTACATTCTTTGGAGAATTGAAAAACAAGAAACCTATCTGCGCCGCAACGGGACGCCTACTCTACCTTAACTGCGATGACAAATGCGCCTGCTGCGTCTTCCGTCGCCTGAATCCTGAGAATATGGGTCAACTCGTCATAGGTGTAGTCCGATCCGGCGGTCAGTAGCTGGCCATTCAGCCTTACCTCGGCAAGCTCGGCGCTGCCAGTGTAGACGCTCAGCTCCTCGAAAGCACGATTAAAGCTCATGCTGAGCGTCCGAGCTCCCGCATTCCAGCCGATGTCGGTCATCTGCACCGCCTGATAGTGATGCGGCGTATCCGTGCCGATCAGGATCGGATACACGCCGCCGTATTGCCTCTCCAACTCGTCGAATACAATCTGTCCCCATGCCTGCGACTCGCCCATCCCCGCATACCCGAGCGAGTTGCGGATGACCAGGGCGTCTTGTGTATCCCACTGCGGCAGCTGCAAGAAGTGGCTGAGCGCGTTGAGCGCTTTGACGCTATGTCTATCCGCATAACCGAGATAGGTCTTGGTCGTATAATAGCCTTGATTGTTCGCCTCGTTAATGGTCAGCAGATGTGTCTCGTAATTGGCGGCTTTGGCATCGCTCACGCCTTTAAACTTGCGGATGCCATAGATCGCGTTGCCCAGGCCGTCATTATCGACGGCGAACACTCCTGTCGCTGCAGTCGGCAGCCTGTCGTACACGAACTGTGCCAGCTCCGCGTACGTTTTGCCCTCGATCCGCGTCACGCCATCCTCCTCGGCCATTACGGCAAGAGCATAGAGCAGCGGACCCAGCTCGCCCCAATACAGAGAACCGTTGTCCTTGTCCGCAAAGGAGGCCCAGTTATGGGCAGGGTAGCTCAACATATTGCGATACAGGATGGCGATGGCTTGATCCACGGTCGCCTTGGCTTCCGTATCCGCCGGATGATCCGCGCTCCAGGAAGCCAGACCCATGACCGGGTAGCCATAATTCAACAGACGGCCAAACAAGTAATTGTCGTACGTCGCAGAGTTGTATTCGGTCGGTTCATACGCCTCTGCGGTGCCGCCCAGCATATGGGCGCCGAATCTGATCTTCTCCAGATACTCCTCCCATACTTGCCCCTGGGCTAGCGTGCCGTTGTATTTGAAGTAGGAGCTGCCGTTAGATTGCAGGATGCCCTCGAACCGGGACGGATGGTCTTTGGCCAAGTCCTCGCCTCGTGCAAAGCCCTTGCCATCGTCGTAGAGCAGCCATGCATCGCTGCCCCATTGCCTTACCGAAGCAAAGTACTCGGCATCGCCGATCCCGTCGTCGTTGCGCGCTTTGACGATCAGGCGGGGATTGGAGACTGAGCCTTGAAGCGGCGTCATGCTGCCCTCTACCTCGACCACGCCCCCATGAATGCTGACGTCAAACTGCACGCGCACCCGGTTTTCTTGCTTGGAGAAGCGGATGTGCATCGTATTGGTGTCTTCGTCAAAGGTCACCGTCTTGACGTCCGGATTGGATACCTCGATCGGCTCAAGACCGTCATAACCATACCCGAATCGCAGCGCGCCCAGCTCTTTGGCGCCGTACGTGCTCTCATAGAAGGTCAGCCGCGGCACGGACAAGTCCCCCGTCACCTGATAGATGCCGTTGTCAAACCGCAATTGCGGATCGACGAAGACGCTTGCGCCCTGTCCGTATGCAAAGTCAGCCCAGCGATGCGTCGGCAAGCCGCGCGGCATGCTTTCCTTGACGAAATCCGCAAGCTGCTGCGTCGATGCAAGCGCATACGTTTCGGGCATATTCTTCAGGCTCAGCAGCACCTCTGAGGAGTCCGTGCTCCAGCGCATATTGCTCTCGATATAACCTCTCGTTTCGGTATTGCGATAATCGCCCAATTGCGGATCGTAATACAGCCGTTGACCCCGTTCCTGGGGCTTGACCTTATAGTCCGACACATGACGCGCCTCCAGCTGCGCCGAACGGGCAATCGTGTTGCCGCTGGCATCTACGACATCGACGAGATACACATAGCTTTTGTCCGGCTCGATCGAGCTAAGATAGGACAGCGTATGGACATCCGTAATGGTCTGATCCAGGTAGTACGGATGGAGCTGCGGCAAGTATTGGAAGTTCTTGCTCCAGTCGCCCGTACTGTAGTATCGCAGCGCCGGATAGGTCTTCGGGAACTTGTAGATGCGATACGCGCCAAAGTTGCTCGCTGTCGATTGGGCCCAGCTCACCGCCACCTGCTGGCCGGCAGGCGTACCGATGGCTGCCGCATGCTCCGGATAAGGCACGACGGTGATATCGACCCAGATGCCGAGGTTGTTCAGGAACGTGCCATCCGCCTTGACCGGGCGCAGGTACATACGGGTCGTGCCGATCTCCTCCTGGCCCGTCACCTGGAAGGTGAAGCGGCCGATGCCGCCGCTCTGAATGCCCGAATAGTTAGGCGCAGCTGGTCTGCTGTACGTCAGCCAACGATTGTTGCCGCTGTACATGGAGCTGGTCTCATAAGAATAGCTGCTGTCTGTATGGGCCAGCACCACTTCATGGCTGGGCCATCCGAATAGCCACGGCTCGGTACCCGTATTTTTCAGATCGACCCAGAAGCTTTTGGTCTCCCCCGGATGAAGCGTAATGGACGACGCGCTCTCCGCAACGTATTCGGCCTCAAAGCCATTCGCTGCGGAGGCTGCGACAGCAAAGGATAGCAGCAGCGCCAAGCCCAGCACGCCGGTTATCATCGCTCGTTGACAGCTCCTCATCATGATCAGCCTCCTGTAGTAGTCGTGAGAAAGGCGTCTACTTGCTTCTGGAACTCTTCCATTACCTGCGGCAGCCCGGCTTTGTTCAGCTCGTCGCGGTATTGCGGGATGGCTTGCTCAGGATCGAGCACCCCGGAGGCGATCCCGTATTTATATTTGTTTTCGATCGTGCTCAGCGCGGCTATCTCCGTTTTCACAGGCGTCTGATCGAAGTTGAAGCCCATAATCGGACTCATTAGCTTGGTTTCCGAATCGAATGCCTGCAGCTGGCTCATGAAGTCAGGCGCGTCAGAGGCTTTAGGCTTCAAAAACGCTGGATTTTGCCACATCCACTCTGGCGGCGCATAACCAATCGTCTTCACATCTACGCCATCCGGCACAACAACGGCTCCATCCTTGATGTCAAAATGTACGCCCTTCAATCCGTTGGTCATCATATCGTAATTTTCTTCACTTTGCTGAATCCAGTTCAGGAACATCATCGCCCGATCCACGTGCTTGGAGGTGACCGCTATGCTCTGGAAGTTCCATGTGGTCGTCTGCATGTACGGCTCCTCTGTCAGCAAGATCTTAACAAACTCAACCTCGGCGCCGTCTACAGCAATATTGCGAGCGTAGTTGTTGTACTCGTAGACGTCTCCGCCGCCGATCGCCGCTTTGCCGGCGTTGAAGTCGGCTCGGGTATCCCGGCCCACCATGACATCCTTATCGATGTAGCCTTTCTCGTAGAGCATTCGCATGAAGCGGGCATCCTCCAACGCATCCGGTCGATCATATTTGGCTTCCGCCTTCATCGTCGCATAGTTAAAGACAATCCCGTCGAGGTTTGTACTTTGCAGCACTTCTCCCCGATGGAAGGCCGCCGGCGGCTCGTTGAACACCAGCATCTCCGGATTGTTCTTCTTTACAGCTTCCGCAAAGGCAAGCAGATCGTCGAGCGTCTTAATCTCTGGCAGCCCGTATTGCTCGCGCAGATCCTTGCGAATCGTGCCGGTGTAATAGCCCTTCGTCGTGCCCAGCGCACCTGCCGGCACCCCGTATTTCTTGCCGTTCACCGTCACAGGCGGCCAATATTTGGCGTCCAGCGCAGCCATAATGTCGGAGCCGTGCTCCGCCAGCGCCTCATCGAGCGGAGCGATCGAATTGGACTTGACGAACGTACCGAGCAAGGCCGGATCTGTCCACATGATGTCCACCTGATTGCCGGTAGACAGCATAATCGGGAGCTTTTGGAAGTAGTCGCCCCATGGGATATACTGGTAGTTCAATTTGACGGGAATTCCGTCCTCGGCCAGCTTTTTCTCCAGCTCAGCCGTTACCCGGTCCTGATCGGGCTGTGGATCGCCGGGATAGACGATGTTCAAGGTGACCGTTTCGAGCGCCTCCTTGCCTCCCCCTGTTGCCTGCGCATCGGACGACTGCTCCGACGGCGCGTTGCCGCCCGAGCATGCGCCCAATACCAGGGACAACGCCAACGCTCCCAGCATCCCACTGTACCATCTCTTGCTGACTGACTTTTTCATTTTTTGACCTCCCGTATGGATGTACAAGTACAAGTATAATCTATACAAATCCTTGCGGATTGCATATTCGTTCGTCTCTGCGCCCAAGCGGGCGTCTTTTCATTGCCTTATCCCTTCACGCTGCCGATCGTCAAGCCCTTCACAAAATAGCGCTGCAGGAGCGGATACAACAATATGATCGGCCCAATCGTCAACACCGTCGTCGCCATCTTGACGCCTTCTTTTGGAATCGAGGCCGCAGCAATCGAAGCATTCGCTCCGCTGGAGGTGGCATACGAGATGTTGGACGTAATCGCCCGGATAAGCAGCTGCAACGGATACAGCTCGCGGTCGCTGATGAGCATCAGAGACAGCCACCAGTCGTTCCAATAGCTAATCGAATAAAACAAGCCAATCGTCGCCAGTCCCGGCATGGCCAGCGGCAAAGCGATGTTGAACAGCAATTTGAGATCGTTGGCTCCGTCGATCCTCGCTGCCTCGAATATCGCGTTGTCGATCGTCGAGAAAAAGCTGCGGAGCACAATCAGATTAAACGCATTGATCGCATAAGGCAGGATAAGCGCCGCCAGGCTGTCATACAGATGCAGGTACTTGGTCGTCACGATGTACCATGGCACAATGCCGCCGTTAAACAGCATCGTAAAATAGACAAAAAACGAAATCGGCACGCTCATCCGCCATTCCCGTCTGGACAACGCAAAGCCCATCATCGTTGTAAGCAACAGGCTGAAGGCCGTTCCGACAAAGGTCACGAACAGCGTCACCTGATAGGCCCCTATAATCGAGGAGCCTCGGCCAAGCACATACTTATAGGCGTCCAGCGTAATCGCGTGGGGGAAAATATCAAAGCCATGGGCTCGAATATATTGCTCATCCGTCAAAGACGTCGATACAATCGTCATAAACGGAATGATGGCGGCAATGCTGAACAGACCCATAAACAGATAGGCCAGCCAGCTCAGTAGTTTGTCGCTTAAGGTGTATGCTTTCATCGATCACAACTCCAGTCTGAATGTCAGGCTTAGAACAAGGCCGAATCTCGATCATATTTTCGCACCACGGCATTGGCCGCAAAAACAAACAGAAAGCCGATCAGAGATTGAAGCAGACCAATCGCCGAAGACATGCCCACATCGTTGAGCGTCCGCAACGCCCGGAATACGTACGTATCGATAACATCCGTAGTGGAGAACAGCAGGCTGTTATCGCCGACCAGTCCATAGATCATGCCAAAATCGCCGTAAAAAATACGTCCGATTGCAAGCAGCAGCAAAATGATCATCGTTTTGGAAATGCCGGGAATCGTAATATGCCAGATTTGCTGCAGCTTATTCGCTCCGTCAAGATCGGCTGATTCATATTGCTCCTGATCGATGCCCATAATCGCCGCCAAGTAAATAATGCTGCTGAAGCCCGCCGACTTCCAGATATATAGGAAGACTAGAATGGCCGGCCACCACTCAGCGCTGCTGTACCAGCTTATCTTCGGCAGTCCGAGACTGCTCAGCCATCCGTTCAATATGCCGAAGTCGGTATTCAGGAAATTGTAAGCGAAGACGGCAACAATGATCCAGGATATAAAATTGGGGAGAATGATTAGCGACTGCGATATTTTTTTGAACCAGGTCAATCGGATCTCATTGATCAAAATTGCCGTCATCACCGCAAACGCCGTGCCGATACCAATAAATAGCGTATTCAAGAACAACGTATTGAAAATGACCCGAAGCACTGAGGCTGTATCCACCGTCAAAAATCGGAAGTTATCGAGGCCGTTAAAGGGACTCCCGAAGATGCCCAAATCCATACGGTATTCCTTGAAAGCGACTACAATCCCGGCCATGGGCAAGTAGTTGAACAGGAGGAAAAATACAATCCCCGGCAAAACCAAAACGTACAAAAACCTGTTTCTCATCACATCCGCCATAAACCATTTGGCAGACCTCACCATCTGGCACACCTCATTTCTTTGTCTCTGCTCGCTGCTGACTGGATCGAATATAGCGTTCTCAATCAAAATCAACAAGTTTGCAAACTAAAGATCGTTTAGAAAACTATAGCTTCCCGCTTAGAAAAGCCAAGATTTCGCCGATCTATAGCAAAACAAAAGCGCATAGCGGGTCAAAAACTACTTGGCTAGGGCGTGTTTGCAAACACGCCTAGGCGTGCAAACCGCAAAAAAACGCCCCGAAGGGCGCTGCTTGTGTCAGATTCGGTTAAGGCGATTGGCTCTTGCGATATTCGGTAGGCGCCATGCCGGTTTGCTTTTTGTACCAGGTCACAAAATAAGAAGCATTCAGAAAGCCAACCTTCTCTCCAATCTCCTTGACCGGCAGTCGGGTGCCTATCAGAAATTCATTCGCCTTGCGGACTCTCAGCTGCGTCACGTACTCGAGGAACAATTGATGGAACAGCTCCTTGAACAGACGACCGAAATAAATGCCGTTATAGCCAAAACGCTCGGCCACCATCTCAATCGAAAGACTTGCATTGCCGTATTGCTCCTCCAAATATTCGGCGATCTTGTTGGCCAGATCCGATCGGCTGTGCTGCTTGCTTTCCTTGGTACGCTGAACCGTATCCTTGCAGAAGTGAACAAACCACGTCTCTATCTCTGACAGCGTTTCCATTTGTTGCAAGCGTTCAAGCATATTCATGAAGGCAGCCGAAGCGGTAGACACGGCGGAGCTGGCATTGGCGCTGACGATCGAAAACAGCAAAAAGTGAACGGAGGTGCGCACCATCGAATAAGGCGCCTCGCGGAACACGTTAAACACGTCTGCGACCGCCGCCTCAACCGCCGCTTCCTTGCCTGTCCGCATCGCTTCGAGCAGTTGCTTCTGTGTGGCCTGAGGATACTCGTACTCCGCCTCTGACGCACCTGTTACTTGCTCGTACACCAGGATATGTCCCGTGCCTTGCATTAATCGATAATGGAGCGCCTCCCTCGCGGTCAAATAGCCTTCTCCGATGGCTGAACCGGCAACAACCGGAAGACCGACGCCAATGGTCGTCGATACGCCGTAGCTCTCCATAATCTCTTGCTGCATGCTCTCCAGCAGAGCAAGGATCGACGGCCCTGCCATCTCCTGGCCGTCCATGAGCAACACCGTCTCCTCCTCCAGCCTCACGACCTCGCATCGGATGCGGGCCTGCATGTACTGCTCCGCCAGGTTGTACAGCACTTCGCTGACGCGTACATCGATCTCGACCTGGTGCTCACGGATCTCCCGCAGACTATCCGACCTGATGATCGCCACCATCAGCCGCTCGCTGCCCCTGATATCGAGCCGCAGTTGGAAGGTGTCGTCATCGCCCTGCTCCGGATATCGATTGCCCTTCAGCAGCTCCTTCAGATACTCCGCTTTCATCGTGATGCGCGACAGCCGGTTCTTCGCCTCCAGCTCCTCGAATCTCGTCGTCACTTTGGCATAGAATCGGTTCAAGATTTCCATCTCTCCCAGTCGCTCATCCGATACCTCTTCGTCGGGAAGATGGAAGTGCCTCGCCTTCCTCGCCAGCTTGGACAACGGCGACGTTAGCACGCCGCTCAGCAGGGCCGATGCGCCCAACGCAAGTAGCAGTATGAGCAAGCACGTCGCGATGGCCGTCTGGCGGATATCGGATATGTGGGCCGTAGCCCTCTCATACGGAAGCATGGAGACCAGATACCAGCCTAGCGATTCCGAATAGATCGAGGATACGAGCATCTTTTGTTTGTTCGCCATGGAGATGTAATTGCTGCCGGAGGGGGCAGACAGGACGCGCTGCACATCGCTGCTCTCCGACAGATCCTCGAGGAAGCCTTCCGCTGGCGCATACACCGCTTGCCCCTGCCGATCCAGCACCAGCAGGTTCATATCAGAGCTCTGCTCGTCCCGCACCGGGACGAAGCCCTCAAGCGTGACATTAACAATAATTGCGCTTGTAATGGTGCGATTAGGAGCATCCCGGTCATAATAGAACACCGTATAAACCGGCTCCTCCCCATCTTTTCCCGAGTCGACCTTAAGCTTGCGTGGCAGCACCGGTCCCAGACTTCGCTTGTTCTCCTCCTGCAGCCAGGCGATCGTATCCGTCTCGGCCGCCACTTTATCCCGGTCGGTCCCTGTCCATTTGCCGCTTTGCCCGTTGTATAGGGCGATGGAGTACAGGTGCGTATTGGTCATCAGCAGATCGTTCAGCCTGCGCATCGCTTCCGCCTTCAGGTAGTAATCGTCGTCTGCCTCTTCTCCGTTTATCACCTGTATAATGTATGGGTCCAATGACAGTTGCAGCGCCAGCAGACGCGCCTGCTCCGAGATTTGCTCCAGGACGACCGCGCTTTGTTCGAGCCGCTTTTGCGCGATCGCATGGATCTGCGTCGCCGAGCCCTTCGAGAAGGCCTGGAACAGCAACGTCGCAATCGTCAAGACGACAATTACCAGCATCACTAAAAATGAAATAAAAAAACGAAAAAAAATCGATTTGGGCATGATGTTCCCTCTGATCCCTCGCACTGATTCTCCTCCGCCCTCCATAATCGCTATCCACCATCATGACATCGTCACCGTCGATTGACAAGGCTGCACAATGTAAATGTTCTATACGTCCAAGAAAAAAGACTATCCTTGCGGACAGTCCTCGCTGCTGATGATATTCCCATGTCCTGCGAACGGATAATCGATGACAATACGTCCAGCCTCGGTATCCCCTATGCCGGCATACAGATCGCATTTGCCGTCCTCGCGCATCACGATCCCCGAGGTGAATGTGCAATCGGTCAAATCAGGCTTTTTGCTCGGACCGTCCGGATAACAACTGCGGGTGCCGATGATTTTGTGATCCAAGGCGACATGATGCTCCATATCAAATACAAATGAAAAGTTCATGTACACCTGCTGCAGCTGCTCCTCTGCCGTATAGGTCTTGTAGCAAATATGCCCGATCACGCCGAGCTTGCCACTCTCGAGACAATACGCCTGGTTGCAGCCGCCCCATTCGTCACGGGCGAAGAGCCCCGGGATATAGCGGGCGCGCTCGATCGTCTCCGCCGTCAACTCGTCCAGATGATCAATGACCGTAAATCCGATCATCGACTCGCTGCCGAACTCACGCCGGATGTCCTCGCTCCTCGGCCGAGAGAATACCCCGATCCGTCCGTCGTTCAGCTGAACCAGTCGAATGTCCTTCATATATTCGGGACCGGTCGCAAAATAGTACAAATTATCCAGCTCGACGCCCCGATAGAAATAACCGAAGTATGTCTCGGCCTGGCCTTGTCGATAACGCACGTGCGTCCCGCCCATCACCAACTGGCCATCAATCACACTCACATACGGATCTTCCAGCTGATAGCTCATGCTGTCTGGTACCAGCGTCCACTCGTCCGCCCCCGTCTGCTTGAACAGACGAACCCAGGACCGCGCCCACTCCGCCCTCCTTTCTACACGACCATAGATATACGTTTGGCCTTCCCATACAAACGGGTTCGATACATTGTATACGTCAAAGCCTTCGACTCCGCGGAAAACCAGCTTTGCGCTTTCGTAGATCCTTTTGTTTTGCTCAAACTGCTCTCGCTTATGCAACAGCTTCATCTGTCCCCATCCCCACTTCATTGCTCGATTGGTTTTCATTTTATCATGCGGCTGCTCGTCGAATCTTGCCGATATTTCTCACAGATTACGCCATATTAGCATCCTTGTTAAAAAACATCGATTTAGAGAAGCAATAAACATGATATAATTATACTGATTTGATCCAAAGGAGCGGGAGCGCAGTGGAGAGCACCATTCAGAGATTCAGGGCGGAGGGCGGAATTGACGGGGAAGCCGAGGGACATTATCGTGTGTTGAGCGGCATCGAAAGCACAGCCGGACCGCATACCCATGATTTTTTCGAGTTTTTTCTGATTGCCTCAGGCGCGGTCTGTCATTGCATCAACGGAAAAAAAGAAACGTTGGAGGAGGGCGCGCTCGTTTTTATGCGGCCCCAGGATGTTCATTACTACGAGAAGCTGCCGGGCAAGGATTTCCGGCTCATCAATCTCTCCTACTACAGGAAGACGGTTACCGAGTTGTTTGCCTATCTGGGCGAAGGCTTTCCGCATGAAGCTTTCCTATCTGCGGAACATCCCTTGACCGTGCGCCTTGCCCAGCAAGACAAGCTGCTGCTGCAGCGTCGTCTGGAAAAGCTCTACCGCATTCCCCAACACGACAAACGATGGTTCCGCACCGAGCTGCGCTCCTTGCTGTCGGACGTCTATGTCACCCATATGATGCCCAACCTCGTCACCAAGCCCGACGAGCGTCCGCTTTGGTTTGTGCAGCTCTGCTTGCAACTGAAAAATCCGGCTTGCTACCAGGATGGCATTGCGGCGATGCAGCGCATATCCGGCAAATCCCACGCCCATCTGTGCCGCGTATTCAAGCAGTGGGAGCAGCTCACCCCTCTTCAGTACATGAATCGCGTGAAGCTGCAATATGCGGAAAACCTGCTCCTCCGCTCCGACTGGAGCATCCTCGACATCTCCCTGGAGGCAGGCTTTCACAATCTCGGCTACTTCTACAAAACCTTCAAGTCCCTCTACGGTCAGACGCCGCTTCAGTATCGCCGGCTTCACCGATCCATGTTCTAAAGACGGCAGACGCCGCCAGCTACGAGGCGACTTGGCTCTTACCTTCTTTAGTTGCTCCTAACCGTTCAATCTAATGACGCGGTCGAAGCATCCGTCCGACGATAAACAGCATTTGTTTGCGTGTAAAAAAGCGGGACAATTGCGTCGAGATGTAGTTGCCTATACCAGGGACAACATACACTTTGTTGGCTTGAAGCGCGCGGAAAGCAGCTTGGACCACATGCTCCGGCGTGTCGCGTTTGCCCACAGAGGCCTCCTCGGCGCCCACAACATTGAAAAACTCCGTCTCCGTGGAACCGGGACATAACGCCAGAAATTGAACCCCGCGCGTTCGATTTTCCTCCCATAGCGCTTGCGTAAACGATAAGACGAATGCTTTCGTCGCCCCGTAGACGGCCATATTGGGAAGAGGCTGAAAACCGGCGGTGGAAGCCACGTTGATGACAACTCCGCTGTTCCGTTTTAACATATCCGGCAAAAACAAATGGGTCAGATCCACAACCGCCAATACATTAAGCATCACTTCTTCATGCTGCCTCTGACCTGCGAGCTGTTCAAAAACGCCATACGTCGCGAACCCGGCATTATTAACGAGAATGTCTACGCGCAGACCTCGATCCACGCACTGCTGATGGAGCTTTGCCGGCGCCCCCTCTTGCGACAAATCGGACACGATGACCTGTGCTTGTATACGATGCTTTCGTTGTAATAGCTCGGCCAGCGCATTCAGCTTCGCTTCTGAACGAGCGACCAAAATCAGATGGCTCCCTCGGGCAGCAAATTCGTGCGCAAACGCCTCTCCAATTCCCGAAGAGGCACCTGTAATCAACGTCCATTTGTTTTGTGTGGGCATCATCTTATCATCTCTCCCTAAAAAATTTCGTTTTGAAACAGCGTTTCTATATGAATCATTGTATTCTAATGAATCTTTGTTGTCAATTGGATTGGCATTTTCACTTTAGTCCCGGTAAAATGAAGGATAGAATGCAAGCTGCTCTACAAAACTAATGTTCTAAGGGTGTGAACTCAGATGGGCCATTCGTCCAAAAGGCCTTCCATAGACGCTCCTGCGGTCACCACTTATCCGAATGCCAAGCTTCAGCATGCTCAACTTCTGCGGAATAACATTATTGAAACGGCTGCATCCATTATGCAGGAGCATGGTCCCGAAGCTGTAACGATTCGCAAAGTAGCCGAGAAAATGGAATGTCCCACCAAAGTGATTTATAATTTGTTTGGCAGCAAGGAAGGCTTGGCCAAGGAGCTGTTTCTGGCAGGGTGCCATTTGTTGGCCGACGCATTTCAGGAGGTTCCGGAGCAGGGGGACTTGAAGCAACGGCTTCGCGGTTTAGGACAAGCTTATTGGGACTTCTCCCAAAACTATACCAGTTACTATATGGTCATGTTTGGCGGGGCCTTTAGCGAATTCAAACCACAGGAGGACAGCTTCCAGGCGACGGTAACCGCCTTGCAGCAAGTAACCGCCCTGGTTGTACAGGCCATGGAGCAAGGGCTTATGGCCAAGGCAGACCCGTTGCAGGTGGTTAGTCTGGTTTGGGCATCGCTGCACGGCATTATTCATCTGCATGTAGGGGGACATCTGCCAGATGAGACCACTGCGAAAGCATTGTATGACCAAGCATTAACTCATCTGATCGACACGTTCTTTAGGAAGGACCGCTAACAAGAACAGCCGCTATCCATGGATAGCGGCTTGTTTTGATACAGGGGTGAATTTCACAACAAAATGAATGCCATTGATCTCCTCGTCTTCCGAATCATCCATTAGATCAGATCTGAGTTTTGCAAAAGCCTTTGAATGATGGTAGCCACCTCAGCCCGTGTAATAAATGCCTTCGGCGCAAGCTCGACAGCGCTTCTGCCTGTGACAAGACCAGCTTGCACGCTGTCTGCCACGCTGCGCTCAGCCCAGCCGGATATGGCTGTCGCATCCTCAAACGCATGAAGCAAGGCATCCCCGCTAGGCTCGGACAACTGCGCCTTCAGTCCGGTCATCGCCATCGCTCTGGAGAGCATCGTCATTGCTTGTTCCCGCGTAATCTTGTCTTGAGGCCGGAACGTACCGTCCTCGTACCCTTGGACCAATTGATACGTATAGGCTGTCCCGATCGCACGACTATACCAATCCGACGTATGCACGTCAGCGAAAGCCGTCGATCCTTCCGCCAGCTTCAGACCCAATGCCCGTACCAGGATCGTGGCAAACTCAGCCCGCGTAATATCACGGTCGGGACTGAACAACCCGTCCCCCGTTCCCTCAATGACCATCCGCGAACCCATGTCGTTAACAGCCTCTTGCGACCAATGATTGGCCACATCGAGGAATTCGAGCGGATGCCATACGATGGCGTACGTGCTATTGGTTACGCTGCTGATCTGAGCATAATACTGGCCATCGATCTTGACAATCTTGGTCGGTACGTGGCGCGTCGTCCCATCCAGCTCCACAACGATGCCTGTCGTAATCTTGTCCGGATCCACGCCGGCCGGGATCGCGATGGTCCGCTCCACATAGGCATTGAATTGCGAGACTTCGACGGTCGTCGATTCGTAGCTCGCTCTAATCGTAAATTCAATCGGCGGAACGACAAGCGTAAACATCCCTTTCGCTGCCGCGTTCTCCACTACCTTCAGCGTATCGCTTGTTGGAGCAGAGATTTCGACTTGTATCTTGATGTCCTCCAGCGCCACCGTTTTTCCGATTTGCTCGGAGATCGCATCGATATTCACTTGCTGTGCAGGCAGCTTATACGTCGCGCGATCGGTTTTGATTTCCAATACGGCCTTCTGGTTCTCCATGTTTTTCACCATTTGACCGTTCAACTCGCCAATGACAACATCCGACTGCGTGTTCACCGGAATCGTAATGATCGCCCCTTGGCCTTCAGCAGCCAGCTTGTCTCCAAGCTTCTTCTCGTCAACGGCGACCGTGAGGACGGTTTGCTCGTTGCGCATGCCAGTTGTAGCCACGCCAGCTTGCTCCGCTTTGCCGTTCACCAACACGATGACTGCTGCCTCGTTTGCGTTACCGGCATTCGTCGTTGTTGTCGTTGGGCCCGGATAATACACGCTAGGTGGCGCTGGCAGTGCCTTCACTGTGACGATGAACGTCCGTGTGTCGGTGACGCTGCCTTTGGTGATCGTCGCAGTCAGTGTCACCGATTGATCTCCAGTTGCGGCGAATGGACGCGTCACTTGGCCGTTATTTGCAATAACGCTTGGCGCGTTCGACGACCAGGTCATCGTCGTACCGTTCGCTCCTGTTGCAGGCAACGTCAGATTCTGTGTCACGTTTGTGGCGATGTCATTGCCGCCAAAGCTAATTGCTAGTGCGCCCTTATCTTCGGCTACCGCTTCCGCATCCGTTTGTGGCGCGGCTTTCACCGTGACATCAAACGTTTGTATATCTGTGACACTACCTTTTGTAATCGTAGCGGTCAGCGTAACGAACTGGTCCCCGGCTGCTGCCGACGGACGCGTTACTTGGCCGTTATCAGCAATAACGCTTGGCGCGTTGGACGACCAGGTGATCGTCGTACCATTCGCTCCTGTTGTAGGCAAAGTCAGGTCCTGCGTCACGTTTGTCGCGATGTCATTGCCGCCAAAGTTGATCGTTAGTGCGGACTTATCTTCGGCTACCGCTTCCGCATCAGTTTGCGGCGCTGCTTTGACCGTGACATCGAATGTTTGCGTATATGTGACACTGCCTTTTGTAATCGTAGCCGTCAGTGTAACGAACTGATCGCCAACTGCTGCCGACGGACGCGTCACTTGACCGTTATCGGCGATGATACCCGGTACATTCGAAGACCAAGTAATAGTTGTGCCGTTCGCTCCGCTGGCTGGCAGCGTCAAGTCCTGAGTCACATTCGTATCGCTATCTCCGCTACCAAAGCCAACCTCCAGCGACGCCTTATCGTCGGCTACCGCTTCCGCATCGGTCTGCGGTGCTGCCTTCACCGTGACATCAAACGTTTGTATATCTGTGACACTACCTCTTGTAATCGTAGCGGTCAGCGTAACGAACTGGTCCCCGGCTGCTGCCGATGGGCGCGTTACTTGGCCGTTATCAGCAATAACGCTTGGCGCGTTGGACGACCAGGTGATTGTCGTGCCGTTCGCTCCCGTTGCAGGTAGAGTCAGATCCTGCGTTACGTTTGTGGCGATGTCATTTCCGCTAAAGCTGATCGTTAGTGCCGCTTTATCGTCAGCTACCGCCTCCGCATCAGTTTGCGGCGCTGCCTTCACCGTGACATCGAATGTTTGCGTATCTGTGGCACTGCCTTTGGTAATCGTAGCCGTCAGTGTAACGAACTGATCGCCAGCTGCTGCCGACGGACGCGTCACTTGGCCGTTATCCGCTATGACGCCCGGTACATTCGACGACCAAGTAATCGTCGTACCATTCGCCCCGCTGGTTGGTAGAGTCAGGTCTTGCGTCACGTTTGTGTCGCTATCCCCACTGCCGAAGCCCACCTCCAGCGCAGCTTTGTCATCCGCGACCGCTTCCTCATCCGTTTGCGTCCTGACGATTACCGTTATTGTCGCGGTTCCGACTTTAGTCGTATCTGCAGTCGATGTCGCCTGGATCGTGTAAGGTCCCAGTGCGGCATTCGCAGCTACCGTAACGTTGCCCGCAGTGTCTACCGTCACCAGGCCGTCTGTATCGCTGCTCGCCCATGTCACCGTCGTGGCTGCGTTGCCGACCACATCTACCGTCGCCGTGAGCTGTTGACTCCTGCCTTGCTCTACGCTTACGCTGCTCGGACTGACGCTCACACTGTTCACGGCCGGATCCGGGACAGATTGCAGGATGGTCCCGCTAGCGCCGACTGCCATAAACGTGTCGTTGGCATAGATGACCTTCAGTAGATTATTCGTCGTACTACTGGAGCTCGATTGCAACGTCCAGTTCACTCCGTCGGCGGAAGTCACGACCTTGCCGCTACCGCCCACCACAACATACATGTCGTTGCCATAAGCAAGGCTGTTTAGGTTATAGGAGACAGTGCTGGTATGACTCGTCCAGCTTACTCCGTCGGAAGAGCTTGCCAACGTTCCGTATTGGCCCCCAGCCACATACTTGCCGTTCTCGTAAGAAATGGCATACAATTCATAGTAAATATTGCTTGTTTGTGCCGTCCAGGTTACTCCGTCGGGGGAAGTAATCACTGTTCCGCTAGCTCCGACTATTACATACTGGTTGTTTGCGTAGGTGACGCCATTCAAATTGCTGTACACGTTGCTTGACTGAGCCGTCCAGTTAGTACCATTGGTAGAGGTAATGACTCGTCCGCTCGCTCCTACCGCTACGAACTTGCCATTGCCGTAAATGACGCTCTGCAGATTTTGCGACCCGCTCACCGTCTTGGTCCAGGTTACGCCATCCTCGGAGGTGATGATCGTGCCATTTTGCCCTACCGCTACATACTTTCCGTTCTCATGGATGACGCTCTGCAGATTTTGCGTGACACCGCTCACGGTTCGCCTCGTCCAGGTTACGCCATCCTCGGAGGTCAAGACCGTTCCGCTGTTCCCTACCGCCACATACTTTCCGCTGCCATACGTGAGGCCGTTTAGTTGGCTGGACGTTACTGACGAGCTGCCCCGGCTTGTCCATGTCACAGGAACAGCCGTAACGGCAATCGTAGCTGTGCCGACCTTGCTATTGTCCACGGTCGAGGTCGCCTTGATCGTGTAGCTTCCTGGTACGGCAGTCGGAGCAACCGTCACCTTGCCCGTCGCGTCTACCGCTACTTTTCCGCTGATATCGCTGCTGGTCCAGTGAACGGTCGTCGCTGCCCCGTTCTCCACACTTACCGTAGCTGTGAGCTGCTGGATCATGCCTTGCTGCACACTTGCGCTACCCGGGCTGACACTGACGCTGTTTACTGCAGGCGCGCCCGGAGCGGCAGTCACCGTAATCGTCGACGTGCCGAGCTGACCGCCATCCTCTGTCGACGTTGCCGTGATCGTGTGGTAGCCTAGCGTAGCAGTCGCCGCAACAGTTACATTGCCCGCCGCATCTACCGCCACACCGCCGCTCGTATCGCTGCTCGTCCACGTCACGGTCGTCGCTGCCCCGCCTGCGGCTTCCACCGATGCCGTGAGCTGCTGGCTTCCGCCTTGGACCAGACTTACGTTACGCGGGTTGATGTCTACACCGCTAACTTCCGGCAAGATCGTCATCGTACCGGATTGCAGCACTCGGCCTGATTCCCCTACCGCCACATACTGGCCATTGCTGTAGGCGACAGCGTTCAGCTTCAGCGCATCCGGATTGGTCGATTTGATCCAGTTCGTCCCGTCATCGAAGGTCAAGATCTCGCCAGCCGCTCCTACGGCCACGAATGTATGATTTCTGTAGACGATACTATTTAATGACGCCGTACTGTTGCTTACCGCACTCGTCCAGTTCACGCCATCGGTAGAGACGATCAGCGTTCCGTCTGCACCGACAGCCACAAACGTGCTGTCCCCATAAGCGACGCCTTTCAGCTGCTTCGTCGTTCCACTCGTCTGACTCGTCCAATTCACCCCATCACTGGAGGCTACCACCGTGCCAGCATCTCCTACAGCCACGTACTTGCCCTTTCCGTAGCTGACGCCTGAGAGCGTTTGGGTCGTGTTGCTCGTCCGCCCCGTCCAGCTCGTACCATTGTCGGAGGTTGAGATCCGTCCATTAGCCCCGACAGCAATAAACAGACCATTGCCATAGGCGACGCCGTTGAACTGAGTGGACGAGCCACCCCAGTTGCTTGCCCAAGTGATCGCATCGGCAGAGGTCAGCATCGTACCATTGGCGCCCGTGGCCACAAAGACCCCTTTGCCAAAGACGACCGCATATAAATCTTGCGTCATGCTGCTCTTCGTTCGGTTGCTCCAGGTTATGCCGTCGCCGGAGGTAGCAACTGTGCCACCACTCCCTACCGCCACATAAGTCCCATTGCCATAAGCGATGCCATTGAGCCCGCTGCTCGTAGGCAACGGGCTGCGGATCGTCCAGACTCCTCCATCCGTCCCCGTCAAGATCGTACCACCGCTTCCTACGACGACATAGGCCCCTGGACCGTAGGCGACTCCCATCAGACTTCCTGAGTTGACGCCGCTTGTTTCATTGCTCCAGGTTACTCCATCAGTAGAGGTCTTAATAACGCCGTAATTGGCCGTTGCCACATATTTCCCGTTGCCGTAAGTGACGCTAAGCAGATTTTCTTGCGTGCCGCTCGTCCTATGCGTCCAAGTTACGCCATCTTCGGAGGTTAAGATTTCCCCCTCTGTACCTACGACCACATACTTATCGAGGCCATATACAGCATCCAGCAAACTCACGTAGACATTACTTGATTGACTTGTCCAGTTCGTTCCATCGCTGGAGGTATAGATCGTCCCGTCACTCCCGTTGTACCCGACGGCTACAAAAACACCGTTGCCAAAAGTAATCGCGTATAGAATGGAATTGCCAATGACCGGACTGTTCGGATTCAACGTCCAGCTCGCACCGTCGCCGGAGGTCAGCACCTTGCCAAACCCGCCTACGGCCACATACGTCCCATTCCCATAAGCGACGCTGGTGAGCTCGCTCGTATCGTTGCTCGTGGCAGACGTCCAGCTCGCTCCGTCGTCGGAGTAGATAATACTCCCGCCCTGGCCCACCGCTACGAACTGGTCGTTGATGTAAGATACACTTTTCAGATTGCTCGTGATCCCGCTCGTGTGATTCGTCCAGCTTGCCCCATCGACAGAGGTCATCACTACCCCGTTATTTCCCACAGCGACATAGGTCCCATTCCCATAGGCGACACCGTTTAAGTTCGCGCCCGTGGGCAGCGGACCTCGGACAGTCCAGTCGTCCAGCGGACTTGCAGCCACAGCCATCTGAGGCAAGCTACCCACCATAATCAGCAATGCCATGACGATTGCTATCCAACGTTTTATCACGATCATTTTCACTCCATCCCCTATGACTATATTCCCAATGCTCCTGACCCATTTTCGACATCATTATACAATTGGGCGATCAACAAGGAATAAACAAGCGCCAAATGCCTCAGCTTGATAGGAATCCAGCACTCCGTAACATCTGAACTTGCGACTTGGAAAGAAATCTGTCTATCTGCCCACAACCTGCGGACAACCGGCATTGAGGTAACGCGTCTCTCCCTATCCGATCCATATGGGATAGAGCCGCTAGGCCGCTCCGGTCTGTCGATTTTGAAACCCTTCGGGCTGCCGGCGGGTATATATAGGAAGGAAATATACAGTACTTCCTATGGCGATTGGTCAAGGCAAAACGGCTTATCGCAGAGCGATCGCCTAGGCTACGCCGTTTTTGGCGGCGTCGCAAGTTTATTTCGGAGAAATAGAAGCAAAGGACCTGGAGGTGGAGTTACGATGAAAGTGTCGCCCAAAGCGTTAATTGGTCTGGTGGTTGTCGTGATAGCGGCATTCGTCGGGGCAGGATATGTCTGGTATAAGCAGAATGCAGGCGGGCCCGATCTCGATGGGCGCTGGAAGCTGCAAGCCGGTACGGAGGGCTGCTTTACTACGGTGCGCTTTGCACCCAATCCGCTGAGTAAAGGCGGCGGCGTCTCCCTGGAGGCGACAAACGACCGTCTGGTGCAGATGTATTATGGCACGTATACTAAAAAAACGAACAAGATTACCGTCCTCTTGAACAACCCCGAGGCACCGCACTTCGCCATGACGGCAGAGTCCCAGGAGGATGCGCTCAAGCTGGCCTACCCCTGGGAGGGCAAGGACTACGCTTGCACCTATGTCGAGCAACAGTAAGGATAGTAGGCCACTAGTCAAGCTGCTCCGAAGCAGCTAACTGTCTAGTGGACGGACGCCTTGGAGTCTCCCGGTCGCCCTGCGCGCAGCTTCCAGCACGCAGGGCTTCACTGCCTGATGCCCATCCATGGCTATATCCGCCCTGCCGGGGCCTTCCGATTCCCCCTTTCCTCCCCCTTTAGTCTGAACCGCCCCACCGCGATCGCCGAGGCCAACACCAGGAATACGATGTTGATGACGACGTCGGATTCATTTCTCATCAGGTGGAAGATGCCTCCCGACAAAGACACAACGGCTAGCCCAACCGCAGCAATCGGGGTCAAGATCGGCTTGATGCGCAGAGCGGTCGGCAAGATCAGCCCGAGCACCCCCAATAATTCAACCGCGCCAATAAAGTTGACCAGCCCTTGCGGAACATCCGCTACCCACGTCCAGGTGGCCTTAGCCGTCTCATACTGAAATGCCTTCAGCCAACCGGAATACAAAAACCCAGCTCCTAGCAGGATCTGTAAAATCCATAACACCACTTTCATTTGCCTCTTCATCTCCTCGATTGGATTTCCCCGCTGCCGATCAAGCTGCGATCTGCCACTTGCGGGAACGAATCTCTAGTTGCATACTAATTCATAGGACTCCATTGCGGAAGTAGACACTTTTTAATTACCTGGTTACCAAAAATAAACCCTGGATCGGTAAAGGAGTGCAGATCCCATGACTTATTGCAAATTCGAGTCGGCTCTAGAAATCTTCGTCGGAAAATGGAAGCCTGTCATTCTGCTTCGGTTGTTTGCAAACGGTACGATGCGATTTAGCGAGCTACAACGCGCCATCCCGGACATCTCCAAAAAAATGTTGACGCAGCAATTGCGCGAGCTGGAGTACCATGATATCGTCCATCGCGAAATCTATCAGCAGATTCCGCCCAAGGTCGAATATTCCATTACCGAGTACGGCAAAGGCTTGTCGGGCATTATGCAGGTTTTAAATGATTGGGGCGTCTCGCATATCCAGCATTTAGATGAATTGTACCGCAGACCATCGGCCACATCGGAGTAAGAGAGGTTGAATTGGAAGGAGTTAAGGGATATGGGCATCTATATCAAAGGTATCATCATCGTTGTGTTGATCTTGTTGCCGAATGTACTTTTTTACATTTTCCCTACGCAAACGACTGTCCCGAACTTAAAATCTCCACCTCTATTCTTAACTATTATTGAACAGATCGGTCGTATGGCATGCTTGATCGTACCCATCCTGCTAGGAAAGCAAATTGCAGAGCAGCGGATGTCCATCTTCGTCATCCTCATGGGCGTATGCTTGCTCATCTATTATGTCAGCTGGTGGATGTACTTTACCCATGGAAGGGAATTCGTCGATTTGTTTAGCCCTCTCGGTTTTATACCAGTGCCGATGGCTGTATTCCCGTCCCTATACTTTCTGTGGCTAGGAGTATGGCTCAGATCGCCTTATATGATAGCGCCTGCCATTGTTTTTGCGATTGCTCACATCACGATTAGTTGGAATACATATGTCCAGTTGCTTCGTACGAAGTGAAGCTGCAGGTTACGCATCTAAAACAAAAAACGACAGCCTATGGCTGTCGTTCGGTTTACTGTCTCAATGCTTTAATTTCTTCCATCGATAAGCCGGTTGCATCCGATATTGTTTGCAGGTCTACATCTCGATCCAAAAGTCGTATAGCTATTTCTCTACTTGTCTCCGATCTACCTTTCGCTTCTGCACTTTCAATACGGGATTGTTCATCGCTTAGCGCCTTCATTCGAGCATCATAAGCCATACGAGCCGCCATATCCTGGCTTAAAAACTCCAGCGTATCCATCGCTTTTTTCAGCATCGGCTCCTTCATCGTCAGCACCTCCCAATTCGATTTATCAACTCCCTTTAGAAACAGCAGCCAATTTACCAGACCACCCTCTTCAAGCTCTGCTGCATGCTCATTTAGCTTCGTCAGCTCAATAATATGAATCTCAATATCATCCAATAATGGTATACCTGTTCGATCCTCTCGTAGATGAAATACACTATGATAACGGTCATTGGGCAGAAATGAATAATTGAGAATGTTGATAGTTACGCATTTCTTTAATGTGTTATAATTCCCACCTTTTGGTATCTGGTGGTAATACATTTCAGACCAATAGAACAAGGTTCGTTTTTCCATGTGATAAGGGTTAAACAGTTGCATTTCAATATTCAACAGTTCGCCTTTGGCCGTCTTGGCCTTAATGTCCATGATCGACTGCTTATCATTTGGGCTGTCGGGCTCAGTGTACGGGTTAAGAAGCACAATCTCGGTTAACTGGGGCTCCCCAGCTTCCCGGAATGTACTGTTTAAAAAGGCCAATAGTACATCCTTGTTATGCTCGCTGCCAAAAATTCGTTTGAAAATTACATCAACACGTGGATCAAGCAACTCAAGCATGAGCATCTCACTCCATTCCTGATTATCTTCATTGTACCATTTTATCCTTTACGATTGAATATACTCGCTTAAGCTAAAGATTACTTCAACGCCTCAATTTTCAAGTCCCGTTTTAACCGTTTGCTTTCATCTCAAGGGGGCGATACACTTAAAGCGCGAACAATAATGAGGAGGCACCGGGATGAAAGAGATCGACGCGAATCGCCATGCATGGGGTCAGCTATCCGAGGATCATTATCATACCTTCAAGAAATTGCTGACGGAGAAAAAGCATGCGTTCAACAAATATATTCAAGCTGAGCTGGGGGACCTGAGCGGCAAGCGCATCATTCATCTGCAGTGCAACACAGGCGCGGATACGATTTTGTTGGCCCAGATGGGGGTCCATGCAACGGGAGTTGATCTGGTGCCGGACAACATTTTCTATGCCCAAAAGCTGGCCGCAGACCTGAACGTCGCCAATATTGATTTTATTGAAGCCGACATTATGGAACTGATGGACAAGCACCATGAGAAGTATGATGTGGTTTTCGTGTCGGAAGGGGCGATTGGTTGGCTTCCCGATCTCAAGCAATGGGGCAAAACGATCCGACATTTGCTTAAGGATGACGGCTTCTTTTACGTGTTCGACTGTCACCCCTTCTTTTTGACGATGGATGAACAGCAATTGGCCCATAATCGTATGGATATCAAGTACCCCTACTTCGGCAAAGAGCCGGATGCGGATGATTATATAGGCGGATATGCGTCGGAAACCAAGCGCGGAGTTACATCGTACTTCTGGATGTACACGATTTCGGATATTATTAATTCCCTTACGTCCGCCGGACTGCACGTAAACTTCTTCAATGAATTCAAGGAAAATTTTTATGATGCGGGCGGCTTGACCAGCGTGGGCGACGGATTATACAACTATAGTCACAATCCCGATCGTTTCCCGATGTCGTTTAGCCTGAAGGCGACCGTGTATGATCGATAATTAAGCCTAACGATTTGCTGATGAGCGCCATTATCAAGTCGTTGGTATGCCAAGCCAACGAATACTTGACCGATTCCCCTTACAAATCGCCTCTCTAAAACTACAAACCACCTCACGTCGAAAAGACGCGAGGTTTTTTATGGCCTCGCGCCAAGTAAAGCTGCCATCTAGACGCCTACGCCGCAGGTCTGTCGCCGCTCTAATGCTCGCCACATGAGCGTTAGAGTAGCAGACCGGCATAGCGTCAGGGCCGAGCGACCGGCATAGCGGACGAGCATACCCACGGAGCCGAGCGACCATTATCGCGGTCGAGCATACCCAAGGGACCCAGCGGCCGTCATCGCGGTCGAACATACCCATGGGCCAAGCAACCGTCATCGCAGATGGGCATTCTTATTAGCCCCTATACTACGACCGTTACAGAGCACTAGCGCCTCTGCTTACAGGCACATCTTCAGATCAGGCGCCGTATAGGCGTAGCCGAGCGCATCGGCAACCGGCTTGTTCGTGACGGTGCCGGCGTACGTATTGAGACCGGCCAGCAGGCTGTGGTCCTCGATCAGCGCCGGCAGGACGCCTCGACCTGCGAGCTTCAGGAGGTAAGGGAACGTCGCCGCCTCAAGCGCGAAGGTCGAGGTGCGCGGGACCGCGCCAGGCATGTTGGCTACGGAGTAATGGATGACGCCGTGCTTCTCGTAGCATGGCTCGTCATGGGTCGTGACGCGGTCGATCGTCTCGATTGAGCCGCCTTGGTCGATGGCGACATCGACGATAACCGATCCCTTCCGCATCGACTGGACCATCGCTTCGGTGACGAGCTTCGGCGCTTTCGAGCCCGCGACCAGCACTGCCCCGATGAGCAGATCGGCGCTTGCCACGGCCCGCTCCATATTGTAGGCATTACAGATGAGCGTCGATACCTGGCCGCCGAAGATATCGTCCAGATACGCCAGCCTGCTCTTGCTCACATCCAGGATCGTGACGCGGGCGCCCAGGCCGATCGCCATCTTGGCGGCGTTGGTGCCGACCACGCCGCCACCGATGATCACTACCTCGCCGCGACTGACGCCCGGCACGCCGCCGAGCAGGATGCCCATGCCGCCGTTATACTTTTGCAGCAGCGATGCCCCGATCTGCACCGACATCCGGCCGGCCACCTCGCTCATCGGCGCGAGCAGCGGCAGTTGTCCGTTCGGCAGCTGGACCGTCTCGTAAGCGATCGCCGTCACCTTCCGCTCGACCAGCATGTTGGTCAGCTCGCGATTGGGGGCCAGATGCAGATACGTGTACAGCGTCTGTCCCGGGCGGAACAGCTCGTACTCGGACTCGAGCGGCTCCTTCACCTTGACGATGATGTCGGCTTGTCCGAACAGCTCTGCCTTGTCGGCCAGCAGCGTCGCGCCGGCTTCCCTATACTGCGCGTCCTCGAAGCCGCTCCCCGAGCCGGCTCCCTGCTCGACGAGCACCGTGTGCCCGCTGCGGGTCAGCTCGCTTACGCCGCCTGGCGTCAGCGCCACACGATTTTCGTTGTTTTTGATTTCCTTCACCAAGCCAATGATCATTGCATAACCCCCCGCTGATGTGAGGTCGTGTCCGCTACCCTCGGAGTATCCAGACAACGCCCTAGACCAATCTGACTTCGATTCCCAGTTCCTCAAAAGCTGCGATTTCTTCCTTGTTGGCATTGTGATTGGAGATGATGCAGTCGATCTTGTCGATCTCCGAGATGTGCGAAAAGTCGGCACGCCCGATCTTCGTATAGTCCGCCACGACAATCGTCTTGTTCACGCGCGCGATCATCTGGCGGTTCAGCTCCGCCTCCAGATGATGGTAGGTCGTCACCCCAAACGCCGAGCTCACGCCGTCGGAGGAGAGGATGAGCTTATCCGCCTTGTACTTGCTGAGCTGGCTGATCGCATCGTCGCCCGAGGTGAATTGGTACTCGGCATTAAAGTTGCCCCCAAGCAAGACGACGAACTTGATGCCCGGGCAATGCCCCGCTTCCTGGACGACCGACAGGGAGTTGGTCAGGAGGATGAGATTTTTTTTGTCCTTGAGCTCCCGCACGACATAGAGCGGCGTCGTCCCCGAGCCGAGGATGACCGTATCGCCGTCGCTGATCATCGCTGCCGCTTCGATGGCGATCTTGCGCTTCTCCTCCTGATTCGTCTCCATCCGATCGCTAAAGTTCATGTTGTAGTAACTCTTGTAGTTGCTGATCGCGCCGCCATGCACGCGCTCGAGCAGCCCTTCCTTCTCCAGCGCGTCCAGGTCGCCCCGGATCGTCACCTCGGAGATCGCGAACCGCTTGCTCAGCTCCACGACCTTGACCTTGCCTTCTTCATTGAGCAGGGAGACGATCTTCTTCCTGCGATCCTCGATATTCCAATCCATGTACGGCTCACTCGCCTTCTTAGTTAATCACCACCGTCTGCCAGCCCATCAGCTCGCCCAGCTCCGTCATCGCCCGCAGCACGTCGCCGTAGACGATCGCGCCATGATGCGTGCCGCCGTGCCGACTGTATGCGCTCAGGAAGTCCGAGACGGGCACGGAAGGCTCGAACCAGCCGCGGATGCTGCCCTCCATCCGGTCCTCTCCCTCGACCTCGACCATCTTCACAGGCGAGAGGATGAGACGGTACGCCCCCTCTCTGCCCGGCGCCAGATTGACATAGACCGCCTCGCCGCCGCGGAATCGCCCGTACGCGACGACCGGATTGTCCGCCTCGGTGAACGGGAAGCTCATCTCTCGCAGGACAGGCTTCCCGGAGCAGAGACGGAGGTTCATCTCGCCCATATGGCTGAGGAAGACGCGATTATGCTTCCAGTCCGGGCAGAACATCTCCGTAAACGACGTATCCGGGTAGACCGCCAGCAGCGCTCCCACCAGAGCCGCCGTCAGCACATCGCCTTCGCCGGCGTAGCCGATCCCTCTGGCCATCGCCTTGCTCGCCTCGAGGAACGGCATGCTGGGCAGCCCCGAGTGCCCCGTCACATCGAGGAAATTGACCGTGAATGCGGTCAGGCGATGCGTCTCGATCAGCCTGCGCATCGTCAGATCGGCGCCCGTCGACCGTCTGTGCGCGGCGGGGTCAAGTCCGTCGGACTCGAAGGCGCGACGGTCATCCTCCATCTCCCGCTCGATCTCGACCTCGGCGATCTGCAGCTCTGACGCATCGGCGGCCACATCCGCATCAAGGATGATCGTCTCCAGCCCGATCGTGTGGCGCAACGCCTCGGTCGGCACCTCAAAGTCGCCCATCCCGGCAAACGTCTTGCCGAGACGGCCCACTCTGGCCCGTCGCAGATTCGTCGCGATCCGGGCCGCCTTCACGCCCTCGACCACGCGCCCGATCACATCCGACTCCGACCAATGTCCTGCCTCCAGCAGGAACCGCTTGCCGGTGCGCAGCAGCAGATTGCACAGATCCTGGACGCCGTGGATGCCGTGGTTGTACATCAGCTCATCGGGATGCTGCTGCGGACTGTAGTCATACGTCGGCGTCGTATCCAGGACGATCACCGGCAGCTCCGTCGCAGCGAGGACGCTCGACGACTCCAGCGACGGCGAGTAGGCCAGATGCAGCGTCACCAGCGCATCCACCGCCTGCGTCTCGAACCGATGGACCGCCTCGGCGCACTCCGCTTGCACGCGGCACATGTCGCTCCGCACCACCTCGACGCCCTGCTGCTCGAAGGCCTCGGCGATCGTCGCGTAGAACGCCTCGATCCGCGGTCTCATCTGCGGGAAGTAATCGTCATACAGCTGGATATACAGCGGCAGCAAGCCGATCCGCAGCTTTTTCATCGGCCGCCCTCCCTGATCTGATCGATGATGGCTGCGCTATTGTTATAGAATACATCCTCGATGTCCCGCTTCGTCAAGCCCTCGGCCTCGGCGGCCACGCGGAACGCATCGAGCTGCTCGTAGAGGAAGAAGCTCAGCTCCTCTGCCGCAGCGCCCTCGACCTCTCGCATATTGCGATCCCCGGATACATCGCCGTACAGTCCGCGCGGCACCACATTAATGTAGCGTCCCTGCTCGTAGATCCGCTTCATCCGCATCCGCACGATCGGCAGATCGCTGCCGAACAGGATGCGCTGCGGGCCGACCGCCTTGATCAGCTGTCCGAAGACAGCGGCATTGGTATTGGCGCTAAAGTCGAAGACCATGTTGCGCGTCTCCGCCAGAATGTCCAGCGCATCGCCCACATCCTCCTCGCAGTACGCCCGTCCGACATGGGCGATGATCAGCTTGAGCTGCGGATACTTCCGCTCGATCTCCAGCATCTGCGCCAGATTGACCGGGTCCTTGAGCCGACCGTCCCGGGGGATATGCAGCATCGCCATCCAGCCGCGCCGGTTCAGCACCTCCAGCTGGTGTGGCGGCAGGAAATCGTAGATGCGGATCTCCTTCTCCGGGATATAGGGGGCAGCGTAATTCAAGTATACCTTGCAGCCGAGGAATCCGCCGCCCGCGATGGCCGCCTCGAAGTCGGAGGCGCTCTGCTCCGGCTTGGCTACCATCAGCGAAGGATACCGGCCGGCCGCGGCCTGCTCGCTCACATAACCATTGCCCAGCTCAAGATCCGTCGTGCTCGACACCTGCGAGAATAGCAGCGGCGTCACTTGCTTGCCCGGCAGCAGCAGTCGGTACGTCTCGAGCAAGTCCTCGATCGAGTTGCTCGAGGCGACGAGCCAGGGCCAGGTGACCGCTCGAAGATCCGAGGGATTCACTGGAGCAACAAAATGCTCCAGCCATACATGCGTATGGATGTCGATGATGCGCTCCGGCAAAAAATCCTTCAGCTTCTGTTCGTAAAATAAACGGTCGACTTCCTTCACTTCAAATAAGGCTCCCATCTACACCCCTCCGAGATCGCGGTATTGGCTAACAAAAACATCGTACTGCTCGTCGTACAACTGTCGGAGCGCCGGGTCCGGCGTCCGGGTCAGGGCAGGGAACGCCATCGCGCGCAGCGCTTCCCTCTCATCCCCGTACAGCCCGACGCCGATGGCGGCCAATATCGCGCTGCCGACCGCCCCTGCGCAGGAGCCATTGACCGTGGTCAGCTCGATCCCGAGCACATCGGCGACGATCTGCGGCCAGGGGAACGTCTCCGAAGGTCCGCCCACCATCGTCACGGAGTGCGCGACGATCCCGGCGGCCTTCATCGCGTCAAGCTTCATGCGGAGCAGGCAGGCGGTCCCTTCCATGAGCGCCCGCGCGATATCCGCCGGGGCTTGACCCTCCAGTCCGCCATCTATCGCCGCATGCTCGGGATGCAGGAGCAGCCCTCCCGCACCGGGCTTCGCAGCCGCCGCCAGCCGACTGAACGTCTCGTAACGGTGCGGCCCAGCCTCGATATAGCTGGTGATGCAGCGGTCCACGGACGTCGCTATCGCCGGCAGCGAGAACATCCCGCCCCACGCGCCTGCCGGCTGGAGGAACGGATCCGTCAACAGCCAGTTGCCGACCGCTCGCCGACGATCCTGCAGCGGGTAGAAGCCGACCCACGACGTGCCGCAGGAGAGCAATAGCTGCCCCTCGTCCAGCACGCCCGCCCCACGCGCCGCGCTCGGATGGTCGAAGGCTCCCAATACGACGGATGTGCTGGCAGACAGCCCGGTCTCCTCGGCCGCGCGCGCCGTGAGCTGTCCGAGGATCGTGCCGGGTCTGGCGATGCGAGGCAGTTGGCCCTCATCGATCCCAAGCTTCCGCAGGTAAGGCGCATGCCAGGCCGCCGCCTGCTGATCCTGCAGATAGAAGGTCGTCGCCGTCGAGCTGTCGATGCCCCAGACGCCGGTCAGCCGATACAGGATATAATCCGTGCTCATGCAGACTCGCGCCGCGCGATCCAGCAGCTCCGGCTCGTGACATCTGAGCCACGCAAGATGCGCCAGCGGGAAGCCGCTGTCCAGCAGCGGCCAGCCGACCCGCTCATGCACCTCCCCCGCGTCGAGCGTGCCGAACACGGTCTCGATCTCGCCCTGCGCGCGCGCATCCAGCCAGCTGAACGCCGGCAGCATCGGCTCTCCCGCCTCGTCGACGAGCAACGTGTTGCCGCTCGCCGAGGCGATGCCGAGGCCGACGATCCCCGCCCGCTCCGGCAGCGCCGCCGCCAGCTCGCGGATGACGCCCACCACTCGGTCGTAGAGGTCGTCCGCATCGAACTGCACGCGGCCGTCGCCTGCGTACAGCAGCTGCGTCTGGCGATGCGCTCTGGCTGCGATCGCCCCTTCGGCGGACAGCAGGACGCCCTTGACGGCCGAGGTGCCGATATCCAGTCCGATGAGATAACTCATACTCTCGCTGCCCCGCGAGCGTCGCCGGCGAGCTGCATGAGCGCCTCGTCCATCTTGCCCAGCATATAGTCCAGCATGGCGGGCGTAGCGATGATCGGCGGCTTGGTCAGCGCGGTCGGCGGGCACTGGGCCTTGTATGTCTGGGCGCTAATATCGATGCAGCTGCCGTTCAGCTGCGCCGTGAACCGGACGACCTGCTCTGCCTCATGGAAGAATATCGTCGTCAGATGGCCGTGGCCTTCGATGCGCGAGATCAGCGATGGATAACGCGCGCCCAGCTCCCGCAGCTTGGTCTCGTAATACTCGCCCATGCGCCCGGTATACTCGGCATTCTCCTCGGCGAAGCACATCGTGATCAGATAGGCGAGCGCCGCCAGCTCCTCCTGGCCATTAGTGACGAGCGCCCCGAACTGGCTCAGCGTATCCATCTCGTACGTCGTAATAATGCGGGACGCCGAGTATTCCCCTCCCGGGAAGCCCTTGCCGATGATGACGAAATCGGGGTCAAGACCATAGGCTCTGCACAGGAACATCCCCGGATACCACATACAGGACTGGATCTCGTCGCACATGACCGGCGTATCGTGAGCGCGGCACAGCGCGTAGGCCTGCTGCAAAAACTCGCGCTCGAGCTTGATCCCGCCGTAATTCATCATAATAATCTCATGAATGAAGCCTGCCGTCTTGAACGGCGGCCGATTGTACTGCTCGAGCTTGGCGCGGAAATCGTCGATATCATTGATATTGACGGGACATACCTTGAGGATGCCCGCCGCCTCCATCTTGTCGTACAGCTCCGGCCACAGACCGCGCATCGTCTGGGCGATGACAGTCGTGCCGTGATAGTTGGCTCTGCCCTTGCCCTCGTTGTCCGCGATGACGAAAAACACAGGCGTGCGCCCCTCATACTGCGGCTCCGGGCTATGATCCTCCAGCTTGTAGAAGCGCGCCAGCATCATCTTGATCCCGGCCTCGCAGGCCAAGGAGCCGGTGTCGAGATTGATGACGCGATTCAACACATGAGGCTGCTCGGAGGCCAGCACCGTCTCCAGCGCCCCCTCGTCCTCAGGCGCGAGTCCATTGACGGTGCGGATCAGCTCCCGCTCCAGCAGACGCGTAATATGGCCTCGGGTATTGTTGTGCGTCGCATTGGTGATCCCGAGCTGGCGGGCGCGGTCGATCAGCCGGTAGCCCGTGAAATTATGTCCGAGCGGAATGTGGTAATGCTCGCTCTTGGCAGCCAGGTACAGGCGGCCGTCCTCGCCGAGCCGAAGGTAGCCGAGTCCGCCGAGCGGGCTGGCTTGCGGATTGGCGGCTTTGCGGAACGATGCCGTCGGCGCTCCGGAGCTGGAGGCTGGCAGCGGCGCAATGACGCTCTGACCGACCCGGGACAGCAGGCTGTCCATCTTCTCCCTGTAGGCCTGCGGCATAAACTCTACCTCTTCATACGCCAGCTGCCGCGCCTCTTCGATGTCCATATCCTTGAGGATCGCGGCCCCTGCCATGACCGATGCCATGTACTCCTCGCCCAGCAGCTGCGCCAACGATCGCTTCACCGTCTTCATCGTTTCTCCGCCCCTCTTTTTAGTCTTTTGAAAAATAAAGCCTCCGGTCACGGGATCGAGGCGTTTTTCAAAAGTCTAAAACTTCGTTTTTATTATATTTTGATTTTATATACTTTCGATAACATTGTCAATTTGTTTCTTTTTACTTTCGATTCAAAAACCCTCCCAGCTTTCTCCACAACGGCTGAACGCCAGACGAACATACGGGGCCTGGATCCGTGATCTGTGCTATACTGATCGCACAAGACAATTACTATTGTACATAGACATGAGACTTTAGTCGCGCGAGGGGGAGTATGACGATGGCCAGCCGCATGTTTGGGTCTGTGATTATGCTGCTGGTGCTTGGACTCGCCATCACGATCGCTGCACCGCTGGCAACAGCGGCTCTTGATGCTGCGCAGGAGCCGCTTCGGGCCGATCAAGGCGTACTCGATATACGCGATGCCGAGCGTGACAATGGGAGCGATATGGTGCCGCTGGACGGCGAATGGGAATTTTATCGCGGGAAGCTGCTGGAGCCCGGCGATCCGCAGCTGGGCGGGGCGGACAGGATGACGATTCAGGTCCCCGGCTCATGGAACGCTGCATCGGACCATGGCTTGCTGGAGACGGGTCGCGGTCACGGCACCTATCGGCTGCTGCTCCGCATCCCACAGGCCGAGGCGGGGACGAGCCGGGGGCTGTTCATTCGCTCGATCGGGAGCGCGTACAGGATCTGGATCGACGGTACGGAGTACAGCGGCCTGGGTACCGTAGGCATCCATAGTCGCGAGGAATCGCCGCAATCTCACATCAATCTGATCTACTTCCAGCCGAGACAAGAGCAGGTCGAACTCCTTCTTCAGGTGTCCAACTATTCCTTCCGCGAAGGCGGTATCCGCAGAGAGATTTTATATGGCAGCATCGAAGCCTTGACGCCCTTTATTGTGAAGGAATTGTTATACGATATTTTTATTATCGGCGGATTTTTATTTATCGGCGTCTATCATCTCGTCATTTGCGCCATCCGCAAGAGAGATCCGGCTACGCTGTTCCTGGGACTGGTTACGGTCGCCGTGGCGGCCAGGACGCTGCTGCTGAACGGCTATTTATCCCAGCTGCTGCTCGGCATCGACAGTTGGGAGCTGCTGGTCAAGCTGGAGTATGTGGCGGAGCTGGCCGCCTTTATCCTGCTCGTACTGCTGATGAAGCATTTGTATCCCCGCGAGGTACATCGGACCATGTTGTACTTGTCCTATCTGGCTGCGAGCGTGCTTGTCCTGTATGTACTGACCAATCCGGCCGATACCTTTACCTCGACCCTGTTGCCGCAGACTGCGATCAAGGCGGCCATTTTGCTCTATTTTGTATTTTACGTAGGCCTCCGAGCGATGCTGCGCCAGCGCGAGGGTGCGCGGATCAATTTGGTGGCGTTGCTTGTGCTTACCGTCGCCATCGTCAACGATACCTTCTATTATATGGGCTGGGCGGACACCGTCGAGACGACGAATTATGCGGTGGTGCTGTTTTTGCTGGCGCAGACGGTCATTGTCGCTTATCGCTATTCGCTCCTGTCGGCGCGCAACGATGCGTTGGTGGGCGAGCTGGCGGAGGTTAACGTCAGGCTGGAGGAAAAAGTACGGGCGAGGACAGAGGATCTGCGAAGCAAAAACGAACAGCTGGCGGAAAGCAAGTCCATCCGTACGAAAATGCTCGTCCACATCGCTCACGATCTGGCTTCGCCGGTGGTGGGCATTCGCAGGTATGTGCAGCTGATGGCGGAGGGCAAGCAGGGAGCGGGCCACCCGTCCATGATGGCCAAGCTGGCGGCCCAGATTGCCTATATCGAACGGCTGATACAGGATCTGTTCGAGCTGTCCAAGCTCGAGTCAGGCGAGCTGCCCTTCCAGATGACGCCTCTCACGGCCCGCGAGCTGATGGCCGATATCCGCAGCCGATTCGAGCCCCAGCTGGAGCAAGAAGGCTATGTCCTGCACATGAATGTCGAGCTGGACGGGGAAGGCAGCCAAGCGACGGTAACCGTCGATCGGTTCCGCATCCTCCAGGCGCTGCAAAACTATGTCGGCAATGCGGTCAAGTTCAGTCGAGGAATGAGCGAAAGGATTACGATCAACGGCCGGATTGGGCGCGATGCCAAGGTTCGACTCGCGCTGGTGATCGAGGTAGAGGACTACGGACGGGGCATCCCGGCAGCGGAGCTGCCCCAGGTGTTCCTCCGATTTTACAAAAATCGCGAAGGCAATGAGCAAGGCAGCGGTCTCGGACTGACAATAGTACAAGAAATCGCAAGGCGGCACGGAGGGGAGGTTGGCGTATCCAGCGGGGAAGGCGGCAGCGTCTTTTATCTCGCTCTGCCGCTGGACGAGAGCTAGGGCGTGTTTGCAAACACGCCCTAGCCGTGCAGTCCCCTGGCGGCCATCGCTTCCAGATAATCGACGGCTTCCTTGCGGCCTCGGACCGACAATTTCTCGTAGATGGTCGTCAAATAATTTTTGATCGTACCCTCGCTAAAATGCATCGATTCCGCAATCTCCTTGTTGGGCAGACGATTCAGCAGCCGGAGCATGATGGTCTGCTCTGTTTTCGTAAATTGGGGGCTGCGCTCGAAAAAACGAAGGATGCCGCTCTGCTTGATGCTATGGTCGTTGTTGAGCACGTAACGGGCGATGCTGGCGGCAACATCCGCTGTCAGCAGATACCGTCCCATCGCCGCTTCCCGGACTCTGCTCGCCAGCTGGTCGGAGTCGAGACCTTTGAGCAGGTAGCCGTTCGCCCCGTAGGCCAGTGCCCGGAAGATAAATTCTTCTTCGCTGTACGTCGTCAAGATCAGGATCGGCAAGTCGATATAGAGCTTCCGAATTTCCTGGATACAGGTCAGTCCGTCCATCACCGGCATTTGCAAATCCAGCAATACGATGTCTGGTCTGCGATGTCGGATCAACCGAAGCGCTTCCTCCCCATCGGACGCCGTCCCCGCCACATGCAGATCAGGCTCTCCACCGAGCACAAGCTCCAATCCGATTCTTATCAATTCATCATCATCGGCTATTACAATATCAAGCGGTTTCATACATGAGGTCTCCCCTGCCCATAATCTACCTGTCTATCATTCATTCTAGCACATTTCGACAAAATGTGACGAAGCGATGAGGACAAAACGAGCCCCGCTTCGTCTCATCGACAAAGCGGGGCTCGTTCCGGGTTTTGGCGTTATACGTTATTCGTTAATCAATTCCGCATGGGTCAGCAGCCGCCTGATCAACGTCGCCGCTTCGGCTCTAGTGATCTGCACGCCAGGCGCCAGCTCGCTGTCGCTGCGGCCTCGCAGGATGCCTGCAGCCGCCAGGTCCGTGATGCCGGGCAACGCCCAAGGCGATATGCTCGCCGCATCCGCGAACGCGCCGACGCGAGCAGCAGCATCGCTATCCCCCACCGTGCGCTCGATGCCAGCGATGCTCAAGGCGCGCGACAATACCACTATCGCCTGCTCGCGCGTGATGCTGTCGCCGGGACGGAAGGCTCCGTCCTCGAAGCCATTGATGAATCCGTAGTTGGAGGCCGACTGAATCGCGCCGTTGTACCAGGCGGCAGCTCCGACATCCCCGAAGCTGCTCGCGCCGCTCTCCGGCCGCAGACCGAGTGCGCGTACCAGGATGGCGACGAACTCGGCGCGGGTGATCGACCGATCCGGCTCGAAACGATCGGCGCTCGTCCCTTCGACGATCATCCGCGAAGCCATATCGTTCACGGCTGTCTCTGCCCAATGGCCTGCCGCATCCGCGAATGCCATCGGGTGCCATACGACCGAATACAAGCTATTCGTCAAACTGTTCATCCGCGCGTAATAACTGCCGTCGATCCGGGTAATGCTCGTCGGAACGTGGCGGAGCGTCCCGTCCTCCTCCACGACGACACCCGTCGTCACGCGCGAAGGGTCGACGCCGTCAGGAATCCGTACTGTACGCTCTACATAGGCGTCGAATATCGTCACCTCGACCGTCTTGTCCCCATACACCGCATGAACGGCGAAATTGACCGGAGGAACCACGATATCGATCCCCTTCTCCGTCAACGCTTGCTCCGCAGCCCGGAGCGTCTCCCCTGCGGGAGCGGCGATCTCGATGCGGATCTTGATGTCCTGCAACGCCTGCTCGGCGCCGAGGCTCTGCGAGAGTCGATCGATGTCGATCAGCCCTGCCGGCAGCTTGTAGACCGCATGCTCGGTGCGAACCTCGACTACCGCTTGCTTCCCTTCCATACGCTTCACCATACGTCCGTTGAGCTCGCCGATCACAACATCGCTTCCGGTAAGTACCGGCAACGCGATCACAGCTCGCTCGCCCGCTTCCTCCAGGCGCTGCTGCAGCTTGGCTTCATCCACTACGAGAGTCGTCACCTGCCGACCATCGATCTGTGTTGTGCTTGCTGTCCCTGCACGCTCCGCTTTGCCGTTGACCAGCACGTCCACGCCTTCGGCTGTACTGCCGGTTGCAGGGTTCGTTTCAGGAGCAGGGCCGGGATTCGGAATTGGGTATGGATTCGGATTCGGGTTCGGGTTTGGATTCGGGTTTGGATTAGAGCCCTCCTCCGCCCAGCGGGCATACAGCGTCGTATTAGCCGTTACCGTATCGGCCTCGAAGTCCCATGCCGCTCCGCCGGATGTTTGCTTATACCAGCCGAGGAAGGTATACCCCGCCTTGGTCGGCGCAGCGGGAGCACTGATCTTCGCTCCTTCGTTGATCGGACCTGACGCGGCAATCGCGCTGCCCCCTTGCGAGTCGAAGGTTACCGTATACGTCGGCACCGGAGTGATCGTCATCTCCCCCGCTGTCACGGTCTTATCCATCTCCAGACCGGCCGGGCTGGTCATCGAGAAGGATCTGGTATCCTGCTTATCCGTTACCTCCAGCGTCTGTACGCCGGCGGCTGCCGACGCCTGGATGACCAGCGTGATCGTAAACAACGTATCGTCCGTGACGATCGGCGTCTCGCCGCCATCAGCGTCCACCCATGCTACTCTCAGCCAGCCGTTCTGCTCATCGAAGTTCCAGTCCAGATATTCCCCCGATCCGCTGGCGACTCCCGTAACCTTCATCACTTCAGGGTCAATATCCATTTGCAGCTCATAAGCCGCGATGCCTCCAGAGACGTTCGCCGCCTTTACCGGTACCTGTACCGTCGTACCCGGCGCTCCGCTCACGCTGCCGATGGCGATGTCCGCGAGCGCTGCCGCCGCAGTGACGTCGACTCCGCCCGCTGTCGCGGTCGCTTCGCTCGGGCTGTCCCCCTCGTACAACAGTCCCAGCTGCTCCGGCACGACGACCGTCGCAGCTCCGGACGCCGCATCTTCCTTGATTTTGAAGTGGAGCGTGAACAGCTCCTTTTGATCCATCAGCACATGGCTTGTTAACATGGCGGTCACCTGGATCCGGTCGGACCCTAGCAGACTGTAATCGAACTGCTCCGAGCTGGACTCATCCACTTCGATCCGATCCGTCACTTCGTGATCCGCGACCAGCTCCAGGACGGCCGCATCGTATTGGACCGTGATGTCATAGGCCCAGACCATCACCTCCGGCGTCGCAGAGACGGTGATGCTGACCGTTTCTCCGGGGGCGCCTTCCACGCTTTCGACTTCGATCGTGCCGCCATACGCCGGCTCCGGTTCGGCTCCTGCCTGGCCCGCGCATGAGCCGACGATCAGACTCAGTACCAACCAGACGAGCAGTAGCCTCCCATAGGTTGTATGCATCATTGCATGCCGCTTAACCATTCGTTTGACCTCCCTTGCCTACGCATAATGCCAATATCATCTGTACATCAGCCGCGTCCCACTGCTGGTCGCCGTTCATATCGACCGCCAGCTTCTGCTCCGCCGTCAGCGTAGTCATACCCTTGATGAACTTGGTCAGCAGCAATGCGTCTGCATTGGTGACTTTGCCATCGCCATTGGCATCGCCCATCAAGATATAGTGGGCCGTATAGGTGACAGCCCCGGTCACCGGCAGAGCCGACACTTCTTGGGCGCTCAGCTTGGTCGCGCCGCCGTCCTTGCTCCAGCCTACGAACGCGTAGCCCTTATTGGCCAGCACCGTCGGAACCGCTGACGGATACGCACCAGACAGTACCTCTTCGCTTGCTGTGCCGTCGATGGCGCCGTATGCGCCCGCATCGTACGTCACGATATGCCCGCCGCTCGAGGGCAGGACCGTCTGCGTAATGATCAAGCTGACCGACTCCGCCCGATCCGCTGTCACCGTAACGGTAGCTGTATAGGTGCCTGCGGCTAGTCCTGCTATTGGCTTGACCGTGATTGGAGTCATCGGCTTGAACTTTTGTAACGTATCGAGGACTGGCTGCGTCAATTCAAACGCGGATGCCTGATCGCCGCCTAATTCCGCTGTCACGTTTGTTAAGACGCCGGTCCCGGTTTTTTTGATCGCAATCGAAGTTGCCTGCTGCTCGCTCGGCAGATAGCCTTCGCCCAACTCCGGCAGCTCGACGTCCTCGATCGCTCCGATCGTGTAGGTTGGCGTTGAATCCAGGAGATGGTTGACCATCACGGACGTCAGATTTCCTCTCGGCCCGTTTCTCACCAGGAAGCCGTAGTAGAGCGCATCGTCAACCAGGACCATTTTCGAGTCCTCCCCATCCGCGCTTACATCCGTGAAGCCCGTCGTTTCGATCGTCTTCCAGACCCCGTCCTCGAGCTTCATAATCGTAGCGCGATTGGTATCGTCCCGTTGCGGGAAAGTCACATAGATCGTCTTTCCTTGTACCGTCAAACGATGTTGAGCTAATATGTCAAGGGTGCGGTCTTGCTCCAGTCCGACCCATTCCGAGCCATTGTAGGTAAAGACGACATATTGGGATGAGACGATCATATCGATATACAAGGCATCGTCATCGCCGATTGCAAAATCCATATAATACGGATTCAGGCTTGCGTTCGGAGTCCCGACATTTTGCCACGTCGTACCGTCCAGCTTCATCACTTTGGCCTGACTGGACATATTGACTGTTGCGGAAAAACCGATATAAGGCGTACCGGCGTTATCCAGCTCCAGATGAATAAATCTCGCCCCGCCAGACAAGGGATTGCTGGAAGCGGCCTGGACCCAGTTCGTACCGTCGAACTTCAACACATGCCCGCGTCCCCCCGCTCCCGTCTCCGAATAGGCGACATAAGGCACATTCCCCGCGCCGATCGCGAGGTTTAAAAAGAACGGGTGATTGCCCGCCGTAAAGCCAGCCTGACCCATCGTCTCCCAGGCCGTTCCGTTAAACTTCATCACGGTAGCTTTGCCGCCTTGCCCTTGGTCCGAAAACGCAACATACGGCGTGTCATTGCTGTCAAATGCGAGCCTGATCGATGAGGCGCCGGCAGGGCTAAAGCCGCTGCCGCCAACGACCAGCCAGGAACCGCTTGATTGGTCATACCGTCTAACCGTCGCTTTTTCGTCATGATCTTCATCTTGATAGACTACATAGAGACGGCCCTGGCTGTCCGCCGCCAGATCGCCGAACCATCCGTTCATGTCCATGTCGTCAACATAGTGGAAGTTCGACGTCGACCATGCCAGCACAGCCTCGTCCAGCGCCCATTGGATCTGCTCCACAGCATCGAAGCCGCTGCTGCTGTTGTTGACAGCGAAGGTTTGGACGACCGCAGCCCGATCCTTCGGATCTAACGCCTGATAAGAAGACAGGTCCAGGCCCAGTGCCTGACTGTTAAGCGCCTCTGTCAACGCCGTTAGCTGCCGGGCAGCATGGACACGGGCAATCGGCAGCCGCTCCTGAACGGCGTCGTCGAAGGCTGCCTGTACGTCTGTCAGGCTGGCGAAGCCTTGTGCGGGACGGGACGACCATACCTGATCGGCGACAAAGCCTTTGTCTTTGAAATTTTGCCAACTGGCGTAATCCTCTGGCGACGTCAAGCCGATCGCCGCGGTTACGAGCAAGTCGCGAAGCTCCTCCGCACTCGCCGCCTGGTTCAAGGCCTCGATCGGGCTGGGCCCGATGTCGGCATTGGCATAGATATTTTTTCCGTTGCTCCACACGACAGTGCTCCCGGAGAGGTCGATACTCGATTTACTCGTATCCGAGGAGGTCACCGACACAGCGGAGGCTGTGGCCAGATCATAGCTGTACACCTGGCTTTTGCCGTTGCGATTGTCGAGCCAGACGACCTTGCCTCCGTCGATGGCAGGAGCGCTCTGATTGGTGTCTTGAGGGTCGAGGAAGCGCCCGCTCTCCGCTGTCAGATCGTACAGATAAATATTGCTGCGGTTGGACCCCGTCTGTCGGTCCACCCAGACCAGCTTGTCCCCGTCGATTGCCAGATTAGGCTGCGATACCGCCAGGTTGGCGTCTTGCGCGATCGGTACCGCGCTCCCGTCGCCGCCGATCGTGTATAGATGCATGGACATCGATACGGGATTATATCGGTATTCAGACCATACGACCCGGTCGCCCGACACGGCATATCCGTTCTGCACCGAGTAATCGCTATCTTCGACCGTATTGATTTTTTGTGTGGTCTGACTGACCCTGTCATACAGATAGATCCCTCTGCCGGCGCCGTACACGATGTACCGCTGCTCCGTACCGGCGAACATCGGCGTCACCTCGTACACCGAGCTCGTTTGAGTAATTTGCGTTTCTTCATTGGCGATGAGATCGTAGAGGAAGATATCGTTTGTTCCGCCGCGATTTTCAGACCATACGACCTTATTGCCGGCAATTTCCGGCATAGAAGCCTTGCCGCTTGTCGTGAGCTGCCGCTTTTGCTTGGACGTCGCATCGTACACATACAGATTGCCGCCGAGTGTATACACGATTCGGTTGCCGTCGATTTTTGGAGAATCATGGCTAACGCCAGTGCCATAGGTAATCGGGTATTCTGCCGCCGCCCCATCTGCCACAGCTATCGCGCATCCCAGGCTCGACAACATCGGCAGCGTCAGTAACAGCGCCATTGCGCACAACGCCAGCTTTCTCTTCAGGTCTCGCATCATTTCCGCTACGCTCCTTTTACAGTCCAATTCACACGCTTGTTCCTAAACTGTAAAGGAGCGCCTTGTCGAAAACCAGTGACGTTTGGTCACCACTTTTGATTTTGTGGGCAAGCTCGGCGGACTCTCACAGCCTGCCGTGACCGAGAGGGTCAAGCGGATGGAGGAGAGGGGCGTCATTCAAGAATATCGAACCGTGGTGTCTCCCGAAAAAATCGGCAAGCCTGCGACGGCATATATGTTGTTTCATACCAGGGAATGCACCGCCTTCTTGAAGTTCTGCCACTCTGCGCCAGAGGTCATCGAATGCCATCGCCCGTCGACCACAAGTCTCTCTTGCCTCTGCCAGAGGCGCTGCAGAGGCGCTGCAGAGGCGTTGCTGACTCTGTCTGTTTTCAAGAATTCAAGCGGCCGCCAGCAAATCTTGATTGGACTTCAGTTTAGTGAAAAGAGACGCATTTTTACATAGCTAAACAAACGAAAAACACCCTTTTCACGGTGGATTAAAAGGTGTTTTGAGGGGTGAGCCTTTATATTCATGGAAGGCGATTTCAAACCGCTGCATGCGCTATAATTACAGCCTTCACAATTGGGATTCAATAAACTTGATGGCTAATTTGTACACCTGCTTTATTTCCTTCGACGATACATCCCATTGTTCCAGTTCCTTTGCGACTAATGCCGGGTGTTTTTTGCTAATATCGCGCAAGGCATTCCCGACAGACTTGCGCATATACAGGCTTTCGTCTTCTTTGTGTGCGGCCAACAAATCGATCGCCACTTGGGGATGCTCTTTAAAGTAGGGCCGGCCCGTCCATATTCTCAATCCCTCCGAAACCGCTCGGCGCGTGTTGGCGATCTCGCTCGCCAGCCAGTCTTTGATTACGGGCAACGCGGTCTCATAACCAATGAGGCTGCAATACATATCGAAGGCTTTAGCCAATACCTCCTGCACTCGCCAGTTGTCATGCCGACTCACTTCTTCTTTCAGAAACAACAATGCCTTGTCGTTGACAGTAGCGGCATAACCGAGCAAATAAACGCCCGCTTCCTGAACTTGATAATTAGTCGATCGATAGAGCTCCTGCCCCATCGCCTCGCAATGCTCCAGAGGGTGAGAGGCATAAAATTGCTCGGCGTCTTTTTCGATCAGCTTAAAGCTAACTTGCTCCGCATATCGATCCTCCAGGGTTTCCCTATAATCGCTCATGGTTCCGCCTCCGATTAGACCTACTAGTTTCTTACAATAATTATATCAGATCGGGTGAGCGAAGGTTATGATATTAGACACAGTTGGCGCAGAGCTCGGATATTGCTATTGTATAGATAGTACGTCTTATATGGCGCGTAAAGGAGAGCTTTCCGTCTGATGAATACATTGGCTTTATTGCTCTCATGGTCCGAAGCGGACCTGGGCGAATGGTTGGAGCGTTTTCGCGCATGGGGTCCATTGCCCGGCATTCTACTGACGTTCATGAAGTCCTTTGTACCGCCCCTGCCAACGATGGTGATTATCGGGCTTAACGCTGCCGTTTACGGCCTATGGCAAGGCTTCCTTTATTCCTGGTTAGGGATTGTAGGCGGCTGCATCACCACCTTTATCCTGGTGCAAAAGGCATCATCCCTGAGGTATGTCCAGCGCTGGATGCGCAAGCCCAAGGTCAACCGAGCGTTAGTGTGGGCGAGACGCAATGCGTTCAGCTATGTTTTTGTGCTCAGCCTGTTCCCGGCAGGACCTTTTGTTGCGGTCAACGTAGCTGCGGCGGCAGCGGGTATGCGGCTACGCTCGTTTCTGCTGGCGCTGCTGCCGGGAAAGGCCATCATGGTTTTTTACGTGTCCTATGTGGGTCATGATGTAAGACGCTTTATGGAGCGGCCCTGGGAGCTGGCGCTTATTCTGTTGCTGGTCGCGGTCTGCTGGTGGCTAAGCCGCAGGGTTGAGCGTTATTTTACGGCTGGTCGTTAACCGGGGCCGCCCCCAAGATCATACCGTTGAACAGTGCCGGGTTTTTGGTCGCTCCGATGCCTGCGCCCCACTCGATCCAGCCGCG